>Ga0114970_10000528_pt1 | contig 28864 bp, 24 predicted proteins | sample M_140205_XF_Meta_FD_87030 | JGI IMG/M metagenome (GOLD analysis project Ga0114970, IMG submission 87030) | Freshwater microbial communities from Lake Montjoie, Canada to study carbon cycling - M_140205_XF_MetaG | ecosystem: Environmental > Aquatic > Freshwater > Lake | place: Lake Montjoie...
CCCGGCCACCGCCCGTAAGCGGTGCGTGGCCCATCTTGATGAAGGGGCCGCCGCCCCATCCTTCATGTCCGAAGCGGCTGCTGCCAGCGACGTTGCGAAAGATGTAGATGGGTCCGACAGATTCGCCGGCGATGGCGATCTTCACCATCGTGCGGTCGATGTAATTGCCCCAGACACGGACGTTGCAGCCGCCGCCTTCGATCTCCAGGCCGTCGTCCCAGCAGCCTTCGATGTGGTTGCCGTAAAGGTCGGAATCAGAGCCTGGATAACCGCGCAGACTGGAGTTGTTCTCGCCGCCGAAGATGTCGTTGCAAAAGTGCTGATCATCGGTGGTGAACTCGTTGTAGCGCAGCACATGATTGCCTTCACAATTGCTGAAGAAGATCGCCTGCGGTCCCATCGGATGATAACGTTCGCCGCCTTCACGGAACTCCTGCCAACTGTTCGAATTGGAACGTGGATCATGCATGAGATTGCGCTGGATGATCACGCGTGTCAGCGGCTTGAACTTGGAGAACACCGCCGCATCGTAGTCCACGCCCCAGCCGTCCTTGGCGATGCGGCCCCAGCCGCTGATGTCGCAGCCCTCGATGACGATGTCGTGCGAACCTTCGCCCAGGACGATGCCATGGATCTTCGGCGCGCGAATCGTGAAGCCGCGGAGGATCACAAACGAGGCCTTCACTTCCACGCATTGATCCACCGCGTCCGCGCCATCAAGAGTGGCGGTGGTCGCGCTCGGACGATGCGTGTAGAGTACATAACCTTGAGCGGTGCCCGACTGATCCACGGTCAATGTTTTGCCCTTCATGTCATCGACCTCGATGGTCTTGGAGATGGGGAATGTTTCGTTCCAAGTGCTCGCCTTCAACTCCGCTGAAGTCCCGCCGCCCATGAGTTCGAGCCGCACGTCGTAGTTCGTGCCGCTGTGCAGTTGCACGATGCTGCCACGATACTCGCCGATGCGTTTGTCGAACCACAGCGGCAGGGCCTCGCGCCACGTTGGTTCGCCAGCAGCTCGATAGCGCACCTGGCAAATCTTGGCTTCCGCGCCATCGGCAGGCGTCCAGTAGAGCCCCATGCTTTCAAAGGTGCAGACGGCTCGTGGTGTCGCCGACTCGGGGGGTGCCACTGGTCGGCGCAATCAATGGCTTGGCGGGCCGCTCTGTGGACGGCGCGGCATTGGCGCACAGCAGCAGGGCGAGAAAGCCAACCGGGGCCAGCCTGCAAACACGAGGGGATGGCAATGAATTCATGAGCGTGAACGTGTATGAATGGCGCTGAGTTCGCGTCATTCTTCCTCATCGTCGCGAGGCCCATTCACCGAACGCGGCTTCTTCACGGAGGAGATGTTGCGGTGGACCCATACGCTTTGGACCATGCCCATGAGGAACAATGTCACGATGACGAAGGTGCCGCCGTAGCTGATGAAGGGCATGGGCAGACCGATGACGGGGAGCATGACGAGATTCATGCCGGCATTCTGAAAGGTGTGGACGAAGAACATTGCCACCACGCCCACGACAATGAGCCTGCCGAGCTGATCGCGGGCACAGAAGGCCACAAACACGCCCTGCAGCAGCAGCAGCAGCATGCCGGAGAGCAGTAGGATAGAGCCACGGAAGCCAAACTCCTCGGCGACGACACCAAAGATGAAGTCGTTGATGGATTCATGCGGGAAGAAGGTGCGGTGAATGGAGGCTTGATCGGGAACCTTCATCGATTCCGGCCCCTTGCCTTCCAAACCGCCGGTGGAAACGGCAATTTGCAGATGCTTCGCCACCCAGCCTTCGTTTTGTAGGTCCACCTTGTTCAATTGGTTGGTGGCCATGTACCAAGTCGAATTGATACGTGCCTGCTGATATGGTTTGAGCGCGAAGACATAGACCAGCGGCACCACACTGGCGACGCCGAGCAGCAACGTGATGAGATAGCGAAACGGAATGCTGCCAACGAGCATCATGGACAAAAACACCGGCCCCCAGACGAGACCGGAGCCAAGGTCTTCCTTGATGACGAGCAACGTGGGAACACCCGCGATCATGCCTGCTGCGATGATGCGTAGCCATGGCCGACGAAACACGGGCAGCATGCGTGGCAGTTCACCGAAGATGACGGCGAGGATCAAAATGCCCGCCATGATGGCGAACTGCGAGGGCTGCACCATCATCCCGCCCACACGAATCCAGGCCTTGTTACCACCGATCTCCACGCCTATGGCCAGCACGGCAATCAAACCACCGATGCCCGCGAGATACATGGGAATGCAGGCCCAGCGCACCCATTTATAGTCCAGTAAGGAAGCAGCAAAAAAGAACGGCAGCCCAAGCATTACCCAGCGGATCTGGTCGCGCCATTTGAGCGCAAACTCCGCCTCTTCCTTGTGCGCGGAGGCATTGAAGATGGCGTACACGCCAAAGACGATGAGCGCGGCCATGTTCAGCACCAACAGCCAGTTCATGCCGAGAAATTTTTTTAAGAGCGGTGTCATGGGACGGAAAAACGTGGATCAATCGAGATGCGGCACTGCATCGAGTAGTTTGCGGGTGTAATCGTGGCGCGGATGCTCGCAGACCTGATCGGCATCGCCCTGTTCGACGATTTTGCCGTGGTGCATGACAACGATGCGATCGCTCATGTGACGCACGATGGCGAGATCGTGGGCGATGAAGAGCAGCGTGAGTTTAAACTCTTCCTGCAAGTCCTTGAGCAGGTTCAAAATCTGCGCCTGCACGCTGACATCGAGCGCACTGACCGGCTCGTCGCAGATGAGGAATTTAGGCCGCACTGCCAACGCACGTGCGATGCCAATGCGCTGCCGCTGGCCGCCGCTAAACTCGTGCGGGTAGCGTTGGAGTGAATCTTCGGGCAGTCCGACTTTTTTGAGCAACTCGGCGGAGGTATCACAGCGTTCTTCGCGAGTCTTCTCCTTGAAATGAATCTGCAACGGTTCACCCAAGATCGACTCGATGGTCATGCGTGGATTCAACGAGCCGATGGGATCCTGGAACACCATCTGCATCTCTTTGCGCAGCGGGCGAAATTCCTTTTCCGGAAGCGATAGCACCTCGCGGTCACGATACATGACAGTGCCGCTGGTGACTGGCATGAGTTTGAGCAAAGCACGCGCCACCGTGGATTTGCCGCTGCCGCTTTCACCGACAAGCCCCACCGTGCTACCCTCCGCGACCTCGAAGCTGACCTTGTCCACAGCTTTGATGACATCGGTGGTACGGCCAAACCAGCCGCCGCGCACGGGGAAGTGAATTTTGAGGTCTTGAACGCGAAGCAGCGACATGTGGAAGTGTCTATTTTAGCACAGGTGAAGAAACGAGCGAAAGTTTCATTGCTGGGAAAGCATGAAAGTGTCAGCATCCGTGTCCGATGAACCCGCGCTACGAACTTCTGTCCCCGATTGCTGAAGGCGGTCTGGGCACCGTTTTCAAGGCCTGGGACCGCCAACTTGGCCGCGAAGTCGCCATCAAACGCATCCGTGCTGATAAAGCAGGCGGCGGCGGTGCCACAGTCGATGCGCTAATCCGCGAAGCCGGGCATCAGTCTGCGCTCCAGCATCCGAACATTGTCGCCGTGCATGAAGCAGGCGTGGATGATGAGGGCGGCTTCATGGTGATGGAACTGGTGCACGGCGAGACGCTGGAGGATGCTCTTCAGCGCTCCGCTTTAACCGCCGTGGATTTCGATGCGCTGGTGCGACAGACGCTGGCAGGCATGATAGCAGCGCATGAAGCGGGCATCATCCATCTGGACCTGAAACCGGAAAACATCATGCTCACCTGCCCCGCCGCAGGAGGTATCCTGGTGAAGATTCTCGACTTTGGGCTCGCAACCTCCATTCAGGGGAATGCCAACCAAGCGACTTCGCTGCACGGTTCGGTGTATTTCATGGCCCCTGAGCAGTTTGAACGGGCCGTAGTCGATGTGCGCACAGATCTTTATGCGCTGGGCTGCGTTTACTATGATTCCCTCACTCAAAAGGTTCCCTTCGATGGCGATACAAAGCCACAAGTCATCGTGGCACACCTGTATCATCGGGTGGTATCTCTCGCCACATTACGACCTGATCTACCGGAACCGACCGTGCGGTGGGTCGAATGGCTCATGAGTCGCCAGCCTACAAATCGCCCGGTTTCAGCGGCAGCAGCCTTACATGCTTACGAAACAGGTGCTTGGACTTAAAGCAGCCACAACCTTGGCGAAAGCTCCTTGCCATCACGCAGCGTGCCGCCATCATGGCAGATTTGTTTCCCTGACCCACCACGATGCGTGCCATTCTCACCCTATTCTTATCTGTTTGCACCCTGTTCGCGCTCTGCGGCTGCAGCATGCTTCAGATGATTGATCCAAATTTTAAAATTCCGATGCCGCATCTGCCCAAGATCAGCCTGCCGGGCAGAAACACCGTGGCCAAGCTTATTCCTGGCATGGCTGAGAAGGACAAAGTGGACGCGGATGATCCTGATGTACCGTTCAATTCACGCGGCACACTCGGTTTCGGCCATACACTGCGCATCGAAGTCTACGAAGGCGCGCGCAATCCCGACCGCATCTACCGTGGCATCACCATGGTGGATAAGGATGGTGTGCTTGCACTTGGTGAGGCGGGCAACGCTCGTGTGGGTGGCCTGCTGCTCCCTAAGGCAGCGGAGGCCATCGCCACGGTGTTTCGTCTGGCTGGCCGCAACACACGCCCCATCACCATCCACATTATCTCCGTGGAAAACACCTCGATCATTTCCATCAACGGCGATGTGCGCGAGGCTGAGTTTATCCCCGTTTTTAAAGATATGAGTGTGCAGCATGCCGTGACTGTTACCGGTGGCCGGAAACCAGGCTCGACGATGCGTGGCGTGTACATCGCCCGCGAAGGGCAGCGGCACTACTTCACTTCGCTTGAAGCCGCAGATGATAAGTGGTCGCCTCAAGCTGGCGACATCATCACGCTCTCCCCCGACATTTAATTTTCCTGACACCATGCTCGAATACACCGGCGGCAATCCCGCCGCCGCCCAGAATCCACTCAGTTCGCTGTTCAAGACCGTCGCCATCGTGCGCATCGGCACCGGCGTGCTACTGATGACGCGGCATGGCTTCAGCGCGGCAGTTAGCGCGTATCACTTCTTTTGGAAAGAGGAGCCGTGGGCTTGGGTAACGGCATTTCGTGATGCCGGGATTCCTTACGCTCATTTAATCGCGCCTTTTGTCGCTTTAGTCGTCGCCAGTGTAGCGTTGAGCTGGATCATCGGCTTCCTCACGCGTTTGTTTGCCGTGCTTTTTCTGCCCATCGTCATCACCGCTCTTGTGCTGCTGCCGCAGGCCGGGCCAGCGCATGTCGAAGCTGCTTGGCTCTACCTTTTCATCACCGTGACGCTGCTCCTATTCGGCTCCGGTGCGGTCTCGATTGATCAATTGTTCCGCCTCGGCCAAGGCGGGACGAAAAAACGCCGCTGATGGCCCGCATCGTCCGCCGCAGTGATCCGCCTGCTCGCAGTGAGGTCGAGCGCGTCCTCGCCATCGACCCCGCACTGCGCAAAACCGGTTGGGCCATCGTGGAAAGCGCGGGTGGTGATTTGAAGGCGATTGCATGGGGTGTCATTCACAACAAGCCCGCGTTGCTGCCCTCTGGGTGCCTCGTCGCCATTCGTGAAGGTTTGAATGAGGTGATCAAGCAACATGCGCCAACGGTATGCGCCATTGAAGCCACGATCTTCGTGCAGAGTTACAAGACCGCCATCGTACTCGGCACTGCACGCGGTGCTTGTTTGATCGCCGCCGCAGAGCATGGCCTGCCGATCTATGAATACGCCCCACGTGAGATCAAGCAGGCCGCTGTAGGGCGTGGTGCTGCACAGAAGGACCAAGTGGCTTTCATGATTCGTGCCCAGCTTCGCCTGCGCGAAACGCCCGAAGCCGATGCAGCCGACGCCCTCGCCGCTGCCATCACGCATTTTCAAAACAGCGCTGCCGCCCGCGTCACCGAACGTGAAGCACGGCGGGTGTGACTCACTTCATGCGCTCTTCTTTTTTGTCTTTGTGCCGTTCACCAGCGGCGAGGTGTGCCCGTTTGTGCCGTTGACCTTGAATTTGCCGTTTTTGACGTCGCGTTCGAGCTTCTCCATCTTACGCAGCAACTTCGGCCACTGCTTTTCTTCAACGATGAAGCCGACGCAACGCTCTGCACCGCAACAGCATGGATGATCATCCCAGGTGTCCACATCGAAGCCGTAGTTGTAGGTCAGTTCTTCACCGGCCTTGATTTCACGGATGGAGTAGATCCAGATGCGACCGCGGATGACATACGCTTCGCAGTTCGGAGCGCAGGAGTGATTGATGTAACGCGCCGGATTGCGTCCTTTCGCACCATCAACATCGTGGCGCTGGTTAAGCGTGAAGACATACACCGCCGCACCGCCGGTTTTCTTGGCTTTGTCCACCAGCGCTTCCGCACGTCGCGTGGATTCCGCTTTGGTTATTTTTTCGCCAATGTATTCGATGATGGGAACATCATTCGGGATGTCGCAGCGGGCGAAGATGCCGCGGTTGTGGATGGAGGAGGAACGGACGGTCCAGTAGCGTTTAATGGGGGCCTTGGGCATGGGGGTGTTGCAGACGACAGAAAAATGGAGCGCATGAAGTGTGCCGGGTGCATCCAATGTCAAGGAACGTCGAGGATTGTTTCCGGGGGGGCGGCCTCCAGCACCGAACATCCACTTTCCGGTTGCCGCTGCACGCCGCAGCGCCTTATTGCGCGCCCTTCAACCGCCCCGACCCTCATGCTCGATTTCTTCCGCCACCACCGTGGTGCCTTCCTCAAGACCCTCACGATTCTCATCGGCCTCTCCATGTTTTATTACGGCGTCTCGCAAACCGCCGGAACCAACGAGAAGCAGGCGCAGATCACTGATGTTGCCGTTACCGTCTTCGGTAAAGACTACAGCATGGGAGATGTGCAGCGTGCGCAGCGCTCGCTCCAGTTCGCGCAATACTACATGCAGGCCTATGAGTTACCCTCGATGCTGATGATGCTGTCTGCCGACGGTGGCATGGGCCGCGGTGGTTTGAGCACGCTCACCAATCTCTTTGTGGCACGTCAACTCATGGAACAGCTCGGCATCCGCCCCAGCGATGCCGAAGCCCGTGCAGCCTGGAAAAAACTCCCCGCCCTGCAAAACAATGGCAAATTTGACATCTCCCGCGCCCAGATGCTGGAGCAAAATGCTGGCTCCATGGGTTTTAAGTCCGCCGACTTGCTCAGCATCATGAAGGACACCATGGGCCTCCAGAAGCTTCAGGATCTTATCAGTAAGAACTATGTCGCCTCGCCGCTTGCTGCTGAAAAGCAGTATGCCAGCAGCCACCACACCATCAAAGGTTCCAAGCTTACCTTCGAAACGGAAGTATTTAAAAAAGCCGCGGTCGTCACCGATGACGAGATCAAGAAATACTACGAGGAGAAAAAGGAGAGCTACCAGAGCATCGAAAAGCGCGCTGTGAGTTATGTTCTGTTCGAGAACCCGAAGGATCTCGACAAAAAGCCACTCGAAGAACGCCAGAAGGCACAGAACCAGCAGATGGAACGCGTGAATGCCTTCAACAAGCTCACCACCTCAGACAAGAAGACTTTTGCCGAGGCTGTACAGCAAACCAAGGAGAAGGTCGAAACCGTATCTGCTTTTGCTGAAAGCGAACCACCCGCGGCACTCAAAGCCGAAAACAAGCTGATCGAATTCATCTTCGCCCGTAGCAAAGAAGCCAAAGTCGCGCCCGAAGCGATCGAAGGCACCAACGGCTGGTATGTCTTTGATGTCACCAAAATCGAAGAGCCCAAGCAACAGGAACTGGCCGAAGTGAAGGACAAGATCAAGGAAACGCTACTTGATCAAAAGGCCGCAGAAGCACGCACCAAAGCTGTGAACGACGCCCGCACCGCTTTGACCGCAGGTTTGAAAGCTGGCAAGAAGATTGACGACCTTGTGAAGGAACTGAAACTCACGCTCACGGCCCTGCCTGACATCGACATCGCCAACCCACCGCAGGATGTGCCAAATGGCTTCCTCATCGCCCAGACTGCTGCTAAGACAGCCGCCGGTGGCATCTCCAACGGCGTGGACTATGACAAAGGCACACTGCTGATCTACGTCAGCGCCAAGGAACTCCGCAAGCGCCCTGATGGTGTCGACCTGCGCAAATCCCAGGCTGATTCCCTCTCCCAGCAAGAGCGCATGAGCCTCTTCCAAGCGTGGTTCAAGAAGAAGCATGACGAAGCCAAGGTCGTCTCCAAGCTCGGCGTCTCCTGATTGCTTCCCCACTTCATTTTCCTCGACGCGCATGAGCGATACGCCATCCATCGTCGAAGACTTGTATGATGAAGCCAGCGGCCACGTCGCTCTTGGCGAGCTACCACAAGCAATTGCGCTCTACCGCCGCTGCGTCGCGTTGCAGTCCGACCACTTTGAAAGCTGGCACGCGCTTGGCATGGCATTACTGCGCAACGGTGAGATCAAAGAAGCCATCGGTGCCGGCATGATGGCAACCACGCTTCAGCCCAATGACCTCCTCGCCTGGACTGCGCTCTCGCAGATGTATGTCGCCAACAAACAGATCGCCGAAGCCGAAGACGCCAAAGGCAAAGCGCGCATCCTGAGTCTCGGCGGCAAGGTGGTGAAGTAGTACGACAGGCACTCCTGTCTGCCTGTGTTAGCGAGTGTTTATCGACTCTTCATCTGCACCGGAAGCGATTATAAGCCTGCGTCGCCCGGCAGTTTGATGCCAGTGCTTTTGCCTCGGGAGTAATGACGTGCCTGATGTTCACTGCGATGCCCCATCGGATCCAGCCTCTCCCATGCCGAGTCCATGGCGGCACAGCCCGAAAGCACCAAAGCGGAGACGCTGCAAAAGCAGCAAGTGATGAAATGGCGGCAACGATTCACGTGAAGGGTCAGAAATACCCCTTCACCTTGAGTTTGCGACCATAAATCTTGTCTCCAGCGGCGATGAACAGGATATCGTGGTCTTTGCCGGCGAACTCAACGCTGACAACTTTGCCCAAAGGATCGGGTTTGGCGATGATTCCAGCTAGGCGGCCCGCCGTATCGAAGACCTGAACACCGAGTTCGGTGGTGACGAAATAACGCCCATTCGCTTCGGTGGTAGCACCATCGCCCGAAGCGGTTTCTTTGCCCACGGGCAGCCACATCGTCATGTAGGGCGCTCCGCCGGTCAAAGTGTCATCGTCTTCGATGCGCCAAGCCCAGACGTGTTTACCACCATACTCAGAGACGGCCAGCGTGCGTTCATCCGGCGAGATCGTGATGCCATTGGGCTTTTGCACATGCCCCGCATCAGCCACCACATGCTTTTTGTCTTTCGTGATGAGATGCACGCTCAGCGTCGGAGTCTCGGTGAAATAGAGATTTCCCTTCTTGGTGACCACGAGGTCATTGCACTTCACACCCGTCAGCAGCACTTCGACTTCGCCCTTCATCGTGATGGCGATGATGCGCTGCTCCTTGTTGTGACAGGCGTAGAAACGGCCATCGGGGCCGATTTGCAGACCGCTGATACCCGGCAGGTTGTCGAGAAAAAGATCCGTCTTCCCAGTGGTGACGTCGATCTTGTAGATCCCCTTCCCGGCTTTGACATCGGTGAAGAACAGATTGCCCGCCGCATCGCAGCATAGGCCGTCGGTGAAGACATAGCCGCTGGCGGCTTCCTTCCACGGCTCACCGTCGATAAGGTAGTCGTGCAGCGAGGTGTCCTGCGCGAGAAGTGGGGTGGAAAGGAGAGCAAAAGAAAGTAGCAGGCGTTTCATGATTCTGATGGGTTCTTTGTTCTTGGTTGTTCGTTCTTAGTTTCCAAACGAGTGCATCGAGAAGAACGATGAACCAAGAACTAGGAACCACGAACGGGTTGGGTTTCACTTCTTCCACAGCCAGCGCAGCGTGTCCGGCAGCATCGAGCCGCCGTGCTTGCCGTTGTGCGTGCCTTCGCCGAGGACGAACTGGTAGTCGTAACCGGCGAACTTCAGCGACGCGGCCATGTCCTGGTTCGCCAGCGGCCAGTTGCCGAACTGGTTGTCGAGATCGTTCTTGCCGTCTTGGAGGAAGACCTTGAGCGGCTTCTTGTCCGTCTTGCGGATCAACGCGGGATACACATGACCGCCACGGATGTTGGTAAAGCTGCCGATGTGGCTGATCACCTTGCGGAAGGCGTCAGGGCGCTCCCAAGCGACAGTGAAGGCGCAGATGCCACCGCTGCTGTTGCCGCAGATGCCACGACCTTCCGGATCGGCGGTCAGCTTGTAGCTCTTGGCCACTTCGGGGAGAATTTCTTCGATCAGGAAGCGGGCATGCAGATCGCCAAGGGAGTCGTATTCAAAGCTGCGATTGCTGCGCGGCTTCTCCTTTGGGTTCGAGGTCGGGAACACGCCGGGATTGATGAAGATGGCGATCGTCACCGGCATCTCGCCCTTGGCGATGAGATTGTCGAACACCACCGGCACGCGAAACTGGCCGTCCGTCTTCACAAAACCGCCGCCGTCGCAGAACACCATCACATTCGCTGGTTGTTCGGCTTTGTACTGGGCCGGAACATAGACCCACCAGTCACGCGTCGTGCCGGGATAGATCTTGGAGTTCGTCCACGCAGGCATCTGCGTCACCTTGCCCTGCGGCACGCCTTCCTTGATCTGCGAATCAGGTCCGAGGACATACTGATCATCCTGCGGGGCGGATTGGACGAGACTGACGAGACACAACGAAAGAGCGGCGGCGGTAAGAAACTTCATGAGGCAAATCCGAACGGGAGCGAAGCGCGGCATCTTACACCGTTGAGCCAATCGCTACGACACCAGTGGCAGCAGCTTCCCGAGCAGCTCGCTGATTTTCACGGGCTTCTGCTCGCCCTCGTCGCGATAACACCGCGTGACGGATTCCCTCATCTCGGAGACGCCAATCGCGGAGTCTTCCAGCGTGTTAGGAGTCTCCCCCACCCCAATCGCGGAGCCGTCCTGCTTGTTGGGAGTCTCCGACACGTTGATTGCGGAGTCGTGCAGCGTGTCAGTAGTCTTCGACACCCCGATTGCGGAATCGTGCTGCTTGTCGGGAGACTCGGACACGTCGATTGCGGAGTCCGCAGGCGTGTCGGCAATCTCCTGTACCCCAATCGCGGAGTCGTCCGGCGCGTTGGCAGTTTCCCGAACCTCAATCGCGGAGTCGTCCTGCTTGTCGGCAGGCTTCAGAACCTCGATTGCGGAGTCCGCAGGCTTGTCGGCAGTCTCCTGAACCCTGATTGCGGAGCCGTGGGGCTTGTCAAACGACTCGGACGGGGCAAAATGACCCCATGAGCCAGCCAGCCGCGCCTCCCACCCTGCCCGCGCCGCCACCACAGGTGATTCCGGCGGATACCGTCTATGCCGCCCTTGGCGATCCCACACGTCGGCGGCTTCTCCAGATCCTCGCCCACGGCCAAGCTCTCACCGCCACCGCTCTGGCGGGGAACGTCGGCAAGAGTCTCGACGGTACCCTCAAGCACCTCGTCGCGCTGCGCGGTGCCGGTCTGGTGGTGACAGAGGAGAACCCACAGGACGGCCGCCGGCTCCTCTACCGCCTCGCTCCCGCGATCCCCGTGACGAAGACCGAATCCGGCTGGGAGATGGACTTCGGGTATTGTTTGGTGAGGGGGTGAGCTTAGGCGCTCTTTTGTGGATATTTTTCGCCCATCAATATCCGCCCACAGCGCGTAAACCGACATTTTTGTTGCCCAGCAACGGCATAGAAGGGTAAAACGACACTCTTGAGTCATGAAACCCGTACTCAGGCAACAAATCTGATGGCTATAAAGCCGCTGACAAACCTCACAATCTGTGAATGATCTTCAATGTCAGGCGACTAGCGCACGCTTAAATGAGGAATGGCCAATCCTTACTCCAAGCACCAATGGTTTACATTTCGCGCCGAGGTCATCGAGCTAGACGACAATCGCTGTCGGCATTGCGGCCGCAGCGCCGCAGATGGCGCTATCCTTCAAGTGCATCACAAGCTCTACGTTCCGAGGCGTCTGCCGTGGGAGTATCCATACACAGACTGCGAAACGCTGTGCAAGGGCTGTCACGCTTCGGAGCATGGCATCATTCGCCCGTCTTTCGGCTGGCATTTGCTAGGCGATGACGACCTCGGAGACCACACCGAATCATGCGAGGCGTGCCAGACCGAGATTCGATACGTATTTTTCATTCATCATCCCCATTGGGAACCCTTGTCAGTCGGCACCGATTGCTGCGACAGACTCACTGGCACGCTCGAAGCATCCGAGCATCGTCGCTTTCACTCACGCTTGTCTCGTTTCATCGCTTCGATCCGCTGGAGCAACACCGGCCATACCACATCAATCCGCCAGAAGGGTATCGAGTTGGACATCGTCGAGACACACGCCCAATTCCAAATCTTGATGAACGGTCGTCGCGGCAAGAAAGTCTTTTCGAGTCTCACTGAAGCTAAAAACTTCGCATACAAAGTCATCGAGAATGGAAAAGCAGAAACCTACCTCCAGTATATCAATAAAGAGACTAGCACTTGGCCTTGACACTCCTCATGAGGTTTACAATCCCGAATTCACTGCAGGATTTTTTCCTTTAACTTCCATGTCGTGAAGATCGTTCAACTTTTGACTCGACCATTTGATTTGACTTAGAACCGTCCGGCCACCGATCAACAAGTTAAAGCAATGAAGTGTTACTGAGTCTGTGCTCGAAACATTCCATTTAGCGATTTCCAAATTATCTCTACCAGCCATGTCAAGAATCATAAGTGGATCGATCGTCTTGGAAGACGGCTCACCATATTTGTCGCGAAGAGCCTGTAAGGCCGCACGCGTCCAATTCATATTGTTTAAGCCTGCAAACTGACCTGAAGATGAAAACTCCAAATTGATCTCTGCTAATTGTCCGCCACCGAATTTAAACGAACACTCATCAAATGTGTAGGAATGCTTCTTGCCATCTGGTTTCATCTCGGTTGCAATGGTTTTGTATTCCCAATATTTGTTTTCGTTGAAGGTCTTTAAGAACTCGTTGCTTGCGTCGTAGCCGAGAACTGATGTTGCGCCGTTCAGACTTACTGATCCCGATGATTGAATGCTACGATTTACTCGTTCAGCATTTCCTTTCATCATCTCTGTTGCAGACAAAGACGTGCTGTTATCGGTCCGCATCATTAGAGGGGAGCGGCGAATCTCAGAAATAAATTGATCGATTGTCATGCCGATTGAAAATGAACGAAAACCAAAAACAGCTAATTCGGAGTTTTTTGGTTTAGCGGCGGAATTGATGATTTTCGAAGGCACGGCTATCCGAACAAGCTCTCGATCCGCTTCAATGAGTATATTCAAATCTATGGTGATGAGGCGGCCATCAGTACATTTAATCTTAACAAGCCCTGTGGATTCAGTCAGCCCGACCACTTGCCCATCTACTACCGACCCATCTATTTTTTTCCAAGTCCGGACTTGAGATGACGTGGTCTCGCCAGAAACAAGTTGGTGGGGCAAAATTAGAATAACACATGCCAAAATTGGCAGAGAATGTCGAGGGCGAAGGTCAAAGCAGGACATATTCTTTTAAGAAATTTTGACAGTAGAACCAGATGATTATGTCCCAGCGGTAACATTGCCCCATACAGTTGTCTACACGAGATAATGTGTCTGTCTCCGCCATTATCCCCGCCATTGAAACAGCATCACAGGCTTGATACAGCGCTGACGAGTTACGACTGATATTCCAATTCAGTCTGTTGATTCGAATGAGGAGTAGGCTGGTGGTCAAAGTCGGTGAATGCCGAGCCGGAGGCTCGAGAGAAAATAGCGTGGGGTGGAGCGCAGCGAAACCCCAGGAATGACGTACACAAACACATGACGTGTGGCGGCCTGGAGGGTCGCAAGAAGGGTGCGATGAGGTTTTGCGGGAACGAATTGCGGCCCGTTCGCTTCTCGCGCCCTTCCTGGGCGCGATGTGGGAAGGCGGTGGAATGCGCGGGAGTCCGGTGGTTGCACCACCGGCTAATTTCTTTCGAGCCTACGGCTCGGAGGTGCGTAGTGGGCTGTAGCGGAAGACGTGAGGCTTCCGCCGTCCTCAGAACGCTGTCGCATTCTGCTACGAGGGAGCCGTGATCAAGACACCAGCGGCAGCAGCTTCCCGAGCAACTCGCTGATCTTCACGCGTTCTTGCTCGCCGCTGTCGCGGTGGCGGAGGGTGACGGTGTCTTGGAGCTCGGGGCCTTTTTCGCCGCAGGTTTCGAAGTCGATGGTGACGCCGAAGGGCGTGCCGACTTCGTCCTGGCGGGCGTAGCGGCGGCCGATGGACGCGGTCTCGTCGTAGAAGCAGTTCATGTGCTTCTTCAGCAGCGCATAGACCTCGCGGGCCTTGGCGACGAGTTCGGGCTTGTTCTTGAGCAGCGGGAAGACGCCGACTTTGATCGGGGCGACACGTGGATGGAGGCGCAGGACGGTGATGACCTCTTTCTTGCCCTTTTCATCGACCTTTTCGGTCTCGCTGAAGGCTTTGGCGATGACGGCGAGCGCCATGCGGTCGAGACCGGCGGAGGGTTCGATGACGTGGGGGACGTAGCTGCCTTTGAAGAGACGCTCGAACCACGCACGCACGGCGGCTTCGGGCATCGGCTCGCCCTTGGTCTTGGCGGCTTCGGCGGCGAGGCGTTTCTGGATGAGTGCTTCCTTCTGCTCGTCGGTGAGCTTGGCGGCAGCGGTTTTGAGTTCTTCGTCGAAGATTTCCTGCGACTTGGTGCTGGCGGTCTGGTGCGCGGACAAATCGAAATCGCCACGCGCGGCGATGCCTTCGAGTTCCTCGGTGCCGAAGGGGAACTCGCACAGGATGTCCACGCAGGCGCGGGCGTAGTGGGCGAGGTCGGCGGGCGTCTGCCAGTAGTATTCGAGCACATCGCCAAGGCCGATGCCTTGGTAGAACTTCGTGCGCTGATCCACCCAGTAACGGTGCCACAGCTCCCAGCCCCAATTGGGCTGCGGTTCGCTCAAATCGGCGCCTTCATGCCACTTCGCGACTTCGCCGCTGATGATCTCGACGGCTTCGTCGGGCTTGATGAAGAACTCGAGCTCCATCTGCTCGAACTCGCGGCTGCGGAAGGTGAAATTCTTCGGCGTGACCTCGTTGCGGAAGGCCTTGCCGATCTGGCCGATGCCAAAGGGCACCTTCACGCGGCTGGAGTCGAAGACGTTCTTGAACTGCGCAAAGATGGCCTGCGCGGTTTCCGGGCGCAGATAGGTCACGTCGTCCTCGGTCGCGGTGGGGCCGAGGTAGGTCTTGAGCATGAGATTGAAAGGACGGGCCTCGCCGAGCAGGCCGCCGGTCTCAGGATGGAAATCGACGCTGCCATTCACGGCGTCGATTTTCTCCTCGCCGACCAATTCGATCTCCTCGGGCTTACCGGCGGCTTCACCGGCGTTCTGTGCAATGAGGGCGCGGATGCGTTTGCGGAAGCTTTCAATGTGCTCGCCGCTTTTCGTCAGCGCGGTGATCGTGCGATCCCAGCGCCAGCCAGTCGGTGATTGTGCACCGCTGTATTTGAGCACGGTGCCGGACTGCGGATCGACGTGATCCGCGCGGACGCGTTTGTTCGTCAGCGAGCACTCGCGCATGAGGTCGGCGAAGGTATCCACATGGCCGCTGGCCTTCCAGATGGCGGGATTCATGAGGATGCTGGCATCGAGGCCGAGCACGTCCTCGCGTTCGCGGGTCATAGTGTTCCACCAGGCGGTGCGCAGGTTGCGCTTCAGTTCCGCGCCGAGCGGGCCGTAGTCCCACACGCCGCCGCAGCCGCCGTAGATCTCGCTGCTTTGAAAGATGAAGCCGCGGCGCTTGCAGAGAGAAACGATCTTCTCCATCTGCGCGATGGATGCTTTGGGGTCGGAGGACATGGTGTGTGTAGTGTGGGGTTGGCCGAATGACTGGATTGCCACCAGCGAGAAGGGGCGCGAAAGGAGCACCAGCACGCCCACGGTGCAACGCATTTCAAGCCCACAACTTCCCGTCGCGCAGCCACTCCTTCACCAAGGCGCGAAACGCCGCCACGGCAGGGTCTTCACCTTCCTTGGCCCAGACCATCACAAGCGGGATCGTCTGCTGCGGTTTCAGGGGAAGGAGCGCGATGTTTTTGCTCACTGTGCTCTCCGGCACCACGCCGATGCCCGCGCCTGCCTCGACGTATTGCAAAATGGTGCCGATGAGGCTCGGTGTGTGCGCCACGCGTGGTGCGAAACCACCTTCCGCGCACGCCGCATGGATGGCATCATGCGAACCCGCTCCCTCCCGCCGCGCTAGGATGACCAGCGATTCTCCGGCGAGCTTTTTCCACGGCAACGAGGTCATCTTTGCCCACGCGTGATCCTTCGGCACAGCGGCACAGAATTTCTCTTCACGCAGCAGCAACGTCTGCAATCCCAACGCCTCGTGCGCCAGCACGGGGCGAGTCAAACCCACCGACAAGCGGCCCTTCGACACCATTTCCCACACGCGTTCCGGCGTGCGCTCCTCAAGGATGACCGTCACACGTGGAAAGCGCTTTTGATATTCCTTCAACAACCGCGACAGAAACTTTCGTGTCGGTGGCCCAATGTAGCCGAGTCGCAACTCACCCTCCTCGCCACTCGCGGTGCGTTTCACTCGCCGTAGCGATTCTTCGAGCCGTTCCAGAATCAATCCCGTCTCATGCAGCAGCACCGCGCCTGCGGGTGTCAGTCGTGGTGACCGGCGTTCCCGCTCGATGAGTTGCGTGCCCAGCTCCCGCTCCATTTCCTGCACTGCGCGACTTAAGGCAGGCTGCGCAATGCGCAGACGCCGCGCTGCACGCGAGAAGCTCAACTCCTCGGCTACGGCTTGAAAATATCGCAGATGACGCAGTTCCATGATCAGCAACCTTTATACCGAAGCGGCATCGAAGTCATAGCGAAAGTCTATTTCTGTTACTGATGATCTTACGCCAAACAAGGAACCGCAGATGCACTTTACTCGCGCCATCATCACCTTCAGCCTGCTTTCCATCTGTTCGATGGCGGCAGAGCCAGCGACCAGCATTGCCGACCAGCTCAAGTGGAACCTCCAGGCCCGCACCCGCGGCGAGATGCGGAACAACGTCTATGACTTCGACTCCAGCCGTAGTGCGGTGACTGACGACGCCTACCTGCTCACGCGCATTCGTCTCGGAGTCGAATGGCAGCCTGCCGATTGGATTCGCTTTGCCGTGCAGGGTCAGGATGTCCGTGAAGCCTTCTCGAAACGCGCCAACATCCCACTGCAAAATGGCGCTGAGGGCGACGACGCCATCGATCTGCGGCTCGCCAGTGTTGAATTCGGTTACGCGAATCAAACGACACTCAAGATTGGTCGGCAGGTGCTTGCCTACGGCGATGAACGCCTCGTTGGCCCGCTAGAGTGGCTGAACTTCAGCCGCACCTTTGACGCGGTGAAGTTTCACTATCAGGCAAAGACGTGGTCACTTGATGCCTTCACTTCCAGCGTCGTGCGCATCCGCCGTTCGCAATTCAACGTGTCTGACTGGCTGGACAAAACCGCGACGCGCAACGAGTTCTTCAGCGGCATTTACTACAGCAGCCACTTCCTGCCTTTTCAGACCACCGATCTTTACGCCTTCCATCTACACGAAGAAAACCTTGCCGGCACCTCGAACTTCATCACGCTCGGCACACGGCACAAAGGAGATCCCACCAAGCTTGCTGGATGGGATTACACCGTCGAACTCGTCGGCCAAGGTGGTCGTGTGAATGGCCGACCACTCAGCGCGTATGCCTATCATCTCGAAGGCGGCTACAACTGGCTCAAGAACGCGTGGAAGCCGCGTTTCGCCCTCGAATACAGCGCCGGCAGTGGCGACAGCGATCCGAATGACGGCCGCGTGCACACCTTTCAGAACCTCTTTCCAACGAATCATCCGCCCTATGGCTTCATGGACACCTTCTCGTGGCAAAACATGCACAACCTCGTCCTGCGACTCGCCGCACAGCCGCATGCGAAGGTGAAGACGACCCTCGACTTCCACTCCTTCTGGCTCGCGACGACAGGAGATGCCTGGTATCGCGCCAACGGCACCACGAGAGTGCGCGCCATCAATCCGAACGCGAATAGCCACTCTGGCTGCGAACTCGACTTCACCATCAACACCAAGCTCTCGCAGCACCTCGACATGCTCTTCGGATACTCGCACTTCTTTGCCGGTGCATATCTCGCCACTACAGGTGCCAGTGACGACGCCGACTTCGCTTATTTAATGCTCACACTCAATTATTGATCCCAACATGACCAATCTACAACTCGCCATCCAGTTCTTCCTCCAACTCGGCATCATCTTGATCATCTGCCGCGTCGTCGGCATCATCGCAGCACGATTTGGCCAGCCACAAGTCGTGGCAGAGATGATTGCAGGCGTGTGCATGGGACCGTCGCTCCTGGGCGCACTCGCTCCGGCATGGAGCGATGCTTTGTTTCCCAAAGATTCAATGAAGGTGCTCTTCCCGGTCTCACAGCTTGGTTTGGCGCTTTACATGTTCATCGTCGGTCTCGAGTTCCGCATCGACATCGTGCGCAAGCGCTTTGGCAGTTCCGTCGCGGTGAGCTTGGCGGGCATGGCGGCTCCGTTTGTGCTCGGCGCAGCTCTGGGCTGGTTCTTGTGGAATAACACCGCGCTATTTCCAAAGGCTACCTCCATGCATAATGCCATGATCTTCATGGGTGCATCCATGTGTATCACGGCATTCCCGATGCTGGCTCGTATCATTCACTTCAAAGGACTCGCAGGCACCACGATGGGCACAGTGGCCATCGGTGCCGGTGCCATTGATGATGCTGCAGCCTGGGGCATGTTGGCCGCCGTGCTGGCCAGCTTCAATGGTGACATGTCCCATGCCTTTCTGAGCATCGGTGGCGGCATCGCTTACGTAGCCATCGCGCATTTGATCATCCGTCCAATTCTCGCTCGATATGCCGCCGCCATCGAGGCTCGAGGTAAGCTCAGTGACGGCGAATATGCCTTCTTCCTGGCGCTGATGTGTTTCGGTTCTTGGTGGACGGATTACATCGAGCTTCATGCCGTGTTTGGTGCCTTTGTCATGGGCAGCGCTATGCCACGCGGTGTGGTGAGCCGCACACTCATCGAGCGGACACAACCACTGGCCGTCGCACTCATCCTGCCGCTGTTCTTCACCTTCTCCGGCCTGAATACGCGTCTTGGCTTGCTCAACAGCCCCACACTCTGGCTCTTCTGCGGAGCGGTGCTCTTGGCGGCCATTCTCGGCAAAGGCGTGGCCTGCTGGGCCGCAGCGCGTGCCTCGGGCATCTCGAATAAGGAAGCCATGGGCATCGGTGTCCTTATGAATGCGCGTGGACTCATGGAACTCATCATCATCAACATCGGTCTGCAAAAAGGCATCATCTCCGCCGAGATCTTTGCCATGCTGGCGATCATGGCCGTCATCACCACGCTCATGGCCAGCCCCATCTTTGAGCGCCTCGTTGGCACCGGCACGTTCAAAGGCGAGCCAGAGCCGGGGACGGAGATTTGATTCTGTGAATCAGCATTCGACCGGAGAGCAGAATGCGTCATGGATGCGCGTTCCACACGCATGTCCGCTCCGCTTCCGATCTTTGAACTCCGCCAGACCTTCACCGCCGCTCTGCTCGATCCGGCGCTGCCGAATCTGCTGATCAAAGCGCCCACGGGTTCTGGCAAATCGACGCAGATCCCGCAGTTCGTGCTCGATTCGGGCTTCCTGGCCGAAGGGAAGCGTTGCATCGTCCTGCAACCACGCCGCATCGCTGCGCGCATGTTGGCGCAACGCGTCGCTCGTGAGCGCAATGCACGCCTCGGCGGTGAAGTCGGCTATCAGGTGCGCTTTGACAATGTCACCAGCCGCGAGACGCGACTCAGCTACGTCACGGAAGGCGTCATGCTGCGCCAGATGCTCGAAGATCCGCTGCTTGAGCGCGTGGGATGCATCTGCATCGACGAATTCCATGAGCGGCATCTCGATGGCGATCTCGTACTCGCATTCGCGCGGCAACTTCAGCGCACACGACGCCCCGATTTGAAGATCATCGTCATGTCCGCCACGCTGGTGCCCGGTCCGCTGGTCGAGTTCATGCAGCCATCCAAGCTGCTCGAATCCGAAGGCCGCACGTTTCCCGTCGAGGTGCGCTATCAGGCCGCACTCCAGCTTAAAACGGGCTATCCAGAGCCGATCTGGGACCAGGCGGCACGCGCTTGCGAAGAACTGGCCAACTCACCCGGCTTCAGTGGTGACATGCTTGTCTTCATGCCTGGCGGTCACGAGATCCGCAAAACCATCGCCGCCATTCAGGGCCGCAGCTTTGCGCGTGGTCGGCGTGTGGTGCCTTTGCATGGCGAATTGACGCCGCAGGACCAGGACGCCGCCGTTACACCCGGTGAGCAGCCGAAAATCATCGTCAGCACCAACGTCGCCGAAACCTCGCTCACCATCGAAGGCGTACGCGCCGTGGTGGATGGTGGTTTGGCTCGCACTGCGAACTACGATGCCCGTCGCGGCATCAACACACTCACCGTGCAGAAAATCAGCCGCGCCTCTGCCGAGCAGCGCGCTGGACGCGCAGGCCGACTCGGCCCCGGCATCGCTGTGCGTTTGTGGACGCAGCGTGAGCACCTGCTGCGACCTGAAAGTGAACTGCCCGAAGTGCAGCGCCTCGATTTGAGCGAGGCATTGCTCGCACTGCGGGTGCTGTCGCGTGAGCCCTTCGATTGGTTTGAAGCTCCGACACCCGCTTCGATGTCGCGTGCGGAGAATCTGCTGCATGATCTTGGTGCCATCGATTTGAGCGGCCAAATCACCAGCATGGGCCGCCAGATGAGCAAGTTCCCGCTGCATCCGCGTTTCTCGCGCATGCTGCTCGCCGCAGCCGAGCTGGGTTGTTTGCGTGAGGCCTCTCTGTGCGCGGCGGCAGCGCAGGGACGTGATATTTTGCTCGTGGGCAAAAACAACGCTTCACACAAGAACGAGGATTTTTGGGAGCCGGGTGACCTCAGTGAGTTCCAAGCGCTGCTGCGGGCTTTTGCGCGTGCGGAGGCCATGAACTTCGAACCGGATGCCTGTGCACGTTATGGCATTCATGCCATGGCATCCCGTGAAGCAGCGCGCAGTGCGGATCAGTTCATCCAATTGGCAAAACGTGTGGGATTGAGCATCAACGATGAAGTCGCTGCGCCTCAAGCGCTCGCCAAAACCTTGCTCGCAGCCTTCAGTGATCATCTGGGCGTCGAAACAAGCCCTGGCAGCCGCATTTACCGGCTCGCCGGCGGTTACACCGGTCATCTCGACAAAGACGCGCACATCAAAGCCCCGCGCTTGCTCGTCGCTTCCGAGATCGTCGAAGTGCAGGGCAAAGCGCTGACGGTGAAGCTCAACAACGTCACCCGCATCGAAGAGGACTGGCTGCGAGAGATGTTTCCCAGCGACCTCACCACCTGGAAGCGCGCGCATTACGACAGCGTGAACCGCCGCGTGATGAACATGGAGGAGACGCGCTTCCGCAGCCTCGTGCTCAGCAGCAAGGAGCGCGGCGAGCCGGATGAAACCCAAGCCGCCAGCCTTCTCGCCGCCGAAGTCATCGCGGGACGTTTGGAACTGCCGCTTTGGAACGAAAAGGTCGAGCAGTGGATCACGCGCGTGAATTGTCTCTCCAAATGGATGCCCGATTTGGAAATTCCACCCATCGGCGAACAAGACCGTCACATCCTTATCGAGCAACTCTGCCACGGCTGCACCACCTATCGCGCCCTCAAAGACCGCGAGGTTTTCCCCGCGCTGCATCAATGGCTCAGCCACGCCCAGCGCGACATGCTCGAAAAATACGCCCCTGAGCGCTACGCCCTCAAGAACGGCAAGACTGCCCGCATCGTCTATGACGAAAAGCAGCCGCCCAGCGTCAGCGCCGTGCTTCAGCACATGTATGACATCAACGAGAACCCCAAAGTCGCCGCCGGCCGCATCAGTGTCACCGTGCATCTGCTCTCACCAGCCCAACGCCCGATTCAGACAACCGGGGACATCGGCCGCTTCTGGCGGGAAGGTTATCCAGCGGTGAAGGCACAGCTTCGCGGGCGGTATCCGAAGCACGAGTGGCGGTAGAATTTCGTAAGCGGCGATGGTTACACACCATGTCAGCGCTGCGTGCGCTTGATGGCATTCTTTAGCCAGTCGCATTCTTCCTTCCACGGTGCGGCGTTGCGCATTTCGGCGACGGTCATGGGCAGGCGGGCGCTCCAGTTGCTATCGGCGGCGATGCCGGGAACATTGAAGCGGTCTTCGAGGCCGAAAAGATCGGTGAGCATGAAGGCGGCGTAGCGGGCGTTGCTGGTGAGCAAGGCCTCGACCAAAGCACGGCGAATGTGCGTGTCGTATTCAGGCCATTCGTTGTCGGAGAAGCGCAGGCCGGAGAAGTCGGCAAGAGCGCGGAGTTCTTTGCTGGCGAGAGCGCGATCGGATTCCTCGAGACTGTGCGAATCACGACGCCGATGCTCCCAATGCGTCTTCATCGGCTCGTGATCGTGCGTGGCGTAGGTGGTGAAGGCGCAGTTGTTATACGCGCTGCCCATGACGACGCGGCCATTCTCATCGTCTTCCCAATGGCTGACTTTGAAGCCGGGAATATCGAGGCTGAGCAGATGCGGGCGCACGTAATCAGGCACGGTGCCCAGGTCCTCGGCAACGACTTCGGTTTTGCCTGCGGCGGCATCGAGGATCATGCGCAGGTATTTGTCTCCATTCGCGCAGTTGGCGGCCTTGTGCGCGGGCGTGTCGTCGTCGTTCTCGATGAAATGCGGCAGACGACCACCGGTGAGCGCTTTGGCCTCGTCATCGCTGAGATAGCAGAACTCGGCATTGCGTGCGGGCCGCCACGGGAAGCTGTAGATGCGGTAAAAGCCGAGAACGTGGTCGATGCGGAAGATGTCGAAGATCTCGGTGAGCTTCTGCGTGCGCTGCCGCCACCACTGGTAGCCGCCGCGCTCCTTGACATCCCAGCGATAATGGGGGATGCCCCAGTTCTGCCCCCAGCGCTGCACGAAGTAGTCGTCCTTGAAGTAGGTTTCCGGCGGAGCGCCGCCGCACCATTCGAGATCAAACTGCTCAGGCTGGAAGAACACATCGGCGCTGCACCAGGAGATGCCAAAGGGGATGTCGCCCATGAGTTTGATCCCCTTCCCGTTCGCGTAGGCACGCAGTTCACGCCACTGGCTGAAGCAGAGCCATTGCACATAGGCATGAAACAAGATGCGATGGTCGATCTCGTCGCCTTGCGCATCACGCCACGCACGTGCTTTGGCTGCGGTGTTGAGGTTTTCGCGCCAGGTCGTCCAGTCTTCATGTCCATGCTCGTCCATGAGCACTTTGAAAAGACAGAAGTCATCCAACCAATCGGCTTCCTTTTCGCAGAAGGTTTCAAACGCTGCGAGGCGCTGCGGATGGGTCTCGATCTGGCTGAAGGCACGGCGCAGCAGCGTATTTTTCAAACGGCGCACCTTGGGATAATTCACCGAGCCATGGCGCAGCAGATCGGCGCGGAGAATGCCGGTGATGGTGCGGCAGAATTTGTCGTCCAGTTCCGGGAGAGCAGCGGGAGTGAGTTCGAGCGTGAGGTAATCGAGCGCGACGGAGCTGATGGCGTTGTAGGGACTGCTGTCGCTGCCGGTGGCGTTGATGGGCAGGAATTGCACGAAACCGATGCCAGTGTCAGCGGCCCAGTCGATGAGCTGACGCACGCCGCCGATGTCGCCGATGCCGAGATCATTGGGTGTGCGAAGGGCGAAGACGGGGATGAGGATGCCAGCGCGGCGTGGCTGAATGGTGGGCATGATGAGAAATGACGAAACCAGAATGACGAATGTTTGGTGGTTGTCTCCTGCGATTTGGGTAACTTGGCAAGCGTATAGAGCACGATGCGTTCCCGTTCCCTGATCATGCTGTTGTTTTTGACGATCTCCGCCGCCCCGGCTGCGGAGACGAAAGAGCCACGGGTGATCGACTTCAAAGCCGCACCGCATTCCTATCTCGACTGGAAGCCGAAGGACCGTTTCGCTGAACTCCAGGAGAAGGCGCAGAAGGGCGAGGTGAAGCTCGACACCACCAACGACAAGGCCTTCCTCACCAGCCTGCTGGAGGCGCTGAACATTCCGATCACCTCGCAGATCATGGTGTTCTCCGCGAGTTCGCTGCAAAGCGAGATCATCAATCCGCGCAATCCGCGTGCGCTGTACTTCAACGAAGACACCTACCTCGGCTGGGTGCCGGGCGGTCTGGTGGAGATCATCGCCGCTGATCCAGAGATGGGCCCGATGTTTTATGTGTTCGACCGCCTGCGTCCCGGTGGACCGGTGCCGAACGTGACACGCTCGACCAAGTGCATGAACTGTCACGCAGGCAATGCGACGCGGCGCATACCGGGCTTGATCGCGGAGTCGCTGCTCGTTTCACGCGCAGGATCGAGCCTGGAGACGTTTCGCCGCGATGAGCAGGGCCATCAGATTCCGCTGGAGAATCGTTTTGGTGGCTGGCATCTCACAGGCGAGCACAATATCGCCAATAACCGGGCGAATGTGATGGGCGTCCCAACGAACGGGAAAAACGTGATCACGCCGGTGCCACCGGGCCAGAACTCGGACCTGAGCCTGCACCTGCTGCCAACGAGCGACATTCTGCCGAATCTCGTCAACGAACATCAGATGGGTTTCGAGAACCGACTGGTCTATGCGATCTACACCGTGCGTCAGCTCAAGAGCGAGAACAAAAACATGCTCGGTGCATCGGCGAAGGCGGAGATCGAAGAGCGTGCGCAGGAAGTCGCGCGCTACATCGTCTTCGCGGATGAAGCGAAGTTTCCGAGCAAGGGCATGGTCGGCGATCCAGCCTACGTGAGAGATTTTCTGCGCGACCGGAAGGTGACGAAAACGGGTCTCTCACTGAAGGACCTGGACATGAAGACCCGCATGTTCAAGCACCGCTGCAGCTTCATGCTCTACACCGACACATGGAAACACGCGCCCAAGGAACTGAAGGAGCGCGTCTATTACCACATGGCCCTCTACCTGCGCGAGATGCCTGATGCGCAGCATGCGCACCTCGCGCCGAGCGAACGTCTGGCGATCCGCAGCATCCTCAAAGAGACGATGACGGATCTGCCAGCGTGGTGGCGGTAGTCTGCGAAACGTAGGATGGGTGTGGCTTTAGCCCGCCCGTCTCTCAGGCGCTCACGCGGTGGCCTCCGCACGCCCAAGCAGTCGGGCGGTGCTGCGGAGCAAGTCTTGGGTGTTACAGAGCAACTTGGCGCAGCACACACCCAACCTACGATTGGCCTAGCGACTCAACTCAAGCATCCGCAAAATCGGCTTCTCCGCACGCTTGCGCAGGTCTTCTGGCATCTCGACACGCGGAGTGAGATCGCGCAGGCAGTCGTGCAGCTTTTGCAGTGTGTTGAGCTTCATGTAACGGCAATCGGCACAGGCGCAGTGGCCGGTGGGGCCGGGAATGAACTTCTTGCCCGGCACTTCGCGCTCCAGGCGGTGCAGCATGCCGCTTTCAGTGACGATGATGAAGGTGCTTGAAGGACTGTTGCGGCAGTAACCGACCATCTTCTCCGTGCTGCACACTTCATCGGCCAGCATGCGAACCGCATAGGTGCATTCGGGATGCGCGACGACTTTGGCATCGGGATGCTCGTCTTTGATTTGCTGAATGCTGTCGCGGGTGAACTCGACGTGAACGTAACACGCGCCCTTCCACAGATCCATCTTGCGACCCGTGCGTTCCATGACCCACGAGCCGAGGTTCTGATCCGGCACAAAGAGGATTGGGCGATCCTTCGGTGCCGCTTCGACGATCTTGTCGGCGTTGCCACTGGTGCAGATGCAATCGCTCAGCGCCTTCACATGGCCGCTGCAGTTGATGTAGGCGATCACGTAGTAGTTTTTGGCCGCATTCGCCTTCAAGAAAGCTTCAAGCTGCGGTCCGGGGCAGCTTTGCTCCAACGAGCAACCGGCGTTCGCATCCGGCAGCACCACGATCTTGCCCGGATTCACGATTTTGGCCGTTTCCGCCATGAAATGCACGCCGCAGAAGACGATCACGTCCGCTTCGGTCTCTTTCGCTTTGTAAGCAAGACCGAGAGAGTCGCCCACGAAGTCAGCGATCTCCTGGATGGCTTTGTCCTGGTAGTTATGCGCTAGGATCACGGCGTTGCGCTTCTGTTTGAGGCGTTTGATTTCTTCGATGAGGCTGGGGGCGGCAGTGGCGACCATGTTGAAGCATTAGAGCAGACCCACTCGGACGCAAGCAGCAGGCACAATCGTGTTGATGCGCTTCGCTTCCCTTCGGGCTGCCTGCGGCAGTTTGCCCCGGTTTGATTTGAAGGAAGCGCGGGGCCATCTCCGCTGCGCTCCGGTTGTCTCGATTCTCTCGGCTCGACATTCTGCCATCATCATTCCAAAGTTACGTGTGACCCAAAAACAGCCCCATCCCCTCCTCGACCTCGCCCTCACCGTCATACTGCCCTCCATCGTGCTCGAAAAGCTCGGCACACCGGAGCGCCTCGGGCCCTTGTGGGCCTTGATCATCGCCCTGCTGCTGCCCTTGGGTTTTGGCGTATGGTGCTACACGCAGAAGCGCGGCTTGAACTTCTTCTCAGTACTCGGCCTCATCGCCGTCATCGTCACCGGCGGTCTTGGCCTTCTGCAACTAAATGCGATCTGGTTTGCCGCCAAGGAGGCGATGTTCCCCATCTTCCTCGGCATCGCCTTCCCATTGAGCCATCGTTGGGGCAAGCCGCTCATCAACGAGATGCTGCTCAATCCGCAGGTGATCAATCAATCCGCGCTGCATCAAGCGCTCGACACACCCGAAAAGCACCACAGCTTCGCCGCCCTGCTCAAACGCGCCTCCTGGGGCATGGCAGGCACGATGTTACTCTCCTCCGCCGCCAATTTTGCCCTCGCACTCTGGCTGCTTGGCGACAAAGCCCCCGGCAGCCAGGAATACATCAAGGCCATCGGCCGGCTCAATTGGAGCGGCTTCCTGATCATTGGCATTCCGCTCATGGGTGTCACGCTGGGATTGCTCCTGTGGCTGCTGCGCTCGATCACCCAACTCACCGGCCTAGAACGCGATGATTTACTCAACCAAGGCACCACCGTGCGAAAGCAGGTGAACAACGGCTAAATCTGCGGGCAAAAACCGTTTGCCGAACCGGCACAGGTCATTTATACACTGCGCCCCGGAATCGCGCGATTAGCTCAGTGGTAGAGCATTACCTTGACATGGTAGGGGTCACAGGTTCGAACCCTGTATCGCGCACCATCTTCAATCGAAGATCACAATTCCGGCTTAAGCGAGAATCTCGCTCACCACCCGTGCCTGTGGATTTTCCACAAGCGTTTGATCGGTGCCGTTGCGCTTGTAGCTGAGCTTCTTGGCATCGAGACCGAAGAGGTGGAGCAGCGTGGCATGGTAGTCGTAGTGATTGACGACGTCTTTGACGGCGTGATGGCCGAAGTCGTCGGTGGCTCCGTGAATGTGTCCGGCTTTGAAGCCGCCGCCAGCCACCCACATGCTGAAGCCGTAGGTGTTATGATCGCGACCGACGGTGGTGCGATCCTTGGAGCCGCTGCGGTTCTGGATGACGGGCAGGCGGCCCATCTCACCCCCCCAGTGGACGATGGTGGTATCGAGCAGACCGCGCTGCTTCAAATCAATGACAAGGGCTGCCGCACCTTGATCGACATACTTGCAGGCGGCGGGCAGCAGGGTGCGGATGTTTTGATGGTTGTCCCAGGTCTGATTCCCGGTGAAGAGCGAGACACAGCGCACACCGCGTTCGACGAGGCGACGGGCGATGAGGCAACGCGTGCCAAACTCAGCTGCGGCGGGATTGTCGAGGCCGTAGAGCTTCTTGGTGGCGGCGCTTTCTTGATTGATGTCGAGCGCTTCCTTCGCGGCGGTCTGCATGCGGGCGGCGAGTTCGAAGCTCTGGATGCGTGCTTCGAGATCGGCCTCGCCGGGGCGGGCTTCGAGGTGCTCCTTGTTCAGACGCTGCACGAAATTCAGGTAGCGGGCCTGCGCATCGCCTTTGAGGCTGAGCGGCGCATCGAGATTGGGAATGCGCGGCTCTTTGGGGCGGATGACGGTGCCTTGATACAGCGAGGGCAGCCAGCCATTGCTCCAATTGTCCACACCAAGCACCGGGAGCCCACGTGGATCGGTAAGGGCGACGTAGGCGGGTAGATCCTGATTTTCGGAGCCAAGACCATAGGTGAACCAACTGCCGAGTGTGGGCCTACCACCAGTGACCTGACCGTTGAGCAGGGCGTAAATCGACTGGCCGTGATTGTTCACGCCGGTGTGCATGGAACGGATGAGCGTCACGTCATCGACGATGCCCGAAAAATGCGGCAGCAGCTCGCTGACATCCATGCCGCACTGGCCGTATTTTTTGAACTGCCATGGGCTGCCCATGCACTCGCGGCTGGCTCCGGCAGCATCGTCGTATTTCACTTCGCCGGGGAAATCCTTGCCGTCGTAACGGGTGAGTTCAGGCTTAGGATCAAACAGATCCATGTGGCTCGGCCCGCCCTGCATGAACATCGAGATCATGGCCTTTGCCTGACCAAAGCCGTGTGGTGCTTTGGGTTTGAGATCGAAATGACGTGCCGTGGCCTGCTCGCTGGTGGCGAGGAGGTTTTGCTCCTTCAAGATTGTCGCCAATGCAATACCGCCGATGCCGTAGGCG
>Ga0114970_10000529_pt1 | contig 28861 bp, 23 predicted proteins | sample M_140205_XF_Meta_FD_87030 | JGI IMG/M metagenome (GOLD analysis project Ga0114970, IMG submission 87030) | Freshwater microbial communities from Lake Montjoie, Canada to study carbon cycling - M_140205_XF_MetaG | ecosystem: Environmental > Aquatic > Freshwater > Lake | place: Lake Montjoie...
AGTTTAGTATTGGTGACTCCGTCACAGTTTATTGTGATAATTTCCGGAAATCGTTAACTCTACCCCTCAAAGGACATCTGACATGAAAAAAATACTTCTATAGGCAACATTGTTGGCCGCTGCTTTAGTTGCTTGTGGCAAAAAAGAAGCTCCTCCTGCTGCTCCTGCTCCTGCTCCTGCTGAGGCACCTGCTGCTGCACCTGCTGCTGCGCCTGCTGCTGACGCTGCGCCTGCTGCTGCCGCACCTGCTGCCGCACCTGCTGCCGCACCTGCTGCCGATAAGAAGTAATCCATCCTTCTGGCTGATGCGCAAAGCCACCCTTGGGTGGCTTTTTTTGCGTCTGCACAGGTCTAAATGCGAGAAAGCTTTTGACGGTCAGTGACGCTTAATCGACCGTGATCCAGTCTGTGCCTTTTTGGGGGTCGGCCACAATCAGATGGGAGCCTTGATGTTCAAGGACTTCTAGCAATGCGTTTGTTGCCAATTCAGGGGTATTGTTTTTTTCACTTAAATGGGCCGCAACCACGGTTTTTAAACCCGTGTTCATCACGGCGCGAAGCAATTGGGCCGAGGCTTTGTTGGACAAGTGACCCAAGGGGCCAGAGATGCGAGCCTTTAAAAAAGAGGGGTACTTTGAGAGTCTAAGCATGTGCTCATCGTGGTTGCATTCCAAGATCAAGGCATGACAGTTTTGAAGCGCACGAATCACATGAGAGCTTACATGACCCAAATCGGTCACAAGACCGAGTTTCATTTCTCCATCGCTCAAACTCAATTGCAAAGGTTCTCTTGCATCGTGGGGCACGGTGAACGGGCAGAGTTGAAGGTGGCCAATATGGATGACTTCACTGTCACTGGCACATTGGATTTGTTCTTCCCGCAAACCCCATGAGTGCACTTGGATGGCCAATTGGGTGCCTTGGCTGGTAAAAATAGGTCGACCCGTTTTAAGTCCAAACTGTTTGGCATACCCCACATGGTCAGCGTGTTCATGCGTCACAAACAAAGCTTGAATGTCCTCTAAATCCAACCCCATTGGGGAGAGCTGAGTTCTGAGTTCCGTCATGGACAGGCCGCAGTCGATCAGCACTCTAGAGGTGTTTTCACCCTGAGACGACTCCACCAAGGTGGCGTTCCCAGTGCTGCCACTGCCAAGGCTTTTAAATCTCAACACAAGGGTTTACCAAGCATCAAATGCGCTAGAAGTGTGGTCACAAAGAGTTTTGATTTTTACTTCAATTCCTCAATCAGCAGTTGAGCAATTTTGGCTGCAACATTGGAGACATCTGCTTGTCCAGAGGTGTTTTGAATCACAATGAAGGTTTGTGTCTCGCTGCTTGCTTCTAGTTTTAATCGGTAGCGTTGAGGTCCTTCTTCTTTTGCAGAGCTAGAGAATAAACGGGAGAAAAAGCCAGCTTCTTTGGCGTCATTGCTTCGGTCCACAAAGCGCACATAATAAAGTCCCGCTTTGCGATCTCGATCTTCAACGGTAAAGCCCGAGCGATCCAAAGCCAGTCCTACGCGCCGCCAAGCGGAGTCAAATCCTTCTTGGTAAATAATTCTAGAGAATTTGTCTTGGCTGTCCAAAGTGGCTTTGGATGCGGCCAAGCCAGTCTGGGCCTTGCTTGTCTCTGCCACTTGAGTCTCTGGGGCCCCCAATCTCAGCATCAAACGCTTTATCAATTCATTTTCAAGTTCAGGGTCTGAAGCCCTTGATTTAAAACTGCTGAGCGGGTTGCTCACGGTTGGCCCCACATCTTCAATAGAGCGGTGAGCGATGAAGATCTCGACTTGTTGGTTATTGACCGACTCAAAGCGCGTGATGAACTTGTCTTTGATGCCTGTGGAGATGAAGCTTCCTAAAAAGCGCGACAGCGTCCTGCCAAAAAGGTCTTGAGAAGCATTGGATTTGTTTTCTGCCCAGTCGGTCTCAAGCAGGCCCAACTTGTCATCTTCTTTGACAAAGACAAATCCATTGTCCAGCCAAAATTGCTTGACCGCTGGCCATACATCTTCTGGCGCGCGTTGAACAAGAAGCCAGCGCTGGTTGCCTAAGCGAGAAAGCGTGATGTCATTGATCTTGGTCGCGCCAATGGTGGGCGTCGTGTTGGTCGTTGTGTTCAGGCCCAAAGCATTTGCGCTGACTTGCTCACCGGGAATGCGATAACGGGTGTCTCTGCTCAATTGGGTCAAATCTGGCGGAATATCCAGCGTCACAGCTTGCACGACTGATTGCGATTTGTAATTGACTTTGTCGTTGTTGAAAACGCTTGTGCAAGAGGACAGGAGTGTAGCAAAGACGGCAAGGGCAAGCCAATGGGCAATGTGTTTTTGTGGCGTTCGATGGAATGAATGTATCACTGAGTAAGTCCTAATAGATCTCAAAGTAGAGCGCTTGCACGAAGTGCAGCTTCAAGGGTTGCTTCAAATGAGCTGGCAAGTGGCGTCAAAGGCAGTCTGAGGGTGGGGCCACACAAACCCATTTTTGCCATGGCCCATTTAACGGGAATGGGGTTGGCTTCTATGAAAAGGTGTTTATGCACGGGCATCAATTTGAATTGAATTTCCATGGCTTTTTTGACATCCCCTTTGAGCGCGGCCATGCACAGCTCATGCATCAGTTTGGGTGCAATGTTGGCAGTCACGCTCACGTTGCCTTGTCCGCCACACAGCATCAAGGCCACGGCTGTTGGGTCATCTCCTGAGAAAATGGCAAAGCTTTGAGGTGTTTCCCGAATCAGCCACTGTGCGCGCTCAATATTGCCTGTGGCCTCTTTGATGCCCACAATGCCAGGGACTTGAGTGAGTCGCAAAACCGTATCGTGCTGCATATCAGCCACCGTTCTGCCAGGCACGTTGTACAAGACCATGGGCAAATCCTCGGCCTCAGCGATGGCTTTGAAGTGCTGGAATTGACCCTCTTGAGTGGGCTTGTTGTAGTAGGGCACGACTTGAAGTTGACAATCCGCTCCCACTTGCTTGGCAAATTTAGCCAAAGCGATGGCTTCTTGGGTCGAGTTCGCGCCGCACCCGGCCATGATCGGGACCCTTTTGTTGGCCTGCTCCACGCTTACACGAATGATCTCGCGGTGCTCCTCAACGCTCACGGTGGGTGACTCACCAGTGGTACCCACAACGCCAATGCAGTCAGTGCCTTCGTGGATGTGCCAGTCAATGAGCTTTCTAAGCGTTGCGTAGTCTACGCTCATGTCGGGATTCAAAGGAGTGACCAAAGCCACAATGCTGCCTGTGATGGGTGCCATAGAAGTTTTAAAATATTCAGGTGTTAAGGAGTGCATTCTAACGAGCCAATCGCTAGATGTGTAAGTGTGCCAGAAAGAGTTGGCTTTTGAGCAGCGATTCTTTGAACATAACGACTCGGCTCAGACAACAAGCCTTCTTCGAAGCCCAAAACTTTAAAGGACTCAAAAACTTCAAGCAGTTCACCGCTTTTGAGTAAAAAGTCGGCCCTAGAGGGTTTGCCGTAAGCTTGGTGCCCTTCACAAAAGGTTTCATAAATCACAAAACCTCCTTCTTTGACACAATCTAAGAGATTGGGCCAAAGAGATCGCCAAAGGTAATTGGTCACGACCAGCGCGTCAAAGCGTTGATCGGCCAAAGGCCATGGCGCATTTTCCAAGTCCGCACACATTGTGGTGATGCCCATGGATTGGACCCTCTCAAGGGCAAGCGGATCTTTGTCGAGTGCCAACACGTCCATTTTTAAACTCGACAGCCACATGGCATGCCGCCCGTACCCACAGGCCAAGTCCAAAATACGACTGTTCTCAGACAGAACAGGGGACCATTTTTTCACCCAATCAGAGACTGTGAGGGTTTGATGCACTGAAAAATGGGTGTTCAAAGCAGTCATGGGTATAAAAGGCGAGAGATTTCATTGTTTAAAATCACATTATCGCCCAGTGATGCTCATGGATAATGAGCTTAGACGCAAAAGCGCTGATAAGGGGCCTTGGTGACCAGTCCTTGCTAAAATACTGTTTTTTCATACAGATCTCTCGAGAACCTGTCTACAATCTATCCATGGCAACAAAGCAAACTCCCGAATATTCTGAAAGTTCCATCCGCGTTTTAAAGGGTCTTGAGCCCGTAAAACAGCGTCCTGGCATGTACACCCGTACCGATAACCCCTTGCACATTGTGCAAGAGGTATTGGACAACTCTGCCGACGAGGCCTTGGCGGGGCACGGTAAAAAAATCAAAGTGACCCTGCATACTGACGCCAGCGTCAGCATTGAGGACGACGGTCGAGGCATCCCTTTTGGCATGCACCCCGAGGAACAGGCGCCAGTCATTGAGTTGGTATTTACCAGACTCCATGCGGGGGGCAAGTTTGACAAGGGCTCGGGCGGTGCTTACAGCTTCTCTGGTGGGCTGCACGGAGTGGGTGTGAGCGTGACCAATGCCTTGTCCAAAAGAATGGAGGTCACGTCCTACAGGGACGGTAAAGTTGCCAATTTGGTTTTTCAAGGTGGAGATGTGATTGAATCCTTGAAGGTTAGGGCCGCAAACAAAGAGGATCGCAAATCAGGCACTTTGGTAAGGGTTTGGCCAGATCAAAAGTATTTTGAAAGCGGTGCCTTGCCCTTGAGCGAACTCATGCATTTGCTCAGGAGCAAAGCGGTTTTGATGCCCGGTGTGACGGTGACGTTGTTCAATGAAAAGAGCAAGGAAGAACAAACTTGGGTCTACAAGGGGGGCTTGAAAGACTACCTGGGTCAGTCCTTGCATGCAGACCCAGTCATACCGATGTTTGAAGCTGAAGGCTATGCTGACAGCTTGCATGAAAGTTTTGCTGAAGGTGAGGGTGCCGCTTGGTGCGTGGCTTTTACTGAAGATGGCCAAGCCTTGCGAGAAAGCTATGTGAACTTGATCCCTACAAGTGCTGGAGGAACGCATGAAAGCGGTCTGCGTGAAGGGCTTTTTCAAGCGGTTAAAAGTTTCATAGATCTTCATGCTTTGCTCCCCAAGGGGGTTAAATTGTTGCCTGAAGACGTCTTTGCTCGGGCCAACTACGTGCTCAGCGCCAAGGTCTTGGACCCACAGTTTCAGGGACAAATCAAAGAGCGTTTGAATTCCAGAGATGCGGTGCGATTGGTGTCTGGTTTTGTCAAGCCGGCCCTTGAGTTGTGGCTCAATGAGCACGTTGAGTATGGAAGGAAATTGGCTGAATTGGCCATCAAGGCCGCTCAATTTCGCCAGCGAGCGGGTCAAAAGGTTGAAAAAAGAAAAGGCTCCGGCGTGGCGGTCTTGCCTGGCAAATTGACCGATTGTGAAAGCAAGGACCTGTCACACAACGAAGTGTTTTTGGTTGAGGGTGACAGTGCGGGGGGGAGCGCAAAGATGGGGCGAGACAAAGAGTCTCAAGCCATCTTGCCACTCAGGGGCAAGGTCCTCAACACGTGGGAGGTGGAGCGTGACCGGCTTTTTGCCAACAATGAAATTCATGACATTGCGGTGGCCATTGGCGTTGACCCGCACGGCCCAGACGATCAGGTTGACTTGAGTGGACTGAGGTACGGCAAGATCTGCATTTTGAGCGATGCCGACGTGGACGGCTCGCACATTCAAGTCTTGTTGTTGACATTGTTCTTTAGACATTTCCCCAAACTCATTGAAAGCGGCAATGTGTTCATTGCGCGCCCGCCTTTGTTTAGAGTGGATGCACCCGCCAGGGGAAAGAAGCCAGCCTCCAAAATTTACACGCTTGATGAAGGGGAGTTGACGGCAGTTTTAGACAAACTTAGAAAGGACGGTGTGCGCGAAGGTGCATGGTCAATCAGTCGATTCAAAGGTTTGGGTGAGATGAATGCGGAGCAATTGTGGGAGACCACTTTGAATCCAGATACCAGGCGTTTGTTGCCGGTTCAATTGGGGGATTTGGATTTTCTTCAGACGCAGTCGCTGATGACTCAATTGATGGGCAAAGGCGAAGCGCAGGCAAGACGAGAGTTGATGGAGTTGCATGGCGACGCCATTGAGGTAGATATTTAATATGAGTGAACACAACGTGGATACCAATTTGTTGCCCTCTAAAGATGAGGAGCTTGGGCTTGGGGCCTATGCAAGACAGGCCTATCTAGAATACGCTTTGTCTGTGGTCAAGGGCCGGGCTTTGCCCGATATTTGTGATGGACAAAAACCCGTGCAACGCCGCATCCTGTACTCCATGTCCCGCATGGGACTTGGATTTGGAGGTGCCAACGGTGCGGTGGGTGCAAGACCGGTTAAAAGTGCGCGTGTGGTGGGTGATGTGTTGGGGCGATTTCATCCCCACGGAGACCAAGCGGCCTATGATGCCTTGGTTCGCATGGCGCAAGATTTTTCTCAGCGTTATCCTTTGATTGATGGGCAAGGCAATTTTGGCTCCCGTGATGGCGATGGTGCAGCCGCCATGCGCTACACAGAAGCACGCTTGTCTAGAATCACCAGTCTTTTGCTTGATGAACTCGATGAAGGCACCATTGATTTTCAGGCCAATTACGATGGCTCTACACAAGAGCCACAACAATTGCCAGCGCGCTTGCCTTTTGCGATTTTGAATGGTGCGAGTGGAATAGCCGTAGGCTTGGCCACAGAAATTCCCTCTCACAACTTGAGCGAAGTTGCAGAGGCTTGCATTGCCCTGATCAAGAATCCCAAACTCAGTGATCTTGAGTTGGCCGCTATTGTGCCTGGACCGGATTACCCAGGCGGTGGTCAAATCATCAGCAGTGCTCAAGAAATTGCCGATGCCTACCGTACCGGTCGGGGGTCTTTGAAAGTCAGGGCACGCTGGGTCATAGAAGATTTGGCAAGAGGTCAGTGGCAAATTGTGGTCAATACCCTGCCCCCTGGTGTGAGCTCTCAAAAAGTTCTTGAAGAAATTGAAGAGCTGACCAACCCCAAAGTCAAGGCGGGTAAAAAAACCTTAACCCCTGAGCAAACTGCGCTTAAAACCTCTGTCTTGAGTGTCTTAGATGGTGTGCGAGATGAGTCTTCAAAGGATGCGGCTGTTCGTTTGGTGTTTGAACCCAAGACCCGAGCCATTGAGCAACAAGAGTTGATTCAAGTCTTGTTGGCCCATACAAGTCTTGAGAGTTCCTCTTCAATCAATTTGACGGCCATTGGCATTGACGGTAAACCCGTTCAAAAGTCTTTGCGGCTGATGTTCAATGAATGGATCGAATTTAGACAAATCACCGTTCAACGCAGATCAAATTTCAGGTTGCAAAAAGTCTTGGATCGCATCCATATTTTGGAAGGTCGACAACTCGTTCTTTTGAATATCGATGAAGTCATTGCAATCATTCGACAAAGTGATGAGCCCAAGCAAGCGTTGATTGATCGTTTCCGTTTAAGTGACCGCCAAGCAGAAGATATTTTAGAAATTAGACTGAGGCAATTGGCTCGACTCGAAGCGATCAAAATCGAGCAAGAGTTAAAGAGTTTGGGTGAAGAGAGAAAGAAGCTTGAAGAGATTTTGTCCAGCCCCGCAGTTCAAAGGCGTTTGATGATGAAAGAGATTGAGGCCGATGCCAAGATCTTTGGAGACGAAAGAAGAACATTGATTCAAGCTGATAAGAGATCCAATGTCGAGGTCAAAGTGGTCGATGAACCCGTCACAGTGGTCATCTCTGACAAAGGCTGGGTGAGGGCGAGATCTGGCCATGGGCATGACCGAGCTGGGTTTACGTTCAAAGCCGGAGACTCTTTGTACGACACCTTTGAATGCCGAACTGTGGACACTGTCCTTTGCTTTGGCAGCAATGGTCGTGTCTACTCAGTGCCCGTTACCCAACTGCCAGGTGCTCGGGGAGATGGTCAACCTTTGACGACATTGGTTGAGCTTGAAAGTGCAACCCAGTTGGTCCACTACGTGGTGGGGCCACCGACTGCGATGTATCTGTTGAGTAACTCAGGCGGCTATGGCTTCATGGCCACGATCGAGTCGATGGTCTCAAGAAACAGAAGTGGAAAATCGTTTTTAAGTCTGAACGATCAAGAGCGCGTGCTTCGCCCCTCTTTGGTCGATGCGGCTTCTCAAAACAACACACTGGCCGTAGCAAAATCGGTTGCATGTGTCTCACAAGGTGGACGCATCTTGAGTTTTGATATTTCTGAGATGAAGATCATGGAAAAGGGTGGCCGCGGTTTGATGTTGATGGATTTGGATAAAAAGGATGCCTTGGCCGGTGCGGCCGCTTACGTGAGAAGTATTTTGATCAAAGGCACGGGTCGAGGCGATAAAGAGCGAGAAGAGACGCTTGAAATTCGCTCTTTGAACAATGCCAAGGCCAAACGTGCTAAAAAAGGCAAAACCACAGAACTTGGTTTTAAACCCAATGACGTTCGTCGGGTGGAATAGGTCTTTAATTCATCGCCTCTTTGAGGGGGATGAATTGAAGTGTTTTCTTGGCAAGGAAAGAACAAGAGGCTTGCCGCTCAAGCGATCAATGAACTTTATTTTCTGAGATGTCCATGATCAATCTAGACAACAAGTACATGCGTGGAACGATTGAGCTGATCAAGATGTATTCATCGTCATTTGAATGAGCGCCGAACCCTTGCACCCCCATGCTTTCAATGACAGGGTTTTCAGTGTTGAGTGCTGCAAAGGCGGCGTCCGTTCCGCCCCCGGCTGCAACTGTTCCTAAGACCAAATCTTTGGAGATTTCAGCGTATATCTTTTTGGCATGTTGAGCCATTTTGAGAGATGGCGCACTGGTGACCAAAGGCGGGCGGCGACGCTCAAAGGTGACATCAACTTTGGTGTCGGTGATGAGTTGTTTTTTGACGCGCTCAAGCACTCTTTTTTCGATGACATCAAAGCCCTCCTTTGTCATAAATCGCACATCAGCGCTTGCAAAGGCCACAGATGGAATGACGTTTCGGTTCGTACCTGCAGAGGCCAAGGTCCAGTTCATCTTGATCCCTTCTTTTGGATCGCTTAAGTCGCGCATTTGTTGAATTTGAAACGATAACTCTTCCAGAGCATTTCTACCAAGCTCGGGTGCAGAGCCTGCATGAGAGGCTTTGCCGGTAATGTTTAAGATCACCGCTCCAATACCTGCTGTGGTGAGTGCCACACGATCGGATTTGACCTGCGAGGCTTCACAAGAAAATGTGGCATCGTGTTCTGCACCAAGTTTAGAGAAATAGGATCTGGACGCCGGCGAGCTGATTTCTTCGTCACCATTGATCAATACAGTGATCTTTTCATACCCTTGAAAGTTGGTCTTTTTCAAGATTTCGAGGGTGTGCAATATCAAAGCAATCCCTTGTTTGTCGTCCGATATGCCAAGTCCATAAGCACGATCGTCATCGATCCGAAAGGGTTGCTTAGCGAGCATGCCCTTAAGATACACTGTATCCATGTGTGCGATTAAAAGTATTTTTTTGCTTCCAATGCCTTTGAATTGTGCCTTGACCATTCGTCCAGGGCGATCTGGCGTATCGTACATTTTGTACAAGCCTTCACCCGGTTCAATGAATTCTACTTGTCCGCCTAAGTTTCGGAGTTTTTCAAAAATAAGCGCTGAAATTTGATCCAAACCTTCCCTGTCTCGACTGCCCGATTCAATGGAGACAAGTCCTTTGAGGGTTTCTAAATAGGGTGTTTTCTCTTTCTCTATGAAGGACAACAGGGTTGTGTTGGGCTCAGAAAAAACGCATTGAGCATAGAGCAGGAACAAAAGACACAATCGCATTTTCATTTTCATCACGCACCTCAGTTAGATTTGTTGATTGATGAGACTCTTTTCAGCTCTCCAATTCGACGATCATTTCGATCTCAACACACGCACCCATTGGCAGTTGAACCACGCCAAAGGCTGAGCGTGCATGCAGGCCTTTGGCTTGAAAGACCTCGGCCAACAATTCACTGCAGCCATTGGTCACCAGATGCTGCTGAGTGAATTGCGCCGTAGAGTTGACCAAACTTGTGACTTTGACAATTTTTTTCACCGCTTCCAGATCTTTGCCCAAACTTTGGCAAGCGGCTTGTAAGGTGCCCATGAGATCAATGGCCACGGATTTCGCTGCAGCTTGTCCCTCCTGGGTGTTCATGGTGAGCCCCAGTTGCCCAACCCATGGTGCGCCTTCTTTCTTGGCAATGTGCCCACTGAGGTACACCATGGAGCCGCTCACGCAATAGGGTTGATAGGCTGCCGCTGGCTTGGCAATGGGGGGCAAGGTGATGTGGAGTCGCTCAAGGGTCGAGTAAATGCTGCTCATGATCATTGCGTCTTAAAAAAAGTGATGGGAGTCAATAAAAGTCTATAAAACCATTCTAAACTGTACAAAATGATCCTTGCAAGCGTGCAAAATTAAAGTTTTTACAGCTTGGTGCCGAAACTTAAGGAATGCGTCATGGCTGTTTGTTTTTGTAGGAGAGCGAGCTGTTCTCACTGTAAATACCTAAGTCATTGTCATTGTTGTTTACCATTGATGTGTCTTGATGAAACAAATCGGTTCCTTGTTTGATGTCCATCTGAGCCTACTTTTAAGTAGGCCACTTGCACTTGTTTTGTGCCTTTCTTGCCTGTGTTTTGTGGGCACTTCTCATGCGGAGTGGGCCGAGATCGACAAGGATGAGGACGTGACGCACTTGTGGGACAAAGAAGCGGTCAAGTCGGTGCATGTGAGTCGCTACGTTTGGACGCTGAGCGACTATGCCAAGGCAGGTAAAACCTACAAGGGCGACACCTTTCAGTCTGAGATGGTGCGTTGGCGCTTGTATTGCAAAAATGACACCTTTGTCAGATTGTCTGCCAGTTACTTTGATAAACCTTTAGGAAAAGGCAAAGAGGTGATGTCATCGGATGAGCAGGAATGGAAAACCAAAGAGTTCCCTATTCGACCCAATACCTATTTGGCCATTCTTAAAAAACAAGTCTGTCAAGGCGAGTCGTAAGTTTTAGGCTGCGGTTTCATTGACTTTTTTCATGATGTGGCTAAGTGCTTGCTCGACTTGATCGATCAAGATCAAACACAAATCCCCGGGCTTTAAGTTGTTCATGGCTTGATCGATGGCCAAGAATTCGCCATAAATCTCTTGCACTTTTTCCGTCTTGCTAGCGCCCTGTAGTCCCTCTCTTAAAAGGGCGAGAACCTCTCCATCGACTCGGCCGCGTTGACAAGCATCTTGGTACAAAATCACTTCATCAAACACGTTGCCAATGATTCGGGTTTGCTCTTTGATATCTTCATCTCTCCTGTCACCTGCTCCACTGATCACTACACTTCTGCGCTTGGCGGGCAAGTTGGTGACCGCTTGAACAAGTGCTTTGATGGCATCAGGGTTGTGACCGTAATCGGCAATGACGGTTGAGCCTTTGTAATCAAACACATTAAAGCGCCCGGGCACCGCAGTTGGGTCGCTCACGAAGGAAGAAAGTCCTTTGCAGATGATCTCCCATGGAATGCCCACAGCCCATGCAGCTGCAATGGAGGCCATGGCGTTTTCGATCTGAAAATTCAAAATCCCACGTCTAGTCAAAGGGATATCAACCATGGGGATGCGAACTTGCATGCTGCTTTGCATGGCGACAATTTGATCGTCCTCTACAAATACCACACGCTTGCCTTGTGCGCGGTGGGTCGCGATCACTGGGTGGTGAGCATCCAAAGCAAAATAAGTGACTTGTCCAGGGCATGTGGAGGCCATTGCAGCCACATAGGGGTCTGCAGCGTTCAGCACGGCCATGCCAGTGGGGGAGACGTTTTGGACAATCATTCGTTTTAAAACGGCCAAGTCCTCAACGGTGGTGATGTAGTTCAGACCCAAATGGTCCCCCATGCCAATGTTGGTGACCACTGCCACCTGGCAACGATCAAAGCCCAAGCCCTCTCTGAGCATGCCGCCTCTGGCTGTTTCGAAAACCGCTGCATCCACATCAGGGTGCATCAACACGTTTCTAGCAGATCGCGGGCCAGAGCAATCACCATCGTCAATTTGTCGACCATTGACATACACGCCATCGGTGTTGGTCATGCCAACTCTCAAGCCCTGAGCCCTTAGCAAGTGGGCACACAATCTCACCGTGGTCGTTTTGCCATTGGTTCCAGTCACGGCAATCACGGGGATGCGTCCGTCTTCTCCAGCGGGATACAGTCGCGACACAATCGCTTCGCCCACATCCCGACCTTTGCCGTAAGAGGGGTTCAAGTGCATCCTAAGGCCTGGTGCTGCATTGACCTCAACCACGCCGCCTTGCTGCTCCTCAAGGGGACGAAGGACTGTCTCGCATACGACGTCTACGCCACAAACATCGAGTCCCACCATTTGGGCCGCTTCAATCGCTCTTGATGCGACCTCTGGGTGCACGTCATCGGTCACGTCCGTGGCACTTCCTCCTGTGGAGAGGTTGGCATTGTTTCTGAGGATGACGCGAACTCCCTTGGCTGGTATGCTGTCGGCGTGTAGCCCTTGCTCTTTGAGTCGAGCAATGGCGACCTCATCAAAACTAATTTTGGTCAAAGATGTGGCATGACCATCGCCTCTTTTGGGGTCTGCATTGACTTGATCGACCAGGGCTTTGACGGTATGAATGCCATCTCCCGTGACAAAGGGAGGCTCTCTCCTGGCCGCTGCAACCAACTTGTCACCCACCACCAAAAGTCTGTAATCGTTGCCAGGTAAATAACGCTCAACCATGATGTAGTCTTTAAAGCGCTTGGCATTTTGAAAGGCTGCAAACACCTCTTCTTTGGTGTTGATGTTGACGCTCACACCTTTGCCTTGGTTGCCATCTTGAGGCTTGATCACCACAGGAAACCCAATGTCTTGGGCTGCGACCCATGCGTCCTCTTCATCCTCTACAGGTCGACCGTGAGGCACGGGTACGCCAGCGGCAAAGAGGAGTTTTTTGGTCAGCTCTTTGTCTTGCGCAATCGACTCCGCAATGGCGGAGGTCGCGTCGATTTCAGCTGCTTGAATTCTTTTTTGCTTAGAGCCCCAACCAAATTGCACCAAACTGCCCTGGGTCAAGCGGCGATAGGGGATGCCTCGGTTGAGTGCTGCATCCACGATGGAGCCTGTAGAGGGGCCAAGGCGAATATCTTCATCCAAATCTCTGAGACTTTTAATCGCATTGTCAAGATCAAAGGGTTGGTCATTGAGTGCACATGCGCATAATTTTTGTGCAAATTCCAAAGCCATGACGCCCACTTCTTCTTCGGTGTATTCAACCACCACTTGGTACACCAAGTTTTCTGAGGTGGGTGTGGTTCTGGAGAAGGTGACCGGGCAGCCAGCCACAGATTGAAGGTGAAGGGTGGCGATTTCCAGCGCGTGCGGTACGCCTATTTTTGCGCCCCGTTCGGTGGGCCTTAAGGCGCCCATGCCAGGAAAGAGGTTGCGCAGTCTTTGTTCGAAATGGGGGATCAGGCCCAAGTCATCTTGATGCTCATCGCATTTGACCAAGGCCTCGATGGCCGTGTGTCGAGTCCAAAGATTGGGCCCTCTAAGAGCTCTGATTCGTGAAACATTCATGAGGCAACGGTCCTGATGTCAAGGGGAGGAGAGATGGAGTTTTTTTGACCAAAATTTTTCAAACCGGCTCGTATCAACAGCGGCGCAATGTCCAGCGCCCAACCACAGGCAACGCCCGCAAGCAAAGTGGAGAGGTTAAAGCCATCTTGTTTGATCCGCATGGCAATGGGTGGAAAGTCCAAATGAAATAACAGCGTCTCTTGACCACCCCTGGCCAAGACCACATGCCCATCTCGGTAGTACACATTTCTTCTGCCCTCGGCCCGGTGCGTTTTCATCACGTCATTGTCTGGGTCGGTGGAATAAAAGATCACGTCTCCATCGCTGTATTGAGCCAAGTCGACCACAAAAGGATCTTCGGCGTTCAACACACTCACGCCATTGGTGAGCACCAGGTCGATTTGAGTGCGCATGACGCTTTTGAATTTTTCGTCTGAAGAAATATCATGGTCACTCAAGTCCCAGGCCTCTCGCTTCATATCGGTCACCACCCCTACAAGGCAACGATCGTAGGGCAGGCCGTCTTGACAGATGTGCCAAGGGGAGGTCTGAAACACCGCCGCTTGCAAGGTGCGGTTGATGAGCAAGCGCTCACCCATGGAGAAGTCTCTGGCATCTGTGGACACCACCTTGCGTTGGTCCATGTACAAACCTTCATCACAGGCCAATCCAACTCTTTTACCAGAGAGATGCAAGAACCAAGCAACCAAATGAGAGAGCAAAGTGGTCTGAACCGACCCCAAGATGCCCACGATAGGAATACGCCCATTTTCATTGTTGGTAAAAAGGTGGTCGATGATTGCGCGGCCCACGGGTCTGGCCTGTCCGTGCAATGGTTTGAGGTGCATCAACAGACCTGGGCCCGCATTGACCTCAACGATGGCTGCATCTTGCTCATTCAAGGGCTTGGAGATGTCTTGGGCCACCAAATCGATGCCTGCGATGTCAAGCCCAACGACTCTGGCTGCCAGACAAATGGTTGCAGCGACCTCTGGGTGTACCAAATCGGTGACGTCGTTGTTCATGTTGCCATTGCGTTGAACGATGATTGACACGCCTTGCTCTGGCACGCTCTTGGCGTTAAAGCCCTGGCTCTCAATTTGAAGCACCGCTTGGGGGTGATCCTTGAGCCTCACGGAATTGAGTGGAAAATCCTCTGTGGGTCCTCGTCTGGGGTCGGAGTTGATTTGAAGCTCAATCAATTCTTCGACGGTATGCTTGCCGTCTCCTTGAATATAGGCGGTCTCACCCTTTGCAGCTGCAACCACTTTGTCCCCCACCACCAGCAAGCGATGTTCATCCCCTTGGACGTAGCGCTCGACCAAGACTTCGGTACCATACCGACTGGCAATCTCAAAGGCGGCTCGGATGTTGGCTTCATTTTTAAGACTCAAAGACACGCCTCGACCGCGGTTGGAGTCGCTGGGCTTGACCACGACAGGCAGTCCGATCTCTTGAGAAGCTCTCCAAGCATCGTCCGCGTTGTTGACCACTTGGCCTTGGGGGACCGGAATGCCACATTGCTTGAGCAACTGTTTGGTGAGGTCTTTGTCACTGGAGATGTTTTCAGAAATGGCCGACGTGCGATCCGTCTCCGCCGTCCAAATTCGGCGCTGTTTGTCGCCGTAGCCCAGTTGAACAAGATTGCCCTCGGTCAAACGAATAGAGGGGATTTTTCTGTCATTGGCCGCCTCGACAATGCAACCCGTGCTTGGGCCTAGACAGTATTCGTCAACCGTGTCCTTTAAATCATTGAGATGGGCTTGAAGGTCAAATGGGGTGTCATTGATGGCAGCCATGACCAATTCCTTGGCCAGCAAGAGACTTTGTTCTCCAACTTTTTCTTGTACAGCGTAGATGATGACCTTGTACACCCCTCGCGTGGTGGTTTCGCGAGCTTTGCCAAAGCCAGTTTCTAAGCCAGACAGAGTCTGCAGCTCAAGTGCAACATGTTCCATCACATGTCCTGCCCAGGTGCCGTCTTTTAATCGCATTAAAAAGCCGCCTCGCTCGCCGATGCCACACCTGTGTTCGATCAGGCCAGGCAACCAAGTGGTTAATCTGTCGTAAAAACCGGGAATTAAATTGGATGGAAAGTCCTCTAAGACCCCAATGTCAACCCAGGCCTCAATGACAGAGCGATAGGTCCAGATGTTGGGGCCTCTGAGGTAACGGATGCGAAGAATTTGGATGTCTGGATGTGACATGGTGTTGGTTTTGGGGTCTAAGGAAGTGGGAGGTATAAAAAGTTTCGCTTTTTTGAGAATTTAATTCAAAAACGGGTCGTCCAAGCGAGGCCTTCAATCGTTATACAAAACATGAATATTATGACGTTAATTGTGGCTCGCTTTTGTGCTTTTCTTCTAAAGTGGATCAATATAGGATTTAACTGCTTGATCACGAAGTTACAATCTGTGCAAACGCTACACGCCATTGTAAGAAAAGTTTCATTGACATCGGTTTTTCTGACTTTCTTCGTATTGCGTCCCAAGAAAAACATTTTTCAAAAAGTGTCACTTGGATTTGATTCATTTACAAAACTCCCAAATTGACATGTCACGTGTTTCCCAAGTAGAGATTCCCCAAAGCTGGCAAGCTTTGGTGCTTTCAAGCCTGTCTCCCAATGAAAACGTTTTAGCCGTCTTGGAGGTTGACTTGGACAGGCGACTTTGTTTCACCAGGGGGCTGTTGGTTGCGACCAATGAGAGGCTACTTTCTTGGTCCATGCCTGAAAGTGCTCATGGGGAGCCATCCGGCCTGTCCCAGCCAGGTGTGCCTCGTTTGGACACGATGCCCCTTGAACTCCAAGCCCGATTGAGTCACCTTGACTTTGCCGGCGTAGGTACATTGGAGTTGGTCAACAGCCAAAAACAGCTTGCCAAATGGCGCTTTACCTTGGCCAACAATGTCAAAGCGGTGGCCTTGCAAATGGCTTGGAATCGCAATCTTGAGCGGCATATGCTTGCGCCAAAAGATTCTCACGCGTTCGAGGCGGGCAAACTTGGTGGGATTGGGAAAATCAACCCCTTGTCCGAGCACGATGAGCAGTTCAACCATTTGTTGGGTGGGGCTGAGGCAGCACATGCCAACTCAGTCTCGTTGGGTGAAGTGGACGAAGCCCCGGCCTCCACTTGGGGGCTCTTTAGATTGTGGCGTTTTGCCAAGCCTTATAAAACACGCTTGTTGGTGGGGTTTTTGTTGACCCTGGCCTCCACTGCAGCGACCCTGGTGCCCCCATATTTGACCATGCCCTTGATGGACAAAGTCCTCATTCCATTTCAAAACGGCAAAACCATCGAGATGGAGCAAGTGGCAAGTTATTTGGTGGGCTTGTTGGTTGCTGCACTTTTGGCCTGGTCCTTGGGGTGGCTTAAAACCTACATCTTGGCTCTGGTGTCTGAGCGAATTGGGGCTGATTTGAGGACAAGTGCCTATGACCATCTGATGAAACTCTCGCTTGAGTATTTTGGCGGCAGAAGAACGGGTGACTTGATGACGCGAATTGGGGGAGAAACAGACCGCATTTGTGTCTTTTTGTCATTGCATCTGCTGGACTTTGCGACTGACTTTTTGATGATTGTGATGACTGCGATCATTCTTTTTACGATCGATCCTTATTTGGCCATGGTGACACTTTTACCATTGCCTTTTATTTATTGGTTGATTCATGTGGTTCGCGATCGATTGAGACTTGGGTTTGAAAAAATCGATCGCGTGTGGTCAGAGCTTACGAATGTTTTGGCCGACACCATCCCAGGCATCCGGGTGGTCAAGGCTTTTGCCCAAGAAGGTCGAGAGAGCGCTCGCTTTAAGGAAGCCAATAAGCACAATTTGGCGGTCAATGACCGCATTAACTTTCTTTGGTCTTTGTTCTCTCCCACGGTCACGCTCATGACCGAGGTGGGTTTGCTCATTGTTTGGGCTTTTGGTATTTGGCAGGTTGCACAGCATCAAGTGACCGTGGGTGTGTTGACCGCTTTTTTGGCCTACATTGGACGCTTTTACATGCGCTTAGATTCCATGAGCCGCATTGTCTCGCACACGCAAAAGGCGGCGGCTGGGACCAAAAGAATTTTTGAGATCTTGGACCACGTCTCCAGTGTGCCTGAGCCGCTCGATCCAGTGAAAGTACAAAGCATTGAGGGTGAAATTAAACTCACCCATGCAGCCTTTCGGTATGGAAATCGTTTGGTGATCAAAGACTTGAGTTTGACCATCAAGCCTGGTGAAATGATTGGCTTGGTTGGACAAAGTGGATCGGGGAAAAGCACGTTGGTCAATTTGATTTGTCGCTTTTATGATTTGAGTGAAGGCACGGTAGAGCTCGATGGCGTGGATATTCGACGCTTCATGTTGGCCGACTACAGGGCGCATATTGGTTTGGTTTTACAAGAGCCGTTTTTGTTTTTTGGCACCATCGCTGACAACATCTCTTACGGTCGCAGCGATGCGTCTCGCACAGAGATCATTGCGGCCGCGAGAGCGGCCCACGCGCATGAGTTCATTCTTCGACTGCCTCAAGGCTATGACTCCTTGGTGGGTGAACGCGGGCAGGGCCTCTCAGGTGGTGAGAGGCAGCGAATCTCTATAGCGCGTGCCTTGTTGATCAATCCTAAAATTTTGATCATGGACGAGGCCACTTCTTCCGTTGACACAGAGACCGAGCAAGAGATTCAAAAGGCATTGGACAACTTGGTCAAAGGTCGAACCACCATCGCCATTGCACATCGACTCTCCACGCTCAAACGCGCCGACCGATTGGTGGTGATGGAGCAAGGTGAAAAAGTGGAGGAGGGCAGTCACGATGACTTGATGGCCAAACAAGGGGCTTATTGGAGGCTGTACCAAGCCCAAGCGCATCAAGCTGAACTTGGCCTGCCACTGGCTTTTGAAAAGAGTGCTTATGATCAAGGGTTGATTTAAATGAGTGACGCACCTGAAATGAACAAGCAACATCAAGCAAATGACTTGCCCGGTTTGGATTTTAAATTGTGGCCTGACGCCTTTGGTATTTGGCATTTAAAGCTTGGAGATCAAACGCACGAGCATGTGATCGCGGTCAGGGCCTTCCCAATTGCTGCACCGATGGAGGGCGTCTCCATTTTGAGCCGAGAAGGCAAAGAGTTGCTGTGGTTGGAGAGCTTGATGCACGTGCCGCATGAGGCCCTGCAACACCTTGAACAATGTTTGCAAAATCGAGAGTTCATGCCTGAGATCACTAAGCTAGATGCCGTCAACTCCTTTGTCACGCCCAGTCGTTGGTCTGTCCAAACAACAAGGGGTCCAACGGAGTTGCTGTTAAAGGGCGAGGAGGACATCAAGCGACTGAACGCCAATACACTGATTGTCTCGGATGCTTATGGGGTGCAGTTTTTGATCAAAGACCTCTCGTCTTTAGATCGCCAAAGTCGAAAATTCATGGATCGTTTTCTATGAGACTTGACTTAATTTAAGAAAGTATGGAGCCCAGGATGGGGCCGCTTTTTGATAGAGGACGGTTTGCTCACAAACGCTTTGACCCCAATACTTTCATTGATTTCGTTGGGGAAAATGTACTTGCCCTTTGTGATCACAAGATCGACTTTGCGAATGTCCTCTATGTTTTGCATAGCACAACAAGCGCCAATGATCGTGAGCAAGAATGTCCAACGCAGCTTCAAAGTGGATCCCAGGTCAAAGAGATGTTGTTGGATTTTTCAAGCGCCTGGATATCCTCCAGCGTATCCACATCGCTGGCAAAGTGAGCGTTATCGGTCAAGAAGCGATGAACACGGGATGGGTGCTCGCCTCTCCATTGTCTGCATCCGTACGAGTGGCCTTGTTCTAAGATTTCTTGGCACACTACACTGGAGATGATGACCGGGTTACCCGGCCCCGTATCAAGCAGTGGAAAGATCATCTCCGTGTGGCTTGGACGCTGCTTGAATTGAAACAGCAATTGCTCTAAATCCATGGTCTCAATCAAAGGCTGATCGGCCAAGGCCATGATGATGCTCTCGTGTTTTTGCCGCAAGGCTTTGAGTCCCATGCGTTGTGAAGAAATTTGACCTTCATCTGGATTGGGGTTGAGCACGCAGTGGGCTTTGTCTTGAGGGATGAAGGGCGCAATTTCTTGGTGGTAATGCCCAAGAACCACGATCAACTCATCCACCCCCACTTGCACCAAGCATTCGATGAGCCGCTCAATCAAGGGTGTGCCATTCAAGCGCAAAAGGCATTTGGGCTTGAACCCCATTCTGGAGCCTGAGCCTGCCGCCATGAGCACAGCAGCAAGGCTCATGTGCTTAAAGAGCGTCGTGAAATTACACCATTGAATCTTCTCGCATACAAGATCATGCTTGCACCCTCAATACTCAGTTAAAAAAAGTTTTTAACTTTTCAGCCCATCCCTTTTCATTGGGAGAATGCTTCATGCCCCCTTTTTGCAAGGACTCATCCAGCTCTTTGAGCAGCTTGCGTTGATGCTCGGTAAGCTTCACGGGGGTCTCGACCGTGATGTGGCAATACAAGTCGCCTTGAAAGCTTGAGCGAATGCCCTTGACGCCTTTGCCCCTGAGTCTGAACTGTTTTCCAGTCTGTGTCCCCTCTGGGATATCGATGGCGGCTTCTCCCTGCAAGGTGGGCACTTGAATCTCGCCACCCAATGCAGCCGTCGTAAAGCCGATGGGCACTGCACAATGCAAATCATCCCCATCTCTTTCAAAGATGTCATGCTTGTGAATTCTGATCTCGATATAGAGGTCTCCAGCAGGGCCTCCATTGGCGCCAGGTTCGCCGTTGCCAGTGGAGCGAATGCGCATGCCTGAGTCGATGCCAGACGGTATTTTGATTTCCAAGGTTTTTTGACTTTGGATTTTGCCCTGTCCGCGGCATGGGCTGCAGGGGTCGGCAATGACCTTGCCCGCTCCGCGACAATGGGGACATGTTTGTTGAACACTGAAAAAGCCCTGTCGCATCTGTACCGCACCGGAGCCACCACAGGTGCCACAATTTTTTGCAGACGTGCCTGGCTTGGCGCCCGAGCCGTGACAGGTATCGCAACTCTCCCAACTTGGGACTTGGATTTGAGACTCTTTGCCCGAAGCCGCTTCCTCTAGCGTGATCTCCATGGCATAGTTCAGATCATTGCCACGGTAGACTTGTCGCCCACCTTGTTGTCTTCTGGCTTGACCGAAAATATCGCCAAAAATATCGCCAAATGAATCCGCAAAGCCAGCACCTGCACCTGCACCAGCGCGCATATTGGGGTCGACACCTGCAAACCCAAATTGGTCATATGCCGAGCGCTTCTCCGCGTCAGAAAGCATTTCATAGGCTTCCTTGACCTCTTTGAATTTGACCTCGGCCTCCTTGTCCCCATCGTTTCGATCGGGATGGAATTTCATCGCCAACTTGCGATATGCCTTTTTGATTTCATCTTCGCTGGCGCTCTTGGAGATGCCCAGGACTTCGTAAAAATCTCTTTTTGCCATGATGTACAGCTATCCTTGTTGAACAACAAAGCCGCGCAGGCCTCAAAAGAGAGGTCACAGCGCGGCAAATGTATCGGTTAGAGCGTGTTTTGACTTAACCTTTTTTAACTTCCTTGACCTCGGCATCCACCACGTTGTCATCTGCCGGTTTGGCGGCTTGTTGAGCGCTCTCTGGGCCGCTTGCATGAGGCGCACCTCCTGCGCCCGCAGCGGCTTGCTGCTCGGCATAGGCTTTCTCCCCAAGCTTTTGACTGACCGTCATCAAGGCTTGCGTTTTGTTATCGATGCTTGTCTTGTCCTCAGTCTTGAGGGCTTCTTCCAATTCTTTGAGGGCCGTTTCGATGGCAGATTTTTCGCTTGCATCGATTTTAGCGCCATGTTCAGCCAAGCTCTTTTGAACCGAGTGAAGCGCTGCATCACCTTGGTTTTTGGCTTGCACAATTTCAAGTTTCTTTTTGTCCTCAGTTGCATTGAGCTCGGCATCTTTGACCATCTTTTGAATTTCGTCTTCAGACAAACCGGAGTTGGCTTTGATGGTGATTTTGTTTTCTTTGCCCGTGCCTTTGTCTTTTGCGCCAACATGCAAAATGCCGTTGGCATCGATGTCAAAGGACACTTCGATTTGTGGCGTGCCCCTAGAGGACGGTGGGATGCCCTCGAGGTTAAATTCGCCAAGCATTTTGTTGACATTGGCGATCTCACGCTCGCCTTGAAAGACCTTGATGGTCACAGCAGGTTGGTTATCCTCGGCTGTGGAGAAGGTTTGAGCAAACTTGGTCGGAATGGTTGTGTTTTTGGTGATCATCTTCGTCATCACGCCGCCCAAAGTCTCAATGCCCAAGGACAAAGGCGTCACATCCAACAAAAGAACGTCGGTTCTGTCCCCAGACAGCACCTGACCTTGGATGGCCGCACCCACGGCCACGGCTTCATCGGGGTTGACGTCTTTGCGTGGCTCTTTGCCAAAGAACTCTTTGACCTTTTCTTGCACCTTTGGCATGCGGGTCATGCCACCCACCAAAATCACATCGTCAATTTGGTCAACGCTTACACCCGCGTCCTTGATCGCCATGCGGCAAGGGGCAATGGTGCGCTCGATCAACTCATCGACCAAGGACTCGAGTTTTGCCCGATTGAGTTTGATGCTCAGGTGCTTGGGGCCAGTGGCATCGGCTGTGATGTAGGGCAAGTTCACATCAGTCGCTGCCGATGAAGACAACTCAATTTTGGCTTTTTCGGCCGCTTCTTTTAAGCGCTGAAGTGCCAAAACATCTTTGCCTAGGTCAACGCCTTGTTCTTTTTTGAATTCCGAGATGATGAAGTCAATGATGCGTTGGTCAAAGTCTTCACCGCCTAGGAAAGTGTCTCCATTGGTGGAGAGGACTTCAAATTGTTTTTCTCCATCCACGTCGGCTATCTCAATGATGGAGACGTCAAATGTACCGCCTCCTAAGTCATAAACAGCAATTTTTCGGTCGCCTTTCTCCGTTTTATCTAAACCAAACGCCAACGCGGCGGCCGTTGGTTCATTGATAATGCGTTTGACTTCAAGGCCAGCAATTCTGCCTGCGTCTTTGGTGGCTTGTCGTTGAGCGTCATTGAAGTAGGCTGGAACCGTGATCACGGCCTCGGTGACCGCTTCGCCGAGATAGTCCTCAGCGGTCTTTTTCATTTTCCTTAAGACCTCAGCACTCACTTGTGGAGGTGCAAGCTTGTTGCCACGCACCTCAACCCACGCATCGCCATTGTCGGCTTTGGCGATGGTGTAGGGCATCAAGTTGATGTCTTTTTGAACTTCTTTTTCTTCAAATTTACGCCCGATTAGGCGTTTGACAGCATAAAGTGTGTTGCGCGGATTGGTCACTGCTTGGCGTTTGGCTGAAGCACCCACTAAGATTTCACCATCTTCTTGATAGGCAATGATGGAGGGCGTCGTTCTAGCGCCTTCGGAGTTCTCGATCACTTTGGTGGTGTTGCCCTCCATGATGGCCACGCATGAGTTGGTGGTTCCTAAGTCGATGCCGATGATTTTGCCCATTTTGATGCTCCGTTTGCCGTTGATCGATTTGATTCAGCGATTGATATGAAAGTTGTAGATGTAGATATGTGGGTGAACCACCCAAAATCAAGGTGTGGGGTTCGATTTTTTTACCTGGTCTCTTAAGCGGCAGTGACGGTGACCAAGGCAGGACGCAATATACGCTCGGAGATCAAATAGCCCTTTTGCAAGACGGTGACCACGGTGTTGGGGTCTTGTTCTGCGGGCACGACGCTGATGGCTTGGTGGTGATGGGGATCGAATTTGGTGCCTGCTGCAGGCTCGATGGCGATGACTTTATGTCGTTCAAGGGCACTTTTAAGTTGCCTGAGTGTGGCCTCTGCACCTTCTTTGATTTGCTCTGGCGTGGCTTCCTTGATCAGTAAGCCCGCTTCAAGGCTATCGAGCACGGGCAGCAAACTCTCGGCGAAGGATTCGATGGCAAATCTCCTGGCTTTGCTCACCTCTTCGTCGGCTCTTTTTCGAGCGTTGAGCACCTCAGCCTGGCCTCGAAGGTACTGGTCTTGTAAGTCGCTCACCTTTGCTTGGAGCACGGCCACATCGGCCAGCGCTGAGGCCAAAGTCTCGGCAGCATCCAATGGGGCGTCTGAATGGGGTTGGGCGTTTTCTTGAGAGAGCGCATCGTGCGCAGGGGACTCAGCGTTGGGGTCTTGGGGGGTCATGGATGGGTTTTGGGGTTGAGTCGGATCAGACATGGTTCAAAAATGCAGAGAAAAAACTGATGTTTTTCTAAGCTTGGGGTCAATACACCGATTTCAAGGGCTTGAACCTAGGTTTTTTGGCTTAAAAGAGGCTTTTTTGATCCAAAAATACGGTTTTCTTAGAAAAAAACCGACCTTCCGGTCGGTTGCTCAATGGATCGATGGACGAGCTCAGTGAGTGCCCCAAACCTCTTGAGCGGTTTCGATGACCAGTCTAAGTTTATTTCTTTGAGCTTCCACAGCAATGTTGTTGCCGTGGACAGTGCTGGAAAAACCGCATTGGGGCGACAAGGCCAATTGCTCTATCGGCGCGTATTTAGCAGCCTCTTCAATGCGACGTTTGATATTGTCTTTGGACTCCATTTCACCAAATTTTGTTGTGATCAGACCCAAAACGACGATTTTGCCCTTAGGCAAGTAGCGCAAGGGTTTGAAGTCACCGCTTCTGTCGTCATCGTACTCAAGGAAGTAGGCATCCAAATTCATTTCTGAGAGCAAGGCCTCAGCGACGGGTTCGTAGTTGCCGGCAGCTGCGTGAGTGCTTTTGAAATTGCCTCGGCACAGGTGCATGGCCAAGGTCATGCCTTGAGGCTTGAGGGCAACCACTTTGTTCACGAAGGCGGCGTAGCGGTGTGGCAGTTCATTGGGGTCGTCACCTCTTAGGCGAGCGGCTTCGCGCATTTTTTCATCGCAAAGATAGGCCAAGTTGGTGTCATCCATCTGGACATAGGTGCAACCAGCTTGTGCCAATGCATGTAACTCGTCACCGTATGCTTTGGCCACATCGTCATAAAACTCGGGGTCAAGCTCTGGATATGCTTGCTTGTTGATGGCGGCGCGTCCTCCCCTGAAGTGCAGCATGGTGGGAGAGGGTATGGTCACTTTGGGTGTGAAGCCTTTGGAGACATTTTCTTTTAAAAAGATGAAGTCATTCAATTGGATGTTCTTTTTGTGTGTGACTTTGTCGATGACTTTAATCACCGGGGGGGCCAACTCTTCGCTGCCATCGGGTTTTTTAATGGTCACTGGAATATCGGTTTTAACGCCACCGAGTTGCTCTAAGAAGTCGATGTGAAAATAAGTTCTTCTAAATTCCCCATCGGTAATGCTTTTAAGCCCAACGCTTTGTTGGAACTCAATGATTTCTTTGATCGCTTTGTCCTCAACCACTCTCAAGGCCTCAGGTGTGATTTCGCCTTTTGCTTTTTGTGCTCTAGCTTCCAACAGGTACGCGGGACGTAAAAAACTCCCGACGTGGTCAAAGCGAGCGGGCAAAATTTGATCTAAAGCGAGGGACATATCAACTCCAAAAAAGGGGGGCTTGGAACTCAATCCATTTAAAGCGGCAAAAAGGTAAGGTCATTCATATTATATAGGTAGACAAAGTCCGAACGATTTTGTGGAAGTTTGCTTAGGACAACTTGGATGAGGGGCGGGAGTGTTGAGTAAGCCGTCAGTGGCGCTTAACCCAAGCGTTTTGTTGGATCTTCATATTCATGGACACGGCTGGGCACTCTAAGAAGCGAGAGAGGAAACCCTGTTTTGCAAAAGCGATGCGATAATCTCTTGCAAACCATGGAGAAATGGCTTTGAGGAGGGCTTGTAGACTTTGCACCCCAGACCTTCTTGGGTCAAGGTGTTTTCATGGGGCACGGGGACGTTTGAGTAGACGGCGCATGGAAAAAAGTAGAAATCATCGAATTGTCGTTTGTGTTTCTAAACTTTGTGGGACAATAATTCTTGAAAACGCTTTTAGTCGCAATAAAATTTATGTAAATTAGAACATCAAGGAAGACAAATGAACAAAAGAATTGCCGTTAAAACCATCGCGCTCACCACGCTCCTTTGTTTTGCAGGCGCATTGCAGGCGTCAGAGACTTTCAAAATAGGCATGATCCTTCCCATGACTGGTCCCTTTGCATCCACCGGGATACAAATTGTGGCTGCTGCGAAGTTGTACATGGCTCAAAATGGCGATACGGTGGCGGGCAGAAAAATTGAATTGATTCTCAAAGACGATACCTCCGCTCCCGATGTCACCAAGCGACTTGCCCAGGAGCTCGTTGTCAATGACAAGGTGAGTGTCTTGGCCGGATTTGGACTCACACCTTTGGCCCTGGCAGCAGCACCCATCGCCACTCAAGCAAAAGTGCCTGAAGTGGTCATGGCCGCAGCAACCTCCAGCATCACGCAGGCCTCACCCTATATCATTCGCACAAGCTTTACCCTTCCTCAGGCTGCGGTGGCCATGGGGGACTGGGCGGCAAAGAACGGCATTAAAAAAGCAGTGACGCTGGTCAGTGATTTTGCGCCTGGAATCGATGCGGAAAAGTATTTCAAAGACCGCATGCTCTTTAACGGCGCGCAGGTACTTGATACCCTTCGAGTGCCCATGAGAAATCCAGATTTTGCGCCGTTTTTACAAAAGGTTAGAGACTTAAAGCCAGATGCGCTGTATGTCTTTGTCCCCTCTGGAGCTGGCACGGCTTTGATGAAGCAGTTTACCGAAAGAGGCTTGGACAAGGCGGGCATCAAATTGATTGGTACCGGGGACGTGACAGATGATGATTTATTGAACTCCATAGGCGATGTGGCCTTGGGGGCCGTGACCACACACCACTATTCAGCTTCACACAAGTCTGGCGTGAATCAAAAGTTTGTGGCCGCATTTGAAAAAGCCAACAACAACATGCGACCTAATTTTATGGCCGTAGGTGGGTACGACGGCATGCGTGTCATTTATGAGGCCTTGAGGGCCACCAAAGGAAACTCCAACGGAGATCAATTGTTAGCGGCCATGAAGGGGCAAATTTTCGAGAGCCCACGCGGGCCGATGTTTATCGATGCTCAAACGAGAGATGTGGTGCACAACATCTACATTCGAAGAGTGGAAAAGGTCAACGGACAGCTCTACAACATGGAGTTTGATGCCATCAAAGACGTGAAAGATCCAGGTAAAAATAATTAAATCAAATTTATAAAATATAGTGTCGCTTTTGAGATTTCCATCTGAGGCCAACGGCTCATGCGTCTTTTGATCCGTTTAGACATCAACCCCTTGATATGAAGCACATCCACCCATTATGCTGACCCTTCTTTTTGACGGTGTGGCTTATGGCATGCTACTCTTTGTGTTGGCCGTTGGGCTGTCCATTACGTTGGGTTTGATGAATTTTATCAACTTGGCTCATGGATCGTTTGCCATGTTGGGTGGCTACGCGATGGTGATTTTATTCAAGCATTTGAGCCTCCCATTTTTACTGTGTTTGCCGCTTGTATTTATTGTGGTTGCCTTGGCAGGGGCGCTCTTAGAGCGCTTGTTGTACCGTCAACTTTATCAAAGGCCACACCTCGATCAAGTTTTATTTTCTATTGGCTTGGCCTTCATGTCGGTGGCTGCGGTTGATTATTTGATGGGTTCCTCTCAGCAAAATTTGGTCTTGCCTGAGTGGCTTCAAGGCCGGGGCGAGTGGGGCGAGGGCGCTTGGAGTTTTGGTTTTGGTTACTACAGGTTGTTTATCATTGGCGTGTGCACACTGCTGACTCTTGTGCTTCAATTGATTCTTTCAAAAACTCGGTTTGGTTCGCAATTGCGTGCCTCCGTGGATGATCCGACTGTGGCGGCAGGTCTTGGAATCCCTGTCAATCGAGTGTTTTTATTGACCTTTGCCGTTGGGTCGGGTTTGGCTGGTTTAGGGGGCGCTTTGGGTGCAGAGATTTTATCCATTGAGCCTTTGTTTCCTTTGAAGTACATGATTTACTTTTTAATTGTGGTTGCCGTTGGAGGCACCTCATCGATCACGGGGCCACTCTTGGCGGCTGTTTTTTTAGGTGTGGCCGATGTCTTTGGTAAATACTACATTCCTAAATTAGGGGGTTTTGTGGTGTATGTGTTGATGATCGCTATTCTTCTTTGGAGGCCTCAAGGCTTATTTTCTAGAGGTGGCAAATCATGAGTGCACCCATGGGTATTACAGACGTTTTGTCACGACACAAAACCAAGTGGTGGGAGTGGATGGGTGTTTTGGCGGCATTGGCCACGCCAATTGTCTTTTCATCCCATGCCATGATGGTCAATGAAATTGCGGTGACGGCTTTGTTTGCTGTGGCGCTTGATTTGATTTTGGGTTATTCCGGTATTGTTTCTTTGGGGCATGCGGCTTTTTTTGGCTGGGGAGCCTATAGCGCTGGCTTATTTGCCAAGCACGTTCACAATGATCCATTGATGGGTTTGTTGTTCTCTGTGATCTCTTCGGGCTTCATAGGCCTTGCTTGCAGTTTTACGATCTTGAGAGGCAGTGATCTGACTCGGTTGATGGTGACCCTTGGTGTCTCGCTTATTGGTTTTGAATTGGCCAATCGATTAAGTGATTTGACCGGTGGCGCCGATGGCCTGCAAGGGGTTTTGATGGGCCCCGTATTGGGGGTGTTTGAATTTGACTTAAGTGGTCAAGTCGCTTGTACTTACTCTGTTGGGATTGTGCTCTTGGTCATGATTTTATTGCGTCGATTGGTGCATTCACCTTTTGGTGCGTCGCTCATGGCCATTCGCGATAACCGACTTCGTGCAATGGCTGTTGGCTTGTCTGTTTCAAAAAGTTTGGTGGTCATTTATTGCATCTCTGCTGCTGTGGCTGGTTTATCAGGGGCGTTGCTTGCCCAAACCACGGCTTTTGCATCCTTGGATGTGTTCTCGTTTGAGCGCTCAGCAGACGTGATGCTGATGCTGGTCATTGGCGGAGTGGGATGGCTTTATGGTGGTGTGCTTGGCGCCATTGTTTTTAAATTGATTCAAGACCAACTCTCTTCTTTGACGCCACAGTATTGGATGTTTTGGATAGGGTTGCTTTTGGTGGTTTTGGTCTTGGTGGGTCGTGAGCGCTTGTTAAATCCCTTTAAAGGATGGAGGTCACGATGAAACCACATATGGCGCACCTCCAATGAATCAGCCTAAAACTGTTTTGAGTGCGCGTGCGCTTTGTAAAAATTTTGGTGGTATCGTCGCCACTCAAAGTGTCGATTTGGAGATTTTTGAGGGCGACAGACATGCTTTGATTGGTCCCAAAGGTGCTGGAAAGACGACCTTGATCAACCTTTTGACAGGCGTGCTCACGCCAAGCTCAGGGAAAATTG
>Ga0114970_10000530_pt1 | contig 28804 bp, 25 predicted proteins | sample M_140205_XF_Meta_FD_87030 | JGI IMG/M metagenome (GOLD analysis project Ga0114970, IMG submission 87030) | Freshwater microbial communities from Lake Montjoie, Canada to study carbon cycling - M_140205_XF_MetaG | ecosystem: Environmental > Aquatic > Freshwater > Lake | place: Lake Montjoie...
CGAACCGCGCGCCAAAAAACGAAGGCCGAAGTCCTATCAATTACTAACTGCCCCGCGCCACAAGTTCCAAGAAATCCCCCATCGTGAACGCTACCGTGCTGCTGCTTAACCGAGTGCCATTCGTGACTGGCATTGTAACACCAGACGCACAAATCAGCCGGTAAGTGACCGTCCTTCCACATTTTCAAAGTGTAATCAGCTCCTAGTAGAGTGTCATGAAAATGTCCCCACATAATTCCTTCGATCATCTCAGTTCGTTCGAGTGAACCGTCACGCCAGGATCGCAGCTTGGCGCTGATTTTGTTAAGTAGTGTTTCGCATTCGCAAGCCGACCTACTATGCAGGGGGATTGAAACTGAAAAGCGCTTTTCATCTTTGGTGAAACGTGCTCCCGACATTTTCCTGTGGAACCGAGCTCAGCAAATCAGCCATTGATGTTCCTCGATAACTTCATTGATCTGATCCTCAGACATACGGCTACGCTCCCTGCCAAACAATAGCCCTTTGGCTTCCCATCTACCGCTTTCTTGGTTTCGGGACCAAGGTGTCACGTCTAGTTCGGCATCTCGGCAGTCGTCATTATGACATCGATACCAAGCGTCAAGGAACTGATCGCAGTGGGGACAATAGCATTGGTGTCTTCCGAAGTATAAATAGCCGGGCCACGGTGGACTCTCCAGGAAATCAGAGAGGTCAATGAAAGTAATGCTGTTCACGATTTCCCTGCAAGTCGGACAATGGGTCAAAACATTCCCCGCCTTAATGGCCGTAGCCAAATTCTTGGTGCTAGAATCGAAACTCATGGTCATCAAGACTGCCTTTTCTAAAACTGCCTGCAAGTTGTTCCGTTCATTAGGCTCCCAAGGGGCAACACTGTCCAAAGAAGTATGTGGCGAAGAAATGGGGCCTGCCGACACGTATTGAAAGGACCATGAAATTCAGCCTCCTCGCCGCTCTCGCGTTCGCCACCAGCGCGCTTGCTCAAAGTGTAAAATCAAACATCCCCTATGTCGAAAACGGGCATGCTCGACATGTGCTCGACGTTTATGCGCCTGCAAATGCCAAGAACCTTCCGGTGGTATTCTGGATTCACGGGGGTGGCTGGCAGGCAGGTGACAAGACGGATGTGAAATCGAAGCCACAGTGGTTCATGGACAAAGGCTTTGTCTTTGTCTCTACCAACTACCGCCTGCTGCCCGAGGTGGACATGGGCACGTTGATTCGCGATGTCGCCAAGGCTTATAGCTGGATGCACAAGCACATCGCCGAATACGGCGGGGATCCAAAGCGTGTGCTCGTGGGCGGACACTCGGCAGGCGCTCAACTCGCAGCGATCATCTGCACCGATGACCGTTACTTGAAAGCAGCGGGCGATTCATTGGATGATCTTATTGGCTGCGTGCCGGTGGATGGCGACACCTACGATGTGCCCGCCATTATCGAGACCGCCGAGACACGCCTGCGCGTGCATCATCTGCCACCACGAGTGAATGGTCATCGTGAAAAGTTTGGCAGCACCCCTGAAAATCACGTCAATTTCTCCGCCGTCACGCATGTTGCGAAGGACAAGGGCATTCCGCCCTTTCTGATCCTACACGTCGCTAGTCATCCCGACACCAGCGCTCAAGCGCAGCGACTGGGGGCCGTGCTGAAAGAATCTGGCGTCCCGACAACCGACTTCGGTGCCAAGGACACCAGTCATGTGAAACTCAACGACGACCTCGGCCTGCCCGATGATCCAGCGACGAAGGCGCTGAGTGAGTTTGTGTCAAAGGTGCTGAAGAAGTGAGGGTCAAACACCCGCGATGATCTTGTTCAGCCGATCATTGAACTCCGGTAACGGCAGTCCGCCGTCCTCGACCGTTATCCAGCCGTTGTAGCCCACATCGTCGAGCGCCTGGCGCATTTTTGGCCAGTCGATGCTGCCATCGCGTGGATGCACGAACTTCCCGCTGTGGTTGTCCGGCGCGAGCGCGTAGTCCTTGATGTGGATTTTCTTGATGAGGCCACCCAGCGTGTGAATCCAGTCATGCACTGGCACAATGTATTTCACGTGATTGCCCACGTCATAGTAGGCCTTAACGAACGGATGATTGAAGGATGCGACGAAGTTCTTGTACAGATCCGGGCGCACCCAGAGGTTGTTCCAGACGTTCTCGAGGCCGATGATGACGTTCAGCTTCTCCGCCAGCGGAATGAGCTTGGTCACCTGCTCCTTCGATCCGTCGGTCGATTTGTTTTGCAGCGCGATGTAGCGTTCGAATGGCGTGTTGTCGCCCTTCACCACGCGGCTGACGTGACCGGTCTTCTCGTCGAACTCGATGTCGAAGTCCCACGGGTCAGGCATCTTCACGGTCGGACCACCGACGCGACACGGCACCAGCAGAATCGTCTCCGCACCGAGCCAGTTTGCCGTGCGCAGCGCCTTCTCGGTCACCGCGTAACTGGCCGCCACTTGCCCGGGATCATCGCTATTAAACTCTGCCCAACCACGCAGAACCGAGTGCACCTTCAATCCGATGCCTTCGACGAGTTCGCGCGCTTTCTTGGCCTCTGTCTCGTCATCAAAGAGATGCGAGACCTCGACTCCGTCGAATCCGGCGTCCTTGAGATCACGCAGCGCTTTCTCTTCCGGCTTGCCGATGATCTTGGCTTTCTTGATCGCTGTTTTGAACGGAGCTGCTTTAGCGGACGAAAACAGAGACAGCGACGCAGCACCAGCGGTGACGAGGAACTGACGACGGGACGAAGAGAAAGCGGTTGTTTGCATCGAGAAAACCAAACGAGCTAAAGAGTCGGCTTGTTGCTCGGTTGTTCCGTTTACAGAAATGAACCGGTGCGTTCTTTTTCTTGGAAGCGCTGATTAGCTACAAAATCGCGCCGCCAGCAGCACGGCCTCGACCAGACTGTTGCCATTAGCCTTGCCTTGCCACGCGATGTCGCACGCGGTGCCGTGATCGACGCTGGTGCGCGGAACTGGCAATCCGAGCGTGGTATTCACCGCTGAATCAAAGGCGATCATTTTGAGCGGGATCAAGGCCTGGTCGTGATACATGCAGATGTAGGCATCCACTTGGCGGCGCTTCGCGGGAATGAAGGCGGTGTCGGGTGGCAGCGGGCCTTCGATGGTGATGCCCTTGGCTCGTGCGGCAGCGATGGCGGGCATGATGATGCTTTCCTCTTCTCCACGACCAAACAAACCATGCTCGCCAGCGTGCGGATTGAGGCCGAGCACGGCGATCTTGGGTTTCTTGCCACGCACACGTTGCACGGCTTCATCCGTCAGTTCGATGACGTCCAAAATGCGTGCTGTGGTCAGTGCGGGAACCACATCTTGGTAGCCGATGTGCACGGTGACGAGGCTGCAGATCATCTCCTCGGAGAAAAACGTCATGCAGGAACGCGCAGCGGCCATTTTCTCCGCAAACATCTCCGTGTGGCCGGGATATGTGATGCCAGCGGCATGCAGGGCTTCCTTGTTCAGCGGTGCCGTTGCCACAGCGGCGACTTGCTTTGCTAAAGCGGCCTCGATGCTCTTTTCGACATAGCGAAAGCCCGCCGCGCCGGTTCTGGCGCTCACCGTGCCGGGATTAAAATCTTCTGCATCAAAGCCGAACAGATCGAGCACCGCCGGTCCGTCGATGGAACTGCATTTGTCAGCCCACTCGATCTCCGAGATGATGCGCTTCGGCGCTGGGAGGTTTGTCTGACGCGCACAGCGGGAAAGCAACCGCGCATCGCCAAAGATCACCGGTGTGGCGACTTCGCAAACGGCTTCATTGGCGAGCAGTTGCAGACAGATTTCAGGACCGACCCCGGCAGGGTCGCCCATGGTGACAGCGATGATTGGTTTGGGCATCGCGGCTCTTTACTCAAGATTTGGCAATGAACCAGTCCACAGTCGCAGAAAGAACATGTTCAGCCGCTTGATCATGTAATTCGACAGCAATGCTCACCAGCGCACGCCCCTTCGCAGCGAGATCGCTCATCACGGTATCGAGTTGATCAGGCTTGGTCGTGACTGTGGACGTCACGCTACCGTGTGCAGGCTTTCTGAACTTCGATTCCAGCCTCCTTACCACCGGAATGAGGCCTTCAACATGCCCGAGATGCTTGATCAAAAACTCACCGCTACTGGCTTCTGCCAACGCGAGCAAAGCACTGGCATGCACCGTGCCTAGATGATTCAAATACTGGCCGCCAGCAGGCAGCGTGAGCAGATTCGGCTCCGTGGCTTGTTGCAGGCCAATGAAGCGATTGAAGGGTAAATCAACGACAGAACGGCTCATGGCTGTGTGAGATGTGTTTGAAGAAACTTGGCGATGATGGCAGTGCGATCGTCATCATAGAACTCAGCGCCACCGTGCTTGCTGCCGGGCAACAGGATGAGTTGCACGGGCAGTTTGGCGGCTTCGTAAGCCTTCGCAAACTCCTGCGATTGCGCTGGCGGCATCTGCGGATCAGCATCGCCGTGGATCAAGAGCAGCGGTGGGTCATGCTTGTCGAGGTGCGCAACGGGGCTCGCAAGTCTGGCCAGATCTGGCTTTTCGGTCGGCTGACCGCCAAGCAGCAGTTGCAGCGCAGGCACACGCATCTTCAGGCCAAATTCGGTGCTTTGAGACAAAATCGTCTGCAAGTTCGAGGCACCGTAAAGACTCACGATGCACTGCACATCGCTGCTTTGACTCAAAGACTCGCCGACTTTGCCTTCCAGAGCCCCATGACCGTTCGTCACACCCACCAACGCCGCCAGGTGACCACCCGCCGATGAACCAATGATGCCGATGCGGGATGTATTGAGGTGATACAACTCAGACTTGGCACGCAGGAAACGAATGGCTGCCTTGATGTCGTGAATCTGTGCGGGAAACACCGCTTGAGTCGAAAGCCGGTAGTCCACACTCGCAATCGCAAAACCATGATCCAGCAACTTCGCGATCGGCACATCCGACTTCGATCCTGCACGCCAGGCACCGCCATGAACATAGACGAGCAACGGCGCATTGGCGGTCTTGGGTGTATGCAGATCCAGTTTGAGTGAGTGATCACCGACGCGCGCGTATTCGATGTCTGTCTGTGTGTCAGCGAAGGCGCAGCAGCTGATCAGGAGGAGGATGCAGACGATTGTTCTCATGATTCGATCCTCATCTGCTCCGCAGGCACTTCCAGCCGTATTTTCGTGCCATAGGCCAAGCCTTCCGTCCACGGCAGCAGCAGTTCGAGCACATCAGGCTTCTGAAAATGCTCTGGCTTCGTCTCTGGATGGGGAAAGTAGATCAAGCCACTCACCGGGGCCGCATTATCGCGATGAACAACCACATCGAAGAACGAGAAATCCTCCGCTGGCTCCGTGGGATGCCATTTCAATGCAGGAAAGGTCCATTTCGGCTGCACCACGCGATAACTCATCGGAGCGATGCTCACATTCAGCGTGCCTAGATGGTAGCCGCTCAAATCGAGGCCCAACTCGCGAAAAAACGGCAACTGCATCCGCATCGTGCCGCCAGGAAAGCGCGGATTGCCATTGAGACCCGAAGCAACGCGATGGCCTTGAACGATGGTGGCTGGGATCATGCCAAAATCTTCTGCACCACCTTGCATGGCTCCACGCCGGTGAGTTTGAAGTCCAAGCCAGCGCTGCGGAAGGTTAGATGCTCATGGTCGATGCCGAGGCAGTGCAGGATGGTGGCTTGAAGGTCGGGCACGTGGACTTCGTCTTCGATGATGTTGAAGCCCATGTCATCTGTGGCACCGACACTGACGCCACCTTTGATGCCGCCACCGGCCATCCACATGCTGAAGGCTTGCGGATGATGATCACGGCCCATGCTGCGGCCCAGTGACACACTGGCCTCGACCATCGGCGTGCGACCGAACTCGCCACCCCAGACGACAAGCGTGTCATCGAGCATGCCGCGTTGTTTGAGATCCTTGATGAGTGCGGCGCTGGCTTGATCCGTGATGCCGCAATTTTTCTTCACATTGCCCGCCACATCGCTGTGGGCATCCCAACCTTCGTTGTAGATATTGATGAAGCGGACGCCGCGTTCGACCATCCGCCGAGCTAGCAAGCAGGCACGGGCAAAGGAAGGCACCTTCGGATCGCAGCCATACATTTCGAGCGTCGCCTTGTCCTCGCTGGTGAGGTCCATCAGTTCTGGCGCGGAGCTTTGCAGGCGGTAGGCCATCTCGTAGTTGGCGATTCGCGTCGCCGTCTCGCTGTCGCCATCCAGTTTGAGTCGGCGATGATTCATCGCATTGATGAGGTCGATGGTATCGCGCTGCGTGCCAGCCTCAATGCCCTGTGGCGTGCTTACATTCAAAATGGGGTCGCCCGTGTTACGGAAGCGTGTGCCGGAATAGATGCTCGGCAGGAAACCACTGCCCCAGCACGCCGCGCCGCCACTAATGCCGCTGCCGGTGCTCATGACGACAAAGGACGGCAGATCACGCGACTCAGAGCCGAGTCCATAAGTGATCCACGAGCCCATGCTCGGGCGGCCAGGCTGTGAGAAGCCCGTGTTCATGAAAATTTGTGCCGGTGCATGATTGAACTGCGTCGTGCGGCAGGATTTGATGATGGCGATGTCATCCACCACCGTCGCCAAATGCGGCAGCATCTCGGATAACTCCAAGCCACTCTGCCCATGCTTGGCAAACTTGAAGCGCGGCCCCAAAACCGCCGCATCCGGCCGGATGAAGGCATAACGCTGCCCACCGATGATCGAAGGCGGGATCGGCTTGCCCTCAAATTTCGTCAGCAGCGGTTTGTTGTCGAAAAGCTCAAGCTGCGACGGCGCACCCGCCATGAACATGTGGATCACGGCTTTCGCCTTCGGTTGCGAATGCGGAGACGCGGCCACATTCGGGCTCTTGCTCGATCCATAAGCCGATTCCGCCAGCAGCGAAGCCAAAGCGATCTTGCCAGTGCCAATACCGCAGTCTTGGAAGAAATGGCGGCGGGTGATGTTGGAGGTGTTCATGGATGTGTGATGGCTTCGTCGAGGTTCAGCGCCGCGCGACTCACCGCAGCCCAAAGCGCTTCGCCTTCGAGTTTTTTGTCGCGTTGCTTTTGCAGGAAGGATTTGAGCATGGCGAGTTCATCGGCGGCGGCGGGGCGGGTGGTGCAGCGGCGAAAGATGTTGGTGAGGCGCTCATCGTCGGATTGGGATTCGGTGATGACTTGTTTGGCCATGGCTTGCGCGGCTTCCATGAACATTTGATCGTTGAGCAGCGTGAGGGCTTGCAGGGGGCTGTTGGAAACATCGCGTCTCGCGAGGCAGGATTCGCCGGTCGGCGCATCAAATGTGGTGGCCATGGCGAAGGGGGCGGTGCGCTTGGTGAAGGTGTAGAGGCTGCGGCGGAAGTGGTCTTCGCCTTCGCTGATCTTCCACTCGATTTTGCCATAGGCTCCTTCTGAGGTCACGCTGGCTGGCTGCGGTGGATAGACGCCTGGGCCACCCATTTTAAGCGACAGAACACCAGCAGCCTTTAAAGCCGAGTCGCGGATGATTTCGGCATCGAGTCGGAAGCGTGCACCGCGAGCGAGAAGAATGTTTTCAGGATCGCGCTGGAGGAGTTACGGCGTGACGCGGGAGGACTGCTTGTAGGTGGCGCTGGTGACGATGAGTCGATGCAATTTCTTCATGGACCAACCTTGCTTCACGAACTCAACGGCGAGCCAGTCGAGCAGTTCGGGATGGGAAGGTGGATCGCTCTGATAGCCGAAGTCTTCGAGGGATTTGACGAAGCCGCGGCCAAAGAAGGCCTGCCATTGCCGATTCACCGTGACACGTGCGGTGAGCGGGTTTTCGGGAGCGAAGAGCCACTTGGCAAAGGTGAGTCGATTGGCTGGGGCGTCCTTTGGTAGTTGCGGAAGAAAGGCTGGCACGGCGGGTGGCACTTCTTCTTTGGGTTGAAGGTATTCGCCACGATGATGCCGTTGCGTGGGGCGTGGATTCGAGGCAGGTCGTTCGTTCATGACCAGCGTGGGCTGTCCGCGTGGTGGATTTTTCCGTGCGGCGATTAGCGGGGCCACGGCTTGCTTCATCTCGGGCGCGGTTTCGAGAAAACGACGCAATAGCACTTCGCGCTTCGATGGGTCATTCGCGGCAAGTGCTTCCTCGACTTCCGCTGGATGTCCCGTGGCCTCGGCGTGATCGCTGGTGGTCACGGAGATGCGGAAGTGGCCGAGCGGACAGGCGAAGTGCTTCTCGAAGAGCATTTTCAAATCGAAGCCGTTTGTCAGATCCATCGGCTGCTCAAAATAAAACACTGCTGCGTGTTGCACGCCGTATCCACCCAATACCTGCCAGCCACTGGACATCTCTGAATCAAGGGCAGCGCTAACGTTGTTGGTTTTCTTGGGCTTCCGAGCTGCTTTGGCTTTCGCCTTTGGATTAGCGGCGGCAGCATCGCTGATGCGGTCTTCTTCCTCATCGTTGGTGGCCTCGGCACGAGTGATTTTGATCGGCTGACCTTTCTGGAAGGCTTGTAGCTCACTGAGGAAGAATCCTCCGAGTGGTCCTTCGTAATTCGTTAGGCCAGGTCCGTCATTCGGCAGGCTCGAATGACTGGCGACCTCCAACTTGATGGCAGTGGCGCCTTTGATCGGCGCTTTGAAGCTCAAATCATAAACATCGCTCTTGGAGATATCGCCGCTGCCGAGGATGAAGCCATCGGCCTGCTGCTCCAGATGCGGCATGGTGGTCTCCATCTTCGTGGGACGAATGACTTGCCACTTGGAAGCGCGATGCGATTCACCTTCGATCCAGCCAGCGAAGCGGCTTTGCATCGCAGCGATGCCACCGGGAAACTTAGACGGCAATTCAGCCTCCAATTTGGTGATCTTCTGGGCCTGAGTTTTCTTTTGAGCTTCGATGTCAGGCGTGGGGATATAATAGGTCGGCTCGCTGGCGTTGTTCAGCAGCGCCATGGTGCTGTAGTAGTCGGTGTGCAGGATGGGATCGTATTTGTGCGTGTGGCACTGGCAGCAGTTCATGGTCAGGCCCATCCACGTGGTGCCCGTGACACTGACGCGATCCACCATGGCATAGAAGCGATACTCATTGGGATCAATGCCGCCTTCTTCATTGAGCATCGTGTTGCGATGGAATCCGGTGGCGATGAGGTCCTCGGCACTGGCATTAGGAAGCATGTCGCCAGCGATCTGCTTGATGCTGAACTGATCAAAAGGCATGTCGTCATTCAGCGCCTTCACCACCCAATCGCGATACGGCCAAATGCTGCGCGGACGGTCTTTTTCAAAGCCGTTCGTGTCTGCATATCGCGCCAGATCCAGCCAGCGCCGCGCCCAACGCTCGCCGTATTGTTTGGAGGCGAGGAGTGAGTCCACGAGTTTGTCATATGCATCCGGCGCTTTGTCATTCACGAAGGCATCCGCTTCAGCAGGCGTGGGCGGCAGGCCGATGAGATCGAGATAAACGCGACGAACAAGCGTGTAACGATCCGCCTCCGCTGAAAACTTCAATCCTTCTTTGGCGAGTCGTTGCTGGATGAACCCATCAATGTTTGCTTTGGGATTTTCCGTCGCTTTTGGCGGCGTGTATGCCCAATGCGCTTCATACTTGGCCCCTTCAGCGATCCATTGCTTCAGGATGGCTTTGTCCTTCTCCGAAACGACCTTCTTCGTATGCGGCGGCGGCATTTGCTCATCTTCATCCGTGGAGAGCAGTCGCTTGATAATCTCACTGGCCTCCGGCTTGCCAGGAACAATGGCGATCTCACCCGATTTCCCCGCACCCACAGCCGAATCACGCAAATCGAGCCGCAGTTTGCCCTTCCGCGCGTGATCATCCATGCCATGACAAGCAAAGCACTGCTGCGCGAGCACCGGTCGCACTTCACGATTGAAATCAACGGCGTGCGCGCTGCTGGCGGCGAGAACCGCCAGCGAAATACGATTGAGAATAGGTGACATCATTACCCTCTCATTAACGACGCAAATCCTCGCTTTTCACACCTTCGGTTTGATAAACAACACCTCGGCTCGCTCGATCCAGCCTTTGCGCAGGTCCATGCGGAACCAGCCGTCGCTGTTTTTCCGATGAATGCGGCAGCCAGAGCGTGGGCCGAACTCCTTGAGGTCGTATTGCGCCCAGGTCTTGCCCATGTCGGGTGAATAGATGATGCCGCACGCATAGGTCGAGGCGGGTGCGCAGTGCGTGGCGAGCATGACGCCGTCCTGCACGAGCATGTTGGCGGATTCAAACATGGGATTGAACAGCAGCGTGTGCTTGGACGTGTCGGTGATGTCTTTCGGATCGCACATGAAGATGCCACGGTCATACCGGTTGGCGATGGCGGGGCCGTTGGCATCGGCGATCCAGTAGCATTTGCCGTCGATGAAGTTGATGCCGCCGCATTTGAAGCGGGAGTTCGAGTCCACTGAAATGACATGCTTCCAGTCCCACTTGTCGGCCTTGGCATCATAGGTGCCGCGCAGCCAGTGGACCTCCTTGCCATGCGTGCGGTCGATGTCGCCGGTGCAGGCGTAGAAGGCGTTCTCTGCGGGGTTGTAGGTCACATTGTGAACGTGGCGGGCGATGAGCTTGTTGTCGGGATTGCCAATGAACTTCTCGGGCGCCGCGTCCTTCTGTTGGAACTTGGGGTTTCGCCCAAAAGCATACGCCAGCTTCACCGTCTGGCCGCTGTCAGTCGAGTAATAGATGTTCACTGGCACCGGGCCGCCGAGGACGTTGCAGTAGTTCCCCCACACCAGCATTTCCTTCCCATCGACGTCGAAGCAGTGCTCGCCATCGAGCGAATGGAAATACCAACCGGGCTGCTCAGGGTTCACGGGCGTGTGCGGCAAATAGTCGCTGCCGTCGAAGTTCTTCACCGTGATAGCCCGGTGCGTTTTGAGATTGTCCGTGCTGAGGAAAAGCTGCGCCCGCGTAGCAAAGACGATGTTCCCGTTCTTCAGGATGACGCTAAAGGTGATGTTCTCCGCTTCAGCAAATGCCGAGCTGTGCGGCCACGTCTTTCCACTGTCCTCCGACAAGAAAATCTTTCCGCTGCCGAACCCAAACGCCTTGTTGTCACGCTGTGAGTCGATGTAAGGCCCCTCCGGCTGAAGGCGATACCAAAAGTGCTCGGTCGAAGCCATATCCGATGGAGCAGCGATCAGCTTCGAGGCATCTAGTAGAAAAAGTCCACCCATAGCGGCTGCGGTGGTTCCGATGAATTGGCGGCGATCAAGTGCTGAGGTGTGTTTCATAGTGTGCGCTCTATAACGCTGCGAGCAGTGTGAATCGCTCTCCTCGCTGCATCCTTTGAAAGGCCACCGCACGCTGACGCGATGATGTGATCCCATGTTTTGCCGCCTGCTTGCTCTCACCACGTTCATCATCACTTCCGTTCACGCGCAGGAAATCCGCCATGTGCCGCTGACTTTGAGCAAGGGTGGCACCCCCGAGAATCCGGCGGTGTTTGATGGCAAAGGGATGATCATCGATCTCGGCATCGACGTCACCACGTACGATTGGCAGAAGGATGGCGAGGTGTGGACTTCACGCGGAGCGTTTAAGGATCATCCGGCGGTGGCAGACGTCCAGAGATCGGCGCTGTTCATTGAAGAAGTGCCCATCCGCACAGTGCGTGATCGCGAAGCGGAAAAAAAGAGCGGAGTCGCAGGCCAAGTCATCTACGCAGCACCGGCGGCGCTTAAACCCGGCGAACTGGGCTTCACGGCAGAAGGTGCAATCTACTTCCGCTGGCCGGTCGGGAAGAAACCGGGCTCCGCACGCATCTTCCTGCCGCCAGCCAATCTCGCTAGTTGTGTGTCGATTCAGTGCTCTAACATCACTGTGCGAAACATCACCGCAATCCACGCGGCCAACGATGGCTTCAACATTCACGGTGCTCGTGTCGGTGTCCGTCTGGAGCATGTGAAGGCGTTCTCGAATGGCGACGAGGGCATCAGCGCCCACGAGACCGTGCAGATGGACGTGGTGGACGCCGAGATCGCCTGGAACGGCTCCACCGCAGGCGGTGTGGCCGATGTGAACGACAGCATCACGACCTACACCAACTGCGAAGTGCATCACAACCTCGGTGCCGCTTTCTTTTTAACAGGAAAGTCTCACCGCGTGACCAACTGCATCATCCATCATCAAGCGAAGGACTTTGAGGTGCGCGAGGGTGCCCAATTCACCCAATCAGGCAACGAATGGCGAAGGGAATGATTTTCTCGATCAATAACCGCCTGCGCCGATCTTCCCGCTGGAGGATTCCAGCGTTCCCGCAGATTCGCGTCGGCGATAATCGTCCATCATTGCGGCTGTCGCGGTCGCACCGCAGCGTGTGCCGCCGAGGTCGCGGACCTTGATGAGGCCGTCGAGGTCGCGCACGCCGCCTGCGGCTTTGACCTGCACTTTGGGGCTGCAACTCGCTCGCATGAGAGCGAGGTCGTGCTCGGTGGCGCCTTTGTAATTGTAGCTGCCATCGGGCTGCTTCACAAAGCCGTAGCCGGTGCTTGTTTTCACCCAATCGGCTCCAGCGCGCTCACAGAGCTGGCAGAGTTTGATTTTGAACTCATCGCTGCTCAGACCTGCGCCGCCGTTGGTGAGGTAATCGTTTTCAAAGATGACTTTCACCTTGGCTCCATGCTTGTGGGCTTCATCGCAGACGGCCTTCACATCAGCCTCGACGTAATCCCAGTCAGCGCTGAGAGCCTTGCCGAGATTGACCACCATGTCGATCTCCACCGCTCCATCCTTGCAGGCCAGTTCCGTTTCATAACGCTTCGATTCCGTGGTGCTATTGCCATGCGGAAAGCCGATCACGGCTCCGACTTTCACATCGGTTCCACGCAGCCATTCGACTGCCTGCTTCACCGCGTAGGGTTTGATGCAGACGGAGGCCACATCGTATTTCGCGGCCAACGCGCAGCCTTCCTGAAGGTCTTTGTCGGTCATCGTCGGGTGCAGCAACGAGTGGTCGATCATCTTGGCGAGGTCTGAGTAGGAGTATTTCATGGATTGTAGATTGGCTAAGCCAATTCCTAAATTGGCTTAGCCACTTGTCAAAGTCAGATTTTGATCCAAGATCGACCCCGTGGGCAAACCAGCGTCTTTTCATCAGGAACTCATCACCAAACTGCGGAAACTCCTCCGCAGTCGTCAGTTCGTGCCGGGTGCGCAATTCCTGACCGAGCGCGAGATTGCCGAGCGCTTTGAGACCAGCCGCCCCACGGCTAACAAAGCCCTTAACAGCCTCGTTTCGCAGGGCTTGCTCGAGTTTCGCCAGGGCGCGGGCACTTTCGTGCGTGAAAGCGTGCTCGACTACGATTTGCAGCGCCTCGTCAGCTTCACCGACAAAGCCCGTGCTGCGGGCAAGGAGCCCAGCACGCGAGTCCTCGCCTTCCAGAAGCTCAGTGCCGCCGATGTGTCTGACGAGATCGTCCAAGCTCTCAAATTAACTTCCAACGAGCCGCTGCTCTATATCGAGCGCCTTCGCCTCGCGGATGGGCAACCGGTCATCTATGAGCGCCGTCACGTCGCAGCGCGTCATTGCCCCACCATGACCAAAACCAATGCCAAAGGCTCGCTGTATGCGTTTTGGACCGCAAAATGCAAACTCACCATCTCTGGAGCCGACGAATCCATCCGCGCGGTGAACGCCACGAAGTCACAGGCGGCACAATTGGGCGTCACAGCGAATGCAGCCTGCCTCCTCGTCATCGCCACAGGCTTCCTCGACGGTGGCGCGCCACTCTGGTATGAAGAGACGCTGTATCGGAGTGATGTGTATGAGTTCCGCAATCAACTCGGCGGTGTTTCAAGTGCCAGACCGGCTGTGGGGAGAATGAGATAACCTTAAGTTCACTCGATCCGAATCTCAGGGCTCGACACGGTCAACGTGGAACCGTTTTCCTGATGCGCATGTACGGTGATAAAGTCGAGTGTCTTGACCTCGCGCTCGATTGTGGCCTCACCGCTATAGGTTGCTGCACCGTTCTTCTTCAAAGGCGCTGAGGCCCATGCGTCGAACTCCATGGCAATGGAGTAATCCGGGTGACGATTCACGGACCACCAGAGCGCGTTCTCTTGGGGTTCACTGCCATCAGGAAAGACCACCGTTACAGTCAGACGCTTTGTAGCTTTGTCCCACTGATGCATGACTTTGGGTGGAGCTACCATGCGGCGTGCGCCGAAGAAGTGATGCGTGGCGAAGGCGTAGAGGTTCTCATCGACTTCGGGCAGACCGCCGACGGATTTGACGAAGCCGGCCTCCTTTGCGCCGCCGTGCTGGCCGCCGGGCACGATGTAAACAGGCAGTTGCGGGAAGCGGCGACCGAGTTCGACGAGGCCGGGGCTAACGTTGTCGTTAGATCCTTGATTGTAGAAGATCTCAGTGCCGCGTTGCTTCAGCACATCGAGGTAGTTCGTCGTGCGGCAGGCTTCCCACGCAGCATTGCAGGCGGTTTTCATCTCCGCATCGCTCCAGCCAGCATCGCGGGCCATCTTGACGGTGATGCGCTCGTCGGAACGGGCTTTCTGACGGATGAGCAGCTTCTCTTTACCAATCGGATCAGTCATCGCGGCAATGAAAGCGTCGTTCATCTTCGTGATCTCCGGCGGCATCATGCCTTCGACATACGGACCGCCGGGACTTTCGATCACCGGCGCGACGACGGGCATGATGGCGGTGAAACGATCATCGGCGATGCCAGCGGCTGCGGTGGCGACACCACGCTTCGATCCGCCCGTGGCGAGCACCTTCTTTGGTTGAAACACGTCCTTCTCCGCGATGGCGGTGGTCAGTGCCCGCATTTCTCCGATGCCCCAGATCCACGCGGGTGTGTAGCGCGTGTCTTTGGTCTGGATGAAATGCTCCTCCATCATGAGATGCAGTCTGCCAACTGGCTCCATCGTATCGATCGGAACACAACCAATGAAGACGAGGCCTACACCGTGCTCCTTGAGTAAACGGAGCTTTGCGCCGGAGGCAGCAGTCACCTTCAACTGTGCGTTGGTGTTTTCGATGAGCACGTTCGTGCAAACGCCGGTCGCAGGTGCGAGTAAAGTCACCGGCATCCGCACCTTCTGTCCCGGCCACCACTCGCAGATGGTGATCTCGACGAGTTTTTGGCGGATCGCGGCATCTTTGGGATTGGGATGCCAGTCTTCGATCACTTTTGTCTCCAGCGTCGAGGTGTCGCGGATCGAGGCCAGGTCGAATTTGCCGATGGCGATGTCCGCGTGGGCGATGAGTGCGCTGAGAAAGGCGAAGGCGGCTCCGGTGGTGAGTTTCATGCCTTACCAACGGAGTCAGCGGACGATTTGAACTAAAAAAGACCGGCCTTGCGGACGTGAGTCGAGCAAGGCCGGTGGAGGTGTCGTTTTGCTGCTGAACTTACTTCGAGAGTACGGAGGCGACGTTGCCGACGATGTCCTTGCCAGGAGTCAGCGTCTTCGCGCCGGGCTTCCAGTTGGCCGGGCAGGCTTCGTTCGGGTTCGCGAGGAGATGCACATTGGCTTCCATCTTGCGGACGAGTTCGCTGGCGTTGCGGCCGACGTTGTAGAAGTTCACTTCGGAGGTCACGAGTTTGCCTTCAGGATTGATGATGAAGGTGCCGCGCAGGGCGAGGCCGCTGCCGTTGTCATACACGCCGAAGAGACGGCTCACGGTGCCGGTCGGATCCGCAGCGAGGGTGTACTTCACGTTCTTCATGAGGCCTTCCGTGTTGCGCCAGACCATGTGGGCAAACTTGGTGTCCGTGGAGACAGCGATGACGTGAGCACCGAGTGCAGCGAGCTTGTCCTGCTGGTCAGCGAGGTCGGCGAGTTCGGTGGGGCAGACAAAGGTGAAGTCAGCAGGATAGAAGACGAGGATGGTCCACTTGCCAGCCTTCTTGAGATCGGCGAGAGCGATCTTGCCGAAGTCGCCTTTGGCAGGTTCGTAGGTTTCCATGCTGAAGTCTGGGACGTTGCCGCCAACGGAGACGGTGAGATTGGTTGATTCCATGTGAGTGCGGTTGTTTTGGGGTTGAACAGGCGCTTTCAACAACGCCGGGAGCGCGACTTTTGACGCCCAAAAGTTCTCCGGTCAATGGCAAAGGCGAGTGAAGCTGCTGCGGGGGTCACTTGCTCCTGAAAATCTCGCTCTGCACCACGGCATGAATCAAATCACGCAACGCATGGCCTTTGGCCTTTGATTGAGCGACGAGTTTGTCGATCTCAGAGCGGTCGGAGAAGCCCATGGCGCGGCCGGAAGCGAAGGTGAGTAGTTTCTCGATCATACAGCGTGCTACACGATCCTGACCGGCGAGAAGGAGTTTTTGGAAGTCGGCCATGCCGGTGAATTTTACGCCTGTGTTCAATTCGCCCGCGGCATCGACCGGAGGGCCGAGGCGGTAACGCACTTTACGGCCTTGGACGGTAAGACTCACCTGCTCACCTTTTTCGATGCTACGGAAGCGCTCCCGCCAACCGCCGATGACATCGTAGCTTTCCAGCGCGAAACCCGGTGGATCGATCACGCGATGGCAGCCGTTGCAGCTCTCGCTGTTGCGGTGCTTGTCGAGCAACTCACGCAGCGTGTTGGCACCACGAATATCTGGCTCCACGCCCGGTATGCCCGGCGGTGGTGGCGGCGGCTCCATGCCGAGAATACGATCCATGACGAAGATGCCGCGCACAACGGGCGAGGTGTTGGTACCATTCGCGCTGACTTTCAGAACGCTCGCCTGCGTCAAAACACCGCCGCGGTGGCTATCGGACGGCAGTTTGACCTTTTGCAACTCTACACCACTCACGCCAGGGATACCGTAATGCTGTGCGAGACGCTTGTTGAGCATCGCGAAGTCGCTCTGGATGATGTTAGTGATACCGAGGTTGTTTTGGATGAGTTCGGTGATGAAGCTGCGCGTTTCGCGCAGCATGCTGTCGAGCAGCAGTTCGTCGTATTCAGGATAGAGTTGCTTGTCCGGCGTGGTGAACTCGATCTCGCGCAGGTTGAGCCAGCCATCGGTGAAATCGGCGACGAAACGCTCCAGCGAGGCTGCTTTGAGCAGTCGCTCGGTTTGTGCACGAAGCACGGCTGGCTGCGTGAGTTTCGCCGCGAGAAGTTCGGCACCAGGTGTGCTGCGGGTGAGGAAGTAACTGAGGCGTGAGGCGAGCTGGACGTCGTTCAGCTTGCCCGCAGGTTCTTTGAGGAAGAGAAACTCTGGCGAACACAACACGGCAATGGCTGCCGTGCGCATGGCGAGGAGGTAGTCTTTGCTGTCTGCGAACTCGGCATCAAAGAGTTTCAAATACGGCTCCGCATCTGCCACTATGGCTGAACGACGAAACGCGGCGGAGACGAAGGCAGGGAGAAGTTTGCGCGATGCGGCAGCGGGATCACTCGTTTCCGCGGTGAAGATGGGTTTGGAGCCAGTCTTACCCCTCTTGGATGTTTTTTCTGGAGGTATCTCGCGCAGCTTTGCATCACCAAGGAGCAGCTTTTGGCCACGTGGCGGCCAATCGGTGACGATGGGGCCTTCGAGTGTCACTTCCTGAAATGCCATGCCTTCGCCGGGATACTTGGCCGGACCATCTTTGACGGGTGAATGACCATCCGGGCCGTTGAGGCCTTGTGGGCTGATCCAAATGCCTTTGTTGGCATCAAGATGCAACGTGACCTCGACTGTGCCCGATTTGCCGACAGGCAATTCGTGGAAACTATGAGTGACGTTGTCCGCATTACGGAAATTGAAGCTGCCGGTGATGAGGGCAAACACGACCGGTTCCTCGATCTGATAGCCATAACCGCTGACGCGCAGCTTGTAGGTGCCGGCTTGCTTGGAGCGGAGATTCGGAATCACCGTGCTGGGGAAACCGCCATCATTGAAAACGACAATGCTGCCATCATCACGTTTCAACCATTGTTTGCCGATGGTATCTTTGTTACGGTCACTTTCGAGCGTGGCACTCTGCCTTGTCACTTCTGGACGCGTTTCCTGAAACAGTGCCGCATTGAGCGCAAGTTCCGCCGCTTCCATGTAGCGCTGCATTTGAATGCCTGAGATGGAGAGCGCTTCACCGATATTATCAAAACCCTTCGCGCGTCCATCTTCTGGCAGTGAGTCGATGCTGTTCACGTTCACACCGAGCAGATCGTTGATCGTGTTCTGATATTCACGTCGGTTCAACCTGCGCAGAACGGTTCCCTTTTGAGCGTTGTACTTGCTGCTCAAATCGGTGCCGAGCGCCGCCATGAAATTCTGCACAGCATCCACGGAAGGCTGTTTCTTCTTCGGTGGCGGCATTTCACCTGCCGCGACACGGTCAAACACGCGCACCCACTTCTTCAAGGCCGCCGCATCGGCCCCGTTGGTGGAAAGCGTGGACAAATCGAGATCACCTTTCTTCACATCGCCGTCATGGCAGTCCATGCAGTTCTGATCCAGGAAAGGTTGGATGGCAGGCACTGCAGCGGATGCGAGCGTCGCACAAACCATGAGCGGCATTGCCGCAAGGAGTCGGGACTTCATGATTACGCCTGATTGATGTCCAAAACTCCGGTGCTGAAGCCAAATTTTTCTGCTCCCACACCCATGCGTTGGGCGAGCGAGACAAAGAGGTTCGAGAAGACGTGCTTCTCTTTGTCGATGGCGATGTGACGACCGTGTTTGAAGCCTCCGCCGGCGAGAACGAGCGGGATGTTTGCGGTGCTGTGTGCGCTGGCGTTGCCGAGATTGGAACCAAAGATCACTGCGGTGGTGTCGAGCAGCGGACGGCCGTTCTCCTGCGTCTTTTTGAGCTTCGTCAGGAAGTCGGCCAGCGCAGTGAACTCGGCTTTCTCGATGACTTCGAGTTCAGCGATCTTGGCGGGGTCCTGGCCATGATGGGAGAGATTGTGCCAATCATTCTTCACACCTTCGATTTCAGGCACGGCATTCATGCCATTGAGGCGCAGGGTGATGGTGCGGGTGGAGTCGTTCTGCAAGGCAAGCACGATGAGATCCTGCATGAGTTTCATTTTGCCAATGGCATCCGTGCGGCTCTGGATGTCGGTAGGTGGCTTCGCATCCACCTTGGGCTTCGGCTTCTGCACCCATTCTTCATTCTGCACGAGACGGCCTTCCAGATCGCGTACGGCGGAGAAATACTCATCGAGCTTCTCCTGATCGCGTTTGCCGAGTTCGCCATGGAGTTTTTTCGCCTGACCCATCACGGTGTCGAGAACGCTGCGACCACGCTTCAATCCACGCACCTGAGCAGCGATTTCGTCCTTCGTGCCATCAACAAAGAGCTGCCGGAAAGCGCTGGAAGGCGAAGGCTCTGCTGGCAGCGGCACGCCACTGGCTGACCACGACATGGACTCGCTGCCGGTGCCGAGCACGAGGCTCGGGAAGCGCGTCTGCGAGCCAATGTGGTCGGCGATGAGCTGGTCGATGGAGATGGTGTTCTTGAATCCAGCGAGTCCTGGATGCTTCGCGGAGGTCAGCCACGTCATCTCGGAGGTGTGGCCATTGGCGCCATTCTGCTCCTCATGCTGGAGGCCCGAGATAACGGAGAAATCGTTCTTCAACTCCTTCAGTGGCTCGAGATACGGCGTGAGCGCGTAATCCGCTCCGACTTTCTTTGGGAACAAAAACGGCGTGTGAAAGCCGAGCGTGGCGCACATGGCCAAAAAACGCTGTGGCGACTGTGCGTCGGCGGCTTGAGTCCGCGTCGCAAACGCTGGCACCATGGCCTCTAAAAATGGCAGCGAGAGAACTGTTCCAGTGCCACGCAGAAAAGCGCGGCGGCTAAGATGGCGTTTGGTGGCGATGTTCATGGCGTTCGTAAGGCTGAAACGACGAAGCGGGAGGTTCTCTGACATCAGAACGAGAATTACAACCGCAGCTTTTTCACCAAAGTCGCCTCCTTGTCCGCGTCGCTTATCGGTTTAAAGTCTACCGTGCAGTTTGGCAACGCTACTTTGATTGCTTCCACGTCAGCCGCAGAGATGTCAACGGTCTCAATCCTTAGCTTGGTGAGTTTGGGCAGGACTTTGAGCTGTGGGATGATTTTTGCGCTAAGGCGGGCTTCCGTGAGTTCGAGAGATTCGAGCGTTTTGATCTGCGCGAGCGTCGCCATCGTCGATTCATCAAAGCTGACGGGCGAATCTTTGCCATTTGGCAGTCGCTGGCCGATGCGTAAAGCAGTCAGCTGGAGCTTCAAGAGGTGCGCATTACCAGCCTGTGACTGGGCTGTGTGCCAGGTGCGGAATTCCTTGAGTTGGGTGATCTGACCGATGGCTTCCATCGCTGTATCTCCAGCTGTTGATCCAGCAAAAGTGAGCTTCTCCAACTTTGGCAACGCTTTGAGATAGCTCAGGCCACTGCCGGTGAATTTTTCCGAACGAAACGCAGGATGAAAGAAGGAAAGCGACTTGAGCTTCTGAAAGGCAACGAAATGTTTGTAGCCTTCGTCCGTGAGCTGGATGCCGTCGCTGCTGAGCCGCTCGAGATCGGTGAGACCCGTAAGAAGTGCCAATGTATCGTCTGTGATCGATTTGCCGCTGATAGTGAGGTCCTTGATCGTCGTGAAGCTGCCAAGCGTGCGAAAATCCGCCTCGGTAAAGGCATCGCACTTCACCTGGACCTGCGTCACGACTCCGGCGATCTCGGTAAGCTTTGCTCCGAGTTTTTGGAGGGATGCGACATCGGCTGCGGAGGATTGCAGCGCGGAGATTAGGAAAACGCAGAGAATGGATTTCATAGACTGGAATGAACGGTGATGATCGCGGTATTCTGACCGTGGGCAGCAAGTCTTGCCAAGACAACCTAAGCTGTGCCTCTTCTTTGGCAGGTGAAGCTCACAGAACAGGTCCAGATGGCATTCGGATGCTGAAAATGTAGGCGATGATGTCCCAGCGCTGGTCCGCTGTGAGCGTGGTGTCAAAGCTGACCATGGGGGTGCCGTTGAGTCCTGTGGCAAGGACACGGAAGATGTCGGCGGGAGCATCGCCGCAGCGAAGATGCGACTGGCGAAGGTCTGATGGAGCAGCGGGAATGCCCCAGATATCCTTCAAAGTGATGGCGGCCGGGCCTTTGCCGTCGGCTTTTTCGCCATGGCAGGCGGCACAGTTCACAGCGAAGATTTTTTGACCTGCTGCTGCGTGATTCTTCAGAGCGGCAGGCTCTTTGAGCCAGTCCGGAGCAGGTGCAAGCTGGACGGGCTCAGCATGGTTCTCTGGCTTGCGCCAACGGCGTGAGAAAGACTTCACATAGGTGATGACGGCATCGATTTCCTCCGTGGAAAGCTGGGAGAACATGCCCATGGCGGTGCCGCTGAGGCCGCCGCGGATGGTGCGACGCAGATCGTCATCGGTCGGCAGCATGCCGAGCGGGGTGGTGCGAAATTTGAACATGCCTTCGCGGAAGGAGCGCGGCTTCGGCTTCAACGTTGGGCTGAGTTCGCCATTGCCATCGCCTCGCGGGCCGTGGCAAACGATGCAGTTGCGCTCATACACGTAGCGCCCCTGCATGTAGAGATTGAAATCCATCGGCGCAGTCCCATCCGCCGCTGACAAAGCGGAGGCGAGGGCTAAAAGGGCGAAAGCGCGTGGGGCGAGGAGTCTCACATCCTTTTCATCGCGCAAAGCAGGCCGGGTAACCATGCGGTTCTTGCCAAACGCTGTGCGGGAACTGCCGCAAAGGCTGCTTGCGTGCGTGATGGTGCCTGCCATTTTGCGCGCCCACCCCAGCAATCCATGTCCAAAAAAGCCGCCGCTAAACCATCTCTCCATCGCAAACACAGCGCCGTCGTCGTCGATGGACCGGAACGCGCCGCCAGCCGGGCGATGCTGCACGCGGTGGGCTTCAAGCGAGAGGACTTCAAGAAGTCACAGATCGGCATCGCCAGCACCTGGAGCATGGTCACGCCGTGCAACATGCACATTGACCGTCTCGCCAAGGAAAGCGCGAAGGGCGTCGATGCCGCCGGCGGCAAGAGCATCATCTTCAACACCATCACCATCTCCGACGGCATCTCGATGGGCACCGAGGGTATGAAGTACTCGCTCGTCTCCCGCGAGGTCATCGCAGACAGCATCGAGACGGTCGTCGGCTGCGAAGGTATGGATGGCTACGTGGCCATCGGCGGCTGTGACAAAAACATGCCCGGCTGCATGATCGCCATCGCCCGCATGAACCGCCCGGCGGTGTTTGTCTATGGCGGCACCATCCTTCCCGGTTGCGTGGGGCCGGACAAGAAGGACGCCGACATCGTCACCGTCTTTGAAGCCGTTGGTAAGCACGCCAACTGCCAGATCACCAACAAGGAACTCATCGACATCGAGGAGCACTCGATTCCCGGTGAAGGAAGCTGCGGCGGCATGTACACCGCCAATACTATGGCCAGCGCGATCGAAGCGATGGGCATGTCCCTGCCAAACTCCGGCGCCCAGGCCGCCGTCTCGGACGACAAGCTCATCGACTGCTTCGACGCCGGTGCCGCCGTCATGAACATGATCAAGCGCGGCATCACGCCCCGCGACATCATGACGAAGGAGGCCTTTGAGAATGCCATCACTCTCATCATCACGCTCGGCGGCTCCACCAATGCCGTTCTGCACCTCATCGCTATGGCCCACGCGGCTGGCGTGAAGCTCGGCATCGACGACTTCGTCCGCATCGGCAAGAAAACACCCGTGTTGGCCGACCTGAAGCCCAGCGGTAAATACTTCATGAACGACCTCGTAAAGATCGGCGGCACCGTCCCGCTCATCCGCACGCTCATCGACGAAGGCCTCATGCACGGCGACTGCCTGACCGTCACCGGTAAGACAATGAAGGAGAACATGAGGAACTCCAAAATCTTCTGGCCGAAGGATCAGCAAATCGTGCGCCCGCTATCGAATCCGATCAAGAAGGACAGCCACCTTGTTATCTTCAAAGGCAACCTTTGCCCCGAAGGCGCCGTCGGCAAGATCAGCGGCAAAGAAGGCCTCAAGTTCACCGGTAAAGCCATTGTGTTCGAGTCCGAAGAGACTGCGCTGCAAGCCATCCTCAATGACAAAGTCAAAAAAGGCCACGTCGTCGTCGTGCGCATGGAAGGACCGAAAGGCGGTCCGGGAATGCGCGAAATGCTTTCACCGACATCGGCCATCATGGGCAAAGGTTTAGGCAAAGATGTCGCTTTCATCACGGACGGCCGCTTCAGCGGCGGCAGCCACGGCTTCGTTGTTGGACATGTCACACCCGAAGCCTTTGTGGGCGGCCCGATCGCCGTCATCAAGAATGGCGACGCCATCACCATCGACGCCGAAAAACGTGCGATCACGCTGGGCATTCCTGCCACTGAACTCAAAACTCGTCTCGCCAAATGGAAGCAACCGAAACCACGTTATACCCGTGGTGTGTTGGCTAAATTTGCGAAGCTCACCACCAGTGCGAGTTTAGGTGCCGTGACGGATTTGGGATTGTAATTCCCTCCTTCTACAGCCTTTACTCCGGCACAATGATCTGGTCTTCGGGCTGGAGCTTAATGTCGCGGGCGGGATTAGAGCTGATGTCCTTGAGATTGACCTCTGTGGTGACGCCGTCGCGAATTAGCTTGGTTCTGCTGGGCTTGGCAAAGGGAGTGAAGCCACCGGCGGCACCGACGGCCTTGAGGATGGTCATGCCGGAATTCCATGGGATGGGGCCGTTTTTTGCGGCACCACTGATGACATAGACCATGCGGGAGGTAGCGGCGCTGTCATCGGTGGAGACCGTGACAGTGGGGCGGGTGTAGATTTCTTTGGCGACGTAGGTCTGCTCGATGGCACGCTGGAGCGAGGAAGGCTTGAGGCCAGCGGCGCGGACTTCACCAATATGGAGAAGGTTGACGGTGCCATTGTCACTGATGGTGTATACCTTGCTGATCTGTGGTACTTCGTTATCGGGAATGCCGCCGATCGAGATGGTGACGCGATCATTGGCCTTGAGAGCGAGTTCGCCGTTCTGGGCGTGTGCTGGACCATACGCGCAGGCACAAGCGGCTAGGATGCTGAAGAAGATGCGTGTGTTCATAAGGGTGGGCATTGAAGAGGATTAAAAGACATCATCGCTATCCAGCCGCGACAGGGGCTGTGTACTACTAACGAGTGCGGTGGCGGTGGTTTCCGCTTTGGCACGACGACGGCGTGCTTTACCGCCCTGTGCACCGCCGGGAGAGTTGGTGGGCGAGTAGTAGGTGTAGTAGCTGGTGTAGTACTGGTATTGGGCGTCGCTGCGGAGATCGACGTTGTTGAGGACAACACCGACGACCTTCCCACCGACGTTTTCGACGCTCTGCTTCACACGCATAAGCATGTGACGCGGCAGTTTACGATGCTGGACAACAATTATCGTCATATCGGCGATGTTGGCGAGCACGGAGGCGTCGCTGACGCCGAGGATGGGCGGCGAATCGATCAAGACGAGATCGAAGCGGCTTTTCACATCGGCGATGAGATCGACCATGCGTTGAGAATTGAGCAAACCGGCACTGTCAGCAGGCAAGAGACCGCTGGGGAGGAAGAATAGGTTTTCCACCTGAGTGCGAATAACAACGTCTTCGAGGCGGATGTCGGTAGTGAGGTAATTGGTGAGGCCGGCAGCGTGGCTGACATCGAAATGCGTGTGCATGCTGGGACGACGTAAATCGGCATCGATGAGCAGAACGTTATAACCACCCTGCGCACAGACATACGCGAGATTTACCATGGTGGTCGATTTTCCCTCTCCTGCCCCACCACTGACGACGCTCAGACAATTGTTATCAGAAGATTTACGGTTGAACTCGATGTTTGTGCGCAGAATGCGATAAGCTTCTGCATCAGGGTTGAAGCCGCTGGAGCGATGGAGAACGCCGACATCTTTTGGTACAACGGCGAGAACCGGAACACCGAGGAAGCGCTCCACATCATCGAGACTCTTCACGGTCGTATCCATGTACTCGAGGAAGAAGGCGAGCCCGAGGCCAAACATGAGGCCGAGCACACCACCAAGCGCAAGGTGCAGCGGAACGTTTGGCTTGGCCGGCTTTCCCTCAGGCTCCGCTTCGGAATAGATCGTGGCTGGTGATTTTACGAGCTCTATGCCCGCTTTTTCTTCGAAGAAGCGTGACCGCATTTTGACAAGCAAGTCTTCGAGGTAGGTCACTTCATCCTTGGCAGTCTTGTATTCGTTGTAAAGTGTCTGCATGCCCATGAGTTCCTGTTTGGCCTCATCGTTGTAGGTCTGGAAGGATTCACGTTTCTTTTTGGCACCATCCAAGCGGTTCTGGAGACCGGAGATATGCGCCTTGGCCGCGGAGAGAATGAGCGTTTTGTATTGGGCGACTTGGCTGTCCACACTCAGCACCTGCGGGTGCATGCGCCCGCGGCCTTCATTGATCAAAGCTTCGCGTGCCACTTTAAGCTCCTGCAGCTTTGATGTCATTGTGGCAATGTTTTGATTATCCAACTTAAGGCCTGAGGCCTGATCAATAAGTTCATCGGGCGTGAGTTTACCGACTTGATCGATTTCGGACTGCAAGGTTAGGATGTCTTGATCCGCCATCAGCAGTGCCTGCTCGCGAGAGATGACCATGGAGTCTTTTTCACTGCGCATCTCACCACCAGGATTTAGAGAACTGCCTCCGCCCGGAAACCAGTCACCCACGATGCCGGCCTTGCGTTTGGCCTCCTGCGAACGCAGCTGCGCCTGACGCCGGAGATCTTCCTGATCGGAAATCTGCTGTTGCAACACTGTCAGAGCTTTTTGTTTTTTCTCGCTATCGATGCTGTTGCGCTGCGCCATGTAGCTCTTGGCTATCTCATTGGCAATGGTGGCGGCAAGCTGAGAGTCTTGGTCATAGTAATCAATCGTGACGAAGTCAGAACGCAGCATGGACTGCGTTTCAAGGTTGGCGCGCAGCTTTGCCAGCGCAGCCTGGCGTGATGGCAGCTCCCAGCGCTTCGCGAGTTCGAGCTTCTCGATGACGGGATAAAGCGTGGTGGGCTTGGTGATGGTCTCGAACTGCGTTTTGAGATACTCAGGCAGGCTGGAGCTGGCATCGACACGGTTGCGCTCGAAAACATTGACGCCATCCGTGATGCGCTCAATGGTCATCTCGACATGGCCACGGTATTTGCGCGGCATGATGTAGGTTAGAACGGCGGCGGCGGCGAAAATGAGGATGAAACTCAGCGAAATGAGGCCGAAACGATTTTTGACCACCTGCCAGGTGTCCATCGCATGCTTTTGCAGTTCTGTGCCTGGTTCGTTCATGCCAACTGAGGTGAAAGTGTTTTGGAGATGTTAAGAAATCGGTCTGGAAATGCCGCCAGCGGGAGTTTCGTGTGGTCCGAAACTGCCCGCCGGCGGATTGTTCTGGCTGTTGAGAGTCTTAGAAAGTGGCCGTGGCGCCGAGAGAGACAGTATTGCGATTAAATTCAACCTGAGGGTTATTGGAGAGCTGCGTGGAGAATGAATAGTTGGCGTTCAGATTCACGTTATCCATCAATTGATAGCCAATACCTGCATTGAGAAACACCGAGTCTTGCGTCTGACGCGCAATGGGTCCGCCTGAAAGCTCCGAATGGGCATAGCTAGCTCCGCCGTTGACGCTAAACCGCTTAGTGACTTGATGGTTAACCTGGACGCCGGTGTTGACCCCATAGCTGCTGCTGTAGCTGCCGAGCAAAGCGCCATTGAAGCCCAGCATTGAAAACCAGCGAAGCTGTGTCTGCCTTGCTACCGCATAGTTAATAGCGGCTTCGGCATAAGGCTTTGTTTGTCTACCCAAGGTGTTTTCGTAGAGTTCAGCACCGACTCGAACTGAACCGGACATATTCTCGCTCCAAGCGTGATCGACTCCCACTAAGGCAAAATGTGAACGGTAGTTTTGGAACGCGCTTTTGGTGTAATCAGTCATGCGGTAGCGATACTCTGCCGTCAGGCTGGTCCGCTGCGACGTTTTATAAGCAAATTGCTGGGCAAGGAGATGCGAATAACGGTTCTGAGAAGTGGCAACCGCCGGGTCATCATACTCGATACCGTCGAACGTGTAGGAAGTTGTAGTCGAGAACCGCGGCGTCCACGCATAGCTCACATTCAAATTGTTGTAGCCATAGAGAAACTGCCCATTCCACAGCGCGCTCGTTGCGCCATAGCCAAACGCACTGCTGGGGTTGGTTCCGTAAGTTAGGTAGAAGTTGTTGCTTACCCTGAGGCGTTCGGAAAACCGGTGCTCAACATTGAAGGTCGCACGGCCATTGTAGAAAGTACTGCCATAAGTCGGCACCCCTTTTACATATTCAAGGACACTGCCTTCGAGACTGAAACTGTATGGAGTGGTCCGGTCAGCATGAGTGTAGGACGCCCCTGCACCAATCTGCCCATACCAAGACTCAATGTTGCTCAATGGAGATGCGGACGAATTGTACTTGAGCACATCGTATCCGGAATTGCCGCTCAGGGAGAAAGTCAATGGCTCCTCGTTTCTAAAATCCGCTGAGAAGTTCTGGATCGCCACCAGTCCCTGGGCACCCAAGGTTGCCGGACAGAGCACAGCAATGACCAAGATGAGCAAAGGCAGTTTAAGGCGCATGAGACTGAGTGCAGTTCCAATGATTATCGTAAATACTTGTCCAAAGCATCATCAAGGAATCGCATTCGAAGGCGATACAGGATTGGTTGTCGTACGTGGTGGCACTGGACCTGATATTGTAGGTGGCACTAGCAGCACGCCCCGAATAGGACCCATAACGGGCTCGGGCGAGTCCAAGGTTTTCTTTTCAGGTTCAGGTGAATCCAAGACTGGGTTTTTGCCAGGATTTTTCCCAGACACGGTCACTGGCCGTTGATCGCTAGATGGTGCAACCACCAGTCCTGGGATCACCGTTGTTGCCGCCTCATTAATCACGGCCGCCATTTTGGGAGCTACTGAGACCGCGGTTTGAGTAATTTCACCAGCAAGCTTGGTGTCTGCCTTGGATGCAGTAATCGCTGCTTTCACAATATCAGCGGCACAGCCTTCGTTGATCACCAAGGCATCCTCCACAACCATTAAAACTTTCGTTGGGTCTTTTTCGACAGCCACTCTTACGTCATTGGCTATTTCTGAACAGTTACTCGCCGTCTGAGAAAAGGATGACGGTGAAATCGCAATGATCAGAGCCCAAGCTATACTGGGCGCTATCGATCGAAGGAAGTGTGCTTTCATTACAGTAGTTGGTTTGAGGTTTATCCCCATTGACAGAGCGGGTAGTGGGAATCGAACCCACATGGCCAGCGTGGAAGGCTGGAACTTTACCACTAAGCTATACCCGCAATAACAACTGCACTTTCTCACTAATTAACAGCCTGACAATCTGTTTTTTAGAAATTATTGAAATAACTAAAATATAGATCTCCGAACTGTTTAAATAGGCACATCTTCATTTTACACTTAACACTTGAAACGGCAATCTCATATTCGTTGCGAACATTTTTTGCGTCCCTCATAGCAAGTCGAGGCTGGCACACATATACTATGAACCTGTTCCATTTGTGAACTAAGCTTATGAGGAATAAATTTTATTGGGTCACTCTAATCATCAGTGTTATTTCGACGCTGCATGACTGTTCCGCACAAGAAGCATCTTCAAGCAAAGGTGTCCAAGAAGAGAAAGAACTTGAGCCCAAACTGAATAAAGAGCTCAAAGATATCATCAAGGAACCTATTTATGATGAGCGACACCAAAAGCTTAGGCAATTAGCGGTTAAATTAGCAGCAGCCAATCCAGAAGCTGCATGGGGATTTTCAAAACAAATTCCATTTGTACCGGACAGGATCGCCTTCTCAGTTCCTCTTATGAG
>Ga0114970_10000531_pt1 | contig 28775 bp, 52 predicted proteins | sample M_140205_XF_Meta_FD_87030 | JGI IMG/M metagenome (GOLD analysis project Ga0114970, IMG submission 87030) | Freshwater microbial communities from Lake Montjoie, Canada to study carbon cycling - M_140205_XF_MetaG | ecosystem: Environmental > Aquatic > Freshwater > Lake | place: Lake Montjoie...
ACATACCGTTCTTATCCACTCGTTTAGTAGTGTCTTGTGTCACGGTTAGCATTCCCTTGCTATCAATTGCAATAATTGTGCAAGCGTTGCGGTCTGACCATAGTAACTGTGTACATCCCATGCCAACTTTCGGCTCAGGACTTCCTGAATTACCGTAAACGTAGTTCGCTAAAGAACCTGTATCTTTTCCTAATATCATTATACCACCTCCTGCACAGGCTTTAAGTACCAAGCCATTGATTCATAGCGCATTTCTACATCACGAGAAGATTCTAGAACCGCAATGACTTTAGATACAATCTTGCGTGTCTTGAGTTCTTTGTTAGCCTGAATTAGGGTAGGCATCTTTGCAAAATCACCTAAAAATATTTCAGATGAACCATGTTTATTTAAAGCTACGAATGCATAAGTCTTCATTTTACTCTCCTAAAAAGGGGCTAGTGCCCCATTGATTAAATTGATGCTAAATCAGAATTAAACCAAACTAAAGAATTGTCATCGTTTACATAACAAGGATTTCCATCAGAATGACATGGGGTTATTTGTAAACGCTCAAGGCTGTCCTCATCTTCATGACCGTACAAATGGTCAAACAAATTTTGTAATTGACCACGAGAATTTTGAGCGATTTCACCATCATTGCCAAATTTGATTAAAAAACAACTGTATTGTTTGATGTTAAGTTCCATTTTATTTCTCCTAAAAAACCCTGTTGGGTGGTTACCATGCTAAAAAATTTAATTCACTTTTTTCAAATGCATCCATTGAACTTTCTTTTGCTTGCTCGATTGAAATGCCCTTTTCGAGAAATGGCGAGTAATCAATCTTAGCCCAAGTCCACTCTTTACCATCATTTGTATTTGCTAAATAACGAATTTCGAACACTGTTGTCATTTGTTTCTCCTAAAAAACCGTCCGATACGGTATGTATAAACTTTAATCTTTATTATCCATTTGTGCAAGAACTATTTTCTAGGTGTTTTCCCTAGTGTTGTTTTATGCCACCACCTGATTAATTTACGCCTGCCGTAACTCATTAAAGCCTTATGAAAGTGGTAGCGATTGAATATACCCCTCATAAATCGATTAGAACGCCTTTGGGATGCTATACGAGTGCGGTTACGCCTTGGCTTTAACTCACGCAATATCATTTCATTAGCCTTAATTTAAGAGCGTCTAGGACATCTTGGCGGTATTGTGGTGGGACTTTAGCCTCGACTATTGCCCAACTGATAAAGGTTACTTGTCGCCACGCCTCATCCCATATTGCTTTTGGGTCAGAAAGCATCTCTTCTTCTGCATTTGCTACTTTTAACAGATTTACCCAATCTTCGTAAGCTTTTTCCCATTCTTCTTTCTGAAAACCTATCAGCATTTTTTTTGTGCCTTTCTTAATATTGCTCTTGCAAACAGTACATAAGCTTGTTCCATGGTTGCTCCTTCTATGGTTGGCATTGTTCTAGCTGTGTCTAGGATTTCCTCATCGGTTAGTTCTTTTGCTGACGAACAACAACATTGACTAGGTATTCTGTGGCATTTGCTACAAAAAATATTTTGGTTCATTTCTCACTTGCTTTCTTAGTTAGATTGTTTCTTGATTACTTTAATGCCCATCAAAGTTTCGGTGTCCATGTTCCGTGCTATTTCAATCATTTCTTCCGCAATCTCTAAGGCAATACCTTCACCCCAAACTCGTACAAAGGTATGCGTCTTGTCCACTTGGATTTCGATGGTTGCGGTAATCATTTCTCTTGCCTCCACGCTACAAAATGTTCACGCAAGTTTTGCTCAATAAGATATTTCTGCATCAAAGTTATTTCTGCTCTTAAAGAAACTATTAAGTCTGTTTGTGTAAAGCAAGTATGAAAAGAATGATGGGTAATTTGGTCGCCACATTTGTCACAAGGAAACGATACATCTTCGGTAGCATAAGTTCTTGATTCAGTCATTTCTCACTCGCTTTCTGCAATATTGCTCTTGCAAAAGTATAAATATTACAATCCTTAGGTGCTAAATGTTTATCCCGAATATCTGATATTTCCTCATAAGTTAATTCACGCAACCTTAACGCTTTTATTTCAGCCTGTTGTTGCCGTAGCATGGTGGCGCAATCAGCCAAAAACCCAAGTATTATTTCACCTTGTAGCCTATTACATTTATCAGCTAGTTCATTTGCAGTCATTTCTTTATCCTTTTTAAATATGCTAATTGGAAACGAATTGTTAAAGTCTTTTACCCCTTGCCACCATTCGTCTGAATACCTTTTCATCTGTCGCTCCTCATTGACCGCTTAGCCTCTTCACACAACTTAGCATAATCTTTTGGTACATCAGGATGCCATCCACCAAGTAGTAGTTCGCAGTTCAGCTTATAAACTTCCTCCCTGCGACTTACTTCGGTCATATAAATGATGAGCCCACAGAATACAATCCACATTCCTACAAAAGAAAAATGTATTGATTTCACAACAAGTCCTCCTTTTTGTATCTCCATTTAATGTGATAACGCAGTTTTCTAAGTGCTTTATTTTCAATCTCACTAATCCTATTTCGAGACAATCCTAAAGCGTTTGCAACCTCCTCTTGAGACATATGCCCCTCGTTGTTCTGAGGGACTTTTTCTTTTTTAGAAGGGGGCATCTTCTACCTTTATGATTTTTGGTGGTGATGGAACACGTTTAATCACGAACGACTTATCACCACTTACAAAGTGCTCAGCCTCTTCCTTTGTAGGAAACCAACGCAACGGACCTACCATGTCGTAGACAACATATCTTGCTTTGATTAAACATGGAATATTAAAGTTTTTCATTTCAAGTGCCTTTCAAGGGGCTATGCCCCTGTTGGTTAGTCTGCTCGTGAACCCATGTAGCAATCAATGCCATGCTTTTGCAATACATCAGCAAATGCTTTAGAGCCAACTTCTTTGATGTCCATTGACTGTGTGTCACTACCTGTTGGATTCCAAATGTACCAACCTTTGCTCCAATGCTTTGAGCCTAAACCAATTTTCTTGCACCAATTAACAAATTTGCTACGTCCGTTAGGGATTGTTACCCAAGCAAAGCCACAGTACATTGGCTCGCCATGCTTTTCAAAGAAGTCTTTCTCGGCTTGCATAGCCGATTTCATAGCCTCTTCGTAGATTGCACGGAAGGGTGAATTGAGTAATTCAAAGTTTGGTTGTTTCATTTTTTATTTCTCCTAAAAAACAGCAACATTGCTGTAGTAATGATTTGAACATAGATTATCCACTTGTGCAATCTTTTTTTATAGGTACTTTCCCTAATATGGGTTTTTTTCCACAGTCAGCCATCCACGCTCAAATAATTCAGCAATTGTCTTTTCGTGAGCTTGCTCCCATAACTCTTTACGCTCTTCCTTAGACAACTTATTGCCTTGGTCAATGTCGTGGTGACAACTAAAACACATTGCACTAATAGCCCAATCGTGCGCCTTCATGCCCCTACCCTTGCCATGCCGTAACTGATTTGAATGGCAGGCTTGAGTTGAACCCTCTAGCCCACAAAGCATGCAAGGCAGAGTGCATACAGCTCGCAGTAACTTTTCATTCCTGTACATTATTGGCTTAACCTAATTTCGTTACGAGCAGACGCTTCTAATGAACGCCACGCCTCTAGTTTAGACTCCGCGGCTAAGATTAGTAAACGTAATGTTTCATATTCAGCAATCGCATCACCTGTTTTTTTAACATGGTCTTTTAAATCTTCATGGGCATAGGCGTATGTTTCCTTAGCTGACTCTGACTTGGCATCTATTGCTTGCATCATCAGCTTGGCTTTCACTGTCTTACGCATTTCTGTCATAACATATACACACGCTTTTAATGACCCTGCCAATTCAGCATTGTCACGCAAAAAGTCCATCGCCTCATACGGATTAATGTTTTCAGGCGTTGTTGAAGGGTATTTTTTCTTTATCATCGATTTCCTCTATTTTTAATTTAATCATTCCACCAATTTCGTCTGCCCAATAAATCCTAAAGTCGTGTATTTGTGAGTCGTCATCCCAAAACTTAGCGAATGTAAACCCATCGAATACCGCCTTAGGTAAGTTATCAAGGTCACGGACTCGTTTATCAGGTCTATAAGCCTTTATTTCTACTTTTAAGGGCTTAGTAAGTCGAACGGTGGGAAAGTTCAACAGAACCTCTCTCAAGACCTCAGCACGGTATGCTCGACCCTTTTCAGATATGACCATGCGATTCTGCCACTTACGCCAATAAGTATTGACCGTGGGTGGGAAGGGTAGAGTTATCTCAATCATTGTCTTTGGCTCGGTATACGATTACGGATTTCTTCAGCAAGGTTCTTAAATTCATGCTCACCAAACATGGCATGCTTGTACTTCTCGCTGTTGTCATCAATAATCTTGGCACAAGCCTCACGCTCCATAATCACAGCCGTCCTCGACGCTTCTATCGCTAAGGTCATGATTTCTGCCTTTGCCATGGTCAAGGCTTGGTCAAACTCCTCTTGGGTGAATAACCTATTACCCACCCCCTTGGCAAGAAAAGACTTCTGAAAATCCGTCATGTCCTTCATTTCCATGTCTCCAATACCTGTAGTAGGTGACGCTTAAACTTTTGTCTGTCAACAAGTAACGGTGGCTGATAGATTTCAACAAACTGCACTAGAGGGTCGTCATCGTCACGCAACTGCCCCTTGACCAACATCAGGGCTGAGGTGGGGTCAGAATAATCAACCTTTCGCTCAGGGTAAATCTGCTCAGTAAGAGGAGCGTCTTGACCCTCTTTAATCTTATCAATTAATTCCTGAGCGTCGTTGTCCTCCACTTCTGCTTTACCTAAAAACAATTCCTTCTCTTCACGACTAACTTTCTTTTTCATAACCAAACACCTTTCTCACCACGGTTGCCCTTCGTCCATTGCTCACGAATGTCATGCTCTAACCTCGCTCGCCTCTTTGCTACCCTTTTTTGCTCCAAAAAATTTCTCAGCCAAGCAACGCCACGCAATAACCGTTCACGAATTAACTCACGAACTTCGCATTGGTGGCGATACTCTTCACTCCAAGTAAAGCCGAATTTTTCCGTACATTTCTGACACATATTGTTGACTATCAGGTTCGAACCATAGTGGGATACGACCTTCCCACTCCCCATTTCTTTGCTTTTCGCAACTTAAAAGCGCATCAGGCGAAGACTCATCTGTTGTACCATTTTGCTCACGCTCCAATGCCTTAGTCTTATTACGCCAAACAATAAAGACATTATCCACTTGGTCAGTAATACTCCCTGAACCCTTGAGGTCAAACTTCCCTCCGATATTTTTCTCATCAGAGCCTTTTCGCATATGATGCACCAAATGGATATGCATGTTAGTGTCTTGTGCAATAGCGCATATCGCATTAACGAAATCTTTTTGTTCATTGTAAGAATCCTCTCCTGCTACTACCTTCATGATGGAATCGATGACAAAATGCTCTACCTTGAGCTCAGCCGATGCGTAACGGCAGACTGCTAAGACTGACTCAACATTCATCATCCCTTGGTGGTCAAGCAAGTACAAATGGTCTTTTTTCCATTCGTTAAACTTCTTGAGCTGTGTAGAATTCGGCAACTTCGAGCCAATTGCATTCCGAGCCATCCTTGCTAAGGTTATCTCAGGACGCATTTCAAAAGACGCTACCAAACACTTTTTGTTCTGATTGATTAAGGACAGGACGACCTGACCAAGCAAAAGTGATTTCCCATGACCGTTAACTCCTGCCCACACACTAACTTCTGCAGGACGTAAACCGATGCGTAAACCCCTGTCGTCCCAAGGAATACTACTGCCACGATTAATAAGACTTCCCTCAAAATACTGCGTAACTTGTTCAGCATAGTAAGACTTCTCCTTGATTTTTCTCTTGGGAGCTGAATCTTGATTGTATTGCTCCCAATCGATGTCATCGTATTCGATTACCGCCATATGTTAACCTCTTCGTCTGTATCAACTCCAATTAATAATCTTGGTTCAGCATCAATTAAGCCTACCCACCAAGCCATGTACTCGTAAATATCTTTACCACCTATCAGGTGAATTATTAAACCTTTTGCCCATGTCAAATCCGCTTTCCTAGGGTTTACCCCATGCGTATATACCTCAGGCATCTCATTTCGATTTAAACAGCCCATAGGGTCGTTAAACCAAAATTTGGGGGTAGGGGGTTCACCTATGAAAAAAAACACCGTGGTGGGCTTAAAACCACCCTTCCTGAGCTCTATGATGGGTTGATGACCTATCATTACACTCTCCATTCAGGTGCTAAATGTTTTTTGGACTTTACCGCCTTAGTCTCATCCCTAGGGTAAATCGTTTGCCAACCGTTAGCAATTGCGGTATCCATCAACTTTTTGCAGTCATGTCCCTGTTCTACGAAAGCGATAAGTTGATTTAAGAACTTTGTCTTGGATAAATCGGACATTGGTTTTTTGATTGAAGTACGGTAATTCACCCATTCTTCCCACGATTCTAAAGACAAAAAAGGTGGGAGTTGAACACTACTCTTCTCTTCTCTTCTCTTCTCTTCTATATTGGGTGGTGCTAGAACTTGCTTAGCACTTGCTAGGACTTGCTTAACGACTGTTTTTTTAGGCTTAGTATTCAAAGACTTAGAGACACCGCCTTTTTTACCACTTTCGGATTTTGCAAGACGCTCTGCATCCTTCTCTGTACGCATAGATTCCATCTTTTCGTTGACGTAAACACCATCTAGCAACACAAAGCAACTCTCTAGCACTTGCCAAGCACTTGCCATAACTTCCTTAGGACATCCACAGATTTCTGCAAGACTTGCTATGTCATTTGGAATGCCACCTTCCACCCAACACTCATCCAACAACTCACGGTACAAACCACGCTCGATATACGACATTCTTTGGGCTTTGCGGTTAGCTCGCCAATCTTGCCAAAACCATTTGTAATAAGGTAGTGCACGAAGATTACTCATTTTTTAAACTCACTAAAAATTTTTAGAATCTAGCTCTTGCTAGTTGTTGAATAAATCAGGACGCATCATTGCTTTAGTCAACCTACCCTGAGAAAGGTCGCTAATTTTTTTCAAATGTTTAATAGGTATTTGCTTACGAGCTACCCAGTTATAGACTGCTGAATTCTTAATTCTTAATTCGCCTGCAAGCCTATCCAATGTGCCGAATTCTGCCTGCAAAATTAATTTCATATCTTTCATAAATCCTCCTTACAAAAAACTATATCACATTCTTGTGAGATTAAACAACAAAAAATAAATAATTATTTTTATATTATTGTGTTGTTTTGAATAATTATATGATATATTAATCATACAGCAACTTTGCTGTTTTATAGGGGCATACAATGCACAAACACGACGATGAGTATCACCAAGCAATGCTAGAAAGAGAAGAACGCTTAGACGAGGCTCTAATCCGACTAGAAACAAATCAATGCACTGAAGAAGATATAAACATCATTCGATTCGAGTGCGGTAAACCAAAAGCAATTTCACACATAACCCAACCACGGCAAGATTTTTTGGCGGATATGGGAATTCTATTCTCTAGAGGAAACTAAAATGTCATTAATAGCAAAAAGCACAGGCGGAGCAGATTTCAAGAACCCACCCAACGGTAATCATTTGGCTCGTTGTTTTCGTATTACAGACTACGGCTCACAAACATCAAAATATGGGTCACAACGCAAAATTCTAATAACTTGGGAATTGCATGGTGAAGATGATGATGGTAACCCATTATCGATGGATGACGGCAAACCATACGCTGTTAGCTCGTATTACACACTATCCCTATCCAATGGAGCAACTCTACGGCTAATGCTTGAGCAATGGCGTAATAAAACCTTTACCCTTGATGAACTAGCAGGGTTTGATGTAAAGAACCTCCTAGGGCAATTTTGTATGGTTTCTGTCTCTAATGACAAGGGTAATGATGGTAAGGAATATTGCAATGTAAAGGCTGTTAGCCCTGTTCCTGCTGCCATTAAGAAGGTTGGTTTACCTGATGGATACAACCAAACAGTCCTATTCTCCTTGGATGACTTTGATAGAAAGATTTACGATAGTTTGTCACAGAAGACAAGGGACAAAATAGCGTCTAGTCCTGAGTATAAAAAACTGTTTGGTAATAGTCTTGTCAACATGAAAGATGACGACCCAAGTGACCAAGACATTCCCTTCTGATGAGGTTCATTGAACTCTTTGCAGGCATTGGTGGCTTTCGCCTTGGGTTAGAAAGGGCAGGTCATCAATGCGTTTGGGCTAATGAATTTCTTGATAAACCTAGGAGTATTTATGAATACAACTTCAAACACGCACCTGATGGAAGAGACATCCGAACAGTTCAGCCTGATGAAATCCCCGATGCCGACTTACTCGTTGGAGGATTTCCGTGTGCAACTTTTTCGGTTGCTGGCAGACGTACAGGCTTCGGCACAGAAGATACACGAGGTACACTCTTTTTTGAAATCTGCAGACTTATCAGTAGTAAAAGAATCCCATATGTATTCCTTGAAAATGTTAAGGGACTCCTCAACCACGACGGAGGAAGAACCTTTGGAGTTATCATCGCAAGTTTGGATGAATTGGGGTATGACATCCAATGGGAATGTATTAACAGCAAGAATTTCGGAGTCCCACAGAATAGGGAACGAATATTTATTATCGGAAATCTTAGAGGACACCCCCGACCCGAAGTATTTCCTCTCGGAAAATGCTTTGCTACACATGCTGAAGAGGGTGAAGGTGAACAGGGAGAAAAATCGAGGATTCGACAACCCTATCTACCAACGCTCGACGCACACTATAACCAAGTTGGAGGTGGAGGAAGAGCCTACATCGACGAAAACGGAGTTAACGCAGAATCCACAGATGGGGTTGTTCGAGTAACACAGTGGCGTAGGTCGTATTTTAGAGACATGAAAGGTGGTCATACGCCAACACTTACAGCTGCCATGGGCACAGGTGGTAATAATGTGCCGTATGTTTCTGTAAAGGCTGTATTGACTCCTGAGCGTCATGAAAAAAGACAGAATGGCAGAAGAGTTAAAGAAGATGGTGAGCCTTCCTTTACCCTAACCGCACAAGATAGACATGGGGTTATGGTTGGCTCTACTTTAAGAAAGCTTACTCCACTCGAATGCGAGCGTTTGCAAGGACTTCCTGATGATTGGACTAAGTGGTATAGCGATGGGTCGTTAGTGCCTGATTCACAGCGTTATGAGCGTTGTGGAAGGGCTGTCACAGTTAATGTAATAGAACAAATAGCAAGGAGATTTCCAATATGAAAGCATTTCCAACAAATGTAACAAAATCTAGTGGTGGTGACGGTTGGCAAACAGATTACGGTATGGAGTTAAGAGATTATTTTGCTAGTCATGCTATGCAAGCAATTATTACTAATTCTGATAAATTTAGTACCCACATTGAAGAAGTTAGTGAGTGGGTTGGAAATTATTCTTATACAGTAGCAGATGCAATGATGAAAGCGAGGAACGAATGAAAGCATTTTCATTTTTATCTCAAAAAGATAATGAAAACAAAAATGACATGGATTTAAGAGATTACTTTGCAGGTCAGTCACTTGAAAGTTTTTTTTCAGTAAATTGCGACACAACTAGGGGTGAAATGAAAGAATATGCTCAGACTTGTTACGACATGGCAGATGCAATGCTAGAGGCGAGGAAAAAATGAAAGATTGGACATTTAAAAACTTTGCGGATGACTTTGACGGTCATGTCCGTGAGCAGTTACCGTGGTATGACTTAGTGACCGAGGCGGTTGTTTTTATCGCTAAGAACTACATTCCTCAAGGTGGTCAAGTGTATGACATTGGCTGTTCTACAGGGAATATTACAAAGAAGTTGTTGCCTACAATCATTGAGCGTAAAGCAACCATTTGTGGCATAGACAATGAAAAGTCAATGCTTGACAGGTATAAGAAGTCTTTTAAAGAGAAAAAATTACCTGTCTCTGCAAAGATAAGTGACGCTCAGCACTACAACTACAGTAACTTTGATGTAGCTATTGTTTTTTTAACAGCAATGTTTATTCCAAAAGAAGAACAAGAGCGACTTTTTTTCAATTTATACCAACACATTAATGAGGGTGGGTGCATTATTGTTGTTGATAAAGTCAATGACTCAGGTGGTTATGTAGCTACAGTTCTCAAGCGTTTAGCAATGCATTTTAAGCTGTTAAATGGAGCAGACTCTGCCGATATTATTGACAAAGAATTAAGATTATCAGGGATTCAACGTCCCATAGATGAGCAAGATTTTAGTGGCAAAGTAACACAATTTTTTCAAATGGGTGAATTTAAGGGATGGATAATAGAAAATGATAGCAAAAGATAATGGTAGACCGAGTGAATCAGGACATTGGTATAGTCGAGATGGAAAGCCTGTTTATGAGGTAAAAGCCAAAGACGGCAGTATGCGTAATACTACCCTGCGAGATGCTCGTACAATGAATCTCGTACCATCCGTATCAGGCATTATTAAGATGATGGCATCTCCTGGGCTAGAGCAATGGAAGTTGCAACAAATGCTACTTGCAAGCATGACATTGCCAAAGCTACCTGATGAGCCTGAAGAAGAGTATATAAAACGAATTATTTATGACTCAAAGGAAACAGGCAGGAACGCCGCGGAGCGTGGTACAGCAATCCATGCAAGCGTACAAGGCTACTTTGAAGGTATCGTTGAGGTAAAGTACCAAAACCATGCTATAGCAAGTCAGATTGCTTTAGATGATTTCTTTGGGGTAAGACCTTGGGAGTGCGAGAAAAGCTTTGCTATCAACGGTTTTGGGGGTAAGTGTGACCTTATAGACACAATGGGCAACGGTATTGTGGCTGATATAAAGACTAAAGATTTTACTGACCCTGAGAAAATCATAGCCTACGACGAGCATTTAATGCAGTTATCAGCCTATCGTATGGGCTTTGGGTTACATAAAGCTCGTTGCGTTAATGTCTTTGTATCTGTGCACGAGCCTGTACAAATCAAGATTAAAGAGTGGCGAGATGAGGAGCTACAGCGTGGATGGGCAATGTTTTCCTGCCTGTTACGGCTATGGCAATTAAAAAACAAGTACGAATAAAACTAGGGAAAACCCTATTAGGGTTTTTAGTTTATAAATTGTTGTAAAAAGTATTGACACCATTGCACAAATGGATAATACTGTAGTTACTGTCATGTGACAGTTTTTTAGGAGAAACAAAATGAATGCACCATTAACAGCAGTAATGATTAACTCAGTATTAGCCTCAGTAACAAATGATATTGATGCTTTATATGTTCTTGACCAACAAGCCAAAGCATTGGCTGAGCAAGTAAAAGTAATGAAAGCTGAGATTGCCAACAAATACGGTGAAGGCAAATTTGCAGGTGAGTTATATGGCGTTGATGTTAAGTTAGTGCCTGTATCAGGTACTGTTGATTATCAAGCTCTCTGCGTTAAATACGGTATTTCTGATGTAGAACTTGATTCCTTCCGCAAAGAAGGTCGTGTTGATATTCGTGTATCACCTAAGAAATAAGAGGAGGATATATGACCAAATACAAATTAAATATCAAGCGTGACGTAGATATTGAAGGCAATGATTATCAAACTGACATTATCTTAAATACACCGTCAGGCTTTCGTATTAATGACTCTGACATTGTTCATGTTAGGGGTTTTGATTCAATGGCAGAATTAAAAGCCTTTGTAAAAGATGGTGGCGTTATTCCTTGCGATTGTAAAAGCTGTTTTCCTGAAACCAAGCCCATGGGATTCTTAATGGATGAGGAACAGCGAGACACCTACGAAAAAATACATAACAAAGTAAATAACTAAAGAAAGGATGCCCCTTAGGGGGCTATCTCATGAAAACATTACACACAACCCCTCAGGGTAATACCATATTAGACTCTGACGTATTTGCTGTTCGCTTACTTGTCTATACAGAAACAAATGGCGAGATTGACCTGCCAATTGATAGCGTTTTAAAGCTCGTGGATATATTTGAAACAATCGCTGATAAGAATATCCATTTGTACAACAGTAACGGAGAAAAGGTATGAAACATACTATTTGGGATTATTTAGTTGTCGTTGTTTTTGGTATAGCCTTTGGTTGGCTAATGGTTGTTTACTTTACAGGAGCGTAAAAATGAAATTAAAAAGTCAGAAGGAACTAGTCTTAACTTATTTAGGCAAAAATAAGTCCATCACATCATGGGATGCTATCAAGTTGTATCGTATCACACGATTAGCGTCTATCATCCATTTATTAAGGGCGGAAGGGTATAAGATATTTACCGCTAAAGAGCAGATTGGTGATAAGAATTGGGCTCGTTATGTCTTGATGAAGGATAAGCCATGAACACTCCATACGATACAGGCAAGGTAAAAATAGGCGTTAATTACAAACCACCCATTTATATGGAATGCGATAAGGACATGCTTTTTCTACAGTCATGCCTACTGAAAAAGGATAGCCCATCTTATAAGCAGTTTGCTTGCGTAGCTGTATTGGTATCCCTTACCTTTGGATGGTTTGTATTCAAATGAACATTCGAGAAAAGGCAAGGCAATTAGGAGTCCCACCAACAACCCTCGAATACCGCATAAAACACGGTTGGGAAGAGTCTAGGTGGGGCTACCGTCGTCCTATCATTGAGAAAGGATATAAACTCTGTTCTGTTTGTAAAAAGGTCAAGGCGGAGTTCTTATTCTATAAAAGAAAAGGTCGTGGAGGTTACCTGAGTTGGTGTAAGGCTTGTAAAAAGAGCCCCTGTTAAGGGGCTAAATACTACTCACGTTAGGGACTGTATGGGGAAGACGCTCCCATAGAGTTATCAGTTTGACTACTAGGCTGACCAATAGTTGGGTTTTGCTTGCGTAGGTAATCATAAAGCATTAATGCAAAAGGTGAGGCGAACGCAGCTGTTGCTCCAACTCCTTTTGCAATTGCTGTTGGTGGGCTAACAGGAGGTAGCATGGAAGCCGCAGAACCTAGTGAGCCTGCACCTGCTATCAATGCCCCAGGAATATCGCCTTGTTGTTGACGATTATAAGCCTCTGTACCTTGTAGAGCACCACCGCCTAGACCTAATGCTCCACCTATCCTTGGACCTGCTGTTTGTCCTATTACATTACCAATACCACCTAATTTTTGTCCCATCGCCTCTAGTGGAGATAACATCCTTTGCATGATGCTTTGTGGTGGTTGCTCAGGTACGGCTCTTGTAAAGTTAGGGAATTTCTTCTGTAAGTCGGTATTTCTTCTAACCCCTTTAGCAACTTCACTTTGAGCCTCTTGGTAGTTTCTCCAATTGGCTACGCTATCTTGAACACTAACACCCCTAGGATTATATGCAGTCTTAGCAGGAACGGAGCTCGCAGGAGTAAGAGCACTTGCCAACACCCTTTGAGCGGTTGGACCTGCTACTGCACCTGATACAGCACCTGCTACAGTAGGCATAGTTGGGTCAATAATATTGGGCTGACCAAGGGTAACGCTACCGCCTTGTGTAGGCTCTTCTTTAGTTATTAAGCTTGTATAGGGATTCTCTTGCTTAACTTCTTCTTCACCCCTACGAACAGGAGCGTCTTCATCAATTAATTTTAGATATGGATTATCAGGCATTATTTAATCCCCATTCGACTAGCGGAAATCTTAGCGGCTTCTTCTACTGCGTCCATATAGTTCTTACGCATTAATTTGGTTTCTTTAGACATAATAAAGTCTGTATAAGATACTGAAGGACGACCCTTGTTTAACTCATAATATCGGTTTGCCATATCTTGCTCATATTGCCCTTGAATCTTTAATCGATTGGCAATGTACTTTAAAAACTCAGCAGAGTTGGCAGGTGTACCGTAAACGCTCTTGACCATCTTATCTTCGTAATTTGAGACTGAGCCCTTCATTTTCGAGGCTTGTTCAATCGATATTTGGTTTAGTAAGGATTCAACACGTTGAACCGCAGCTTGTTGCTGAGGATTTAAATTCTTCCTCAAACTTTCTTCAATCGGAAAGCCTGCCTGAAAGTTACCAACCTTAATACCGTTTTCAAGAAAGTTAGCCAAACCCTTAGCCAAGTCTTTATCCCCTCGTAATAAACCAAACGCAGCCTCATTGCCTGAAACAGCGTTATATAGTTGATTACCAATTAAGGCTTGCTTTTCACCTGCGTCTATCATGTCAGGTATTGCACTCATCCTCTCTTGGATTTTTTCAACATCTTTCTTCATTAAGTCTCGTTTTACTTCTAATGGGAATCCTGCATACTTGTCGGTGCTTGCTACTAACACACCTTCTTGTTGTACAGGCTTGCCACCAAGCATGTTCTGCAATGGCGAATACTCTAATGGGTTAATTGACCTCTTATCAGGAGTCTTTATACCAATCTCTACATGTGGATTTGTTGACTTACCTGTTGAGCCAAGATTACCAATGATGTCACCTGCTTTGATAACATCACCCTCTTTAACGCTTGCTTTATCCAAATGGGCGTAGTAAGAATGATGACCATCATCGTGTTGTACAACCACTGTATTGCCGTATTGACCAATAGGTGATGCATTGATAACAGTACCTCCGAAAAGTGCTTTAAGGGGCTCTCCTGCTTTTCCTGCAAGGTCAATTCCATTATGCATTGTTTCTTTTTTGCTAATGGGGTCAATCCTCATCCCAAATGGGCTAGTAACGGTTAGATTTGAGCCAAGTAGGCTACTAATCTTGCTAACATCTATTGGTTGAGTTTTTGTAGGCTCTATTGGCTTTTCAGGCTGTGGAGCTGTTGTATTCTTAATCAACGCATCTTTAATATACTGAGGTAAAGTTGCAACAGCCTCATCACCATATTGAGCCCTGAATTTCTGTAAGTCCATGCCCTTACTAACAACATCCATGAACAATTTATCTTTTTCTGTCTTCAGTTTTTCAGTTTCTACGCCCATGGTAAACATTTTGCTGACCATTTCAGCACGTTTAGGGGATAGTTGAGCAATTACAGGATAAAGTTCTTGTAAGGTGCTAATTTGGTTTTTATCAATGTTGCCTTGAGAAAGAGCACTTTCCGCCTCTGTTGGGGATAATCCTAGTTTATTACCAATTAAATCTAAAGCCTTGGCATCATTTTGCATTTCGTATTTTTGACCTGCAATAGACGCTCGCATTTGTGCTAAAGAAGGGGCTAGTTTTTGTTGCTCAGCCTGTTGTCTACCAAATTCAGATGCACCTGACGCTAAAGCCTCTGACCAATGACCTGTTGGCGTAGGTTTACCAAGAGCACCTGCAAGTGAGAATAGGTTAGGCTCGGCTTGTCCTTGTAAAGACTCCATTACCTTGTTTAAAGCATCTAAATACTCTTTTTGAGCAGATGTATCCCCACCAAATGAGGTTACAGGTACAGTAGGTAGTGCCATATTATTTCCTTAAACTTTGTTCATTTATATTGCATTATGCATCTGGGTCGTAATTAGAATAATCATAAACATTTGAATTATTTACATCTGAGCCGTCATCAAATAAAACATTTCCTGGGTTACCACTATTTAATAAATTTTGTGCCATTCTATCTGCGTCTGTGGCATTTGGGTCAGCATATGCATCATAGTTAGGATTTGGTCTACCATCAGGTAAAGTCTTCATACTTGCTGAAACATCACCTATACTTGTTGAAGTTGTTGTATTGGTACTTGGATTAGCCGTGTAAGTACCGCCTGTGAGTCTTTTTATAAGACTGTCTAATCCACTATATAAATTACCGCCTGCAGATGTTCCATCAGCCCCTGGCTTTGCTAATGCACCCAACAATGTGCCAACAGACATAATTTGCTGTAATGGCGATGTTTGGAATTGACCCTGTTGCCCTGGCCCTGTTTGCGATGCGCTAACACTAGTAGGTATGGTATATCCTCTGAGTAAAGCGGACTGATTAGCCAACTGTTGCATTGGGAATAACTGTTGATTCTGAGCAATTGTCTGTTGTTGCTGTCCTAATGTAGATAGAGCATTAATATCACCTAAGCCTAACTGTTGCGTTGAATTGGCAAGTGTTCCGAGTTGTTGAGCCGCGGCTATTCTATTTGCCATATCCTGTTGCATAGCAGCTTGCTGTTGTGCTGTTAATCCTAGTTCAGCATTAGCAATTACATCACCCAAGGCTTGTGCTCCACGCTTAGAGCCAAACTGTCCTGAACCTACAATACCTGCGGTTGCTTGTGGTGCTAAATTCCTTGCTATATTCGCTTGTCCAACATCACCAATTGCTTGAGCAAGATTTGTATTGCCTACGCTCGATGCTAAATTAATAGCGTTTTGTAGTGTAGGTTGATAGTTACCTACATTCTGTGATGCTAGATTAAAGGCTTGTTCTTGTAGTGGCTGTGCTCCTACATACTGAGCATCCTGAGCTGCCCTACCACCTTGTGTTGCTAACTGATTTAAGTAATCAGTGTAGAAAGAAGGGGCAGCCGTTACTTGCTGTTGAGTAGTTGTAACATTCGGAAGTACGCCACCCTGACCAAAAGAACCTGAAGACGCAGACCCAGGGGTTGCATTCAAAGTAGGCGCAGGAGTAGAGCCTGTAGTTGGTGTCGTAGCATAGGTACTTAGAGGATTAGTAGCCATAGGTGTTGTTCCTGTAGGTGTTGCTGTGGGTGTTAATGGATTTCTTTGTGTAGGCGCAGGCTGGTCCCAAGATGGGGGTGGTCGTGTAGTGCTTGCATTTGGACTATTTATCCAATTTACATAATCTTTCATTTGAGCCAAACTTTTTACTTCAGGCGTAGGCTTTCCAAGTGTCATTCCATTTGGAGTTCCTGAGAAAGTTTGTGTAGTTGGATTATATTGCCAATTAGTCCCACCATCCATTGCGCCTTGAGACAATTGAGATGCTACATAATCCTGCACATTCTGAGGTAAGCCTGCATAGTTTGACGCAACTCGTTGCCATTGTTCTGTATTCTTAAAATCGTTTAGCGGATTTTGAAAAGGATTAGTCTGAGGGTCTTGTAAACCGCCTACTAGAGGTTGTTGCACAGGCATAGGTTCTTGCAATCCTGCTATATCTCGTAAAGTAGTCCCATCAGGCTGAGGCTGAATAACAGGCGTACCCTCGGTATATTGTTTATATGGCGAAAAATCAATTTGTTCGCCAGTTCCCATCCTGTTCATAACATCTAATGGTATGTTAGTCATGCCTGTATATCGACGTTGCCCAGGAGTATTTGGCCCAGGATGACCTGCGCCTAGGTTAAACATTCCTGTTTTTGTGTCATAGTAGTATTGACCTAAATCAGGAGCTTGCCTATTCATATTAATTTGGTCTAAAGCTGTTTGCGATAAACCTAATTGTGAAAAATCAGTTGTATATCTTGGCTTTGTAGTGGCAGTGTATTGATTCATAACATCGCCTGAAAAATCGCCCGCTTCACCACGACTTAAAGCGTCTTGATATTTTTGATACGCATCATTAGGCACACCTCGATAGCCTAAATAGTTTTCACCCCAATCATTGTTATTCTGACTAGTAAAATTTTCCGTATTATATGACCATGTATTGTCCGCCTCTTGTTGCCACCCAGGCTTGTAGCCTAAATAGTTTAATTTAGGTATTTCTACATCATTACCTAAATTGCCTACTTGTGGAGTAGTTTGCGGTTGTCCATTAGGAATATTAAAATTAACGCCTGCACCACCGTATGGACTGCTTAACTGAGACATTCCTAGAGGCTGTTCCATAGGAGGCATATTGCCTTGAGTCATCCATGGAGGAGGCGTAGGCTGATAATTCATTGGAGGACCACCATACACTTGTGAATTAGCCCAATCACCATATTGTTGAGTAGCACCGCCTGCCAAAGTTTGTTGACCTGCGTATCTTTGATATGCATTTTCTGACACATCAGGCGCAGATGGCTGATTCAGGGGCATTGTGTATTGTGGCTGACTAGCTTGCCCACCTAGCCCTGAAAATCCTGTATTTTGTTGACCCATTACATTGTACCCATTAGGCAAAGCATCGCCAATAGGAAATCCTTGAGAATTCATGCCTGTTGGCAAAGCACCCTGAGCAGGAGCAGACGCATCACTCCCCATTGACTGACTTGGGTTTACTGATGCGCTTGCAAATGTTGGGTTGAGTGCCATATTATCCCTTGCTATGCCGTTTTAGTGCTTCTTTCATGTATTCCAATGGTGATGCTTTTGGAGGTATTTTGTCAACAGGTGCTGACCTTTTGTGTTCTCTTACAGCTTGCCTGAAGTGGTCAAGAAACTTTGCTCCTGCATCACTTGAGCCATTACCTAATTGTGCCACAGTATCGGCATCAAATACATACTCTCCGTCAGCTAACAAAGCAGGAATATCGTCAGATTGTCCGTCACCTGCCCCTTTAACATAATGCCCTGTTGCTCCTGTTATGAACTTTGGAGACTGTCCATATTCCATTCCGTGGATATGACCGCCATCAGCAAAAGTTGGTAAATCTAAATTGCTTGATATACCTTTACCCATAAAGTTTGTCATAAATTCATTAGGGTCTTGAGCCTTGGCAACCTGAGCACTTTGGGATAACGGTGGAGTTCCCTGAGGAGATGCTCCAAGCATGTTTAATAACTTCGGATTGAGTGTAGACAATTGTGGGTACAATTGTTTCAATTCGGCTAATAATTGTGGGTTGTTGTTGTACACAGGTGCTCCTGCTAGGCTAGTTGCTGAAACGGATAAGGGTGCGGTTACCGCAGGTGTTGATGCTTGACCTGCTAAATTAGACAATGCTGATTGTGACGCTTGATAATCAGATTGAGCAGCTTGAGATAAAGCCTGATTTTGCAAATTGGTTTTTAGACTAGTCAAGCCACCTTGAACATTACGAATAGCTAAAGATAAAGTAGTGCCTTGTTTTACTTGGTCTGTTACAGCCTGTTTTTGTGCGTCTGTTAATTCAGCCAATTGCTCTTGTATCTTATCTTGACTACCTTCTACGGTTAACTCACCTGCACTTAAATCAGGATTTGTTGGTGTTGTAATAGTTGGTGTTGTAGGGGTAGTTATTGGAGATAAAGGAGGAGTGGTTGCTGTACTAATAGGCGATGTACCATTAGGTGTACCTTTAGGGCTACCTGTCGGTGAACCTATAGGACTACCTGTTGGAGAACCTGTAGGTGAACCTGAAGGTGTACCTGTAAGTGAACCTGTAGGTGAACCTATACTTGCTCCATCAGGTGCTCCTGCAAGTACGCTTGTACTTGAAGGCGTATAACCTGACATCTTTGTTGCAAGTGCAGGCTCAATGCCTTGAGATACTAATGCATTGTAGTAATTAAATACTTCGCCTTGCTGTGTAGGGCTAGGACTTAATGGTGACGTAGGCTGATTAGCTAAACTTCCTGTTGGGTCTAGTTCAGATGGTAAATCTTGTATATTAACATCAGGACTAAAATCTTCTAATTTACTTCCATAAGGAAATTCAGGTTCAGATTCTATCTTTGGAACATAAGTACGACCTTGTACATCAAGGGTAGGCTCGTCGCCATTCATTAGAATTACATTTCCTGCTGTTGAGAAAATGTCAGGACCTAAAGGGTCAGGTGTATCAGAGTTATACAACAAGTCTGCAAGCTGTTGTGTCATAGGGTCAAGCTCAGCTTTTTGTGTTCCCCCTGTTGGAGTCGTATCACTTGTTAATGCATTAAACGCTGCTGTTGTGCCTGCACTACCCAATCCACTTGCAATTAAATTTGGTAATAAATTATTAGTATTGCCTGTTAACGCGGCGTTTGTAAGACCTGATGTGACACTTTGTACACCTGCTCTAGTTGCAGGGTCTAAATCACTAACTAAGCTACTACCTGCTCCACCAATACCGCCTGAAAGTGCACCACGAGCAAGAGAAGTGCCAACATCACCACCTGTAAGTAAAGCACCTGTTGTGCCACCTACACCGCCACTAATAGCACCTGAGCCAAAAGAGCCTGCGCCTGCTTGACCTGCTAAATTGCCTGCACCTGCTCCTGCTCCACCTGTGATAGCACTAATAGCTAACCCTTCAGGTGTAATTTCTCTACCTGTAAGAACATTAGTAAGCACATTAGACGCAACGCCCTTACCTGCACCTGTAAGTGCACTTTGTCCTGCATTTGCCCAATTGATGCCACCTTCTACTGCTGTGCCTGTTTCAGGAGCTAGTGCTGTTAATTCAGCCATTTCAGCAGCTGTTAATCCTGCTGCCCCTGCTGTGCCTGCGCCTGCACCTACTCCGCCTGCGCCTGCCATTGCTGTATCTGCTATTGCACTTGTCTCGGCTAAAGTTGCTAATTCAGTTGCCGTAAGAGTGGCAGCTCCTTCAGTTGCTAATGCTGTTGTGCCTACCTCTGTTGCAAATAATGATGGGTCGACATACCCTGTAGCTACTGCTACAGCAACGGCTGCTACTGTAGCCCAACCTCCTGGGATTGTCTCGTTTACTGAATCATCAAGGGCGTTAGTAACTTGTGCAAAGATAGAGCCGCCGTCTTGGTCTTTTGCGGCTTCATAATTTTTTGTTATTTGTGCCCAAGCATCCCAATCAATTACAGGTTCAGGCGCAGGTGGGTTTGGCACTTCAGGCGTTGGTGGTGGAGGAGGCGGTCTATAAACAGGTATTGCCCCACCTAAAACGTATACTTGATTAGGGTCTTCACCACTGGGTTGCGGTGGGGGCGGAGGCGGGGGCGGTGGAGGCGGTTCGGGTGGCGGAGGTGGAGGTGGCTCAGGCAGTGGCGCGTAAATATTGCCATACATATTAGCTAAGAACTCTTGATTTTGTCTTAATAGACTTACATATCTTTCATCAGACATCGGGTCATTTTCATACCTATTATTTTCTACCTGAATCATGTAGTCGATGTCTTCTTGCGATGTTACTGGCCCCATGCTCATAGCTGTGCCACCCATTGATAATTAGGATTGTCGCTAGGCGAAACTTTTATTTTTAAAGACTGCAGTATTTGGGGTAACTGTGATTTTTGTGCCCCATAAATTGTGTTTATTCCTGAAGATTTTAGCTTTTTAATAAGTGCCATCACTGCTGAATTTAATTTTAAAGGACTATCTTGTGTAAAAAAATCTACCTGTGCTTGATTATTACCTAGACGAATCATCACTAAAACCGTATCGCCTTCTTGTAAAATTTGTGCGTCTTTTATGCTAACTAGTTTAGTAAGCCCTGCTAAGTACGCAACAGAGTCTTGACCTGATTTGCGGTAATCCGCACTTATGATTTCACTAGCTTTCATATGTAATCTATGTCCATAATGCCGACTAAGCTCTTAGCCCAATCTTGCCATGTTTCAAAGTTTCTCGCATCAGGCAAACCGCTATTCACAAAGTATCCAATACCTTGCATACCATCAGCCCAATCTCTCCATCTCTCTTCAGGGACTGTTCCTAGCTGTTGAGCTGAGAATAAATCCGCCATCGAAGCGCACCAATAATCCCATGTCAAGTCCCTAGGGTCAAAAGTAGTCGTCATTATGGGTTACCTGTACTTCTTTCGTCACCAATATCAGCACTAATTAATACCTTACCCATCTCGTAGTTGCCGTTAAAGGTGTTACTTTCAAACCTCATTCGTAATTCACGACGTTGCTCTCGCATGTCAACTTTTAATGTATTTGAGTCAAAGGTATAAGGCTCAGAGGTGACATCTACATCATCCGCATAGCCCTTACCTGTTATATATAAATTCATCTCCCCATCTTGAACAAAATCAGGCTCAACACGCTCAATCCGTATCCACTTGTTATCACCCATAACCTGCACATTCCCTGGACCACCTGTTACCCATCCAAGGTTGTTTGTCTCAAAATACGATTGCACAGCCGTTACCTGTGTTAAATAAGTCTGATTAACGCCTGTTTCATGCGACCACAGTGTGTATTTACCTTGCGTATTGACAGCATTATCAGCCCAAATAGGCTTTCTATATATCTCAGAAAACACGCCTGCAGAACGATTTGCTCCTTCGGCATAACCTGCGTCATACCAAGTCTTCTCTCTGACGTTATAAATAATGGCGTTATTGCATTCGACTGAATCACCTGATGGATAGAACCACCATATCTCACCCCAACGAGGTATCTTAGTAACCCATACCTTCTGTCTTTGGACATAATTTAAGTTATCAAAGAAGAAGTTCATATTAGCCATGTTTGGTATTTCTTGTACAACACCGTTATACATTAAGAACCTATCAACACCACACCAATAATAAATACCGTCATACTCAATCACGCACTGACTCGACATAATCGATGTCTGTGAAGAAATGATGTCATACCGCCAATAAATGGTCGATGTACCTATCTGTTGTGGAGCGTAAGTTACCCTTGTTAATTGGTCGGCTGACCAAAATAACCCTGCAGGTGATGTTGTACCACCCCTTACCGCTAAGCCTTTAACGACTTTAGTAGCAGATACATTATTCTCGTTTGAATCCGCTCCTACCCAATTTTGAAAGTTTCCTGCAGAACAGTTCTTTATTAAGCCATCATTACCATAAATAAAGAGATATGGATACAACATTACAACACCACCTGAAACAGCTAAATTATTGTCATAAGTCAGTGTATTTGTGCCTGTAACAGTCGCATTTGCAGACAATGTAATAGTCGTTGTAGGTGTTGTTTGTACAACATTCGTTATTGTTGTAGCTGAAGGAATACCTGTGCCTGTGACAGTTTGACCAATCCCAATGAGTAAATTAGCAGGTGATATAGTAATCGTAGGTGAGCCGTTTGCAGTAACGGTAGAGGCTGTAAATATCCCTAATTTGGTCATCGTGCCATAGGGAAAATTACCAATTTGTAAGGTAGTATTAACCGTATTATCAATATTTGTTAGATTCTGCCCTGCATGACCTATCACTGTTAAGTCACCTGAACCACCGCTATCATAGCCAATCTCCCACTGCCATAAATTATTAGCATTACTGACAAAACTCGCATCTAGCGTTATTGTTGTTGGACCGAATCCTATTGCATTATCATTGTCAGTCTGCCAAGCCAAAACATTACCGCTTTGCCCTGAATAGACATAATTTAAGCCATTTTGGGACTGCATAACCATACCACGGCTAATGCCTGTAGCATTCAAGAATAAGCCTGAATAACCGCCTATCTTACGAGGACGACCACGCTGAAATCGTACCCATTTGCCATCGACATACATCGGTGAATCAAATAAAGTACCATCTCGCTGTATCCCTGGGGGGATGGCTAGAGAGATAACCTTTTGGGTCAAAATCCTCCTCCTTTAATGCCGTTTGTTGCATAGAATCCTGTACTATCAAAGTAACCTGCTAAGGTATTGGCAATGACAAACCCTAGCTTTCCTGTAGTAGGTAAATATAAACCTGTATTTGTGTCACCTGTAAACTTGAGCGATGGTACTGCTAATGAGCCATTGCCTAACGTAAGCGAGGTTAATGAACTTGATGAGCCTGAAGCCGCGTTATAGACATTTGTACCGTCACAGATAACCACCAAGGAATCGCCTTGTGGGACAACCACAGTAGCTCCACCAAACACGGCTGTTTTAATCGTTAAACTAAACGCCCCTGTAGAGTTGTTAGTAAAGGTATAAAGCTGTACCGTTGAAGGGACAATAATAATCTGATTGCTTGTTAATGTACCTGAATACTCTTGAATAGTGTTAGCAGCTTGTGCACTTGTTAAGGTAGTCGTACCGCCTGTAATTGTTAACGCTAATTGCGTATAGACAAAGGAATTCGAGCGTCCTAAGCCAAAGGTATTCCAACCTGTGCCATTACAGACAATTACTAAGGATTCTGTTAACTGTAGTTGTTGATTAGCGTTACCATCGATTGTGTCTGTTCCTTGCGGAGTAATGGTCAAAATGCCTGTACCGTTGTTACGAATCATGCAGAACCAATTTTCACCAACAGTACCTGAAGCAGGTAAGGTTAATGTTCCAACGCCACTCGACCATACATTAAACTGCGCTCTTACGGTGGATGGAAGAGTTGCACTACCATAGTAGTTAACAACCTCATACGATTGATTTAAAGTCGTTCCTATAGCCGTTAAACCGTATCCTGCTAGAGTCGCTGCGTTAGCCGCTGATGTTCCTGCACCAAATGTTACGGTTGACCAAGTACCTGCCGAAGTTGTATTACTCGTTGTATAAATATACTGAGCGATACCTGATGCGATAGAGACAATCGTCCCACCTGCATAATCTTTAACGGTAAAGGTATTTGCGCCAATATTCCTAATTAATGCTGTTTGTCCAACCGAAACCTGTGTTGCAGGTGGCATTATTAAGGATAAACTTGCAACTGTTGCGGTTACCTCAATAATGTTTGCAACGACTTGGGTTTGGTCATTACCGTTGATGGGCCATTGCAGGGTTGTATCTGCTGATATAGACAGCGATTCGTACCCCACAGGAGATGGGGAAACGGTTTGCCCTGTAAATGGGTTGGTATAGGTAGGATTTGTCATGAGTCAATCGCCATAGCTTGACGGTCAGCAAGGCGTAATTGGTCTTCTTGTTTCAAGACTTGCATTGCTTCCGTATACTTTTGTTGGAAAATCTGTCTTTGGTCATTTTTTAAGAATGGCATCGCTTGTAGTAATGTTCCATAAAGCATTGCATTCGGAGCATTTTGCGTTATCCAATTCGTTTGATTGGTTGAGGACAGGGGAGCTAATCTCTCGTAATATAAGACCTCGAAACTATATGCTTGGTCAGGAGTAGGAGCTACGAGCCAATTATCGTAGTTGTAATCAGAGTAATATAAGGGGGTGCTTGTAGTAGTAGAAGAGGGTGCGTATTGCCTTAAATACTCGTATTTTCTCAACAAAATAGGCTGAATTTGTCCACTTACCGTGATATTCATGGAAACTGTCTTGCGCCATCTTGCAGGCTTAGGGATTACAGGCTCGCCAACAGTCATTGTGGATTCGACAACTTGCTGTTGACCTAGAGTCTTAATCTGTTCGGCAATCTCAAACTCCGCCAACATAATGAAGGATGGAATTTGGTTAACAACAGCGGCGTCATTACGCTCTAGATATTGCGTAATATCTGTCGTTAAACTGTCATAAGTCATTACTGCCGCAGGAGTTGTCATATTTAGTTGCCCTAGTTAATCTCGGCTACCGTTTTTCCCAAACAGTTGTAGTGATTTTAATACTTTTTCTTGGAAAAGCCTATACAATCATGGTTTCTGCTGATTTCTGTACATCAGCCACCCTTTTTAGCCATCCTTTGCCATAAACTTCAAAGTTTGATAATGACTTGTAGAACTCTTCTTTATTATTACTGAATTTTTTGAGCAAGTCTAATCCATTAGCATCTTTAATGGCTTGTAAAGTAGCAGGTCCAATAACGCCATCAGCGTTTACTCGTAAGGCTTTTTGAATCATTTTCCGAGCGGCGAATGCCCCTGCATTAATAGCAAAATCAAAAACGGCATAATCCACGCCATTAGGTAAATCATCACCCCTAACAGCATCCCAATAATCTCTTTTGTAAACAGGTTTAACATCTTCTTTCTTCAACGCCTTCATATCATCTTGAGTTACTTCATGTCCTACATATTTTTCCCAAACAGCTTGAGTACATCCCCACATCGTGCATCCTTCACGACCATCAGGTAAATGATTACCTTTATCTCGTTGGTCGTTAGTGAATCCGCCCTCATGGGCGATAACCATATCAAACGACTTATCCCAATTATTTTGCATTCTTCTTCATCTCCATCACTTTTTCCAAGGTTCTGCCTCCGAAATAGAAGCTCATAATGAGCATGCCCCACTGACCTAGTAGCTCTACATAGTTGTTATTTACCTCAATATCCCACGCTGACATCATGCCAAATGTTGTATAGGTCAACAGAATGAATATAAGGGTCATAGGGCGAATGTTCTTAGATAGCCAAGAGTCTGACATCATGTCAGCAGATTGTCGCTTGGTGAGTTCTTGAGCCTCTATATTATCAGCGTTTAATTCTGCTAATTTACCTTCTTGTTGCATTTGTAATAACTCTTGTTGGGCTTTAGCTTTAGCCTCAGGGTCAGGAATAAACTTATCCAAAACCTTCATACCAACATCAAATAACGCTGTTAATGGAAACATTATTTATCCTTTCTAAAATGCAACATAGCCAAGTCAAATATAATAATTGATGCGCCTATGTCCTTAGTAATCCACAGAGGAAACAAGTTATCTACAGGATACGCACCGTATTCAAAATAATGTAGTGACCGCATAACCTGCACCATTAAACCTGTTGTCATGACAAAAATACCAACCTTTGACAACATCCGCATATCTGTAAAGAATCCTGAAAACGCTAAGAAAGCTACTACAAAAACTGCAATTAGTTCGATGATTAAAATAGACATGAGCCAATGTATTAACGTCATTTCTTTGCTCTTTTATGCTTAATTTCTTCTGCCACTTCACCAATGTCCATGTGTTCACGCTTGACCATGTAATTGGACACCCAATTAATGACAGCGACACTACACAAACCAAGTATCCATGCCAATCCAATCTGCATATCCAACTTATCAGAGCTAATACTTAACTTCTCAGCAACGATTCCTGTAAAAGCGAACCCTGCCATAGCACTAATTCCACCTGCAATAAATACGCTTGCAACTTTACCTTTTTCCTGTAACTTCTCAGGTGTCCAAAACATAGCCAATGAAAGCCCACCAAATAAACCACCAAGAGCAGGGGCTAGTTTTTCAATGAGAAATCCTTCAGGAATCATTTTATGATGACCGCCTGTAGCAACTCCATGAATGTATCCTTACCAAAGAAAGTAAGTAACATGATTGCATAGAGCATATATTCGATTCGAGCCATGCGTTTAGAGCCTCTTTCAAAAGCCTCCTCTATTCGCTTGTATCGTTGCTCACAAACTTGTTCGTGAACGCTGATTCGTTTATCGTTCTCTGCAATCATGCTTTCCATGCTCTACTCTTCCTTAGCTAACGCATCTTTTAATAAGTTAATAAATGCATTCTTACCAACAGATAATTGGTCAAGTTGGAATTGTGCAGAACCAATCTTTCTATCCAAGTCAAGGCAATGGTTAAAAAGATGTTGCTGTTCTTGCGTTAAGTCCTCATACGCATACTCTACATCGTCAATCGTGATTTGAGTTTTTTTCGTGTTTTCACTCATTTCATTCTCCTAGGTTGTACTACGGTTTAAAAATCTATGCGCTCCAAGGCGTGCCACTAGCAGTAACAGGATTCTTGAGTAACTCAATCTGTTGTGCTAATGATGCCTCTGTTGCATCTTTGTCTACTCCACTAGCCCATATCCAATCTAGGACTTCAGCCATTGTTACATTAGCATAAGGTACTGTAGGTGTACCATCTGCCCATGAGCAAGTTGAGTATGTAGATGTTGAGTATTCGCCATCGACTGCATTACATTGCCAATGAGCAGTAGTTATAAAGCCATTTGATACTTCATAGTTCGTTTGTGATACATTCCATGTAAAAGTTGCTGACATGATGATTTCCTTTCAGTGATTAAAGATTAAGCATACACATTTAACGGTGTCATATAAAATGTTGTTGTGCCTGTTGCTGTTGTAGATGCTGTGACTTCAAATAGTCCAGTGCCGCCATTGCGGGTAAATGTATAAATTCTTGCATCACCAGTGATTCCTGTTATTGTTCCAGTGTTTCCACCTGCGGTACAGTTTCCAAGGGTTGTTGTATACATGTCAATTGATGAGTTGTTAAACACAACGCTAATTAAAAACGCTACTGACGCTCCGCCAATAGATTTCATATTGCAAACATATACGCCAGCATTTGTGGCTGAGAATCCAAAAGATTGTGGAGTTGTTCCTAAATTGGTAAAGTCTGTTTTGAAGCCTTGGATTGAGTTTGAACCAACAACAATATGGTTTGAGCCAGATACGGTTGTCGTAGTACCCACTAATAAATTACCACTAGAGTCTATTCGCATCTTTTCTGAAGTACCAACAGAAAAAGTTATTGGGTAGCCTGAAAACGGATTATTAAGATTAAGGACACCTGCATAACCCCCAAGTGTTCCGCCCCAAGTTAATAGTGGTTGATTGTTGTAAGGTATTACCTCAAATAATGGGTAGTTTGGTCCACCTTGTTTGCAGTAATTAAAAGAAACTTGTTGATACAAACTAGTCCCGCTATCTTGCACAGACAAAAGCACTTGCCCTTGACCACTACCTTGAATTAAAAGACCATTAGCATTAATAGAACTTCCAACATTAACACGGGTAGAACCACTTACATCTAAAGGATAACTTGGACTAGTAGTACCTATACCTACATTACCACTAGTGTCTATACGCATCCGTTCTGTGCCAGCAGTTTGAATTGCCAATGCTCCTGCTGTTGGGCCAATCTTACAAACACTTGCAGATACCGCAGGAATAATAACAAAATCAGATGAGGATTCATCTGTAACTTCAAAGCCAACTGCACCAGCAGAAACTTTAGATTTTAATTTTGCACTATTAGTATTTGCAGTAGTACCTATTAATAAATTACCACTAGCATCTAGTGTCATTGCTTGGGTAAAAGTTACTGTAGCATTTGCTGAACCTGATGCCGCTCTAAGCCATTGATGTTCACCGATATTGTTTTGAATATATGCAGTTGAATAACCTGTATTTATATAACGACCATCGCCTGATTGATATGCACCACCAACTGTATAACTATTATTTGAAAGTAC
>Ga0114970_10000532_pt1 | contig 28768 bp, 28 predicted proteins | sample M_140205_XF_Meta_FD_87030 | JGI IMG/M metagenome (GOLD analysis project Ga0114970, IMG submission 87030) | Freshwater microbial communities from Lake Montjoie, Canada to study carbon cycling - M_140205_XF_MetaG | ecosystem: Environmental > Aquatic > Freshwater > Lake | place: Lake Montjoie...
AGCAACAACGCCAGCGAGATGGGCAGCCATACCTGCGCCACAAATGAATGCGATATAGCCATTTTCCCGAGCAGAGGTAGCGAGCGCTGTCACTTCAGCAGGGTTGCGATGGGCCGAGAGAACTCGCACATCGGCCTCGATGCCGAACGCTTCAAGCGTGTCGGCGGCGCCTTGCATCTTGTCGCGATCGTTGGGCGAGCCCATAAGAATGGCAACCTTCATCGGGATCCTCCGTTAGTAGGGGCCGCAGCGGCCGAAGCTATGTCGTTGCGATGTTGCAGACCAGGCCAGGAAATCCTGCTGACCGCGTCATACGCAGTCTGCCGGGCTTCACCAATAGTGGCACCCTGGCCGGTCACCGTCAGCACGCGGCCGCCCGAGGTGACGAGTTGGCCCTGTTCATTGGCTCCGACTCCAGCGCAGAACACGGTTGCACCGGCAACAGTCTGCGCGTCGTCGAGACCGTTGATGACGTCGCCGCTGCGAATATCGCGCGGGTAACCCTCGGCGGCACAAACAACGGTGACGGCTGCGCCGTCGTCGAAGGTCGGCGCAGAACCAAGTTGACCAGCAGCAGCCGAGACGAGGAGTTCACCAAGATCACTCGTAAGCCGAGGAAGAACGACCTGCGTTTCTGGATCACCGAAGCGCACGTTGTATTCGAGCATCTTCGGTCCGGTGGGCGTAAGCATGAGACCGGCATAGAGAACACCGCGGTAATCGATACCAATAGAGCGCAGATACGCCAACGTCGGCAACACACCGTCGTTCATGACTGCGTCGATCACGGACTGATCGGCAACGGGAACCGGGGAGTACGCGCCCATGCCGCCGGTGTTGGGGCCAGCATCGCCATCGCCAACTCGTTTGAAATCCTGCGCGGGCGCCAGCGCAACTGCGTTCGTTCCATCACAAATCGCAAGAACAGAAACTTCCGGGCCCGTAAGACCTTCTTCGATGACGAGAGTGCGTCCCGCATCGCCAAATGCGTCGCCAGAGAGATAGTCGAGAACCGCAGCGCGTGCTTCTTCAAGCGATGTCGTGACAATGACACCCTTACCCGCGGCAAGTCCGTCGGTCTTTACGACATACAAACCATCAAGCGTGTCGAGAAACGCGAACGCCGGTTCGGCTTCGGTGAACGTGCCGTGTCGCGCTGTCGGAACACCGGCAGCAACCAACACGTCTTTCATCCACGCTTTTGAGCCTTCAAGGCGAGCGCCGTCAGCTCCTGGACCGAACACCAACTTTCCTGCCGCGCGCAGTTCATCGGCCAAACCAGCAACCAGCGGAGCTTCGGGACCAATCACATAAAGATCGGCATCGATCTCCGTTGCAGGTGTGGACACGGAACCGGGGATGCCGGGGTTGCCTGGAGTGACAACAACCTCGTGATGGCGTCGCAGCACCGTCGCGAGCGCATGCTCGCGTCCACCGGAACCAACGACACAAACGTTCATCAGCCGTTGAAGTTCAGGTACTGATCGCGTCCCGGACCAACGCCCACAAGACCAATCGGTACGCCGATCTGCTCTTGCAAGAACGTCACGTAATCGAGTGCTTCCTTCGGCAATCCTTCGCGCGTCGTCACGGCTGAAATGTCAGTCTTCCAACCGGGGAACTCGGCATAGACCGGCGTGACTTCGTGCAATACCGACTGGTGATACGGAAGATGCGTGAAAGTTTCACCATTGAGTTCGTAGGCAATACAAACTTTGACGGAGTCGAATGTGTCGAACACATCGAGTTTTGTGAGTGCGATTTCCGACAACGAATTGAGACGGACCGCGTGACGCAACATCACGACGTCGCACCAACCCGTGCGACGACGCCGGCCAGTATTTGTTCCGTACTCATGACCAATCTCAATCAGCGCGTCGCCAATTTCGTCGGTGAGTTCGGTGGGAAATGGACCTGAACCAACCCGTGTTGTGTAGGCCTTCGCAATACCAACAACGCGATCGATGTAACGAGGACCAATACCCGCTCCGGTGCACGCGCCGCCGGCAACAGGATTCGAAGACGTAACAAATGGGTACGTGCCGTGATCAAGATCGAGGAACGTTGCTTGCGCGCCCTCAAGCAGAACGTTCTCGCCCGCTTCAAGTGATTCGTGGATGAGATTTACCGAATCGGTGATCATTGGCGCAAGACGCGGTGCGCAAATGTTGAGGTATTCGTCAGCAATGGCATCACCATCGAGCGGCAGCTGATTAAAGACCTTGGCAAAGATCGCGTTCTTTTCTTTCAGAGCGACTTCGAGCTTTTGACGGAAGATTTTTGGATCGAGAAGATCCTGCACGCGCAGCCCCACTCGCGCTGCCTTGTCGGCATAGGCCGGTCCGATGCCACGCTTGGTCGTGCCGACCTTGTTCTTGCCAAGGCGACGCTCGGTGAGCTTGTCGAGTTCCTGGTGATACGGGAGGATCAAGTGCGCGTTGCCGCTGATCTTGAGCTTGGACGTATCAACGCCCTTACCTTCAAGCATGTCGAGTTCGGCGATGAGCACGCGTGGGTCGACCACAACCCCATTACCGATAACTGGCGTGATGTGCGGATAGAGGATGCCGCTCGGTACCAGCTGCAACTTGAACGACTCGCCATCGACCACGAGGGTGTGGCCAGCGTTATGTCCGCCTTGATAGCGGACGACGAGGTGTTGATCGCGGGCGAACAGGTCGGTGAACTTGCCCTTCCCCTCGTCACCCCATTGGGTTCCGACGACGACGGTTGCTGGCACGGTGAACTCCTCAATGGCACTGCATGGGAACCGGGAAACACTACCCGTTCACCTTTCCTCTCTCCCCACTCAATTCCGATCTGTCCCAAAGGATCCGAGCGATCGAACCTCGCTGTCTAGGCTCAGCGCGATGACGACCGTCGCCCCCCGCCCCTCCGGCGTTCACCGGGTCATGCCCTACATCCGCATTATGCGGGTGGATCACTGGTTCAAGAACGTCTTCGTGCTCCCTGGGATTGTGGTGGCGATTAGCTCCCAAGAGAGCACTGAATGGTCAAGCCTGGTTCGGAACTTCATCCTCGGAATGGCCTCGGTCTGCCTCATCGCCTCGAGTAACTACGTGATCAACGAAGTTCTTGATGCACCTTTTGACCTTCACCACCCAATAAAGAAGAACCGCCCGGTTCCCTCGGGCTTGGTCAACATCAAGATCGCCTACGTCCAGTGGATCGCGTTGATGGTCATCGGCCTTGGGCTCGGCGCACTTGTCAGTGTTCCACTCACACTCTCACTCGCCGGTCTCTGGATTGCGGGCTGCGCCTACAACATCCCGCCGCTGCGCACCAAAGACGTTCCGTATCTCGATGTCCTTACCGAGTCGATCAACAACCCGTTGCGCATGCTCGTTGGTTGGTACATCGTTCCGAACTGCCCCACGCCGCCGGTGTCGCTGCTCATCTCTTATTGGATGATCGGCTGCTTCTTCATGGGGCTCAAACGATTCGCGGAATATCGCGACATGGCCGATCAACGCGAGGAACAGATCCGCTATCGGAAATCGTTCGCTGTCTACAACGAACAGCGCCTGCTCGTTTCCATCATGTTCTATGCCGCTTCAGCAATGTTGTTCTTTGGCGCATTCGTGCAGCGCTATCGAATCGAACTCATTCTGTCGTTCCCATTAGTGGCGCTCATCATGGCGATCTATTTCAAACTCGCGTTTCAATCATCGAGCCCAGTGGAACATCCGGAGAAGCTCTACAAAGAACGTGGGCTCATGGCAGCCGTTGTGAGTTGTTCAGCACTCATGGTCCTGCTGCTGTTCGTGAACATTCCCGCTCTTGGCGACATGTTTCCGATGTCGGCCTGGAATCGTTAGTTACTTTCCGTCCTGCAGTTTCTGACAGAACGTCGCTGGCATGTTGGTCTGGGTCCAGTACGGACCTACAACGGAATCGGGACCGTTCGCGACCGGAACGCCAATCACGCTGGTTCCATTCACCACAACGCGGCCCGTTCCGAGCGGAAGTGGATCGAAGACGATGTCGATAGTGCTCGGACCATCGGCGATCTTTACCGGCGCGGATTCTTCAACGTTTCCGTTTCCGTAGTCCCAGCGGAACACGACACCGTCGGTCGTACGCGACGCGTGCAGTTTCCAATCAGGATTCGAAAGGATGACTTGGTCTGCGGAACCAACAGAATCTGTGAGTCGATACGCGTATGGCCCGCCGATGCGGCGTTCGAGCGGGCCCCATCCGTAACCATCAGTTCGATACAGCGCGTCGCAATTGCCCACAATCACAATGGTTCCTGGCGCAAGCCCAGACGGAAGCACACCGCTCTCGATCCTGAAGACATTGGGGCCTCCGGGACCTGACAACCATTCATCGAGTGAGTACTGGAATTCGGCGAACGAACGTGCGCCGGATTCACTCGGAAGAATCGAGAATGCCCGCGTTGAAATCGCGAGCCCGAGTTGATTCCAGAAACCGAAGGCGAACAGCAACGACATCGCCACAACAACGGTCCGACGGATCCACTGGCGCCAACTCTTTGCCTGGCGAGCAAAGATCCAAACTCCCGGCGCGGCAAGCACCACAAAAACCGGAACCAAATCGGCAAGATACCGATGGGAGAGGTAACCGAACGTGAACGTGCTCGTTGTCGCCACAATTGCGGCCAACGCAATCGCCGACCACTGACGGGTTTTGTCGCGGACAGCCGTCCACCACGCTCCAACAAGGCCAAACAGGAAAAGCAACGGCGCACTTGTGAGGAACGAACCGGAGTGATCGATTGTGTCGAAACGAGCATTGCCGATGACGGTTGCCTTGGCGGGCCAGGTCACAAACGGGAAGAGTTGATCCCACTGGAACGCAAAAGGCGAGAAATACCGAGCAACGTTGGTTGGAACAAACTTGAGGCCGAACAGGCTTCCGTTGTTGGCCGCGAGTGCCGCTTGGCGGTCGGTATTGAACTTTGAAAACACCTGCAAAGGAAACGGAACATCGGAAGCCGAACGGAATCGCAACCAGTTCACGAGGGCAAACCCGAGAAACGGAATCACTGCACCCGCTACCACAAGCAACGAACTTCGCCACTGACGCTTCCACGCAAGCGCCAAGCCAAAGAGACCGAGTGCCATAGCCGGGCCCGCACCTGTTGACGGTCGGCAAGAAAGTGCAAATGTCGCAAGCGCCACCGCTTCAATGAGATGTCGACGCGTGGGCACTCGCCACCAACGAATGACGAGATCAAGTCCAGCGAGGCCAGCTGCCGCTCCCCACAATTCCGCCTCGTGATACACGAGTGCGCGCGAGGCGAAAAACAGCAACGGTGTTCCCAACGTGGCGACAACGGCGAACGCGCCGAACCACATGGCCGAACCCTCTGGCGCGTTGTTCACCAATGACTTTGCTCGTTTGAGCAATCGCGCTGCAGCGAGGCCGAGCACGCTCAGCGCCAGCAATTCGCTCAGCAGCGAAAGACGGCGATCAAAGACATCAGAAACTCCAGAGAACGGCAAGCGCATAATTGCCGGACCAATGCCGAAATAGATCTGCGTCTTGCCGTCGATTTCGAAACCTTCGATACCAGCAACGTTTGCCGGAACATCGAAATGGCCATGCACGAGCGCACGGGCCTGAACGTCATAGAAGTCCGTGGTGTACGGACCTTTGTCGAACAGATGCCAAGGCTGCAGACATGTTGCAATCAGCCAGAAGACAACAATGGCCGCAAGCGTGCCGCCGCGGGCCCATTTGTGTTCGTTCGTTGTCAATCGTCCGGCGTCAGTGTTCTCGACGACGTTCTCGAACTTTGCGACCGGTGCCCCCACTCGGCAAACGCTACTGCTGAGAAAGGCGGCGCAGGACCTCGGCGGCATTCCCAAACGGAGCCACCGACTGTCGAAGCGGAACCAAATCGCGTCGGTAGGAGCGATGCGTTTCTTCGATAGCTACTGACATCTCCACCCGAGACTGAAGGAGCGCCGACTCAAGCGCCGCGATATGCGCTTCAAGCGCAAGCACTTTCTTCACACCAGCGAGATTCAAACCTTCATCGGTGAGATCTTGAATGCGACGGAGGTGATCGATGTCGGCCTGGCTGTAGCGCCGTGAACCACCAGTGGTGCGCGCTGGTTCAAGCAGACCTTTACGTTCATAAATGCGCAGCGTTTGTGGATGCACGCCCGCGAGTTCAGCGGCTACCGAGATGATGTAGACCGCACGCATCTGGGCATTGGAATCAGACATTGGACTCATGTTCAGACCCCCAAGTAGTCGCGAGGAGCATCAGGAAACGCAGCGGCCATGGCCTCGAGCGCGTCACGCTGTTCATCGTTGAGTTTGGTTGGGACATCGACCTGTACCGTCACGAGCAAGTCGCCAGTGACTTTCTTTGTTGCAACACCACGGCCCTTCACACGAAAGACCTTGCCCGTTGGCGAACCAGCGGGAATCTTGAGCGTGACGGGCTTGCCATCGAGTGTCGGCACAGTGAGCTTCGTGCCGAGCGTTGCCTCCGCGAATGTCACCGGAACGTTGATGGTGAGGTTCTTTCCATCACGACCGAAGATCGTGTCCCGATCGACTTGGACGATCACATAGAGATCACCAATTGGTCCGCCATTGCGACCGGCGCCTCCGCGACCGTTCAGCTTTATGCGCTGACCATCGTCAACGCCGGCTGGGATACGCACTTTGACTTCGCGCGCACGCTTTTCGACTCCGGCCCCACGGCAGGTTCCACACGGGGATGTAATAACCGAACCCGCACCTCCGCACACCGGACACGGTGACGAGAACGAGAACATTCCCTGGTTGTCGTCGGCCACACCACGACCTTGGCAATGCTGACAAGTGGTCGGCGCAGTACCGGGTTTCGCCCCCGAACCGTTGCAGGTTCCACATGGCAGATCGCTCGTGAGGTGCAGCGCTGTTTCCATTCCGGAAACCGCATCGCGAAACGACATACGTAATGTCGCTTCAAGATCGGCACCGCGTTGTGGAGCGCGCCCGCGACTCTGTCGACCGCGTCGACCGCCGCCTCCCCCACCAAACATGCCTCCAAGAAGATCGCTGAGGTCGGCGCCTTCATAACCGCCAGCACCGGGGTTGAAGCCGGCGCCACCGCGGCCACCACCAAAGCCCATTCCGCCCATCGGAGCTTGGCGACGAACCTCGTCGTACTCGGCGCGTTTCGTTTCATCGCCAACAACGTCGTAGGCCGCGGAGATTTCCTTGAATTTGTCCTCTGCTGATGCGTTACCGGGGTTGGCATCGGGATGAAATTCCCGAGCCAACTTCCGGTACGCGCGCGTGATGTCCTTCGGCACTGCCGTTTCCGACACACCGAGGACTTCGTAGTAGTTCTTGTCGAACCACTCGCGCTGTGGGGCCACTTGCTATCCCTTGACCTTCACCATCGCCGGGCGCAACACCCGGGTTTTCCATTGATACCCGGTGCGGAGCGTTTCGATCACGATCGGTTCGCCCCCGTCACCTTCTTCGTGCAGAACTGCGTCGTGAAGATTCGGATCGAACGGTTCATCGACTGGTGTGAGCCGCACCAGACCTTCGCTTTCTAGAAGATCAGAAAGCATCTTGGCGATTGGTTCGACATCGGTAGAGCCGTGTCCGATTGCTGCTTCACAGGCGTCGAGAACAACAAGCAGTTTCTCCGCCAGGTTTTCGTTCGCACGTTCGCGAAGTTCTACCTGTTCGCGCGTAACGCGCTTGCGGTAGTTATCGAATTCGGCTTTGACTCGAAGCATTGTGTCGCGAAAGTCGTCGCGTTCGGCAACGACTGCAGCAACATCGACATCATCGAAAACATCGGCGTCTTCGAAACCTTGTTCGCCACCAGCCGCTGCCTCGAGCAGTTCCTCGTCAGTCGGAGAGGTCTCCGGGGAGACCTCTCCGTCACCTGACACGGTCACTTGCCTTCGTCGTCGACGATCTCGGCGTCAACAACTTCATCGTCGTTGGGCGCCGAGCTCGTTGCGGATCCACCAGCAGCTGACTCTTCGGCCGCAGCCTGTTCGTACAGCTTCTGAGTGAAGTCCTGGCTTGCAGTCATGAGTGATTCGGTTGCGACCTTGATGGCCTCGCCATCGGTGCCCGCAAGTGCGGTCTTGAGGTCGGCGAGCTTCGACTCGACTGATGCCTTTTCGTCTTCCGAAATCTTATCGCCTTGGTCCTTCAGCAACTTCTCGGTTTGGTAGACGAGCGTGTCGGCACTGTTGCGAGTATCGGCTTCCTCACGACGCTTTGTGTCTTCTGCAGCGTGCGCTTCGGCGTCCTTGACCATCTGATTGATCTGATCCTTGCTAAGCGAGGACTGACCGGTGATGGTCATCGACTGTTCCTTGTTCGTCGCACGATCCTTCGCCGACACGTGCACGATGCCGTTGGCGTCGATGTCAAAGGTGACTTCGATCTGCGGCACGCCGCGAGGTGCGGGCGGAAGGTCGACGAGTTGGAACTTGCCGAGTGACTTGTTGAACTGAGCCATTTCGCGCTCGCCCTGAAGCACGTTGATCTCAACCGACGGCTGATTGTCCTCAGCGGTAGTGAAGACCTCGGTACGACGAGTCGGGATGGTGGTGTTGCGCTCGATGAGCTTGGTCATAACCGAACCCTTGGTTTCGATACCAAGAGAAAGCGGCGTGACGTCGAGAAGGAGAACATCCTTCACTTCGCCCTTAAGCACACCGGCCTGAACGGCAGCGCCGATAGCAACAACCTCATCGGGATTTACGCCCTTATGCGGATCGTTGCCCGTCATTTCTTTGACGAGATCGACAACGGCTGGCATGCGAGTTGAACCACCAACAAGCACAACGTGATCGACATCGCCCTTCGTCAGGCCAGCGTCGACGATTGCCTGTTCGAACGGAATTCGACAGCGCTCAAGAAGATCAGCGGTGAGTTCCTGGAACTTCGCACGAGTCAGTTGCTCGTCGAGATGGAGCGGGCCATCGGCAGTTGCAGTAATGAACGGCAGATTGATCTGCGTTTGCTGCACCTGCGAAAGCTCGATCTTTGCCTTCTCGGCCGATTCCTTCAGACGCTGGATCGCCATGTTGTCTTTCAACAAGTCGACGCCGTGAGCGGTCTTGAATCCGTCGGCAAGCCAATTGATGATTCGCTCATCCCAATCGTCGCCACCAAGGCTGGTGTCGCCGTGGGTTGACTTCACTTCAAAGACGCCGTCGCCGATTTCAAGAACCGAAACATCGAACGTGCCGCCACCGAGATCGAACACGAGGATGGTCTGATCGACAGTTTCTTTGTCGAGTCCGTAGGCGAGTGCGGCCGCGGTCGGCTCGTTGATGATGCGCAGCACCTCGAGGCCAGCGATTTGTCCGGCTTCCTTCGTTGCGGTGCGCTGAGCGTCGTCGAAGTAGGCGGGCACAGTGATGACGGCCTGGGTGACGGTGTCACCGAGATAGGCCTCGGCATCGCGCTTCAACTTCATGAGCGTGCGGGCGGAGATTTCCTGGGAGGTATAGGCCTTGCCATCGATGTCGATGGTCCAGTTGGTGCCCATATGACGCTTCACCGACCGAATGGTTCGATCGGGGTTGGTGATGGATTGACGCTTGGCCACTTCGCCGACGAGGACCTCGCCGTTCTTTGCGAATGCGACCACTGAAGGCGTGGTGCGGCTGCCTTCTGCGTTGGGAATGACCACCGGTTCGCCCGCCTCGAGAACCGAGACGACGGAATTGGTGGTGCCGAGGTCGATACCAACGGCCTTTGCCATGGTGTTACTCCTTGTTTCTGTGTAGCTACTGGATTTTGGGGGGATGCTTCTCGACTGCCGAGCGGGGCTGAGTCGCCGTCGCCAAGAAAGTTGAGCGTGACCATAACAACTTTGCTCGGGGCCGTTCCATTCCCAGATTCCAAAGATTTTTCCGATTTCTCCGAAATTCCTCGTCACCACCTCCCCCCAACAGGGCCAAGCCCCCGATCCCGTTGGGGCAGACTGGAACCATGACTTCCACCCTCGTCCTGCTGCGCCACGGTCAGAGCACCTGGAACCTCGAAAACCTCTTCACTGGCTGGTACGACGCTGATCTCACCGATCAGGGCCGAGCCGAGGCCAGTGCCGCTGGGCCTGCGATGGCCGCCGCCGGTGTCGCCCCCACCGTTCTCCATACCTCGATGCAAACCCGAGCCATTCGCACCGCCAACCTCGCCCTCGATGCCATGGATCGCCTGTGGGTCCCGGTTCGGCGTTCCTGGCGCCTCAACGAACGCCACTACGGCGCGCTGCAAGGCATGGATAAAAAGGAGACCACCGAGAAGTACGGCAAGGACCAGGTCTTCGAATGGCGTCGTTCCTATGACATTCCGCCCCCCCAGCTTGAGCTCAACGACCCTCGCCACCCTCGGTTCGACGAGCGTTATGCCTCACTTCCCGCCGATGTCCTTCCCGCCTCGGAATGTTTGGCCGATGTCGTCGAGCGCATGCTGCCTTATTGGTATGACGACATCGTTCCCGATCTTCACGCTGGTCATACCGTGCTCGTGGTTGCTCATGGCAACAGCCTTCGGGCCCTCATCAAACATCTCGATGCCATTAGCGATGCCGATATTGCCGACGTGAACCTGCCCACCGGCGTCCCAATTCGTTTTGAACTCGACGATGCAATGGTGCCAACGAAGCGACTGGCATTGACCGATCGCTATTTGGGCGATGCCAAAGCAGCCAAAGCCGCTGCTGAAGCCGTCGCTCGTCAGGCCGGCTGAACCAACTGCAGTTCGCCGGCTTCAAGCAAGTAGCCGCGTGATCGAACCGTACGGATGGCAAGCCCCAGCGGCGCTATCCGGCGACGCAACCGAAGCATGTGCACATCGAGTGCATTGCGTCCCGGCGCGCCCATGGGCCAACCGGTTCGAGACAAATTGTCGCGACTGACAACAGCCCCAAATCGATCAAGCAATGCCGACATCAGCCGAGCCTCAAGCGGCGGAAGCGAAACCCAACCAGCCCCCACGCGGAGGACCCCATCGGGATCAAGCCCCGGTGATTCAGAGTTATGGACCATCGATCGAGTGGCCAGAGCCCGGCACCGAACATCAATGTCGTCCTGACTAGCAGGCAAGCGAATCCAGTCCTCGAGACAATCGGCGGCTTCCGGAGCAAGCATGTCTGCATCAACCAGCAACAGTCGCAAGGCCCCCCGTGCCGCAAGGGCAAGGCGACGGTCTTCCTCTAATGGCCAACGAAGCAGGGGGACGTCCACAAACCTCACCGTAGAGATCGCCTGTTTCTCAAGTGTTTCGTAGTGATGAAGGATCGGTGGCCGATTCGCCAAGCACGAGGGCGGGGTTCTCCCTATGCTTCGACCATGGCACGCGACGCATGGCTCGATCATCTGGCCCAGGTCCCTCTCTTCGCAGAGTGCGACAAGCGCCAGCTTCAACAAGTGGCAGCAGCGGCAGTCGAGATTTCGATTGATGCAGGAAAGGTCCTGGTGCGCGAAGGCGAGCCGGGCCATGAATGCTTCGTGATCGTCACCGGCACCGCAACCGTGAGCCGTGGCGGCGCGACGGTGGCCAACCTCGGCTCTGGCGCTGTCGTGGGCGAATTGGCCCCACTTACCGGCGGCGTTCGCACCGCAACAGTGACCGCTGACTCAGCAATGGAGGTCCTCGTGATCGCCCAGCGTGAGTTCAACGGCCTCATTGAAGAAGTTCCCGGCTTTGCCGTGCAGTTGCTGCGCAACCTCGCAGCACGCATGACCGACGAGTCCTGAACCCTTCTCACCACGCTTTCCCCGACCGCTGGTGAGGTTTCGCGCCCATGGGCGCGAGTAGGTTGACGTTCGTTATGGAACGTAAAAGGATCAAAGGCCCACATCTGGTTCTCGTCATCGGTCTCGCCTTCGCGATCGTGACCGCCCTTTCGGGTGTCGCAGCCACGGTGTTCCAGCAACACGACGAATCTCCTACCACCCGCGAGGTCTTCGGAGGCATCCCGTCTTCGCTCAAGATCGCGTTCTACGTCATGGTGTCAATCCTGCTCGTCTACGGAGCAGTGCTGTTTTCGCAACGAGTCAAGAACTGGACTCGCGGAAAGCCTGACAACCGTCGCACGACCACGAAGAACGTGAAGCGTCGCCTTGGCGATTTCCGTGCCGGTGTCTACATGCAGACCCTGTTGCGCGATCCCGCCGCCGGCATCATGCATTCGCTCATCTACTTCTCGTTCCTCATTCTGCTTGCCGTCACCACGATCCTCGAAATTAATCACCAGATCCCCGAGTCGTGGAAATTCCTCAACGGCAACGTGTACATGGCGTACTCGTTCATCGGCGACCTCGCTGGACTGTGTCTCTTCATTGGCGTGATGTGGGCGATTGTGCGCCGCTACATCCAGCGTCCCTATCGCATCCGCATCAAGACCAAGCCGGAACACGCCGTCATCCTCGGCGTCTTCCTCGCCATCACGATTACCGGCTTCGGAACCGAAGCATGGCGCATTGCCGAAACCGGAATGCCTGCATTCGAGAAGTGGTCTTTTGTTAGTTGGCCCATCGCCAACCTCATCAAGGACAACTCGAACCTTGCTGGCGGACATCAGGTGTGGTGGATCCTCCACATCTTTTCGTTCTTCGCTTTCCTCGTAATCCTTCCGGTCACAATGCTTCGCCACATGTTCACCTCACCGCTGAACATGTACTTGAAAGATCGTGAGCGCCCCAAGGGTGCAATGAAGCCCATGCCGAACCTTTTGGAAACCGAACTCGAATCGTTCGGTGCCTCCACGATCGAAGACTTCACCTGGAAGCAGTTGCTCGATCTCGATGCCTGCACCATGTGTGGTCGTTGCACCTCGGTGTGCCCGGCACACGCAACCGGCAAGTCGCTCGATCCTCGCGAAATCGTTCTCAAGTCCGGCGAAGTCATGGCCGCTACCGGAACACCACAGGTTTCGCCGCCACTTGGTGTTGTTGCCGAAATCACCGTCTCTGCCAATTCCCTTTTCGAGCGCGTCACGCCCGAAGAGGTATGGGCCTGTACGTCATGCAAGGCCTGCGACGAAATCTGCCCAGTCAATATTGAGATCCTCGACAAGATCCTCGACATGCGTCGTTATCTGTCGCTCATGGAATCAAACTTCCCCACCGAACTCGGTAACGCGTATCGCTCGATGGAAAACACCGGCAACCCGTGGGGAATGAGCCAAGCCGATCGTGGCGATTGGGCCGAAAAGTTCGAGGGCATCGAAATCCTCGATGGTTCCAGTCCTCTTGAAGCCGAGTACCTCTACTGGGTCGGCTGTGCTGGTTCGTTCGATGACAAGAACAAGAAGGTCACCCAAGCCATGGCGCAGCTTCTGCAGCGCTCGGGTATTTCCTTCTCGATCCTTGGCCCATCAGAAATGTGCACAGGTGATCCCGCGCGACGTTCGGGCAACGAGTACATCTTCCAGATGCTCGCAACCCAAAACATCGAAACACTCAATGGCATGGGCGTGAAGAAAATCATCACGCAGTGTCCGCATTGCTTCAACACACTTGCCAACGAATACCCACAAATGGGCGGCAACTACGAAGTCGTGCATCACAGCCAGTTCCTTGAGTTCCTTATCGACAGCGGCAAACTCGATCTGTCCAACGCGAAACTCGAAGAGCGCGTTGTGTACCACGACTCGTGTTACCTCGGTCGTCACAACGACGTCTACATGGCACCGCGAAACGTCATCGGTTCACTTGGTGGAATTGAGATCGTTGAAGCCAGTCGCAACGGCACCCAAGGAATGTGCTGCGGTGCTGGTGGCGGTCGCATGTGGATGGAAGAAAGCACCGGCAAGCAGATCAACGTCGAACGTTCGCAAGAACTGCTGCGCACCGGTGCAACAAAGATCGCAGTTGCGTGCCCGTTCTGCTACATCATGATCGACGATGGCGTGAAAGCACAGGGGGTCGGAGAAGACCAAGTGAAGGTCGCTGACATTTCGATGCACATCCTTGATGCGCTCGAACGCTCCGAGGCCGAAGCAGAAGTTACGAACTAATCAGCGGAAGTTTTCCCAGTAGCGACTGGGGCGGGGACCAATTTGGCCCTGATACTTCGAGCCGACAGCAGAAGATCCATACGGGTTGTCCGCTGGCGTCGTCATGCGGATGAAGGAGATCTGCCCGATCTTCATTCCTGGGTACAACGTGATCGGAAGACTGGCCACGTTCGAAAGTTCAAGCGTGAGCTGACCATCCCAACCGGCGTCAACAAAGCCCGCGGTGGAGTGAATCAGCAGACCGAGTCGACCAAGCGATGACTTACCTTCGAGTCGAGCAACAAGATCGGCGGGAAGGCCAACGCGCTCGCTGGTTGACCCAAGAACGAATTCACCTGGGTGCAGCATGAAGGTGTCGTCGGGGCCGATCTCGACGAGTTCGGTGAGATCCTCAAGGTTCTGCTTCACGTCGATGTGGCCCATCGTGTGATTCCGGAACACCCGGAAGAACCGATCGATATGGAGATCGACCGATGAGGGCTGGACACAGCTGGGGTCGTACGGCTCGATAACAATGCGGCCGGCTTCGACCTCTTCACGGATAGTGCGGTCAGAGAGGATCACGGCTGCGCAGGTTAGTCGTGGATTACTCAGTCAGGAGATCTGCGACCTGTTCGCCCACGAATTGGAAGTCCTGCTCTTGAACATCCTCGTCTCGGGCTCGGGCAGGGAGGAAGAACAGCACCATCACCACACCGAACGCAGTCGCGGCAGCGGCGGTGAGAACACCCCAATGCACAGCACTCACAAAGGCGGAATTGGCCTCGGCACTTACGGTTGCGGCCTTCTCGTTGAGACCGAGTTCTTGCAATTTGGGAACGATTCCGTTCTGCACTGCACCAATGCTGTTGTGGGCCGCATCGATAAATGCCTGCGGAAGTGGCAGGCCAAGGCCACTAAGAAAATCGCGGACCTGATTGCCATAGGTGGTCGCGAGGACCGAACCAATAACAGCGACGCCCAAGGCACCACCCATCTGGCGAGTGGTGTCATTGACGGCCGAACCGACACCGGCTTTGAAAATTGGTAGCGATCCCATAACCGACTCGGTTGCCGGGGCCATGGTGAGGCCCATCCCGGCCGACATCAACATGAGCCGCCAGAAGATATTGGAATACGGCGTGTCGACCTGCAGCCCAACCATGGTCACTAATCCGAGCGTGACGAGGCCAAGACCAAGGGCGACCGTGAATTTGGAGCCGATGCGGTCAACCACTCGTGAACTGAGTGGAGCAATGACCATCATCGCTGCAGCGAACGGCAACATCCGAATGCCAGTTTCGAGCGGGGTGTACCCGAGGACGAACTGGAAGTACTGCGTCAACAAGAACAGCGAACCAAACATCGAGAAAAACACCAGCGTGATTGCACCAGCCGCGGCAGTGAAGCGTGCTTTTTTAAAGAACGTGACGTCGAGCATCGGATGATCGCTCTTCGCTTCCCAAATTCCGAACACGATGAGAAGTCCAATGCCTACACCGCCATAAAGCAGTGTCTGGCTTGAACCCCAACCGTTGTCGGGTGCCTCGATGATGGCGAACAGCAGCACCGCCAGGCCGACGATCGAAAGAACCGCTCCCACGGGATCAAGACGAGGGGCAGAGGGATCTTTCGATGTCGGAATGAGGAAGATGCCCGCAATCAGACCAATCGTCACGATCGGGATATTCACGAGGAACACTGAGCCCCAATAGAAATGCTGAACTAAAAAGCCGCCGGTCAAGGGGCCTAATGCGCCACCGAGGCCTGCTGTTCCGGCCCAGACTCCAATTGCCTTTGAACGTTCTTCCGGTGGGAAGACATTCGTGATGATTGACAACGTGGCCGGCATGATGAGCGCGCCACCAATACCCATAAATGCACGTGTTGAAATCAGTTGCCCAGAAGTTGTGGCCAACGCTGACGCAACAGAACCAATACCAAAAAGTATGAAACCGACTTGCATCGCTCCGCGTCGACCGAACTTGTCGCCAAGTGCACCCGCGGTCAGCAACAAACCAGCAAAGACCAACGTGTAGGAGTCAACGATCCATTGCAGATCACTTGACGATGCGTTGAGATCTTTCTGGATCGTCGGAAGGGCAACGTTGAGAATTGAGTTATCGAGAACAATGACGAGTAGACCAAAACAAAGGACTGCAAGGATCGCCCATCGTCGGTCGTAGGACTTCGCTTGAACTCTTTGAGCGAGCGTCGACATGGCACGACCTTCCGTCGGGAGACGGAAGGAAGGGTACCGGTCATGTTGTCGAGATCAGCGAATGACTGAGGTTCAGACTTTCTTTGGTCCCTGAACGGGCATGCCCGGCATGTCCTTCATGTATGAACTTTCCTCGACGCGCTTTGCGATTCGCCAGCCATCGGCAGTGCGCACCATTTCATCGACGTACCAAAGACCGCAGGTGAAGACAACTAGTTCTTCGCCCATCGGCATCACCATCGGGTTGTGACAAATGGTCTTGACCTTGGCGGTATCACCGTTGAGTTCGATGCGACTTGTCGAAATCATGTGCTGGAACGAGGCGAACATCGGCATTGCCTCTTTGAGATACGCAATGGTCTCTGTGGGATTGCCAACACTGCCGCCATAGACCGAGTAATCGATGATCGCATCAGCCGTGAAGACATTGGCAAGATCGTCGAAGTCGCGGTGATCGACGGCGTAGCAATAGCGGACGAGCAGGTCCTGAATCTCCATACGGTCAGAAATCTCTTCAATGCTCATGGTCATAGTGGGGCCCCCTTGATGGACGTTGTGTGGACTTTAGGACGTTTCTTCCGGTACCCACACAAATTCCGGTGCCCGGCGTTCGGCAAAGGCGGCGACACCCTCAGGCATGTCCGGGTTGTTGGCCAAGGTCGGCGCCCAGCGCTCGATCATTGCCGCCGATACCGCACCTTGCGCGGCGACCTCATTGACCATTTCCTTCGAGATCATTTGCGTCAGAAGTGAACGCTCATTGGCCAGCAGTGTTGTGAATGCCTCGAGACGTTTGATCGCAACCTCTGGTTCGGCGACTTCATCAACAAGTCCAATACGAAGCGCGCGTTCCGCATCAATAAGTTCGGCGGAGAACAACAAGTGCTTTGCTGCCGATGGACCAATCAATCGGACGGCGCGTTCCAAGGCATAGGTCGGATACGCAATGCCAAGACGCGCTGGGGTGATGCCAAATTTCGCTGAGGTGTCAGCAAAGCGAAGATCGCAGGCACCAGCAATCTGCACACCGCCGCCTACGCACGAACCAGAAATGAAAGCGATCGTTGGTCGCGGGAATGCGGCGAGGGTTTCTTCTGCTTCACGATTCTGCGCTTGATAAGCCTCGCTCATTCCGCCGCTGAATCCACCAATGTCAGCACCGGCGCAGAAATGCCCGCCCACGCCACGGACCACCAACACTCGAACCGAACGATCAAGCGCAAGTTCATGACAGGACTCGGCCAACGCTTTCCACATCTCGTGCGACATCGCATTGCGCTTCTCGGCACGATTCAGCCAGATCGTCGCGACCGACTCGGCCTTCCTTACAACAATCGGTGCATCACCTAGTGCGTCGCTCATTGCATCCCAACTTCCCGACATCGATGGTCGCGATGATCACCGAGTTTCAGTGGAATGAATCTAGGACACGAGGTCCTCCGCTGGGTCGTGTCGAAACCGCCTGACTAGAGTCACTCTGTTCCTGTTCACAGGACACGCGGGTGTAGTTCAGAGGCAGAACATCAGCTTCCCAAGCTGAGAACGCGGGTTCGATTCCCGTCACCCGCTCGGATGAAACGACCTCCCCATCCGGGAGGTCGTTTTCGTTCGAGGGAATGTTGCAGGCGGGAATCGGGAGGAGGCTCCGCAAGGAGCCGACGGATCCCGTCACCCGCTCTAACCCTCTCCCAGCCTGAAGAGCGGCTGGACCTATCATTGTCAGCGGACAACATCGTCCTCCAGACCAGAAGAAGAGAATGAAGAACCGTTTCATCGTTGCGTCGATCGCCGCACTCGGCGTCGTTGGCCTCGCAGTCGCCGGATGCAGTTCATCAAAAAAGGAATCCTCCCCGACAACAACTGCCGCGCCAACCACCACCGCCGCGAAAGCCACGTCGTCGACGGTTGGAAACGTTCTTCCTCCAATCATCATCACGCCGCAAATGGTCAACAAAAATGAAGGTGGCACCCAAGCGGTCCCGCCCATCAAGGTTGGTGACACTGTCGTGTTCAACTTTGGAGCGCCAGCAAAGGGATCAACCATCGTCGCGCAGAGCAACAACTCCTCGATCTTTCAGGTCACATCCCAAGGCACCAATGACGGAACTGTCGCCATGAACGCCGGCGGAAAAGCAATCGCCCCAGGCACCGCCAATGTCGTTGTTGGTTCGGGACCACCTGCTGAAAACTTCCTCGGGACCTTCACCCTGGTAGTCACCAACTAGTCCCCTTACTGATTACGAACTAGATGAAATGGTGCCGTCCTTCGGGGCGGCACCATTCGTTTTTTGTAACGTCATCAACCCGTTCCGTGCTACAAAACATCGACCATCACAAGGGGAGAATCAAATGATCCGACTGAGCGTGCTGTACCCGAAGACTGAGGGTGCAACCTTCGATCACGACTACTACCGCGATAGCCATGTGCCGCTCGCACTCAAGACCTGGGGCCTTGCCTCAGCAGAAATCGATAAGGGCATTGATGGCCCATACGAGGCTGCGGTCCATTTCACGTTTGATTCGATGGATGCCTTCGGTGCTGCCCTTGGCGCGCCAGGCACTGCCGATGTTCAGGCCGATGTTGTGAACTACACAACCATCGTGCCGGCAATGCAGATCAGCGAAATCGTCTGACCTTCGACGTCATCTTCTAAACCAACAATCTGTTGTTCATGTCACCGCCTGCAACACTGGCGGTGACATGAACGCTTTCCTTCTCAGTTTCGGCGTCATCTTTCTCGCCGAAATGGGCGACAAGAGCCAGTTGATGGCAATGACATTCGCCGCGCGTTACCGCGCCCTTACCGTCCTTATCGCTATTGCTCTTGCCACCGCGGTTGTGCATCTCGCAAGTGTTTTGTTAGGCGCAGTTGTTGGCGTCGCTCTTCCGACACATGTCATCAACATCGTGGCGGGAATCGCGTTTCTCGGTTTCGCCGCCTGGACGTTACGTGGCGATGAACTCACCGAACAAGAAGCCGCAAAAGCTCAGCGCGAAAGTTCGCGTTCGGTCCTGCTCACCGTCGGCGTTGCGTTCTTTCTTGCCGAACTCGGCGACAAGACCATGCTCGCCACCATCACCCTCGCCACAGACCACGGCCTGTTCGGAACCTGGCTTGGTTCAACGATCGGCATGGTTGCAGCAGATGCCTTGGCCATTGGCGTTGGTCACGTTCTCGGAACACGAATCCCCGCTCGAGTCATCCGCATTGGCGCGGCAATCACGTTCCTTATCTTTGGCATCCTCTTAATTGTCGAAGGCATACGCAAATAACGTCGCCACAAAATGACCTAGAGGTTGGGAATGACCTCGGTCTCGATGAGCTTGAGGCTCTTCCAAGACAACTCCGGCGGAAGTCCGCCAACCAACGGATGCAGCATGCAGAAAGCGAATGGGCCCTTGGCGGTGAGTTCCTCAACAAGTGCACCCGGGGTCACCACTCGGTACTGACCAGTTGCCCGCAACGCGTCGGAGTCGTCAACACGCGTGAAACCAGTTGCACCTTCGATACCTGCGCCCGCTGCCCACTCACCATAAGCATTGACTTCGTGCATTGCGTACGGGGCGAGTTCATCCCAACCTTGATCGACATCAGTCGCAACATGAATGACTGATGTATCGCCACCCATATAGGGGCCGGGATCAGCTTTGCCCAGCTTGATGCATTCATCGGCGTAGAACTCCCACAATTCCGGGATTGACGGCATGAACCCGTCGCCAATCCGCGCTGCGCGCCGAGCTGCAGCTTCGACGGAGCCACCGAGAGAAATTGGGGGACCACCCGGTTGTGCTGGTGTGGGCGAAACCTTGACCGTGCGACCATGGAACTCGAACGGTTCACCTGTCCACGCTTGCTTCAACGTCGACACCGCTTCGGTTGTGCGCGCAGCGCGTCGCGAAAGTGGAACATCGAACATTTCAAACTCTGATTCGACGTAACCATTCGTGAGTGTGAGGTCGATCCGGCCCCCGCTGATGAGGTCGACAACAGCAACGTCTTCGGCCAACCGAAGTGGGTCATGAAACGAACTCACCATGGCGGCGATGCCAATTCGGGTGTTATTGGTGCGAGCAGCGATCGCTGCTGCCAAAGGAAGTGGCGATGGCAAGTAACCATCGGCTGCGCCGTGGTGTTCTGACAACACAATGGTGACGAACCCCAGCGAATCGGCCCATTCGGCCATATCGACCGCCGCCTGATAGCGGTCAGTGCGCGTGCCGGGAGCCGTGGAAGGCATCCGCATATCGAACCGCATTCCGAAAAGCGCCATCGTGTTCCCCCAAGAGATTGCTGAAGTAATCAGCGTAGGACGTTACGGAGAACGATGACGCCGGTTCTGCTTTCCAGCGCGGTGACCATGAAGTCGCAGATTTCTGCCGTAATCTCGCACTGCACACCAGCGCCCTTCACGCGGTTGTGCAGAACCCATGCCAGACCGAATTCCACCATCTCGTCCGAAAACCACACCCAAGGCCACACGGCCTCGATCGACCTGGAAGACCATCACGGTCGTGGTGATCGTCGCGCTCCTTTCCATTCCCGTGCTTTCGTTTGGCAAGGCTGTGCTGAAGCCAAACAGCCTTTCGATGACCGAGCGCGCCGCCGAATGGATGCGCGACAACAACATGGGTTTCATCCTCAACAACATTGAGTCGTGGTGGTTCTCAAAGAACGGGCCCAAGTCCGGAGGTGAACCTGATCGCACTATCGATGTCGCAACAACCGCTGCTCCCACCGGTCTGACGACACCCGTTGCCACCGCCCACCTCGCAAAACCCCCAAACGTGAAGGTTCCCGAGGGCGTCACCGCTGTCGCCAACGAAGGAGTCTGGTCACCAGTCGGACCTCAGGTTGGCGGCGCTCAAACGATGTACACCACTCAGGTTCGACCCGACTCTGTTCACACATCGATCCTCGATGGCCTCGTCTGGATGGATCCGAAACTTGTGAAGTTCGAGGTCCACCCCGGAACCGAAGAGCCCGGCGGAAAACAAACAGAGCCGGCGCAGATACCACTCGAGAAACGACTTGATCTGATTGCTGCATTCAATGGCGGCTTCCGAATGCAAGATGCACTGGGTGGCTTTTACCTCGATGGCGTGACCCACAAACCACTTCGTGACGGCGCGGCTTCGCTCGTTGTCTATAAAGATGGTGTTGCGAGCGTCGGCGTGTGGGGTCGAGATTTCGAAATGAGCCCGAACGTCGTGGCCGTGCGCCAAAACCTGGACCTCATCATTGATAACGGGGGCGGCTTTCCCTATCCAGGGGGCAACCCGTCACCGAAAGATAAGGCTGCTCCCGGTGAACCGGCTGACGGACTCGATAACAATCAGAACGGCGCGTGGGGCGACACGCTTGGAAACAAGGTTCTCGTGTGGCGTTCTGCCATCGGCGTAACCGCCGACGGGGCCCTGGTCTACGGCTACGGCGGTGGGCTTGGGGCCCGGTCACTGGCCGACCTCATGGCCCGGGCCGGCTGCGTGCGTGCCATGGAACTCGACATCAATCCCGCGTGGACCACATTTAACTTCTATAAGGCAGCCACGCCTGGCAACCCCTCCTCAGTGAAGGGAACCAAACTGCTGCCCGATAGCGAAAAAAGCGGTAATCGCTATCTCAGCAACGACGCTCGCGACTTCGTCGCCGTCTTTGCCCGCAACATCTGAACGCGCCAACTTTTCGGTGTCCTGACGCAAGCAAAGTGCTGCCGTAGGCTCTCGGCTCGTCCTGCTCTTCGAGTTCCCCCTTCTGGCGGTAGTCATGCCTTCTACAACTCCTCCTGGGTTCAACCCCGAAGGCAGCGATTCATCGCCGAGTTCCCCGCCGCTCGATCCGATCACCACGCTCTTGCGCGAAGTTGAGGGACCCGACGGGCCAAACGCGGTGCGGACCGATCTTCCGCCACCGCCAACCAGTGGTTCGAAGAAACCCAAAAAGATACGTAAACCTAAACCACGCTGGATGAAGATCACCGCAATTGTGATCATCGCAATTTTGTTGGTTCCAGCAGTTTCGTTTGCTCGAGCGGTCGTGACTCCGAACAATCTCTCGATACCTGAGCGAGGCGCCGAATGGATGCGCGACAACAACCTCGGTTTCATACTCAACACTTTTGAAAATTGGTGGCTCAGTAATCATCAGCCGAAAACTGGTGGTGAACCCGACCGCGCCATTGGTGCGATTGATATCGAAGAAACGGGACCGACCACCACCGTTAAATCAATCGCGCCTCACCTTCCTAAGCCTGCGAACGTGCAGGTCCCCGAAGGCGTCACACCAGTCGCAAATGAAGGCGTGTGGCTTCCGGTTGGTCCCTTGGTCGGTGGCGCGCAACCTATGTATACGACCCAGGTTCGCCCCGATTCGGTGCACACATCAATCCTTGACGGTCTCACCTGGATGGACCCAAAACTTTTGAAGTTCGAGTTGTTCCCCGGCACTGAAGAACCCGGTGGGAAATGGGCCAAACCCTCGCAGGTTCCAATGGATCAACGCCTGACGCTCGCGGCCGCATTCAATGCTGGATTCAGAATGCAAGACGCTCGTGGCGGTTTCTACCTCGACGGACAAACGAAAGGCACGCTGCGCGATGGCGCGGCTTCATTGGTGTTGTATGCCGACGGTCGGATAACTGTTGGGGCCTGGGGTCGAGATGTGTCCCTCACTCCCGATGTCGTTGGCGTTCGCCAAAACCTCGACCTCATTATTGACAACGGCGGCGGCGCGCCAAACCCCACGGGACCAGCGACCAACGCGAAACCTGGAACCCCGGCTCCTGGATTAAGCGATAACGCCGATGGTGCATGGGGAGCCACGTTCGGCAACAAGATTTTGGCGTGGCGATCCGCAGTTGGCGTCACCGCCGATGGCGCGCTGATCTACGGCTACGGCGATGGGCTCGGTGCACTTTCGCTTGCTCAACTCATGTTGCGGGCCGGCTGCGTTCGAGCGATGGAACTCGACATCAATACCGTTTGGACCACGTTCAACTTCTATGCCGCCACCCGATTCCTCGACCCGGCGTCTGTAGAGGGAACGAAGTTGCTTCCCGATTCATTCAAAAGCGCGAATCGCTACCTTTCGCCTGACGCTCGAGATTTCGTCGGCGTGTTTACCCGCACGTTCTGAGTACAGCGATCGCACCCACTGATGACTCCTGACATCACGTTGGTGATGATTGTTCGGAATGAATCTGCGGTCATCGAACGATGTCTCGAATCAGTCAAGCCACTTTTGGCGAGATGGTTAATTGTCGACACCGGTTCAACCGACGACACCATCGAAAAGATTGAGAATGCACTGTCCGATCTTCCCGGCACGGTGCATCAGCGCCAATGGGTCAACTTCGGCTACAACCGAACAGAAGCGCTAGCGCTCGCACGTGGAGTCGGATCGCATCTTCTTCTCATTGATGCTGACATGACACTACGCATCGAAGGTGAGCTTCCGGCCCTCTCTGCCGATGCATATGAACTCCGTCATGACTCCGATCCTGCGTGCTGGAATCCTCGACTCCTCCGATCTGATCGAGAATGGTCATTCGTCGGCCGGACTCATGAATATCTCAATTGCGCAACTCCATTTTCCAGCGGTCGACTTCCGCAACTCATCATTGATGATCATGCCGATGGCGGCTCGCGCTCGGACAAGTTTGAACGCGATCGAGTCTTCTTAGAACAAACAATCGCCGAGAATCCCGAAGACTTACGCGCGTTGTTCTATCTCGCGCTCACGCTTCGCGACCTGGGTGAGAGCGACGCTGCCATCAGCATGTTTCGTCACCGCGCTGCGCTCGGAGGCTGGGATCAAGAGGTTTTCTATTGCCTCTATCAAATTGGTGTTCTCCAGATCGCAAGCGAACCAAACTCTGCGATTCTGCAACTTCTGGCAGCATGGAATTACCGTCCTTCACGCGCTGAACCGCTTCTCGAACTCGCGCGTCTCCATCGTCAACGCAGTGAATACGCACTGAGTGCGCTGTATGCATCGACGGGACTCTCGCTGCCTCCCTCCTCCGACTCGGCTTTTGTCCATGGCGAAGCTCATGCATGGGCCCTCCGTTTTGAGTACGCGATCGCCCGCTATCACCAAGGTTTCTTTGCTGATGCTCTGGCACTCAACGATCAGTTACTCCGCGACGGAGTTCCCCCAGCAGTGGAACCGTGGGTTCACCACAATCGTGCGTGGTGTCGCGTATCGCTTGGGCACACTGACGATCACATGCATGCGCACTTGCCTCTCCACTCAAACCTTCCATCGCTTGACTCACTCATAAGCGCGACCAACTTCACCCGCCTCGCTCTCGAACATGACGATGGCTGGTCATTGTTCAATCCATCGATTACCGCCGATCCCGATAACGGCCTGACGATGAACATTCGGAGTTCCAATTACGTCATTGCTGAGGACGGCTCTTACTTGTTTCAGGGAATTGGTGAGGACGGAGTCATCCAAACCATCAACCACTTGGTTCGCGTAGCGGATGATCTCACCCTCACACCTCTCGGAAGCCTGCCGCTCCAGCCCGATGGAGCTCCTGTCCGAATCTCGCGAGTCATTGGTTGTGAGGACGTACGCCTTGTCCACACCAGCGACGGTTGGCGCGCCCTCGCAACTGTCCGCGATCGAAATCATTACGAACGCTGTGATGTCGCACTGATCACTCTCGGCGACATTGAGCATCCCGACCTCACGGCTCTCACCGTCGTGCCGAGCCCAGATCCTGCGCGCCACGAAAAAAATTGGATGCCGTTCGTCGAGAACGGCGAACTGAAGGTCCTGTATCTGTGCGCGCCAACAATCGTCGCGAACTTCGATGCGCAATCGAACCTTGTGATCGAGTCACAGACACCTGGTCCTCCAGCCGCTGCAAATTTTCGCGGTGGATCGCAAGGCATCGAGTTCGGAGATGGATTTCTTTTTATTGTTCACGAAGTCACGATGAATGAAACCAATCGGGTGTACGGCCATCGATTCGTTCACCTTACAAAATCAGTGCAATCACGTGATGACGTTCAGTGGAAGATCACGGCCTTATCGCGCCCATTTCATTTCCTTCATGTCGGCATCGAATTCGCTGCCGGTCTCGCGCGCAAAGGCGACAACCTCGTGGCTTCGTTCGGTGTTCGAGATGAGGAGGCGTGGCTTGTTGAATTCCCATCAACTGCCCTAGCCGATCTTCTTGTGCCGCTGCTATGAATTCTTTAAAACTCAGGCAAATACACAGGTGCGGTTGTCCCACACCAAAACCCGATGTTCAAGATGGAGGCGTACCGCGTTCGCCAATGTTGAGCGTTCCACGTCACGGCCCTTCCGTACGAGGTCTTCAACTTCATCACGGTGACTCACAGGTGTAACGCCTTGAGCGATGATCGGTCCCGCATCAAGTTCGGCAGTGACGTAATGAGCCGTTGCTCCAATCAACTTCACCCCACGTTGGTGGGCTCGGTGATAGGGCTTCGCACCAGCGAAAGCCGGGAGAAACGAATGATGAATGTTGATCATTCGCCCGTTCCAACGTTCCGTGATTACTTCGGGAAGGATGCGCATATAACGAGCGAGCACCACGAGGTCGGGTTCGAGTTCATCGAGAACCGAGGCAAAGGCTGCTTCTTGTTCTGCTCGAGCGTCACCAGCAAGACCCCCATCGACAAGTCGGAACGGAACTCCATGTTGCGCTGCAAGTTCTCCGGCTGCTGGTTTATCGGACACCACGGCAACAACATCGACGTCGAGTTCGCCGAGCGACACTCGTGTCAGTAGATCTGCTGCGCAATACAACTCTGATGAGCATGCAATAACGACGCGGTCACGGGTTCCTGGTCGGTGTAACGCCGATTGCATTGAGAACCGATCAATCAGTTGACTCAACCCTTGGTCAAATGCTTCCCAATCAACAGGTCCGTCGATTTCAATCCGTTGCAAGAAAACTGCCGAGTCACGATCTGTGTGTTGATCGGCATTGGCGATGTTTCCGCCAACGTCCGCGATCAAATTAGCAACAGAGGCAACGATGCCCGGTTGATCGGGGCACTGAAGCGTGAGTACAGCAAGAGTTTCATTCGTCATTGGTCATCAATTCATGAAACCAGTGAGGCAAGGCCCCAAATGGCGGCGATCGTTCCGAGTGCGATCATCACAATGCTTCGGTCCATCGGTGGACGATTGAGATCGCCACTTTCGTGTTCTTTGGGAGGTCGGACGAGCGCAAGGATCGTTCCAACTGCAAGCGCGCCGCCGATTGCCAGCACGAGCCATGCCAGTAGGTCCTCACCGAGAAACATCTCATTCCTCCAACACCCCAGACACTCTGAGTGCGTTGATCGTACGTGGCCCTTGCTACCGAACCGAAGTCAGTACGAAATCTCAGTCAATTAACGACTGTGCGAACTGATCCGCCGCTGGATTGGCGCTTCGGGCCGAAGGCCTCGCAAGAACAAGATGGCGCTCCGCCACCACGACCTGACTGCTTTGTTCACTTTGGCCGCTCTGAGCAAGCGGCAATACCGTCCACCCCATTCCCAGTCGCGTCATCTCCCGAAGTACGTCCGGTTGGTGTGATTCGGCCACAACGTCAACCGCTGCTCCGCGAGCAACAAGTGCTCGCTCAATGAGCTCACGGGTTCGTGAACCACGAGGAAAGAGCACCCACGGTCCCCACGTCTTGGGACTGCCGATCGATTGATTGTTCGGTGCAACGATCACGAGCTCCTCAGTCAACACGGGGACAACATCAAGGCCGTCGGTAGCAACGGGATCGACAATGACCGCAAGATCAAGATCTCCGCGCCGAAGTTGTTCAAGAAGTTCACCCGACGGTGCAACGACAAGGCGAAAGTCGACATCGGGCTGACGGTCACGAAACGAGGTCATTGCATCGTGCAGGTGGTGCACCGCGGCGGCATCGATCATTCCCACGCGCACTCGACCGACACGACCATGTTTCGCTGCCACTACCCACCGACCGAGGTCGCGAGTGTCGGCAACAACCCTTTTGGCATACGCCAGCACCTCAGCAACTTCGTCGCGAAGCATTTGTCGTCGACCCTGACGTTCAAACAGTGGAAGTCCGATCCGGCGTTCTAGTTCCGCGAGGCCTTGGGACAGCGCCGAGGTGGTCACGCTCAGCGAAGCAGCAGCTTCGGAGAACGTTTCATGATCAGCGACCGCCACGAGGTAGGCCAACTGCTGGACCGTGAGATTCACGAGCGGCGCTTCGCTGGGTAGTTGGCGTTCCGGGTCGGCCATCCGACCACCCTACTGTTTAGTAATCCTGTAATGAAGATTCTGACTGTCAAGAATCACCTACCCTTTCGCCTATGAACAAACCCACATCCATCGCTCCCGCCACCGGCCGCCTCGGGGTTCTGACCCCCGGCATGGGCGCCGTCGCATCCACTTTCATCGCCGGCGTCATCGCCTCCCGCAACGGCCTCGCCGTTCCGGTGGGCTCACTCAGCCAGCTCGCTCACATTCGATTGGGAAAGCGGGAAGAAAACCGCAATCCGCTCATTCGTGAGTTCGTGCCCTTGGCCGATCTCGGCGACCTCGTGTTCGGCGGCTGGGATCCCATCAGCCCCAACGCGCTTGAGGCCGCTCGCACCGCAGGCGTTCTCGAAGACCGTGACCTCGGCCCCATCTCCGCCGAACTCGAAGGCGTCGTCGCCATGGACGCGGTGTTCGATCAGAGCTGGGTCAAGCGTCTCGAGGGCACACGCGTCAAGCCCATCACCGAGAAGATGGCTCAGGCCGAAGCCCTCATCGCCGACATTGAGAACTTCCGCACCGAAAACAATTGCGATCGTCTCGTCATGGTGTGGTGTGGCTCGACTGAGGCCTATCAAGAAGCCAGCGCTGTGCACATGACCATTGCGTCATTCGAAGAAGGCCTGCGCTCTAACGACGCGAACATTTCGCCGAGTCAGATCTATGCCTACGCCGCACTCATCTCACACGTTCCGTTCGCCAACGGCGCACCGAACCTTTCGGTTGATCTTCCCTGCATGCGCGAGCTCGCAGCCCGTGAAAATGTGCCGATTGCCGGCAAAGACTTCAAGACCGGTCAGACCTGGCTCAAGACGCTTCTCGCTCCAGGCCTCAAGGCCCGCATGCTTGGTCTTCGCGGCTGGTACTCCACCAACATTCTTGGCAACCGTGACGGCGAGGTTCTCGACGATCCCGACAACTTCAAAACCAAAGAGATGTCGAAGCTCGGTGTGATCGACTCGGTGCTTCAGCCCGAGGTCTACCCCGAGCTTTACGGCAACGTCGACCATGTCGTGCGCATCAACTACTACCCGCCGCGTGGTGACAATAAAGAGGGCTGGGACAACATCGACATCTTCGGATGGATGGGCTATCCGATGCAGATCAAGGTCAACTTCCTGTGCCGCGACTCCATCCTCGCTGCACCGATCGTCCTCGACCTTGCGTTGTTCATGGACCTCGCTGCCCGTGCCGGCCAAAGCGGTGTGCAGGAATGGCTCAGCTTCTATTTCAAGGCCCCCCAGGCCGCCACGCCGATTCCGGCCGAGCACGATCTGTTCATCCAGCAGACCAAGCTCAAGA
>Ga0114970_10000533_pt1 | contig 28729 bp, 30 predicted proteins | sample M_140205_XF_Meta_FD_87030 | JGI IMG/M metagenome (GOLD analysis project Ga0114970, IMG submission 87030) | Freshwater microbial communities from Lake Montjoie, Canada to study carbon cycling - M_140205_XF_MetaG | ecosystem: Environmental > Aquatic > Freshwater > Lake | place: Lake Montjoie...
TCTCTTAAATATAAATGTAATTGTTTTAATGGATTAAATATTTTACTTAAAACTTCATTTCTAAATAAAACATTATCATAATACATCAATGAATATTTTTCATTTAATTTGTAATTAATATATTGTTTTAATGTTGCAAATGATCTACATGTATCACAAAAACTTCTTAAATCTGTATATTCATAAATAATTCTAAATAAATCTGGATTTGTAAATATGGTTGCCATTTTAGTTTATAATTATATATGATTTATTACTTTTATATATATTTTAAATCAATTTTTAAGGTAATGTTAAATTATGAACGTGTTTTAATGCACTAAAATCATTAATTCTTTCACATAAACGTAAATTTAAAGTATAACAATTGCCTAATGCACTAACATTTGTAATTTTATAACAACCTAATAAATTTAAAGAATGGACATTTCCTAATGCACTTACGTCTGTAATATTTATACAATATCGTAAATCTAAAGTATGGACGTTTCCTAATGCACTAACATCTGTAATTTTATTACACTCGTTTAAATTTAAAGTATGAACATGCCCTAGTGCACTTACATCAGTAATATTTTCACAACCATGTAAATTTAAAGTATGGACGTTTTTTAATTCACTAACGTCTGTAATATTATTACAACAACATAAATCTAAAATATGGACATTACATAATGCACTAACATCTGTAATATTTTTTAAACATCTTAAATTTAAACTATGGACGTTTTTTAATTCACTAACGTCTGTAATTTTACCACAATAACTTAAATCTAAAGTATGGACGTTTCCTAATGCACTTACATCTGTAATTTGTCCACAATAACTTAAATCTAAAGTATGAACATTACCTAATGCACTTACATCTATAATTTTATTACACCAAGTTAATTTTAAAGTATGGACGTTACTTAGCGCACTTACATCTATAATTTTAACACAATAACTTAAATCTAAAGTATGAACGTTTCCTAATGCACTTACATCTTTGATTTTTTTACATTCTCTTAAATTTAAATGTAATTGTTTTAATGGATTAAATATTTTACTTAAAACTCTATTTCTAAATAAAACATCATAATAATACATTAATGAATATTGTCTATTTAATTTGTAATTACTATATTTTTTTAATGTTGCAAATGATCTACATGTATCACAAAAACTTCTTAAATCTGTATATTCATAAATAATTCTAAATAAATCTATATTATAAAATATGGTTGTCATATTAGGTTATATTTAAAAAATTGAAATCCTTTTATATTATTATATGAATACAATACAAATCCAAAAATATGACAGAAAATAAAGAAATGAAAACAGAACAAGAAAATAGTAAATTACAATTATCGGTTCCTGGACCACGAGTAGATTATCTTTATGATAATGTTTTATTTAGAAATAGAGTTTTAAGTAAAATTCCATTAGAACAAATAAGTAGAATTCAATTAGGACAAACCGACCAAGTTATAAATTGTTCGCTTATTGGAGGAAATAATATTGAAGATGGCATTTTTATGAATAATACTTATAAAAAAGATGAAGTTAAAGAATTAGTAAAACAAGAAGAGTATGGGGACCAAGAAGAGTCAGTAAAACAAGAAGAAGAATGGACTGATCAAGAAGAATGGTGGACTTGTAAAAAATGTGATAAAAACATTATGGAAAGTGTGTATCACCAAGGCAAGTATCATAAAGGCGAATATCATAAAAAATATTGTAATTCAACAAAAGAAAAACATAAACATAAATTGATACCAGATCATACTACAAAACGCGTAAAGGATAAATGTTGTTTCCGGTGTGGAAAAAAAGGACATTATATTATAGATTGTAAATATCCAAATATATAAATATAATAAAATGTCTGAAAAAAATCTTTATCAAAATTCTAACTATAACCCACATGTAGAAATGCAAAAAGAAATAAATAAAAAAATAGATAAAATAGATATAAATAAAAAAGTAAAAGTAACTAGCAGAGCAGGTCAGATACGAATGAATACAAAATAGACGACATCAAATGTTACATATTATCTTTGTTACACATCTTTTTTCATTTACACTCTTGATGAATTTTATCTGTTCTACTTAAAGGTAGAGGTTTTGTAGATACTTTTATACCAACTATTTTATAATGGTATTGACCATCATATTTATTTACATTTTCTTGATAGTCTCTGTATTTTTTAAACCAATCACTCCAATCACCATATCTTGAATGATATAATCCCAAACTAATTGCTAATATATGAACAAATCGTCGCTCATAACTATTTTTACATATTATAATTTTTGTTTCATTACTATTTTTTATATTTATTAATAAATCATAAAAGTAATCTTTCAGAACAATATTTTCATTCAAAAAATTAACTTCGTCAATAGACAATTCCATAATAATATTATATGTGTAATATTTAAATTGCTTAATAATATGACTTTTTATTTCAAAATAAATGTTTGAAATGAGAAAAGGTGTAAAAATATTGGTAAAAATCAGTAACATTATTCATATGCTTTATTTTACACCAGTAAACAGTTTAAAATAGTTTAAAAAAATCACCATTTACATAATGATGTATTACACCTTTTTACATTTCAAACGCCGATTTTAATTAATAATTTTATAAATATAATAAAATTATTATAATTGGATATAGCGGAGAACGATTCCGCATCTTCCCTACCTATCGTGGGCCAGTGATGTTTTGCGAACTTAAACTATATACCCAAATATTAATAGTAATATTTCTTTAAATACATTTTTACTTTTATATTAAATCGGCGTTTGAAATGTTAAAAGGTGTAAAAAACTTATTAATCCAAATAAAACATCCACTAATAAATATATCTAAAAGTTTTGGATTTTTTGTAATAGGTAATTGGTTTTCACTCATATAAACAGCAACTTCGTGATGAGTTATCATATGATTTATATATTCAATATCTGTAAATTTTTGGTTACATGGATAGTTTGCCATATTATATATCATTTAGATTAAAATAATAAAATTAATTATTTAAAGAAAACAATATATAACAATATAACAATATAACAAAATGAACTGGACAATAACAGAATACAAAGAATGGATTAAAAATGGACAACCTATAAATTTATTAGTGACAAAGCTTACTATTTCAAATAGTAATATTAATTCATTAAAAGGAATAGAAAATTTAGTCAATCTAACAAAATTAGTTTGTTATGAAAATAAATTAACATCATTAAAAGGAATAGAAAATTTGGTTAATCTAACAACATTAGATTGTCGTTTTAATCAATTAACATCATTAAATGGAATAGAAAATTTGGTTAATCTAACACTATTAAATTGTAGGTCTAATCAATTAACATCATTAAATGAAATTGAAAATTTGGTCAATCTAACAGAATTAGTTTGTAGTGATAATCAATTAACATTATTAAATGGAATTGAAAATTTGGTCAATCTAACAGAATTAGTTTGTAATTATAATCAATTAACATCATTAAATGGAATAGAAAATTTGGTCAATCTAACAATATTATTTTGTTATTCTAATCAATTAACATCATTACACGGAATTGAAAATTTGGTCAATCTAACATCATTATATTGTTATTCTAATCAATTAACATCATTAAATGGAATAGAAAATTTGGTCAATCTAACAACATTACAAGGTGGTTTTAATCAATTAACATCATTAAATAAAATAGAAAATTTGGTCAATCTAACAGTATTAGATTGTAGGTCTAATCAATTAACATCATTAAATGGAATAGAAAATTTGGTCAATCTAAAATCATTATATTGTATTCAAAATCAATTAACATCATTAAATGGAATAGAAAATTTGGTCAATCTAACAACATTATATTGTATTCAAAATCAATTAACATCATTAAATGGAATAGAAAATTTGGTCAATCTAACAACATTACAATATCAAAATAATTTAATAGTTCACATTCCTCCAAACATTGTAAGAAGATTAAATAGATTAACAAATGGACAAAATGTTTACAATGATGGTCAAAATGTACACAATCATAACATACAAGAATCCATTAGAAAATCCGTTAATAATATTCTTAAAATTAAACCAACAATTACTGATACAACAGATTTAATTTTAAATGATACCATTTTAACAAACGAAACAAAAGAAATTTTAATGGAATACAAAAATAGCAAAGATATTTATAGTGCTTTAAATATAACATTTGAAGAACTTTTATTATATGTTTTTAATAGAATTGAAATAAACGAACATAAAGATGAAATAAAACATGTGCTTAATGCTGAAATGATAGATTCAGTATGTAAATGTTTTACAGGACGAATGTCAAGACTAATAAATTGTTTAAATGGATTTGATTCATTGGTGAATATTCAAATAGCAGATAATGAACAAATAGCTCAAGTAATTGAAGTTGTAAGAGTCGGTTTAGAAAGAGAAAATAAATATGAACTTGAATTGCATAAAGAATTAGTAAGAAAACATTTAATAGAACGTAACTATGATAATGCTGTTATTGAAGAATGGGTTTCACATATTGAATAAAACAAGTTTGTAATAACCCTTTTATTCTTACCTTGCTAGTCGGAAAAGGTATACACGTTCTCTCAATTCCAAATAATAATTATATCTTTCTTCAGTCGCCAATTTTTTTAAATAAACTTTGCAATTTCCCGATGCAATTTGCTCTACCCATTTTTTATCTATATTGGATTGCGGATTTTGTTGTATAATTGTATTGAAAATACGGATCGTTTTCCAGTCTTCCAATATTTTTTCAAATATATAAATAACTTCTTCACCAGTGGCATTGCGTTTCATTGTTTTCTTTTTCTCTCTTCTCTCTTGTTTCTTTGCATTATATTGATCTTTTTGTTGATTCATCGTTGTTGTTTATATTTGGGTAGATTGTTTTATATTCTATTTTACTTTCTTTAATTTATATTCATTCACCATTTTTTCATATAATTTATATCTATGTTCAGATAATTCTGATTCATAAAATGGCATTATACCATCACACATTTTTTGTTTAATATTTTTTACTATATTTATTGTTACTAATGGATTTTTAATTTTATCTAAAATATCAGCAGGGGTTTGTCCATCAATTGTTTGCGTAATTACAATTAATATTTCATCCAATTTAATTTTTCTTTTGCTTATATTTACTTCTTCTTGTGACATTGGTTTTATTTCTTTTCTCTCTTCATCCCTACAAATAATAATTCCATTTTTAATTCTAGTTACTGTATGTCTTGGTAAATCCATTAACTCTTGTATTTTCACATTTGTATTTCCTTCTTGAATTAGTTGTCTAACTTTCAAAATAATTTCATCACTAACACTTCCTTTTGCATCACGAATAGATACCGACATTTTCTGTTTTGTTTCTTCTGAAAATTGTTTTCCAAAATTATGATTTCCTTCACCCATCATAGATTCAGATTTTTGTTTATAAACTTCTGTTCTATGTTCTTTTTTAATTTCTTGTTCTTTTATTTCTTCAATATGAACTGCATCTAAATAACCCTGTTTGCCTTCATCTGATTGATTTAATTCTGTAAAATGTTCTATTTTATGTTTTTCTTCATTTGTTATTCTATACATTTGTTCTTTTATTACTGGATCTGATGTACTTAAAAATATTTCAAATGCACATACTTGATTATATTTTACAATAACTCCTGGTTTCATAAGTTGAATAAAATTTATACAATCTTTTTTTTTTGTAATTAAAAGATTATATGTATCTACTTTACCATATCCTAAAAACTCTTGCATTTTATTTAAAATTTCAGGATGATTTTTTTGTGCTATAGAAATAGTATAATTATATTTATGTTTATCAATATATACACATCCTTCAGCATCAAATAATCCTTGAATATATTCTATATTTAATCTTGAAAAATCATAATCAAATATTTTTTTTTTCTTTAAACAACAATTATATAATTCTTCTTTTTCTACATTGTTATGAGGTATATGTACTATTTTACTAAATTCATATAATGCATCTATTTGTTTCTGTTTTATAATAATATGATCTTTAATGTATTGCAAAATAATACTATATTCATTACTTCTAATAACTAAATTGTATTCATTTCTTACATTATGTTTATCAAAATACCCATCTTCTACTATTTTATCAGTTATATTACAATTTCTATTTGCAGATGCTGTAATACTTCCTCCAAAATGATATCGTAATATTTGTAATATATTTGTTCTTGATTGTGCTAATGTTATTCCTGATTGATAACCATCTGTAATTTTTCTGATAAATATACATCCATCTCCATCTATCATTCCAGAAATATATGATGCATTAGGTTTACAATCTTTATACTGTTCTAATTTTTTTAAATTGTCTTGTTCAATAGTTTTACTCATTGTATATAGTATCATATACTATTGTTTTTAAGTTGTTTTCAATTTTAATATTATAATTGCTATAATATTAAAACTTATATTTCATAAATATATATAAATAAATGTAGGATATAACTCCCAACCGCTTAGTTGGAATATGCTAAACCTCCCATTCCCGACATGATCCTTAGCCAAATCATATACCCCACTAAGTTTCCCTAGTGGACGGACTGTATCTTAAGCCAACTCAGATTGATTAGATCTTCATAGTCAACCAACACCCGTTCAGTCTCTGACGCCCTACCATTCTCTATCATATCGAGATTAGGTAGTAAGCATGCGGATTGCCCAATCATTCTAACTATTACCGTACCGGAGTTAAATCTCCGCCACATAACCCTTTCGGTATTATGCTTGGTGTAGAATGCTCTAAGGGGTTCCCCGAACAACAAGGTGTTTTGCAAAATAAAATGTAGTCAAAAACAACAAATCATTTCACTAGCTACTAGCATATTTTGTGAGTGCTTAACCATTTTTTCACAAGACCAGTGCTCACATAGTCTTGATGGGTAGCTTTTCAACGCACTAAGAATTTTTACGTTGTAATTGGTGGCATAAATACGCACCTTAGCAGTTTTTGTTCCTTCAACTGTTGCGTTTGAGAGCACGAGTTGGAGTGTAGCGTTGTCAATTCTTGAAAAATTGCACGTGCCGCTTGGCTGATGTTCTTCGGGTCTTAGTGCAAAAGAATACACGTTAATACCTTCATCAGGGCATCTTGTGTGGCATTGGTAAGGTTGGACCCAAGAGAAGTAAGATCCTTCACGTTCAGAGAAACGATCTTGTCCATTGAGTTGGATCTTAGCAACGACAACAGGGTTTTGACCCCAACAATGCATATCCAAAGATGTTTCAGAGAGGACGAAAGTTCCGGCATCAGAGACTGTGGATCCATCATTGTGTCCATTTCCGGCATTCAATTGAGCATCAGTTAGACCAAGTCCAAGAGCTGCTGCACTTCCAGCTGGAAGTTGAATTTGTGGTCCAGAGATATTTGGTTCAGTGTAAGCATTGTTGTATTCACCTCCGTGCCAGTATCCAGTGAATCCTGGTGGCATGTATGCATCTTCAGCACCAGCGTCTTGGAAAAGACCACGGGCATCAATGAAGGCACCTGCACCGGCAAGCTCAGATGGTCCGCCGAATGCGTGGATAGCATTTGGAAGAGCATCAATCGCATCCGTGTAGTTGAAAGGTTGTGCTCCAAGAACTTTGAACAATGTAGAATCGCAGAGCAAAGATGAGCAGTAATCAACGTTTTGATCTGGCTGAACAACCCAGATCAATTCCTTGACGGGGTGGTTAAAGTTCATTCTAATTTTGTTACTAGACGATCCGACCGACTCGTCGCCGGTGAACTGGAGCTGAGATATCAAATATTCATGTGGATTTTGCGCGAATCTTCTTCGCTCGTCGGTGTCCAAGAAAACATAGTCAACATAAAGAGATGCAGCAACCAAAGATTGGTTGTAGGCAATTGTTGCTGGAACAGTTTGTCCGGCAGAGTATTGACCAGAAGTAGCGTTTGTTGCAGATGAGTTGCAACTGAGGGATGTAACTGCCCACAAGCACTCATCAATAGGGCGGATATCAAGGTTGATCTTAACTTCGTGATATTGAAGAGCTATCAAAGGAAGAGCCAAACCGGGGTTTGTGCAAAACCAGAATTGAAGTGGGATGTAAAGTGTTGTTTCAGGAAGAGCGTTTCTTGGTGCGCAAACTTGTCTTGGCGCAATAGAGTCGCAAGGTCCATCAATCTCAGCGAAAGAAGGATCTGTGATGAAGGTAAGTTGGGTTGTGTTACCAATCATCTTGAAATAACCACGTTGTTGTTCAGCAGTCATTGTAAGTTGGGTCCAGATGTGCATCCAGTCACCATATTGGCGATCAATTCTTTGACCTCCAATTTCAACCTCAACTTGAGCAATAAGTTGCTCTCCTGGGTAATCCAACCAACGAGCATAGACGCTCTTGACGTTGTTGGCAGATTGGGATGAATTTCCCATAAGTTGGTTGATCTCTGGAAGTGTCACTTGGAGGTATGTGCGGTAACACAAATCACCATTTCTGCTGATTGTGCATGTCACTCTTCGTCCAAAGTCGGCTTGTCCATTAAATGTTTGTTCGATTGATTCAATTGCAAAATTTGTATAACGTCTGTATGTCACCTTCCAAAAGGTAATTTGTGGATTTCCTGTAAGATAAACATCTTGTGCTCCATAAGCTACTAATTGCATAAGCCCACCGCCCATTATAATTTCTGTAAAGAAAAAAATTTTATAAATTTACATTTAATTCATTTTAATTAAATAATTTAATTACTAATTATTTAATTATTACTTAACTCTTATATTTCATAACATATTACTTATAGACAATAATATTTTTACAGCATTAATATTTATGTTATTTCTCTCTTAATTTCTTTCTTTATTTTTCCTAAATAAAATGAATGATCTAATAATATAATTCAATAACCTCAACTGTTTTTTCAGTAAAATTTTTAATCCAATAATGAATACATTTTTTTAAATTTTCTAGTCGTTCATTCCATTCAGGTTCTCGTGTTTTAATTATTTGCATAATTCCTAAAGTATTTAATTTCCAACATGATTTTATTAGTTTCCCAGATTCATCTACATAATCATCAGGATTAAATCTTATAAATACTATTGGTCTATGACCTAAATCCTGTGATATTTCCATAACTCTTTTATTTTCACAACTGCAATCATAATTAGTATGTTTATTTTCATCAATTTCTACAATTATAATATGCGACCCTAAATCTGTTAGCAAATCAGGTCGTCTTTTAGAGCAACCCTCTTCAACTTTTTTATCAGCGATCCAAGTAAAATCTGGAAAATACTCAATAATTTTATCAGTAATATATTTTTCTTTTGTTTTATAATTTCTAGTAATAGGTTTATCAGGAAATAAATGCATAAAACAGAATACACAATAACCTTCATATTTATTACCTTTAATTGTATGACACCATGTAGATTTACATAATGATGATCCTCCACATATTTTGCAACAAGACTTTAGTTTAGAATGAATACACGTTTGTGATCCTTTACAAGGAATACATGTTTGTCTATTAACATTATGTTGGCAAATCTCTTGTCCTTTACATTCTTTACATCGTGCTTTTCTTTTTTCATGAATACATAACTCTGATCCATCACAATCTTTACATCTAGATTTAAGTTTAGAATGCTCACACATTTGTGACCCCCCACATAAATTGCACCTATTTTTTCTTTTATTATGCTCGCAAATTGAGCCACCTTTACAAATTACACAGTCTGCTCGTCTTGTTTTATGCTCACAAATTGAACCACCTCCACATTGAACACACCGTGTTTTTAATCGTTTATGATCACAAAAAGAAGTTGGACTGCAAATTATACAACCATATTTAAATTTTTCGTGTTCGCATTTACTCATACTAATTTATATACATCTTATATTTATAAATCATTTCAATTTTTATTTGTATAACTACTTAAAAATATATTATTATATTGTATAGTAAATGGATGCAAAATATAAATTATTAGAAGAAGAAAATAAAAAATTACGTGATGAATTAACTGCAGTCAAAGAACACCTAAAAAAATATACTGCGCCAGCGAGAAGTAAAACATTTTATGAAAATCATAAAGAAGAATTACTTGAAAAAATGAAAGCAAACCCAATATCAAGTGAAAAACGAAAAGAAATAAATAAAAGAGCATATCAAAAACGAAAAGAAAAGGAAAAAGAATTAGAACAATTAAAAGAAATAGATATTAATATATAATTCGTATAAGAACTTAAAGTTATAATCTTTAGTAATATATAATGGAAATGCAAATATATGAAGAGAAAGAAGAAGATGATTTATTACAATTAATGAAGATCCAAATGAGCACAGAACAAGAACAAATATTTATGACAAGTCATTATTTATATTTACAATATGGATCTGACAATACTAAATTTGTAGTTAATTTTGACGAGGTTTGGAAAAATGTAGATTTTACACAAAAAGTTAGTGCTAAACGATTATTAGAAAAACATTTTGTAGAGCATACAGATTATAAAATAGGTGCTCTTCTTTTGGGAAGAGCGAGTTTAGAAGAAAAAGCAGCTCCACAATTGGGTGGAGCTGCTTTTATAAATGAAAATAATGAAAAAGCAGCTTTACTTTTGGGAGGAGCGAGTTTAGAAGAAAAAGCAGCTTTACCCAAAAGTAAAGCTGCTTTTACTATTAAAAAGAATTTAGGTGGATCAGGACAAAATAAAGAATTAATTTTATTAACTGTAGATTGCTTTAAAAATTTTTGTATGTTAGCAGCAACACCAAAAGCAAAAGAAATACGAACCTATTATATCAAAATGGAAAATATAATGCATGAATATTATAAAAATTTTAAATTTAAAAATAATGAATTACAAACAACTCTTCAACTATCGCAAAATTCATTCCAACTTTCTCAATCATCGCTTCAACTATCTCAATCCGCACTTCAACAATCTATAAAAGAAACCGCAATTAAAAGACATGAAGTATTGATTGAAAGTAATTTAAATAAATGGGTAGTTTATTTTTGCAGAATTCAATTACGAGAAGATGGCAGTTTTATACTAAAAATTGGAGAAACTATTGATATCAAAAGTAGAATGGATGCATTGAAATGTAATTTTGAAACAAATATAATATTATTAGATGTGTTTAGATGTGAAAATAGTATTAAATTTGAAAAATCATTGCATAATAGTAATGAACTTACTAAATATAAATATAATCAATTAGAGCATAAAAATAAAAAGTTATCAACTGAAGCATACCATATTCCAAATCAAAAAGAATATGAAAAGATCGTAAAATTTGCTAATAATGAAATGCATAAATATAATAATATTGAATTGACTAAATTGCGAATTGAAGAAAAAAAGATGGATCTAGTTGCTTCATTTATTCCATTTTGTAAAAGTTATGATGAACTTATGAATATACTAAATAAAATAACTTCGCCAATACATTTTGAAATAGAATTAAAAGAAAAAATAATTAAAGAGATTGAAAATGTAGAGACAATAGAAGTTGTAGAATGCAACAGCAATTGCATAGAAGAAGAAAAGGAAGAAATAGAATGCGACCACAAGCGCAATTGCAAAGAAGAACCATTAGAGGAAGAAGAAAAAGAAGAACCCAAAGAAGAAAATATAATTGTACCAAATAGTTCAACCGGACCAATAGTTCAAATATATCATAAAAGTGATTTAACAAAAGTAGTTCATGTATATAATAGTATTATAGAGGCAACTAGAGATTTTAATTATAATAATAAAGTAGCATCATTTACATCAATAAAAAAAGCACATCAATATAAAACAATTTATCAAGATCATAGATGGCATTTTATTTCTAATCGCCAAGAACCCAATTTACAGCAGCCCCGAAATATTGGAGAAACAATAGTTACCCAAGAACGAAATCAAGGACAAATTGCAATGTTAAATATTGATAAAACAAAAATTATAAAAGTATTTAAATTATCCAAAGATGCTGCAAAAGAAATTTTACAACATCCCTCTGCAATGTGTACTGCAATAAAACATTCGTCGCCCCTAAATAATCATTATTGGATGCATTGGGAAAATGTGGATGTTTTGCTACAAGATGAATTTTTAAAAATAAATCTTCCTCCAACTAAGCAACCAAATATAAGAGGAATACAAATTAAACAGATACATCCAATTACTAATGAAATTGTAAAATTATTTGTATCCTATACAGATATCCAAAAAGAATTAAAAATTTCAGTTAAAAAAATTAAAGAACTAATAGAGAGTAATGAAATTTATAAAGGAAAATATAAATTTAAACTGGTGTAAGTAATTCACCTCAACAAATTATCCATATCCAAATTGGAAGTAATAAAAGTTTGCAAATAGGAATCCGAAAAGATTTCCGACTTGCCTTCGTGATCTTTCAAAAAAATATAGCTGTCTCCATTTTTTTTCACAGACCATCCATCATTTACAGCATTAAAAACAAACAACATTTTTTGAAATTTTAAATGATTAATATTATGTGTTGATCCAGTACTAATATTAATGTCCATTATTAAATAAGGTAGAAAAGTAAAAATTAGTTCAAACCAATAAAAATAAAGAATACAGAATTACAAATACTTAAATAATTAAAAGTATAAAATATAATATGCCTTCTTTTAAGCCAAAAACAAATAAAAATATTAAAGTCACTAAAAAGAATTCCACAACTTTAGATGGGAAACATAAAGAGTTTATAAATGAATTCAGTATTGATGACCAAGATATTATACCTAAATTAGAAAAAGAGAGAACCGAATTGAAACAAAAAATGGGACAAGAGAATTTAACAATTGAACAATTGTTAGATTATAAAGATCGTATTCTTGAAATAAGAACAATGATCAAAGAATTGAAACAAAAAAAGAAAGAATATTACCTAAATAATTCAAAACATATTTTTGATTACTTTGAAGATAAACAGAATATTTCTAAAAAAGAGACAACTAGTAAAAATAAACTATTGAATACCTTTTTTAAAATTGATACCGGAGAAGAACAAACTGCAAATAATGTTACTAAAGAATCTAGTATTTTTCAAAAATATTTGAGCAATATTGATGAATCTTTTTTGGATATTAATATGTATATTCATCCAACTGATATTTGTCAATACTGTTTTAAAGGCGAATTAATTTCCATGGAAGATGAAGGTGTGCTTATTTGCAATACATGTTTTCGTAATATTCCTTATTTAATTGAGAATGAAAAACCATCCTATAAAGAGCCACCAAAAGAGGTTTGCTTTTATGCTTATAAAAAGATTAATCATTTTAAAGAAATATTAGCACAATTTCAAGGAAAAGAAACTACACAAATACCAACTGACGTTATTGAATTTTTAAAATTACAAATCAAAAAAGAGAGAATATCTTTAGATAAAATGACATACTATAAGACAAAAGAATTGCTGAAAAAACTGGGGTTCAATAAATACTATGAGCATATTAATTTCATTAAAGATAAATTGGGTATTAAACCACCCATTATTTCGCAAGATTTAGAAGAAACATTGTGCAACTTTTTTATAGAGATTCAATACCCTTATGCGAAACATTGTCCTGATTATCGCGTGAATTTTTTGCATTATTATTATGTTCTTTTTAAATTGTTTGAGTTATTAGGTGAACGTCATTATTTACCTGAGATTCCAATGTTAAAAGATAGAGAGAAACTGATTGAACAAGATACAATTTGGAAAAAAATATGTGAAGAGTTGAATTGGGAGTATATTACGACTATATGAGCAAAATATATCAATCTAGCACTAATTATTTTTATAAACTTGTGTTGATGCTTTAAATACAACAAAAATTATTATAAATACCATAAATAAAAATAACAATTTGGCAAAACAATATAAAATAGTAAATCCTGGTTCTGGTTCTTTATCTAAATTCAACATAGTAATAACGGCCTCTTTTAAATACCCAATTAAAAAATTATCTTTCTCTGACCATGTTAATTTATTTTCTGTATTTGGATAAGTTTGATAGCATAATGGCATATAATATAAATACTTATTTGCAATATTTTTATTAATAATGACATCCCAATGTTTATATTGAGTATCTAATTCTTTACGAATTGTTTGTTTTGAATAAATAATTCCGTGCGTTGATAATGAATGAAATGAATAATAAGTATACAAATTATAAGGAACTATTATAATTGGATTACATCCCAAATAATAAATAAATTCTTCATCATTGTGATCTGTCATAAAAGTATTTATATTTGTGATATGCGAATGATTTTTTATTTCTGGATTAAATATAAAATCATCTTCTAAAATTAAAATATGTCCATACTCTTTCTCTCTTGCGTGTTTAAATGCTTGTAAAAATGCATCAGATAAGTCTTGATAGGATACTTGTTCAATTAATTTTTTCTCACATTTTTTAAATCCATCATTATGGACAATATAAATTGTTTTTGTTGGTTGAGTTTGTTTCAATTGTTCTTTTATATGATCTAAACGACCATTTCCATCTAAATGAATAATATAGGTTGCATCAACAGATTCATCTAATAATCCGCGATCATAATTTATTTCTTCAAAATGATAGCAAGATGTATTATAATCAATATCCATCTCTATTTATATATGTAATCTTTTTTTATTATGAACAAAAATATAAATTAAAAATAGGATTTGAATAATTAAAATAACATTATTAAAATAAGGTTCAGTCATACTGTGAAAGCCTGAATCATCATACATTTTTTCTACCTTTGAAAATGATTTACCGAATATTAGATTACCTATTTCGATTGTATCAAAATAATCTGCTGAATTATACAATATATATAATATACGTATTAATATTAATAATAATGATAATATAGGTGTTAAAATGTTACTGCGAACTGATGCGTAATATATACTAATAATATTAAAAGTAACAAATATTAATTTATAAATATTAAAGTATTTTTTTAATGTAATTAAGTTTGCATTTAAATACAGTTTAAATACATCAAAATGATCATTAGAATTAGATATATATTTAATATAATAATATGTAATTGGACATTTATCATCATGATCTATCCAAGATAATATTTGCAATATACTACAAATTATATATATAAAATCATAATTAAAATTTTTTGTAAATATAAATATATAAAAACAAATAAAAACTGATAATAATATATGAAATATTCCTATGCTTTTTTTAATCATATTTATATAAATGAATATATAATAACCATATCCATATGTTTAAATAATAAATAAGCGCCACTGAATGCACTCATATGTAATATTGGCCATGTATATTTAATATATTCGTGCTTACTGCATAAACATCTAGAATACATGTATAAAATAAATACTAATGAAATAAACCCTATTGTAAAATTTGAGCAATGTTTTAAACTAAATAATAAATTAGGCACCCATATTAACCCAATTAGTAATAATAATATTCTATCTGATGGTATTACATTAAATACCATACTAAACGTAAAATAAGATAAAATCATACTTTCCAAAATAAACAAGTATTTTTTAATATTTTTATCTATTTTTGAATAATAAGTATATGCTATAAATCCAATTGAAATCGCAATTAGATCTAAACATAATAAATAATTATTATCTATATAGTAATGGTGTATCATTCCACAAATACCTATAAATAGTAATGCAGCAGTCATTCCAATATTTTTACAAAATAGGATTAATATAAATGCAGGTATCATGGTAAATATATCTAGATAATTAATTGCTTTCATATATTAATAATATAATTTATTAATATATTTACTTATATTCTTATTATTTTTATTTAGTTACTTGATTGCTTAGAGTCCCCCCATACTAGCACCCACCAAATTTAGACCAATACCTAGACCAGCACCAGCCCGTGTGGTAACACCCATACTAGGCAAGTATGTATCCAAAATACTAAATGTTGCTGCAGCTGTTAGAGCAAGAAGAGCAATCTCTTCCAAATTTAGTGATCGTTTAGGAATAACATAGGCAGCAATAGCGACCATCAAACCTTGAACCAAATACTTGATTATTCTTTTAATGAACTCTGCAATATCAAACATTTATATAAATTAATAAGAAAATAAAAAGAATAAGAAGAAATAAAAGAATTAAACAATTATGCGATAAAATACTTAGAATTAAATATGATTACTAATTAATGAGCAAGAGTTACGAGAAAAAAAACAGTAAAAATGGCAAACCAAATCCTAAATATGTAGATCTCCTAGAAGAAGATAAACCAGTTGCTGGACAAAAGTTTGTTTGTATGTCATTTGTTTCTCCTGAAAAAATCTTGAAACAAAAAGAACTCTACTTTTTCGAACAGTTCCTAAAGAAATGGGATTTTTCTAAATCAATGGATAAATTTGTTCAATTTATGAATTTCATCTCTTTTAAATACAAGATTTCATTTGAAGATTTGACAACAGATTTCAAAGAATTTGTAAAGGAGGAGCACTCTAATTTGAGTAATTCCGGTCTGGAGGATGATTACAAAACTTTTTTGGATAAGGAAGAACAAGAGTTGGACAATAGTTTCAATATTAAATATAATTTTCAAACATCTACCCGTGGAATTAAAGTTAGAGGAACATATCCTACTTTAGAAGAAGCTGAATTGAGATGCAAAATGTTGCGTGAATTAGATCCTAATCATGATGTTTTTGTTGGTCCTGTTGGTCTATGGATGCCTTGGGATCCTGAAGCATACAAAACTGGTCGTGTAGAATATATCGAAGATGAATTGAATCAATTGATGCACGAAAAAACAAAGAATGAATCTTTTGCCAAGTCGGCATTTGATGAGCGTGTTAAAGAGGCAAAGAAAACGGCAATCAGTGAAAATATTAAATCTGCTGAAAAGACTGGAGCATCATTGACGCAAAATATTGATGCTAATGGTAATCTTGTTGGTATTCAAAATATGAATACACAAGAATCCAGTTTTGCAAAGAAAGAAGGGGAGAAGGGAGAGGGAGAGGGAGAAGAGGAAGTAACCTCTGCAGATATTCGTGATGAACTTTTTGAAGGTGATAATATTATTACTGGAAAAACTGATAATGGACAAAGTGAACTATTAAGTGGTCCATTTGCATCCACTTTTAGCAAAAGTGGAGCAAAATAATCCACTTTTAGCAAAAGTGGAGCAAAATAGCAATTCCGATTGCAGATGGCAAATTTATAATATATCTTCAATTATTGTAGAATTTTCTAATTGTTCCTTAATAATAATAATTAAATCATTAATTATTATTTTTGATATTTTTGATAATTCTTTTTTATAAAATTCATTCAGATCAAATGAATATGTCGTGTTTAAGCAGATCATTGTAATTATAAGGAAAACAATTAGTATTCTTGACATTTTGATTAGTTAATACAAGAATTAAATACTTAAAAATATATTTCAATTTTTATTATATATGTTTAAACAAAATAAAAAAGACAAAATACAAAAAGATAATTTTTGTTGCCAATTATGCAACTACCCGGTGATAACTAGCAAGAATAAATGTTGTCATCGATTTTGTGATTATTGTTTGACAACTCTATATAGTTCTAAATTGGCAGAATGTAAAATATGCGAATTTATACAGCAACAGCATAATGGTAGTTTTCGGTAAACTTAGTATTGTTTGAGATTGATCTAGACATTTTAGCTGGTGAACAATTTTCATATGACGCTGCTTTGGCAATGGTTTCCCATGTATTTAATATTGCGCCACTAGATGTTTCTATTTTATTTACTTTTTTGCCAGTAGAACTTGTTGCTTTATGAACATATTTGTCATCCGTTTTTAATCCTATTCCATAATAACCAAAATTGCTTTTTGAATCAACTGATTCTAATACTTTTTTTGCTTCACTATTAGAACCAACCCATAAAGCACCTTTTTGGACATAGGGACATTCATCTAAATAAGTTGTTAATTCTTTCAACTCATCTTTATCTGATACTGAGGGTTTATTAAGCGATTTTTTCCATCTTTTATATTCATCTAGTAATACTACATTTAATATTCTATTATTGGGTGCAAAATTGCATACATTAAAAATGAAATTTTCTGGATCTGAATTAATTAATCGTTTTTTATATTCAATTGGTTTTAGCATAATACCTTGAAACCCGTGAACTACTTGATTCTTATTTTGGTCGTTTAATCTTTTGGGTTTAAATTTAATATTTAAATATGATTTAAATTCAAGAAATATTTCTTTTGTTGGTTTTATTTTCATCCATATACGAAACTGTGCTTCAATATCAGCTGAACTAGTTTCAACATCTGTTCTAACAATACATTCTTCTGAAACAAATTTATCAAATTTTTGTGTTAACTCTGTTTGTGGTATTAATGGATTTACTTCTTTTTCTTTTGAATCTACTGTTTCTTCTTCCATTAAAAATTCTATTCTCTCATCTCGTTGTTTAATTATTTCTTCTAATTCATTAATCTTTAATAAATGTTTATCAACTGTTTTTTTATACTCTTTATTCTCATCTTCTAATGTGCATTTTGCAGTTTTTAATTCTTCATTCTCTTTAACCAATAAATTAAAATTATCAATATTGCATACTTTTAATTCAATAATGCTTTTAATATAGGTATTAATTTTACTTATCGTACATGTTTCATCTATTGAAATAAGTTCAGTATAATTTTCATTGGCAATAGTTAGTGATCTAATTTGTTTTTTAATTTTGGGATGCTTTTTGATATCATTTTCTATTTCTACTTTATTTTGCACTTTGAATGCTCCAATTAATTTAAAATTGGTGAAATCTTTTTTATGTGCTTGAACTCTAACTGATAAATTATTACTTTGTCCAAATTTAATTAATGTTTCATTACTGCTATTTGTATTCTCTATTGATCCTATATAAACGCATTCTGTATTTTTTGGAAATTGCAGTAAAATGATTTCTTGTTTTTCTTGCTCTGAAGTTTTTTGAATATTTTGGATCTCTGTGTCTTTTGCTGTTAGTTGTAATTGTTTGGATTCTAGTTGTAGTTTTAATTCATTACTTTCTTCATTAATTGTGTCTTGAATTATTTCTTCCATTTTTAAATAATATTCGTGAATTTCATCTGCTTTTTTTGTTCCTGCTTTTAAACAAAATGATTTAAATGTTTTTACTGTTAGATATATTTTTTTAATATTATGACCTCCTCTTCCATCAGTTTTTTGCTCACCCTCAAAGGTGAGCAAAGATTTATAATCTTTATTAATAACAAAATAATTTTCTAGTAATCTTTTTGAAGCAGATTTTTGATTAAATCCTAACCAATTCCATATATTATCTAAATCTATTACAAAATCTGTCGTAGAATTATAATTTAAATAGCAATAAAAAGATGAAACAAATAATTGTTGTTCAAAATTACTAAATCCTTCTTGTAATTTAGTTAATAATTTACCATTATATGATTGAGATAGTTTTGTAATTGGGTTATGTTCAATTAAGTCAACGATATTTAGTTCTTCCATTATACTTAGTTATATGATATGTCTTTATATTGTTTAAATTTTAATTGATTATGTTTTTAAAAGTAAAATCAAATTATCGATTTACACATTATGTTTAACATACCCAATAGGTAGTGCTTAGGATGCACTCCCTTACCATTTGCTCTTCTTTACATTGATTTTAGGTCCTTGTCCGCGTTTTTTGGTGTTATTTGGGTCATATTTCTCGTCTTCATCATCTGAGTTAATGTCTTTTGACAATTCCCAGAACTCTTTTGACCCTAATTTGAAGTCATTATGGGCATCCGCTTTATACCAGAATACTTGATCCTGTAATTTATTTGATTTTGCAGTGTTATTTATCACTAAACACTCATAATTTTCAGTGCATTGGTCCATCACCTGGCAAAAAGCTTCGAAAGTTGGAAACATACCCGCATAGTTTTCATAAATTCGTTTTCTATTGGCGATATATGGTTCTCTGAGGATAAATACGTAATCAATATTTGTTCTGAGCATCGGTGGTATGCCTAGGGGGTATTGCATTGTGATGACTAACATGATCTTCCAGTGTCTGCCGTTCATAAAGAGAAGTCGCATCATCTTATCACGTGTCCATGAACCGTCATACAGACAATCATCCAATATAACAAAGGCTCGCGGATCGATCGTGCTTCTTTTAAAAGTTTCGACTTCTTTTTTTATTTGTTTTAATACCGATTTTTGCCTCTTAAGAATATTCTCAATGATCGCCGTATTGTATTCATTATGGATAAACAATTTGGGCACCATTTTGCCGTAAAATCCGTTTCCCTCTTCAGTTCCCGCAATTACCACGCCAATTGGAATGTCTTGGTGATAAAAAAGGAGATCTCTTACGATGTAAGTTTTACCACTGCCCCTTTTGCCTATGAGCACAACAACAGGTCCCTGCGCTTCATTTGGTTTAAAACTGATAGAATTCATTGTAAATCTTTTTAATTCAAGTGACATATTATATTAAATAACTTATTTAATTATATATCTACGCAAAACATTTCTTATAAGTCTTATTTCTTCGCATTAAACACGATCGTTTATATGTAAACTTTCTCTCTTTAATTTTTTGCTCAATCATTTTAACAACTTTATCATCACCTCGGTTCAAATATCGCTGCAACTTATCATTAATATTTTCCTTTTCGCGTTTCAATTTGGTAAGTCCAGTAGTCACTCCATTAAAATTCACTTTTTCATAACCAGGAAATCTAGATAAACTGACTTCACACGTAGATTCTGCTAAAATACCATTCGCCCAGATTCCATAATTATCATACTTATTTGCATTTTCCAAAACAATATGATAAATATTAAAAAACCCTTCTTCATTAACTTCTTCAAATCGGTCATCAAAATAAGCAATCAATTTATATTTATCGTCTAGTTCCATTTTATAATCATTATAGTATTTCATTAAACTCTTCATATTTTCTACTTCATCTGCCGACATATTTTCTTCATTTTCAAGACGAATAGTATAAGTATTATAATGCTCAATAAGTCTGCTCATCTTTTCATACTCCATATCAGTTAAATCGTCATATAATAAAGCGTGAGATCCGGTAACATAAAGATCTTCAATAAGGTTGGGATGTCTCTCTTTTTTAATACAATATAATTTATTAATAGTAGATTCGCTAGAATTTTCTAAAGCACTTTTCACAATAAATTTTGCTTTTCTATAATATCCGCCTTTGCCACTTTTATTATAAATTTTCACAAAAGTATTTTCTTTAATATCTTCTATTGCAACATACTGTTCTCTCTTATCAATCATACAAAGAATTTTAGTTCCTTCTTTAAAACAAATAGATTGTATATCTAGATAAAAATTAGCAATAAAAGAACCAGTAGTTATATCATAAATATATAGTCTTACATATCCACCTGTATGAATTATTACATTTGAAAAATCAAATTGTGTAAATATTTCTGTAACACGATTAGTTGTTCCTAAAGTAGATAAATTATCATTTGTAACAAACATAGTTCCTAAATTATTAAATATAATATTACCTAGTTGATATCCTAATGGACTTGTCCATACGCTAGTTGCAGTTGGAGTTCCAATTAAATTAATAGCTGATATAAACCCTGGAATGGATGGATCTGGAAATATATACACATTTGTAATATACAAATAATCATTTAATATGGCTAGTTCAATTGGAAAATTTAATAAATTTAAATTAGACGTAGTATAAAATATAGATGCATTTGTTGGAATTGGTCCAGATGCATCCATTTTTGTAATAAAATAGTTTCCTGAACTAATATTTTGTATTCTATTAGCAATGTATAAATTATCATTAGAATCAAATACTATACCATCTGGTGCATTTAACATAGTTGGTGAACTATAATATATACTTGTACTTGCAGTATTATTAATTGGTATTTTAGTAATAAAATAATCTCCTACTGGTGCAGGAGAACCAGTACCTACAGTTTGATTTGTTACATATAAATTTTGACCAGTATTATCAATAGTGATTCCTATAGGATTATTTAAATAACCTGATGCACTACCATCATAAAATTGAGTAAAACTTGGTGTATTAATATCAAATGCAATGATCTGGTCTGTTGCATCATTATCTACAATATATATTATTCCATTATGATATACAATGCCATATGGTATAGATAGTAATAATACATTTGTATAATTAGCAATAAGTATTCCTGTTGGAGATAATTTAGTAATATATGGAGTCAATCCACTTGATGTAGTTGAAATATATAAATTTCCATCATCATCATAAGTCATACCCCGAGGATGTGCAGAATTAAACGGAAAATTTGTAAAATAATTTAAATTACCTCCAGAATAAACAGAAGAAACAATAGAACCGCCATTATTTTTTAAAACATATTGATGATCGGGAGATGGAATTATTATTGGATTAGAATATTCTACAGTTCCTGCATTATTTTGTTTTAATGGTGAAGGACTTGTAGTAATAGTTGCCATTATATTATATAAGTTTAAAAAATAATTATTTAATCTTATAATTTGCTAATGGAGATCAACTATGAAAAAAGAAAAAATACAGAATTATTCCAAACATTTAAGCAAAAGAAATTTACATTTCTCTCTAATGTCCAAAATTATTCACCAATTTACAAGAAATTTTTCTTGTTAAATGAAACAAACTATAATTCAGTTAATTTGAATCACGAATGGTTTCTTAAAGATATTAAAAATGTGAATTTTGATTTTAAGCATTTATATAGTTGTGCTTTGCAAAATGTGAAAACAGAAGATATTAAGGAAAAAGATGTATTTTTCAAAATGGCTCCATTATTAGATCCATTTAAATATATTGTTGGCAAATATGATCTAACAGATACAACATTATTTAATTTACCAGTTCATGATTCAGTCCTAGAACAAAAAACAGTGCATCCAAAAATAGTAGATGAAAACAACTCTGCCTATGTTGATGGTATGTTTTCATTTTTATCAAGCACACTAATTCATAAACATAATTTCGTGCATGGTGTTGATTATTATGGGTCTTTTTTGGCAATTAAAAATGCATTTAAATTGAATGTGATTGATGATTTGGAATATTTATGTAAATCGGAATTTTTCAATAAACATAAAAATAGTTTGTTTGAGATTGAACCCTATGAGCATTTTTTTGCAAAAAAACAATTGATGCCTATTAAGATTTCAGGCGATGAAGTAATTGATGAACTGGTTGAAACATTTGATGATTCTATTTTTGAAGATATGTTTGTTCCTGAACCAAGAGTAGTAGAATTAGAGGATGAATCAAATATATTATCACTTGATGACTTAGTTGACATGAATAATTCCGAAGAATTTATAGAAAATCCACTAATTAATGCTGCAGCAGCAGCAACCACTCTTAAATCAGTTACTACATGTTCCTCAAGATCTTCTTATACTACAGCAAGTGAAGATGAGGAAGAGGAAGAGGAAGAGGATAAAGAAAATGGTGAAGATAGTTCTGGTGAAGGAGATAATGAATCTAGCGAATTATTTGATAAAGATAAGAATAATGATAATGATAAATCTAGTTCCTCAGGGGAAGAGTCTGAATCAGATATGTTATCTGATGTAAGCGATGAAGAACTTTATGTAACAATAAACCAGTTCCCAGTGCAAGTCATATGTATGGAATATTGCGAAAATACATTTGATAGTTTAATAATGAGAGAAGAAGAATTAACCCACGACGAATGGTTTTCAGCTTTAATGCAAATCATTATGATTTTAATTACATACCAAAAAGTGTTTGCATTTACACATAATGATTTACATACAAATAATATAATGTATAATAAAACTAGTAAAAAGTATTTGTATTATTGTTATAATAAAAAATACTATAGAGTGCCAACATTTGGTCGCATTTTTAAAATTATTGATTTTGGTAGATCTATTTATAAATATAATAAATTATCATTTTGCAGTGATAGTTTCAAGAAAGATGAAGATGCGCATACACAATATAATTTTGAACCATATTTAAATGAAAAGAAACCAAGATTAGAACCAAATTATAGTTTTGATTTGTGTCGATTGGCTTGCTCTATATTTGATTATATAGTAGAAGATTTATCGGACATTAAAAATTTGAAAAAGTGTTCACCCATTGTTCGTCTTATTGTAGAGTGGTGTTTAGATGATAATGATGTAAATGTTCTTTATAAAACAAATGGCGATGAAAGATATCCCGATTTTAAATTATATAAAATGATTGCAAGAGGAGTGCATAATCATATACCCCATATTCAATTAAAACGTAAAGAATTTGATGCATTTTCTATTTCTAAAAAATCAGTACCAAAAGATGAAAAAGTTATGAATATTGACAATTACGCTTGTGGTCGTCCTGCTTAAGCAATTTAATAGAAGCATTCATCATACTTATTTTGCTCCACTTTTCTTAAAAGTGAGTGCGGTATTTTGCTCCACTTTTCTTAAAAGTGAGTGCGGTATTTTGCTCCACTTTTCTTAAAAGTGATTGCGGTATTTTGCTCCACTTTTCTTAAAAGTGAGTGCGGTATTTTGCTCCACTTTTCTTAAAAGTGATTGCGGTATTTTGCTCCACTTTTCTTAAAAGTGGATAAAGTAGAATTGCGGTATTTTGCTCCACTTTTCTTAAAAGTGGATAATATGACATTTGGATTTATATTATCAAGACATGTAAATTCGGAAACAACAAATCATTATTGGAATATTTGTATTAAACAATTAAATCTAATATATCCAGAAACATCTATTGTTATTATAGATGATAATAGCACTCCAGAGTTTTTAAAAGCAGACCAAGAATATAAAAATATTACTATTATTGAATCAGAGTATCCTAGACGTGGTGAATTATTACCTTATTATTATTTTTATAAGAATAAGTATTTTGATAATGCAATTATTATTCATGATAGTGTATTTTTTCAATGTAAAATTGCGTTTAATAAATTAGAAAAATCACAAATAAAAGTATTACCTATATGGCAGTTTGATTACCTTAAATATGAAAATAATTCTAATACTACTAGATTAGCGCATGTATTAAAACATAATACTAAAATATTGAAATTAATTGGAGATAACCAAGTGGTTTTAGGATTAAATCAAAAAAATACCTGGTCAGGATGTTTTGGAGTTCAATCTTATATTAATCATCAGTTTCTCTCTTTTTTACATGACAAATATCAATTATTTAATTTATTACATGTAGTTAATAATAGATTAGATCGTTGTTGTTTAGAAAGATTGTTTGCCATTATTTTTTATATTGAATATCCAATATTAAATCAGTTTAAATCTTTATTAGGTCCTATAAATAAGTATTGTAAATGGGGTACTACATATGAAGAGCATTGTGAATACTTGAAAAAATATGGAAAATCACGGATCCCTATAGTTAAAGTATGGACAGGTAGATGAAATAAATATTAAATTAAATATGTATAATATAATATAATGCCATATGGAAATTTTTATTTTGGGAAAGATGGATTTTTTTATAAAAGAATGGGAGGTGCAGGTGGACGAAAAAATCCGGCATTAGGAGTAATTTGTAATGCACCTCAAGATTTAAATAATCGGTATGTTGCAGGATCAGGCGTTGGCGCATCTAGTATTGCTAATCGCCGAGCTAGATTACAAAGAGCTACAACTTGCTATCCTTTTTGTAAATAAATTGATATCATATTTATATAATATATGAAATCAATATACAAAACTATAATGAACTTAAATTTAATACAACAACTAGTCATATTTAATGGCCTATATGACATTCTTTGCGCAGGCAGTATATTAAAAATAATAAATGTTCCATTATTAAATAAAATACATTTATCAATGTTTATAAATGAACCAACAGATCAAGAGAAAAGATGGATAGCCTATTGGGTATTTATGAATGGTTGTATTCGAATATCATTACAAAATAAATATTTAATTAGTATTTCATATTTGATTGAAGCTATTGTAATAATGAATGAATGTTTTATTCATAAACAAATTTATATATATAATGGAATTATAGTATCTTTATTATCTGTTATCATTGCCATTGCTATTTTAATTTTATTATAAGAATAAAAAGAAGAAAGAAGAGAGAAAGCAGAAAACCCAATCCAAATAAGTAGATATAATGAAACCACTTAAAGAACCTCGCCATTAAAATTCCGGATTACCTGTAAAAACCGCAGGAATATTATCGCTACTAACTGACTCCATCATTGGACTCAAATGATCTAATAAATAAAATCCAGACAAGACACTAATATAAACAATCAATGTATCTTTAATTAATTCCTTTAATGGTTTGTTTTCTTTTTCAATAAATCTCATTTCAATAAATTTCATAATTAAAAAAAGTATTGCAGCAGCTCCAGCATTTATAAACACATTAGATGACATTTAAATAGAGTAGAATTATTCTTATTATTTTTTTACGCATTTGAATCTGACATCAAATCCGGTAAAGTAAATTCTTCTAAATCTGATATTTCAAATTTAGGTTCATCCATATTATATACTTCTAAATCATTTAAAGAAACAGTTTGATCAGAAATATTTAATTTAACAGATCCATCATCATTGTCTTCTTCATCTTGTTTTCTTTGATTATAGCGAATTGCACTAATCTCTTCTAATCTATCTATATCTTTTGGAGCATTAACCAAATTTTCATTATTATCCGTATCTCTGACAAAATCAGTATCATTAAATTTAATTGCCGTATCTATAGAACTTAGTCCCGCTAATTTAGATACTTCATTAAATGCACTAGCGTTAGAACTAGTTGATTCTTCTGATGCTGCTATTACTGAGGCGCCTAATCCAACTGACTCTATAGGTGCTAATGCTACTGGAACTGATGCAATTGGGTTTGTTTTATTTTCAATCAATTGCTCTTTAATTTCTTCAATATATTCTTCTTCAGTTGTTTCGTCCATATAAGCACGTAAAATAGCTTCAATTGGGATACTTTCTCTAATGGTATTTAAAATACTCTCCTGAACAATCAATTCCAATTCACGATTATTTTTTTGTGTTTGTAATGGAGGAATATTTACTTCAAATAAATAAACATATTTATATATTTTTCTAGCAATTGTAATATATATTTTATGAATAAAATCATCAATCTTTGGAATATTAATATCTATTTTCTTTTGTTTTTGTCCAACTCGTATAGCAGTCAATAATTTCAATTGAATAATATACACACACGTTACTAAATCTTCTAAATAACTGCATCCACTTTTTTCAACAATTCTGGCACGTTCTGCTTCAATAATATTGGCATTCCATTTTGGAATACGACTGATAAAGTTTTGAAATGTCATCAAATATTTATTTGTCTCTCCATTTTCTTTACATAATCTAAAAGATTCATCAAAAATAGATCTTAATCCTTCAATCATAAAAGGTGTTAATATATTCACCAATCTTGAACCCCATTCATTTTTAGATTGATTTAAAGTTGTCAAATTAAAGTCATCCATTATTTAATGTATCTATTTTTATTATATTACATAAACGAGAAAAGAAAAATTACATAAACGAAATATTTTCCAAATTATATGTATTATTTAAAAAAGTAAAATTCAAAATAAATAGTATCAGTATTTTTTCATTACGAAACTCTTTTCTAACTTTATTAAAAGCAAATAATAATTCATACCTTTTTTCTAAAGATATTTCTGGATAATTATTTTGATTTTCTATTAATGTTATAATATCTAAACCACTGTATCCTTTTTCATACAATTTAATACATTCTGCTATTAATTCATTTAATTTTATATTTGTATTAGGCACAAATAATTTAAATAATTCTTTTTTCAACCATTCTGATCGTGTAGTTTTTACATCCTTTAATTTAAAGGTTTCATTCAAATTATATTTATATAAATTTATGGTTTGTCCATTTATTACTGGTTCTGGTATATATATTTCGCAAAAACGTGACAATATTGGTTTCAATAATTTATACTTATCTTCAATAATAATAAAAAATCGAGTTGTATGACTAAAAAGTTCAATGCATCTACGTAACGCCGATTGAGCATCTATTGTTAATTTATCTGCATTAAGTAATATAATACTTTTAAAAATATCTCCACCATTTGAATTAATATGTGTCTTTGCAAAAAATTTCAGTTCTTCCCGAATAAATTTGATTCCTTTTCCGTGTGCACAATTGACGTGCATTACAAAATGTTTTTGTCTCTCTCTATCATTATTATAAATCATATTTATGAATTTTTGAACAATTGTTTTTTTACCACAACCGCTTTGACCATGAAATATAATATTTGGAATTTTATGATTTTCGTGAAAGTATTGTAATTTTTCCATTATTGGTTCATGAATTTTTAAAGTTGACGTTGATGACATTAAATATAAGAGGTATTTTATATTTAATATGTTAAACGCGTATAAGATATTACATTTTTGAAATAAGCGTTTTCTTAGCGAGATGCACTTTTATCTTTTCTTTTTCTCTAACAAATGCCTCTGTTTTACTATGCGGACCTATCATTTGTGTTAATACTCTTGTATATCTATCATCATCTTTATCAGAATTAGGGTTTAATACATCATTTTTCCATCGCAGGGTTTCTCCAAATACTCTGTCTTTAACATGATCAATAAATGAA
>Ga0114970_10000534_pt1 | contig 28700 bp, 22 predicted proteins | sample M_140205_XF_Meta_FD_87030 | JGI IMG/M metagenome (GOLD analysis project Ga0114970, IMG submission 87030) | Freshwater microbial communities from Lake Montjoie, Canada to study carbon cycling - M_140205_XF_MetaG | ecosystem: Environmental > Aquatic > Freshwater > Lake | place: Lake Montjoie...
CAGCCGTCACAAGAACGACCGCCGTCGAAACCTTCGCCCCAATCAATGTTGTTTTCATAGGATGGTTGGATTTGTGCTGATTTCATCAAATCGCGGGACGCATGTCAAGATCACACTCGGCGCGAGACTTGATGGCGTGCACATCCTGTTCCATCGGTGAATCATGCCGCCGCCGAAAAAAACCACCGCCAGCCAGGTGAACGTGCTCATGGGCACGGATGAAGCGCGTGTGAAGGAAGCCGCGCTCATGCTCGTGCGCAGCCTAACACCACCCGATGCCGGTGACTTTAGCAACGACATCATCGACGGCACCGCCGACAACTCCGAGCACGCCGGCACGATCTGCTCCAACGTCTGCATGGCGCTGCAAATGCTGCCCTTCTTCGGCGGCACGAAAGTCGTGTGGCTCAAGAACGCCAACTTCCTCTCCGACTCCGGTGCCGGCCGCGGTCAGGATGCGGTGAACGGCTTCGAGCGCATCCTTGATGTCGTTGAATCCGGCCTCGGCAGCGATGTGCGTTTCGTCATCAGCGCCACCGGCATCGACAAACGCCGCAGCGCCTACAAACGCATCTCGAAGATCGCCAACATGGAAGTCTTCGACAAGCCCGACACGTCGAGAGCAGGTTGGGAAGGCCCCGTACTTGCCGTCGCTTCACGCAAAGCCAAAGAGCTTGGCATCACCTTTGAAAGCGGTGCTTTGGAACTCCTAGTGCAGATGGCAGGCGATGACACACGGCAGATGGAGAACGAGCTCGAAAAGATCGACCTCTATCTCGGCGAACGTCGCCGCGCTGGACTTAAAACGGTGCAAAACTTGGTCTCCATGAGTCGCGCCGGTGTGCTGTGGGATCTCGGCAACGCCATTGGCAAACGTGATCTGCCGCGTGCGCTCGAACTGCTCGGCACGCTCATGTATCAGGGGCAGAACGCCATCGGCCTCCTACTCGCCGCCATCGTACCGCGTGTTCGAAGTCTGCTGCTCATCAAAGACCTCGGCTCGCGCTACAAGCTCAACAAGTTCAACTACGCAGGCTTCTGCACCTCACTCGAAGCCCTGCCATCGACCGCCACATCACATCTGCCGCGCAAGAAAGACGGCACCGGCTTCAACGCCTACCCGATGTTTCTCGCCATCCCTGAAACCGGCAACTTTTCGCTCGAAGAACTGCACACCGCGTTCATAGCCTGCCTTACTGCCAACACGAAACTCGTCACCTCCTCACTTGATCCCAAGCTCGTGCTGGAGCGTCTGCTCGTCGGCATGCTCGCCAGGCAATCCCGTTGATTGAGCCATTCAGAATTACTCGTTTATGATCAATCGAAAAGCCGCCGCAGTATCAATGGAATCTGAGCTCTTTGAAAAAGCTAAAGAACGATCTCAGAATCTTGGTTTCCCCACATTCTCCAGTTATGTGGTGCAACTCATACGCGCCGATCTCATGAAGCGTGGAGAACTCCAAATTCGCGAAAACACTCAGCCTAAGTCCGATTAAAGTCTCTCTTAGTCTGCATTTAATCATGTCCACTTCCACCATTCTCACCTGCCTCGCCATCGGCGTTGTGAGTGGTGTCGTCGCTGCGCTCTGTGGTGTCGGTGGTGGTGTGGTGATGGTTCCAGCGTTTGTGTTCTTCCTCAAACTGGAACAGAAGATCGCCGTTGCGACATCACTCGCCTTCATCATCCCCACAGCATTGATGGCTACGACACAGAACGCACGTTCCGGTTTCGTCGATTGGAAGATTGCCGGCATCACCGCGATCTCCGCATCGATCTTTGCTTACTTTGGCGCTGGCTGGCTCAAGTCGATGAGCAACGAAACGCTCACCCGCATCTTCGGCACCGTGCTTGTCATCTTCGGCCTGCGCATGCTCTTGCAAGGCAAGGCTTGAGTATCTACCGGAGCGCGAGTATGGCGAAGGCTACTCGCCACTTCTCCCCAGCGCCTTCGTTCCGCCACACCACATCTGCATCGTCCCTTTCTGAGCCTTCCACGCCGCAGGGAAGGCAGGCGAGTAAAATACTCGCGCTCCACTCTCACCAGACCAAGACGTCGAGCAAAAACACCGCGACCATTCCCAGCGCGACGATCAAGCGCAGCACCAAGCCAACACCCGTGCCCAGGAGTGAACCCCAGGCCGACATCGCTGCGGGATGCAGTCGTTTCTTCGCAAAGGCGAGTTCAAAACCAACACCGCCAATCAATGGACCGAGGATCAAACCAATTGGCGCAAAGAACATTCCCACAATCCCTCCGATGAACACACCCGCGATGCCCCAGCGACTCGCACCAAACCATCGCGCCCCCATGGCACCACTCGCGAAATCAACCACGTAAGACAGCACGACTCCAAGGGTTAACAGAGCAAATCCCCACATGCTCATCCCAGCATCCGGCAGCAGCACCGTGTGAATGATGCCCGCAGCAAAGATGAGAAGTGGTCCCGGCAAAAAAGGCACCACCGAACCCATGATGCCGACGATCAACAGGCAAATCGTCAACGACCACACGCCGAGCGTGTCCCACGGCATCGAAGTAAAGAAATGCGCCGTCGCATTCCATGCGCTGGTGAACCACTCACTCATCGCACCACCTTGTTTTGGATTCGACCGGCTGACGCACGCTCTGCGGCCATTTCAGTCCCACACGTGGCCAACCAAGGTAAATCAACCCCACACAACGATCTTCCACACCAATTTGCAGCCACTCGGCAAACGACTTCGTTCCCAGAAGTGGTGGTGTTGACCAGTAGCAGCCCAAACCGGCCGCCGTAGCTGATAGCTGGAGATTCTGCAGCGCACAGGCCACTGCTTCGATCTCCTCGACCTCCGGAATCTTCACACCACCACGTCGCTCCATCACACAAGCGATCACGACTGGCGCGAGCAACGGATTCTCCCCCATCTTCTTCTTCTTATCTTCGCGGAACTCATTCGCCGGCGTCGTCTCTTGATAAATCCGCTGCATTGCTTCCGCCAATCGCGCACGACCTGCACCTTGATGCACCACAAACCTCCATGGCTCCGTCATTCCATGCGTCGGTGCCCATGTCGCATCCTCAAGCACCTGCGTCAGCAACGCACGATCCACCGTGCGCGACGAATCCATATCCACCGGCTTGATGGAACGGCGATGACGAATGAGCGCGCTAAGTTGCGAATGCGTGGCGATGTCAGTCATGAATATCAGTCTTGCTAGACCAGCAAAGATCGGAACAACTCGGCAAGACTGGCCTTGTCCATTCTTTTCTCTGCCACGGCATGCAGCGCTTCATAGAGTGCCTCGCCCCACTCGGTCTTGGTCTCAACACCGCTTCGCTCCAGAAACACCAACGCCGCACCGATCGCAGTGCGCTTGTTGCCATCCAGAAAGGCCTGGGCCTGAGCAATGTGGAAAGCATACGCCGCCGCGACGCCTGCGAGATCGGCCGCAGCGTAGTGGAAGTCATTCATCTCCGCACCAAGCGCTGAATGAATGAGGTGTTCGTCACGCACTCCATGCGTGCCGCCGAAACGCTGAATCGAAGCCGCGTGAATGATTTCAATCTCCTGCCACGAAATGAACTCTGGCTCCGGCATCATTGCGCGAGGCGTTCCATAAGTTTGCCATGCTTGTCGAAGACGCGGTTCACGAGCTCCTTGAACTCCTCCTGTGGCTTTGGTTCAGACTCCTTGGGGGCCGCATCTTTGCCAATGTGTTCAGCAACGATCCGCTGCTCTTGCTTCGGCAGGGCATCATACAGCTCAATGACTTGGGTCGCACTCATGACACCCCAAACATAACCGGCAGCACCCTGGTTTCCATCATCATTTCAACTCTCACACCATCGGCAGCAGTTTGCTCAAGGTCAGTGTCACCAGCAGTCCGATGATCGAATCCGCCGTGAGTTGCAGCGTCCAGGTGCGCAACGTTTCCTTTTCGGTCATGCCACTGAGACGATTCACCACCCAGAAACCGCTGTCGTTCATCCACGAGCAGAACATCGCGCCGAAGCCGATGGCAGTAAAGAGATACACCGGATGACAGCCGAGCTGACCACCTACAAGCATCGGGGCCATGATGGAAGAAGTCGTCAGCATCGCCACCGTGGCCGATCCTTGAGCCACACGCACGACAGCAGCGACGATCCAGCCCAGCAGCACAAGATTAAGACTGTAACCCTGCGCCAGCACCTTCACCGCATCGCCTACGCCCGCGCTGCGCAGCGCTAAACCGAAGGCACCGCCGGCGCTCGTGATGAGGATAATCATCCCCGCCGTTTCGAGCGGTGGTCCGACGAGTTCTTCCACTTTCTTCAATCCAAAACCACGCTGCTTCGCCAGCACCCACAGTGAAATCGCCGCACCGATCAGCAGCGCGATGTTCTTGTGCCCGATGAAGTCCACCCACGCCCGCACGGCGGTGAAACTCTTGTCACCGCCAAAGGCATTCACCATCGCCACACCCCAGCCTGCGCCAGTCGCCGCACCTTTGTGCGCCAGTTCAAACACCGTCGTCAAACTGATCAGCAGAATCGGCAGAATCACCGGCGTCATACTCCAGAAGAACGACGGCAGCTCGCTCTCCGGCTTCGCGCTCACACCTTTCAAATCATCCAGCGAAACACCACCCGTGGCACGCAGCGGCACTTCGGTACGTTTGTTGAGCCACTTGCTGACCATGAAACCAAACGTGCAAGTGATCGCGCCGATGACCAGGCCACCAATGATCGACTCGCCCACATTGAGATGCAGATCATCCACTACCGCCACCGGCCCCGGATGCGGCACCGTCATCGAGTGCGTCACGGTGCCACCACAGCACACCGCGAGAATATAAAGCGTGTAGTCCTTCCCCGTGCGCATGCGCAGCGCCATCGCCAGCGGGGCCATCAGCATGAACATCGTGTCAAAGAAAATTGGCGCACTCAGGATGAAGGTGCTCCACAGCAGCGCCCAGCCCGCCCGTTTTTCACCAAAGAATGCCAAGAAGCGCCGCACCACCTTGTCAGCACCGCCGCTTTCCATCAGGCACATGCCAATGATCGCCGCCAGTGCGATCGAGATCGCAATGTCACGCGCCGTGTCGCCCAAGCCTTTGGAAACCATTTCCACCACGCCGACCATCGAGGACATCGCCTTCACCTTGCCGTCTTTCTGCACGATGTCCCAAGAGTCCTTATTCGTCAGCAATCCTGCGAGCATCGCGGCTAGGATCAGCGCCACAAACGCATGCATGCGCAGCACACTGATGCCGATGATGATGAACGCCACGCTGATGGCGAGAACGACGAAGGGCCAGTAGCTGGCCGAGGTTGCGGCAAGGATAAACATGGCCGCGATGCTGGCGGGCGGCGGCAAGCACGTCAAGACATTCGGCAGGTCAGCCTAAATCTAGTCCGATGGCCGCTCACCATACTTGCGCCGTGGTTTCAACAGACCATTGGCCGCTATGCCTGCCACTGTGACTACCAGCATGATCACCATCATCAGGACCTCCGTGTTCCAGATGCCATGGATCGGTTTCACCAAATCGGTGAAAAATTTTATCGTGGCGGAGAAGAAATCTAGCACTGCGGAGATCAAGCTGATGAGCGTTTCCATGCCATACGTTTGCCTTAAAGCAGCCCTTGTCTCAAAGCCTTCACAGTCACAATTCACTCACTGACTTTTCGGTAACATTGCTTTTAGACCTCCGGTGCCGCCCACCCCCCCGAATTTTCGCTGGCGCAAGCCCCGTGACTGGCTACTATCTGCGACTCTCGATTGAGATGGTGGCCGTAGTTCAACGGTAGAGCCCCAGATTGTGATTCTGGTTGTTGCGGGTTCGAATCCCGTCGGTCACCCCACTTTTTTCACTGGAGCACCGGTGTTCCAGCGGCTTCAATCGCCGCCACGCATGGACGACTCGCTGGATACCATTCTCGGACACACCTTTCGCGATCCCGCGTTGCTTCAGCTCGCGCTCACGCACGGCAGCATCGGCTACGAATCGCAGCGTTCCAAGGCAAACAACCAACGCCTCGAATTCCTCGGCGACGCCGTGCTGCAGCTCACGCTGTCGCATCTGCTCTTCCAACGTCTGCCCCAGGCCGATGAAGGCGTGCTCACCAAAGCTCGTTCCCAACTCGTTTCTGCCAAAGGCCTTGCACGTCTCGCCCGCCGTATCGGTCTAGGCGCGCACCTGCATATGAGCCGAGCAGAAGAAGCCAATGGCGGCCGTAATCGCGAATCTGCCCTCGCCGATGCCCTCGAAGCCATCGCCGGAGCTGTTTATCTCGACGCAGGCAGCGCCGCCGCCCAGCACTTTGCCGCCCATCTTTTTGCCAAGGATCTTGATGCACTCAATCATGGTCCACTGGAAACCAATTCCAAGGGCCAGCTCTTAGAACTCATCCAGTCAGTCAGCACCACATTTCCACTCTACCAGATCATCAGTGAAGAAGGCCCCGACCATGCAAAGCATTTCACTGCCACCGTCGTCTGGCAGGGTGCCGAGCTTGGACGCGGCAGCGGTCGCAGCAAACAAGAAGCTGAGTTCCAGGCCGCCCAGACCGCGCTCGACCATCCCAACCTCCAAAAACAACTGCGAACAACCCGTGAACAGCCGAGCCAACAAAACAGCAAGGTCTGAGAGCAGCCGTTCAAAACCCCAGTTGTTCCTGCCCGCTCACAATTCCTGCCAAAAGCATTCACACCCTCAGCACCCGTGGAACCCGCAGAATCAAAGGGTGGAACTCACTTGTTGCGCTTGTTCGCACTCCTTACGGATATGAAGATTTAGGCAACTCGACTCACCCCAATCATAAGAGCTGGGAACAACTCCATTCTGTAATGATATTTGCGAGTGAGTGATGCCTTTGGTGGGGCTGAATGTGCCACCCTTCATATTTGCGGAGAATAACAAAGTTCTTGCGTGTGATTAGACCATTTGCGTACCATATGCGCAATATTGCAACAAACCATCGGCGACAACGGCGTTGGGATAAACCCAACAGATTCTTGCTGATGCACCTGCTGGGCAAAGACAGGCCCAATCCCACACAATGAAATTCAACTGCCCCCACTGCGATCAGTCCATTGACGCAGATGACTCTTATGCAGGCCAGACTTGTGATTGTCCCACCTGTCAGCAGCCTTTTATTATTCCCGACTTGGCGGCCCCACCGCCACTCCCGACAGTTCGTAGCCGAGTAGATCAAAAGATTGCTGAAACGGCAGACCGTTTTCAGCGATTTCTTAATGAGGAGCAAGATCCTGCGGTAGTTCAGAAAGTTCATTCCAGAGCAAGTGAGCTTTGTACGCAGGGCGAAGACATCAAATACATAGCGGTTCAGAAGAAGCCGATAGTTACCATTGCGCCCGATGCTGTATTATTGACCAACAGAAGGGTCATCGTATTTCGACCAAAGTTGCTCGGGATGACCTTTGAGGATGTTCCCTGGCGCGATGTCCACGACATCCATGTGAAGGAGGGATTACTTGGTGCCACGTTTACGGTGAAGCGAATTGGAGGGCAAGTCATTGCAGTTGATAGCCTTCCAAAAGCCCAAGCCCGCAAACTCTACCAATTTGGACAGGAGATGGAGGAACAAGTACATCATCAGCGGCGACAACGTGATCTGGAAGATAAGCGAGCCGCAGCGGGCGGCATCATGATTGCCGGGGCAGGATTCCCCGCTGCTCCATCCACCGCAGAAGATCCAATGCAAAAACTCCAACAGCTAAAGGCCTTCCACGAGCAAGGGCTTATCTCCGCGCAAGAGTATGACAGCAAGAAAGCCGAAATACTTTCCAAGATGTAAGTCTGTTAATCTGCGCTCACCAGCGCCAGCCTGAACCGTCCATCATACTGGCCGCTGCTGTGCGTGTTGCAGCAATGCAGGCAAGCCGTAGGACGGCGGAACCTGCGGACGCGCGCCACCTGCACCTGACACGCGGGACACACATACATGAGCTTGCGGGCGACTTCTTTGCGTGGCAGCGGCAGACGATGATGCGCCTTCTCTCCCGCAATGCCCAGATCGGCACATGCAAGACGCCATTCATGACCATGCGGCTCAATGCGGCGGCGTCCTGAACGATGGTAGGCGATCAGATGAGCGAGTTCGTGCTTCAAGGTGCGGTCCACCTGGCCTTCGAACTCACGCAGGCGCGGATTCAACTCGATGGCCCAGCTCGGATAGCGCGCATAGCCCGCCGTGCTGCGCAGCCGTGCATTCCACGTCACGGTGACGAGCTTGGCACCGCCGGGAAGCTCCAGCGCATGCAGCAGGGCTCGTGTCTGCACTTCCAAGGCCGCATCACGACCCTCCAACACGGCTTCCTCAGCGGGCGCAGGTGTTTCTTCGACTTCGAGATCACGTACCGAGCGAAACGGCACCCAGCGTGGCAGCGCTGCGAAATCAAAGTTGAGCTGGGAGAGTCCAAACATGCGTCACTTCGGTTTTTTGACCTGCACCTTATGCTCCTGCTCGCCGAGCGCAAAAATCATGTCCGGCGCAACGCTTTCGAGGATGAACACGTTTGCGCCAATGGTGCTGCGCGCGCCGATGACCGTATCGCCACCAACAATCGTGGCGTTTGCATACACCGTGACGTGATCTTCCAGCGTGGGATGACGTTTCTTGCCACGGAGTGCTTGTCCAGCCGCCAGCGAGCGTGCCACGAGGCCCACACCTTGATAAAGCTTCACATGATGCCCGAGCTGCGCCGTCTCGCCGATCACCACGCCAGTGCCGTGGTCGATGAAGAAATGCGTGCCGATCTCCGCACCCGGATGGATGTCGATACCCGTGCGGCCATGCGCCCACTCGGTCATCATGCGTGGAATCAGCGGCACGTTCTCTTGGTAGAGCAAATGCGCCGCACGCTGGATCGCAATCGCTTCAAGACCCGGATACGCGAGAATGATTTCCTCAAAGCTGCGTGCAGCGGGATCGCCCTCAAACGCGGCCTCCACATCGGTTTGCAGCAGCGCACGCACCTGTGGCAGCGCCAGCATGAAGCGGCACACCAGACCTTCGCTCTCGGCCGGTTCCGTGTTGCCATTCAATCGCACCGTGCGGCGAACTTCCAAATTCAAGCGCTGGCGGATGCCCGCGACGAGTTCATGCGTCATGAGCTGGAGTTCGTCGGATGACACTGCCTCTTCCGAGAAAAAGCCGGGAAACAGCAGTTGCAGCAAATCCTCGCACAGCGACGCAATCGCATGCTTCGACGGCAGGTTCCCGCAATCGACGTGGTTGATCCCGCCGACCTCGTGATACGAGGTCATGAGGCTTTTAACGATCTCTTCCTGGCGGCAGTCTTTCAATGTGTGTTAGCGATAACGCGGCATGGCGTGGATTCAAGCGCGGGCCTCGCATAAACCGTTGTTGCGCATGGGTGAGGTTGTTCGTAACCAAGCACGCGCAATGTGAACAACATGCTTCCGTCCCTCAATCAGCTCAAACTCCCCGACCCCTGGCAGCATCAGGCGGTGAATTTGCTGCGCACGAGCCGTGATGTCGTCGTCAGCGCACCCACGGGTGCCGGCAAGACCTACATCTTCGAGCTGCTGCATCAAGGTCGCCATTTGACAGGCCCGGCGATCTACACCGTGCCGACGCGTGCTCTCGCGAACGACAAATACGCCGAGTGGAAGGAAGCGAAGTGGAATGTCGGCATCGCCACCGGTGACATCGCCGAAAATGTCGATGCGCCTGTCGTCGTCGCCACACTCGAAACTCAACTCGAACGCCTCGTGCGCGGCGAAGGCCCCGCCTTGCTCGTCATCGACGAGTACCAGATGATTTCCGACAACGCCCGAGGTGCCAACTACGAAGCCGCCATCGCACTCGCACCTGCCAACACGCGTCTGCTGCTGCTGAGCGGCTCTGTCGCGAATCCCGAGGACATAGTGGCCTGGATGCAACGTCTTGGTCGCAAAGCCGAAGTCGTCTCCACGCGTGAACGTCCCGTGCCGCTCGAAGAAGTCGCCCATGAGGCGCTGCCGCAGCGCACGCGTCAATTCGATCACTACTGGCCGCGTTTCGCCGCCGCTGTGATGCTCGCCGATCTCGCGCCGCTGCTCATTTTCGCGCCACGCCGCAAAGAAGCCGAATCCATCGCCCGCCGACTCGCCAACGATCTGCCACAAGGCGATCCGCTCGAACTCACACCCGAGCAGCGCTCCGTGTGTGGCAAAGATCTCGCCACACTCATCGAGCGCCGCATCGCCTTCCATCACAGTGGTCTCTCGTATGCGGCACGAGCAGGAATCATCGAGCCATTGGCCAAAGCGGGACAACTTCGTGTCATCGTTGCGACGATGGGACTCGCCGCTGGCATCAACTTCTCCGTGCGCAGTGTTCACGTCGCTGCCACGACTTATCACGACGGCACCAGCGAGCACAAACTCGCGCCTGACGAGCTGCTACAGATGTACGGTCGCGCCGGACGCCGCGGCCTTGATGACAAAGGCCACGTCATCACCTCTCGCGACAGCCCTTCGCTCTCCGATGCCCGTCCCGCACGCCTGCACCGCAGTGCGCTGCTCCCTTGGCCAATCTTTGTGCGCGTGATGAAACACGCTGCCTTGAAACAAGAAAACCCCTTCGATGCCGCCACACGCTTCGCCGAACGCATGTTCGCCAAAGTGCCACCGCTGCTCGGTTTGGAGGCCAACGAATCATCGGTGCAGCCGAAGGAGGTCAAAGCACTGTTCGGTCTCGAAGCCACCGAGCGACAAATCATAAACTCCCTCGGTGAATGGGAGCGCAAACATCGGCACGCGCTTCAACGTGTGCCGCTTTCACGTGTTTGGATCACCAGTACGACTCAAATCGGCTCCGCGCTTACCATTCCTAGCTTCGCCGCGAAGTTCGCGCATGGCATCGGCCGTGTCGGCAAGATCAGACGCGAAAACGAAACGATCTACGGCGTCGAAATCAGCCTCGGCACACCCGTTGAGGAACCATCCGGCCACATCCGGCCCACGAAAACGATTCGCCGCCTGTTGAAGCTGCCGCGCAAAGCCGAAACCATCGCGCTTGAAGAAATCACCATTCTTCATGCCGGTGAACTCGGCGCAGCGATTCTCGAAACGGTCGATGACATCATCAAAGATGTCGCGCCCGAGTTCATCGGCACCGTGCAAAAAGAAAACCTCGTTTTCGCCTGCTTCGATCTCTCACCCGTTGAAGTCATGGCCTACGAAGACAGTCATGAACGTCTCCTCTTTGCCCCGCAGGAACGCGGCATCGTCGTTCGCAATGAAACGGGCGTGCGTCACGAAGACGAAACGCATCAGGGCGAGAACAGCGACCGCGAACCTCGTGTCGGCTCACCCATTCACGCCTGGCGCACACTCGGTCTCATCGACGCCCAAGGCGTGCCGACACGTCGCGGCGAAATCTTTAGCTTCTTCCAGCACGGCGAAGGCCTCGCCATTTGCGCTGCACTCGAAGATGAAAGCTATCACGCCGATGAACTCGTGAACCATCTCGCCAACCTTCGCAGCGGCTCCAAATTCGATCTTCCTCACGCCGCTGGCTCCGAACGTCTCGCTGCGGTGTGCCGTGGCACCTATGGCTTCATCAATCATCACGGTTATCTCGAGAATGGCCTGCCTACCAATTACGGTGAAGGCGCCGCTGAACTTCTCGATGCCTTGCTCCATCCCGAACGCCCGGGTTCCCACGATCTCCGCGCTGGCATCGCCGAAGGCGACATCTCCCGTGCCTACGTCGAATGGCTCAGCCTCCTGCGCCACATCACGCATGCTCCCGCTCATCCCTGGCGGCGCTGGACCGAGTTAAAGGAAGCGGCCAAGCAAACCCTCAAGCACCACACCAAAACTCTCCGTCACTTCTTCCACCTCGACCTTCCGCCGCTGACGAACAAGCAGCGGCATGGCAAAGTGAAGCATTATTACTTGTGAAGAAAACTCTCAGCTTGGAGACCTTTCACAAAAACCGCGCCGTCCGGCTCTCCTTGCACTTCTTCACCTGCTCGGGCGTTCCCGCTGCGATGATGCGGCCGCCTTCGGCTCCGGCTTCGGGGCCGATGTCGATGAGGTAGTCGGCTTCGGCATAGACGTCGGGGTGATGCTCGATGACGACGACGGTGTGGCCTTCATCGACGAGGCGGTGGAGGACGTCGATGAGTTTGGCGACGTCCTGGATGTGCAGGCCGATGGTGGGCTCCTCAATGAGGTAGAGATTGCGCTTCCCGGCCTTGGTGATGCCTTTGAGCTGTTCTTTGATGGTGCGACCGTCGCCGCTGCGCAGTTCGGTGACGAGCTTGATGCGCTGGGCTTCGCCACCGCTAAGCGTGGGGCTGGGCTGACCGAGTTGCAGGTAACCCAGGCCGGTGTCGGCGAGCAGTTTGAGCGGACGCGCGATCTTTTGCACGGGCGCGAAGAACTCGGCGGCCTCGCTGATGCTCATGCGCAGCACTTCGCCGATGTGCTTGCCGTTGTACTCGACTTCGAGCGTCGCGGCGTTGAAGCGCAGGCCGTTGCAGGTCTCGCAATGCACTCGTGTCGTTGGGAGGAAGGCCATCTCGACCTTGATCTCGCCATTGCCGCCGCAGGTCTCGCAGCGTCCGCCTTCGGTGTTGAAGGAGAAGCGGCCCGAGGAATAGCCACGCGTTCTGGCGAGCGGCACCTGTGCGAAGAGCTTCCGAATGTCGTCCCAGATGCCGACATACGTCGCTGGGCACGAGCGGCTGGTCTTCCCAATCGGCGATTGATCGACCTCATGCACCGTCTGCAGATTTTCAAAGCCCGTGATGCTCTTCCAAGCGTGAACGATCTTCGCCTTCGACTTGCTGATCTTCTCACGCACTGCGGGCGACAGAGCGCCATGCATCAGCGAACTCTTGCCGCTGCCGCTCACACCCGTGAGCACGGTCAAACGACCGAGAGGGATCGCCACATCGACGTTTTTCAGATTGTTCGCCGTCGCGCCGGTCACGCGCAGCCAGCCTTCTTTCGATTTGAGCGCAGGCAAAGCCCGTCGTTCGCCGCGTGACGGGTGTTTGAGTGGTTTGTTCAGGCTCTGGCCCGTCACGCTCTTCTTGTTCTTCAGCAGATGCGCCAGCGTGCCTTGCGCGATGACTTCGCCGCCGAATTTGCCCGCGCCCGGCCCGAGATCGAGAATCGTGTCCGCACGCCGCATCGTTTCGTCATCGTGCTCGACGACGAGGAGCGAGTTGCCCTTGTCCCGCAGCGCGGAGAGCGTGTCGAGCAGCTTCTCGTTGTCGCGCGGATGCAGGCCAATGGTGGGTTCATCGAGCACATACAACACGCCGCGCAGATTGCTGCCTAGCTGTGCGGACAAACGAATGCGCTGCGCTTCGCCGCCGCTGAGCGTGTCGGCGCTGCGATTGAGCTGAAGATAGCCGAGGCCCACCTCCTGCATGAATTTGAGCCGCTGCTCGATCTCCTTCACGATGTCGCGTGCGATGATCGCCTCCGTGCCTGCAAACTTCAGTTTGCCCATCAGCTTGCCTGCATCGCCCGCAGTGAGCGAGGTGAAGTCTTGAATTGTGCTGCCTTGAAGCTGCACCGCGCGGCCGATTTCGTTGATGCGGCTGCCGTGACAACTTGTGCAGGTCTGGCGTGGCGCATCTTCTTCGTCTTCGCTGTTGAAGCGGCGTTCTTCCTCCATTTCGGCCTCCAGCACCGACACATCGGGCTGACGATCACTCAGATCGAGTTTGCGCCCGACGACGCCAAAGCCACGGCAGTCTTTGCACCAGCCATGCGGGCTGTTGAAGCTGAACAGCCGAGGATCAAGCTCCTCAAACGACAAACCGCACGAAGGGCAGCTCATCTCCGTGCTCAGCACCGATATCGATTTATCCGCCAAGCGCAGCTTGATCGTGCCCTTGCCCATTTTGATCGCCGCTTCGACCAGCGGACGCAGTTTCTCATCCGAATCGGCCTTCGTGACCTTTGCGATCACCGCGTCGATGTTGTGCTCCTTGAAGCGTTCCAGCCGTTGGAAGCCCAGCGTCTCACGAAACTCGCCATCGACGAGCAGTGTCTCGATGCCATGCCGCTGCGCATGATCCGCCACCTCGTTGTGGAAACCTTTGCGCGCTTTGATCAGCGGCGCCAGCAGATGCAGCGGCCCTTTGGTCGCCTGCTTCATCACCGCATTCAAAATGGACTGCACGCTCTGCTTCTTCACCGGCACGGCGCACTTGGGGCAATACTGCGTGCCCAGCTTCGCAAACAGCAGGCGGAGGAAGTGATACGACTCCGTTACCGTCGCCACCGTTGATTTGCCACCGCCACGCGAGATCCGCTGCTCGATGGCCACCGTCGGCGGCACACCCGTGATCAGATCCACCTCCGGCTTCTCCATCTGCTCCACAAACGTCCGCGCATACACCGACATGCTGTCCAGGAAGCGCCGCTGCCCTTCCGCAAAGATCAAATCAAACGCCAGCGACGACTTGCCCGAGCCGCTGAGGCCAGTGACGACCACGAATTGATCACGCGGGATGTCGAGGCTGATGTTCTTTAAGTTGTGTTCACGGGCTCCTCGGATGCTGATCGTGTTGGCGGACTTTAAGTGCTGAGTGCTCAGTGCTGAGTGCTCAGTCTTCGCTTTCGAGGTCGCCTTGTAACTCGCCGCTTCTTCTCTAAGCACTGAGCACTGAGCACTGAGCACTTGTTTGAGATATCGCCCGGTATGCGACGCTTCACACGCCATCACTTCCTCCGGCGTTCCCGCAATCACCAACGCACCACCCGCGGCACCGCCTTCTGGCCCGAGATCAATGACCCAGTCGGCGCATTTGATGACTTCGAGGTTGTGCTCAATGACGAGCAGGCTGTGGCCTTCGTTGACGAGGCGTTGCAGCAGCTTCACCAGCAGCGCGATGTCATCGAAGTGCAATCCGGTGGTCGGTTCATCGAGCAGCAGCAGGCTGCCAGAGCCTTGCTTGGCTTTGGGATTCGTGGGGTTCTCGATGAGATGACCGATGAGCTTCAAGCGCTGCGCCTCACCGCCGGAAAGCGTGTTGAGCGGCTGCCCGAGCTTCAAGTAGCCAAGTCCGGCCTCGTTGAGCATCTGCAGCTGCGCAACGATCTGTGCGGCTTTCTTAGAAGACTCAAATAACGGGCTGCTGAACCACGCCACCGACTCCTCGGCAGTCAAACCGAGCACGTCGTGGATGCTTTTGCCATGCAGCAGGATTTTCAGCGCATGCGGCTGATAGCGACGGCCTTCGCACTCGGGGCAGGTCACATAAAGATCGCTGAGGAACTGCATCTCGATCTTCTCGTAGCCATTGCCCGCGCAACGCTCGCAGCGTCCTTCGCCGGAATTGAAACTGAAGAAGCCGGGCATGATGCCCTGCGTCTTCGCATCCTCGGTATCGGAGAACAGCGTGCGGATGTGATCGAACGCGCCAAGAAACACCGCCGGCGTCGAACGCGGCGTGCGTGCCAGCGGCGATTGATCCACCATCACGACCTCGCGCAGATCTTCATGCCCCGTGATCTTGCTCACGCGGCCCGGTTCGTCCTCGCAAACCTCGCCACGCAGCTTTTGCAGGTTCCGGTAGAGCACGTCATGCACCAGCGTCGATTTGCCCGAGCCGCTGACACCTGTGACGCAGCAGAACACGCCGAGCGGAATGTCCACATCGAGCTTCTTGAGGTTGTTTTGCCGTGCGCCGTGGATCTTCAGGGAGTTCGTAGTTCGGGCTTTAGCCCGTTCTGATTCCGGACGGGCTAAAGCCCGAACTACGGAACGGCGCTGGGTCGGCACAGGAACCGACTTCCTTCCAAACAAGTAATCCCCCGTCAACGAACCCACCTTCGCGCTCAACTTCGACAACGGCCCGCTAAAGACCAACTCACCGCCTTTATCACCACGCCCGGGACCGATGTCGATGACGTTGTCGGCGCTGCGCATGACGGCTTCTTCATGCTCGACGACAAGCAGCGTGTTACCCTTGTCACGCAGGCCTTCCATGACGCCGATGAGGCGGCCGATGTCGCGTGGATGCAGACCGATGCTCGGTTCATCGAGCACGAACAGCGTGTTCACCAGCGAAGCACCGAGACAGGTCGTCAAATTGACACGCTGAAGCTCACCACCGCTCAAGGTGCGTGTTTGGCGGTCCAAATTCAGATAACCGAGGCCGGCACGATCCATGTAGCTGATGCGGCTGGCGATTTCATCGCGCAGCATCGCGGCGGCGTGATCGCCTTCCTTGAGCTGCCAGGATTGCACCAGCGGATGCAGATCGCTCACCGGCAGACGCCAGAGATCCGCCAGCGTGTGCTCGCCGATGCGGAAGTTGTGCGCTTCCTTCTTCAAGCGCCCGCCGCCGCAGTCCATGCACTCCGTATACGCGCGGTAACGGCTCAGGAACACGCGCACATGCATCTTATAGCTGCGCGACTCCTGCCACTTGAAGAGCCCGCGCACGCCATACCACTCACCGCGATTGTAGGCGACTTCAGGATCGTCATTCGTGCCTTCGATGAGCCATTTGCGATCCGCGTCGCTGTAATCTTCAAACGCCTTGTGAATATCGACGCCACGCTTCCGCGCTGCACGTTCGAGATCGAGCTGCGACTCGCCATAGGTGCTACCTTGAAACGGTCGCACCAGACCTTGATTGATGCTTAGCGATTCATCGGGAATCGCCTTCCCCATATCGAGTCCAAGCGTGCGGCCAAAGCCACGGCAGGTCGGACACGCACCAATCGGGCTATTGAAGCTGAACAAACCTGGCGTCGGCGCTGGCAGCGTGATCCCGCAGTCTGCGCAGCTCCAATCGGTGGAGAAGGAGAACTGCAAGTGCTCAGTGCTCAGTGCCGAGTGCTCAGTTTTCTTCAGCGCATGCTTGGTCTGAGCACTGAGCACTGAGGACTGAGCACTTGGCTCGATCACGCATGTGACGTGGCCCTTGCCAAAACGCAGTGCTGCCTCAACCGCCTCGCTGATGCGAGCGCGTTGTTTGGCTTCAAGCGTGACGCGATCCTGCACCACCATCACCTGCGCTGGTAGTTTGCGCTGCGTGATTTCATCGAGCCGCACGATCTGGCCATACAGCCAGATGCGCACGAAGCCTTGCGCTTGCAGGAAGGCCGCGAAATCGGCCGATGCCGTGTCCTTCGGCACCAGAACGGGAAACAGAATCAGCGCCTGCTTGCCCGCGTGGCCGTGCAGCAGCGTGTGAAGGATGCTCTCCGCCGTTTCCGGCTTCACGGGCTGCTTGCAAGACGGACACGTCGCCGAAGCGAGGCGCGGGAACAGCATCTTGAGGTAATCGTTGATCTCCGTGATCGTGCCGACCGTCGAGCGCGTGCTGCGCATGTTGTTCACCTGCTCGATGGCGATAGCGGGCGGGATGCCCTCAATCGAATCCACCTGCGGCTTGTCCATGCGCTCGAAGAACTGCCGCGTGTACGGCGAAAACGTCTCCACATATCGCCGCTGCCCTTCCGCATAGATCGTGTCGAACGCCAGCGACGACTTCCCCGAACCGCTCGGCCCCGTGATCACATTCAGCTTCCCCAGCGGCAGATCGAGATCGATCCCCTTCAGATTGTTCTGCCGTGCCCCGCGAATGCGAATGACGTCATCAGAGATTGGGCGGCGGGCAGTTTTTTTCGGAACACGAGACATGGGGAGCGCGAGAGTAGCGATACGCTCTGAAGTGGCAAACGGGCGCTCATGGTCGCGAAAAGAAAGCGTTCATCCATTTGGCAGCCGGTCACGAATCTCACCCCAGAGAGACTCAGGATCACGCCGCATGTCTGCGACACCGATGATGACAATGCCGCGTGGCTCAGGAACATAGAACAAGGCCAGATGACGGCGGCGTAGAATCAGTCGGCGCACGGGATGACGCCATTGCGGAGCCATTTGTGGGAAACAAAGAAGGAGCACCGTGGCTTTTTCAGCCAGAACGAGCAATTCCAAACCTTTGGCTTCCTCTTGATCCTCCGCCTCGGCATAGAAACGCTGCATGTCAGCCTCAGCGGCCCACGTCCACACGATCTCGCGTTTCATGCACGGGAGGCAAGAATGCGGGCCTTCACGTCGCTCCAGGGGGAAACGCGGTCAGGGTGCTGGCGGTATTCTTGCCAGCGCTGCTCGACGAATTCGGCCAGCGCTGGACTATCAGCGGGCGAGTCATCCATCACATCCTGCCAAAGCTCAGCCATGAGGGTCATCTTGTCCTCATCAGGCAGTTGCGCGATTCCGGGGAAGTGTTCGGCGATCATGCACAGAGATTAAGATGCCGTGAGCGAGGCGTCAATCGGATGATCAAGTGTGTGGAATCACTCGCCTTCGGCGAAGTAGTCCGAATCGATGCGCTTCACCTCATAGACCTGGGCGACCGAGACACCGACGTTGTGGTCGATCATGAGTTCAGCCAGCTCGTCACCGTCGATGAGGACGATCTTGCTGTTGCTGACGCTCTTGGCGAACTCGACGGCTTCCTATGGAACGGGGGAAACTTCAAAGACAGATTTTTTCAATCGGATGTCATCAATCAATTCTACGTGAAAAGGAGCCTGCAACTGGAACTTAATTTCAAAACCCCCATTTGCATAAAAACCACCGTAATCGTTGGCCTTAACATCAAAGTCTGTGGGTGTGTGCCGCAAAACTTCAGCCCCGTTGGCGTCTCTGATTATGAACAAAAAGAATTTTGGCTTCAAACTATCCAATGATGATCGTGGTATGGTGTAGAGAATTGAGCCTCCTAATGGCACAGGCTCTGGTCGGTCCCCTCTCAAGCTAGCACGCTTCGTTTCTTGTTCTTGCAAATACTTGGGTGGAAGATAGTCAACACGCCCGTCCGCATCACTGATTATAGCTTGAACTTTTGCCCCTCGAGAAGATTCTAGCAACTTTTCTGAGGCTTCCATCTCGGCCTTTAACTTTTTGTCGAAGTCGGAAGTCGGAAGTATATAATCGGACGTATTGATGGGTTTTTGCCGTTCAAGTTCTTCTTTTGCTTTGGCAGACTTAGCTAATTCGGCCCTCTCTACACGTGCCTGAGCCTGTGGGTCATACCCGAACACTTTTTGATCAGACAGCGAAAGTTTCTCGAAAGGGATCGTCGCCACTCCTTCGCTGTGAAATAAGGTCAAACGATTTAGATCGAGCTTCGTTATCTTGCCAGTGATTTGTTTCCCACCAAGAAGCGTAACCGTTATAACTTGGCCCGGTTTAGGAGCTTCGGAGCAAAATCCAACGGACACTCCAAAAAGGAAGACAACAAAGAGTAGCTCGATGATGGCGGTTTTCATGCAAGGTATGGTTATCTCAAGTTTCGTTCCTCCGGCTAGTCCGAGCTTCATTTATGACAGTATGTACGCAGCACTCGTGCGGCTTTATCAGCCGCCAAATGCTCGTTTCGTAGCTTTCAATCAGAACCAGCAACTCACGGAAATAGTTGCGCTGCATGGCAGACAGGCGACGAACAGCAAAGCGGCCACAAAGTTCTGCTGCATCTTCATATGCTGTGCGACTGCGGAATGGCGTCAGCGCACAAAGCGACCGTAAGCCGACCATTCTGGCGGGGATTTCTCGAGAGCTGTCGGATGAGGGTGTGTGTGGCATTGCAATTCTCTATTTCCCCAGAGCCTTCTCCAATTCCTCCACTGTCGTCACCGGAGCCTGGCAGGTGAAGTTTTGGCAGACGTAGGCGGCGGGTTTGTCGGCGACGGGTTTCATGCCGGCGAGGGCTTCGTTGTGCGTGGCGAGCCATTGCTGGCCTGCGCCGCCATCGGCGTGGAGGAGGGCGGCGTTGGGCAAAAACTGGCGGCGGAGATGTTGGACGAGCTTTTGGAACTCGGGAGACGTTTTGTCGCCGGCGAGGACGATTTGCTGTTTGCCGCGATGGTGCAGGTCGAAGGCGATGGCCATCACGGGCACGGAGGAGGGGCTGCTTTGCAGCGTGGAGCCGAAGAGGGCGAAGATTTTTTCGGCCTGCTGCTTGTGGCTATCTTGGGCGAGCAGCGCGCTGAAGCGCACGAGATTGAGAGAGGCGAGAGAGTTGGGTGAAGGCTCGGCGCCGTCGTAGTCTTCCTTGATGCGGAGGACGCTGTTGGGCATGTCGGTGTGGACGCTGTAGTAGCCGCCGTTTTTCGTGTCGAGGAACAGTGTGTCCATCTCGCTTTGCAATTCGACGGCCCACTGGAGCCATTTCACTTCGAAGGAAGCTTGGTAGAGATCGAGCAGGCCGTGGATAAGGCAGGCGTAGTCGATGGCGAAGGCATTGGGGCCACGCTCGCCTTCCCGCCAAGAGCGGTGCAGGCCTTTGCCGGGCGTGGTGCAGAGCTGATCGTGGATGAACTGCGCAGCTCCGGCAGCAAGTGCGATCGTTTCGGCATCGCCAAAGGCGGCTCCGGCACGAGCTAGGCCGGAGATGGCGAGTCCGTTCCATGCGGCGATGATTTTGTCGTCGAGATGCGGGCGCGGACGTTTGGTGCGGGCTTCAAAGAGCGTGCTCAGGCCTTTGTCGATGATAGCCTGGACCTCTTCGGGGGTCTTCTTGAAGAACTCGGCGGTCTTTTTGAAGGAGACAGCACGGTAGAGTGTGTTGAGGCCTTTGAGTTCGCCGTGCGGATCGCTTTCCGGACGTGCGTTGCCATCGCGGCGGGCACCGTAGGCGTAGCGGAAGATGTTGCCGTCTTCTTTGCCGAGGAGTTCATCGATTTCGGCGGCTTTCCAGACGTAGAAGGCACCTTCGGTTTTGTGCGCAGCATCAGCGGCGGCGAGGCTGTCGGCATCCTCGGCGGAGAAGAAGCCGCCGTCTTTGTGACGCAGGTCACGCTTGAGGTAGGCGACGGTGTTGCGCGCGATGGTTTCAAAGAACGCAGTCTGCGTAATCTGCCAGCCTTCGACATAGGCGGTGAGAAGCTGCGCCTGATCGTAGAGCATCTTTTCGTAATGCGGGATGTGCCAGTAGGCATCGACGCTGTAACGATGGAAGCCGCCGCCGACGTGGTCGCGCATGCCGCCATTGGCCATGCCGCGCAGGGTTTTGACGGTCATTTCCATGGCCCAGTTGCTCTCGGAGACGCGGTCTTCGCCCTTCCGCTCGGCAAGGATGCGATGGATGCGCATGAGCATGTTCAGCGTGGTGGGCCTTGGGAATTTCGGCGCTCCACCAAAGCCGCCTTCGTGGTAATCGAAGGAGCCGGAGAGATCGTCGTAGGCCTTCTGCACGAGTGTCTCGTGATTGATGTCGGCGACGGCGGTGTTTTCGTTGTCGAGATGATCCTGCAGCTTCTCCACCGAGCGCGCGGCACGTTCGTCGATGCCTTTGCGGTCTTCCGTCCACACTTTGTGCAATTCATTGAGCAGGTTCTTGAAACCGATGCGCCCCGGCGTGTTCTCCGGCGGATAATACGTGCCGCCGTAAAACGGCTTCAGTTCCGGTGTGAGAAAGACGCTCATCGGCCAGCCGCCGTGGCCGCTGGCGGCCTGCACGTAGGTCATGTAAGTGAGATCAACATCAGGCCTCTCCTCGCGATCGACTTTGATGGGGATGAAGTTGTCGTTGATCTGTTTCGCGACTTCCTCGTTCTCGAACGACTCGCGCTCCATGACGTGGCACCAGTGGCAGGTCGAGTAACCGGACGAGAGAAAGATCGGCTTGTCCTCCGCCTTGGCCTTTGCAAACGCCTCCTCACCCCACGGCAGCCAGTTCACGGGGTTGTGCGCGTGCTGAAGCAGGTAGGGCGAACGCTCCTTGGCGAGGGCATTGGTAAACTTGGGGGACTGGCCGGATTCACTCATTGGGGTAATGTTAACGTCGGCATGAGGGGCGGGGTTGCAAGGCGGGTGTTCAAGTGCCAGCCTGTTGCTTCGGCAGCATCTTTGCAACGATCCACAGCAACGCACCGACTACCAAGGCAAGCGCGGCCCAGAGCCACGGCGAACCTTTGCCGCTTTGAAGAGGATCAGCTTGGTAGCCGGGAAGTTTTTTCTCGTCGCCGAGGGTCGCAGCGACTTTGGTGGAGGTTTCGAATTCTTGGCGCACGAGCTGGAGATCGTAGCGCGTGTGGGTGGCGCGGCGGTTGCCGTAGCAGAGTTGAACAGGCGTGGTATCAGGCACGCGAAACAGCAGTCGCACGACGGGATGCACGAGGCGAACGGAGGTGAGCTGCAAGGGGGCGTTGTTGCCGTTGTCAGTCGTGAGTTGGATCGTGGGTGCCTTGGGTGCGGTGTAGAGGGCTAGGTGGAAGGTGTTGGATGTCTGACCGGGTTTGCGCTGCCAGTTTGCGGTGCCGAGGATGCGCTCAAAGTGGCCCTGCTCATTGTCATGCTGCTCGGTGACACTCAGCGTGCGCATGAACAAGGGCGTGGGTGAGTCGAGTAGCAGTTCGCTGGCAGGGAAGTTGGGAAATGGCATTGTGATGTCCCATTTTGAAACCGTGGGAGTCTTGGGATCGGGCATTTCAGCAAAGGAGACGTCCACCTCATGCTCAAGACCCGGTTTGATGGCGAGAAATGGAATCTGATGGCCATCGCGCAGGATGCGCACGTCGTGCAGATCATTGGCGGAACGCGCGAGCACCGCAGGATCGAGTTCGAGTTCAATCACGCCGGCTTCTTTGAATTGCACCTCGCGTTGAAAAGACCACGCGGAAACATCAAGCGCTGCTCCCATCTCGCCGACCTCGGGTGCGGTGGCGGTTTTGCGAAAGGCGGTGTTCGCTTCGACGGCGCTGGCGGTGGCACTGTTGGCGGATGCATCGCGCAGCTTGTCGCTGAGCGCGGCGATGTCGTAACGCGGCTCGGTAGCCTGCGCATTACCGATGAAGAATTGCCAATCACCAGCAGCATCGGCCTGGAACACGATGGGCACAGGATGCCGCGAGGCTTCGATGCTGTCGATGCGCAGCGGCGGGCTGTCGCCGTTGCGGAAGACGAGTTCCACTTCCCGCGTGGTGGCAAGTTGATGCGTTGCGATGTCGAGATCCTCGGCGCTGCGGCCTTCGTGTTGCAGGCGGAACAGCGTGGCGCGGGTGTTGAGCAACGAGGTGTCACGTTGGAACACAGGTTCAGGCGTGTGAAGGCGCAGGTGGCCGAGCAAGACGTTGGCGGTACCGAGATCGAGCGTGAGATGCGTCTCGTTCTTCGCTTCGCTGCGGGCACGAATCATCACAGGCTGGGCGATGGTGCGCAGTTCGGGCAGATCGCGACGGATTTGTGCTCCGGTAAAGGCGATGGGTGTGCTGCGTGCATCGTCAATGGTGACGCGAAAATGCGTCCATGCAGCGGATGCGAAGCTGAAGCGCAGACGTTCAGTGCCGTTCTGACGGCAGATGAGCTCGTTGCTGGCCAGCGGCTGCCAGTTCGTGCCGTCGCTGCTCGCTTCGAGCGTGGCGGCCTTGATGAAGTTGGAGGCGTTGGTTTGCAGCAGCACCTCGCTGATCGTGTCGCGTGTCGGTGCCTGAAATTCGAGCACGGTGGTGCTTGGATTCAGCGTGGCTTTGAACGCTGCGGCATCGAGATGCTCCGGCCGCATGATGCGTGGCAGCGCGACGATGTAGGGCGTTTCAACACCGGCAGGACTGATCACCCGCAGATCATGAAACGCTGCACCACCAGTCGTGCGTGAGGCATCGAGCAACGCGGGTTCGGGTTCGATGCGCGTGAGGCCGGGCTGCGTGATGCGAACGGTTTGATGATGCGTCCACGCGGCGAAATCGGCGGCACTGGCGGAGAAGGACAGGCATAGAGCAAATAGAAGTGGATGCGTGTTCATGATCATGAAAGTAGTAAAGAGCTTCAGCTCGTTTTGGGTGCTTGGGAAGACGAGCTAAAGCTCTGGAGTACTTTTCTCGTCGCTAAGGAAGCGTTGATACAAGAAAGAAGCCGCGAGAGCGATGATGGCCACCACGATGAGAGCGCCAATGCGGAATATGCTCTCAATGTTCGCGAGATCGTGGAAAAACAGCTTCAACAGCGCCACGGCGAGCAGGCCGATGCCAGCGTAGCGTGTGGACGGATTGCGCTTCCAGATGCCGAGGATGAGCAAGGTAAGCGCGAACAAGGCCCAGGCGATGGTGTAGGTCATATCGCGAGCGAAATTGCCGTCGAAGTCGAAGACAATCGAACGACTGCCGACGGGCGTGAACGCATCGGCGATTTCGATGTTGAGCAGCAGGAAGAGCAGGATGCCACCGAGCGAGCAGAACAGGCCGCGCAGGTTCACTTTGTCCCAGCAATGGTTGGGAGGCGTGAGCCAAGCGGCGGCGCAGAACATCGCCAGCGCAGAGAGGCTGTAGGCATAGAGCTGCCAGTTGAGGATCGCGACATCGCCGCGTGTTTGATACGCCAGCACGGCGGGATTGAGGGCGAGACGGACGAACGAAGCGACGAGCAGCACGGTGCCGGTGCCGCGCAGGCCAGGATGAGGCACGCGGCGAAACAGCCAGCACAATGCCGCGCCTTCAAGCGCCCAGCCGAGTGTGATCCACTGTTTCTCAAACTGGATCGGGAAGATGAGCGTGATGAAAAACAACGCCACGCCGCCGAACCACGCGAGTTGCGTGAGACGTGCAGGATTGTCGGCACTGTGCTGTTTCAACACGAAGACGAGGCAGAGCAGTGGCGCGATGGCAAAGGCGATGGGGAGGAGGCCCATCATCTGATTCGGCCACGCTGCACCGACAAGTCGATAGACGAGGCCGAAGGTGCCGATTCCTGCCGCAGCGGAGGCGATCCACGGCAACTGGCGTTTGGCGAAGAGGGTTTGGAACACGAGCGGGAAAGCCGTGAAGAGCAGGTAGAAGCCGAGATACCAGAGCAAGAGCGTGATCGGCTGCGCGGCATTGAAACTTTGCTGGTGCCAGGCCCATTCGAGTGCGAGGACGCAGCCAAGCGCCGTTGGCGTGAGCACGGTGATGCCGCTGATACGCGTGAGACCGAGCAGGAACACCGTGAGCAGCAACGCGAGGCCAAACACCGATGAAGGATCGGCCACACGCAGATGCAGCGTGGCGAGAATGAGCAGTGCGAAGGGCAAAACGGCCGAACTGACTGGCAGCATCGACGCGAACGCCACCTTGGGCATTTTGCGCGAGAGAAAAGTGCTGGCGATGCCAAACAGCACCGCGAAGCCGCCGAGGACGAGAAGGAACTGACTCAGGCTGCCCGTGGTATTTGCGGGAAGGCGGAACAGCCAGGCTCCGGCCGTCAGCAACGTGAGTGCGAGTGCCGCGAGCACTGGCACCAAAGCTCCAGTGGCAATGGCAAGGCCGATGATAAGCAGATCGACGAGCAGAATCGCGGGCCAGATCATGAGACTGATGGAATCGAGGCAGAACACCGGCATGAGCAGCAGCACGAGTGTGATCACCGGCGTCCAGCCCATGAATGGCGTCGCGTTCTGACTGCGGCGTTGCCACAGCACCGCGAACGCGGTGTGGAGGATGCCAAAGCCGAGATAGATGCCCAGCGCATACGGCAGCAGCTCTGCGTTTAGCTTGGTTGTCGTCCAAATCGAGAGATGCAGGAAGGTCAGCGAAGCGATGATGCCTTGAGCGATGGCAACGCGCGGCTGCTGCCACACGACGAGCATCACGATGGCATTGATGCCAAGCACGAAGGTGTACAGCAGCGTCGGACGTTCGGTGATGGCTCCGTAGCCGAGAAATGCGAACGCGGTGAACATCGCACTGCCGCAGAGCGCCAGAGCGGAGCCCGCAGGGAAGGCATCGTCATCATCACGTTGACGCGACCACCATGCGGCGAGCATGAACAACGTCGCGAAGCCGAGAAACACGATCACGGGCGTCCAGGTGGCCGAACCGACGGCGTATTCGGACGAGTGGAAGAATTTTGTCATCCAGCCGCCCTGCATGAAGATCGTTCCCGCAGCCGCCAAGGCTGTGAGATGCAGCCAGCGTTTGTGTTTGGCAACGGCTAACACACCGATGTCGAGCAGCGCGATGTAGCTGAAGAGGCCGACGGGATTGTCGCGACCGGTGGAGCAGAGAATCGGCGTCAAAAAGCCACCGAGCATGCCGAGCACCGCGATGACCTGCGCCTCCATGCGCACCGCGAGCAAGAACGCGGCTGCGGTGATGAGCGTCATCATACCGAAGGTCACGAGGGCATTGTCGAAGGGCGGAATGTGATACAGCGCGTGCGCGGCAAAGCTCACGCCGTAAAGAATGACGATGCCGGTGGCACAGAGTGTGTGCGCGAGTGTGGCGTAGGGTTTGCGCCGCTGAATGACGACGCCAGCTCCCACCAGGCCAATGCCAATGACAAAGCCGATGGCGGTGCGCAGTTCGGGTGAAATCCAGCCGCGCTCGATGCTGAGTTTCACGAAGAAGATGATGCCGAGGAACAACGCGAGACCGCCGACCCACGCGAAGAGTTTCGCGCCCATGAATTGTTCGAGATTGATGCTGGGAGCAGGTGCTGGGCGAGGTTTGGCTTCCACGGACGGGTTGAAGCCCGAACTACGAACAGGGGCAGGTGTTTTCGTGACCGTTGGCTCAGGTTGGGGAATCGGCGGTGGCGCTGGAGCCTCGGGAACGGGCTCGACGGTGGGTTTTGGAGCCGTCGCCGAAATGAACTCACGCGGTGTCACGGGCGGCGGCGCGAATTTAGATTGCGCCTCAACCGCAGGCTCCTCCTGCGGTTGTGGTGTTTTGTTCACCTCTTCCAGCAACTCGATGCGCTGGATGAGCCGTGCCTCGCGTTCGATGAAGCGAGTCTGCTGCTCGCGTAGGAAGCCGATGTCGCGGCCCAGTTGATTTACCTGCCGGTTAGAACGGCGGGCGGTGACGATGGCACTGATGGGCAGTGCGAGCACGAGCACGCCGACGACGAGCAGGATGAAGATAATGAGTTCTTCCATAATGCCGCGAAGTGTCTCAGGATTGGCGGGCAATGGAAATTGATATTTCCAGGTGGCATCATTGATAAAACGCATAGCCTTTCATCCAGCGCATGAACGTCCATCACCTCGAACTCTTCTACTATGTCGCCAGGAACGGCGGCGTGAGCGCAGCGGCACGCGCGATGCCGTATGGCATCCAGCAACCGGCGATTAGCGCGCAGATCCTTCAGCTCGAAGATGCGCTCGGCGTCACGCTGTATCAACGGCGGCCGTTTCAGCTCACGCGGGAAGGCCAGACGCTGTATGATTTCATCGTGCCATTCTTCAGCGGGCTGGCGGAAATGAGCGACCGCCTGCGTGGTGGCGGCGAAAACCGGCTGCGCATCGCGGCGGCGGAAATTGTGCAGCGGGATTACTTGCCGGAGCTGCTCGCTCGCATGCGGCGGAAGGTGAAGGGCTTTCATTTCACGCTCACGCATGGCCGCCAGCAGGAGATTGAAGCGCTGCTCGCCGCGCAGGAGATCGACATCGGTCTCAGCACGCTGATGGACAAGACTGCGGCGAACATCGAAGCTCGCGAATTGCTGCGCTTGCCGATGGTGCTGCTCGTGCCGAAGACCAGCGGCGTCACCAAAGCCGCGCAGATTTTCGATCAGGACCGCATCGACCTGCCGCTCGTGGCCTTGGATGCGAAGGACGTGCTCTCGCGGGCGTTTCAGGCCGCGCTGCGGCAGCGCGGTGTGGACTGGATTCCGAGTCTCGAAGTCGGCAGCCTTGATCTCGTGCTGCGCTATGTCGCCGAAGGCTTCGGTGCCGGCCTGGCCCTGCGTCATCCGCGTGTCGAACTGCCCGCCGGTGTCAAAGCCCTCGCGCTCGATGATTTTCCGCCGCTGAGCTTCGGCGCGCTGTGGACCGGACGCCTGTCACCGCTGGGTGAAACATTTCTCGCCGAAGCAACGGCGGTGGCGGGGGAGTTAGCGGTTTAAAAGTTTAATTGCACCGCCACTGTTTTCGATAGTAAGCTCACTTCATATTATGAATGCCAACTGGGAGACTTGGTCGCCGTTTCAGTCGCCTGAAGTGCGTGAGATATGCGCAAACATGACCGACACCGAGAAGGCGAAGGCATCTTATCGTGCTGGATTTTACGGCTTATGGGCGGCCGCCACTTTTGCCCTGCCGTTGACGCAGACCATCATTGCACACAGTTCTTCGGGCAAAGTCATTGCTGTAGTTTTAGTTGCCATTCACATTGCCTGCATCCCGATCTGGCAAAAGATGCAGCGGAATTTTTTGTGTTCGACCACATGGGCGCGTGAGCGCAGCATCACACCGGATCGATTGAGATTGTTTGCTTTTCGTGCATGAAAAGGTTCGCATCAGGTTAGAACTTTGGTTGATAATTGAACAGCACGCCACTCCACCTGATCGGTGACGCCAAGCTCTAGTCATGCTACTTCAGCGGCCAGAACATCGGCACCATCGCGAGCACGACGAGCAGCATGGCAACGGTGAGGCCGCCGCCGACTTTGATGAAGTCGTAGAAACGGTACTTGCCGGGGCCATAGACGAGGATGCAGCTGGGCTCGAAGGGCGTGAGCACGGAGGCGGAGGCGCTGAGCATGACGCCGATGGCAAAGGCACGCGGGCTGGCGCCCATCGACGTGGCGGCCTGCATGGCGACGGGCAGGACGACGAGCGCGGCGGCGGCATTCGACATCGGTTGCGTGAGGATGACGGTGAGGATGCAGAAGCCGGCGAACACGGCGAACACACCCCAAGGTTGCAGCCATGAAGTGATGGCATCGGCTACCATGGCAGCAGCACCGGAGCTTTTCATCGCCTCGCCAAAGGCCATCATGCCGCCGATGAGGATGAG
>Ga0114970_10000535_pt1 | contig 28688 bp, 40 predicted proteins | sample M_140205_XF_Meta_FD_87030 | JGI IMG/M metagenome (GOLD analysis project Ga0114970, IMG submission 87030) | Freshwater microbial communities from Lake Montjoie, Canada to study carbon cycling - M_140205_XF_MetaG | ecosystem: Environmental > Aquatic > Freshwater > Lake | place: Lake Montjoie...
TACGCTGCTTTTGGCACATTAGAAACATATCTGGCTGCTTCTCGTCATAGTCCTCATTGTTCCTGCGAGCGTTCTCCTTCTTCTTATTACGCCACACAAGGAACACGTTATCAACCTGATCTGCAATGCTTCCAGAACCCTTTAAATCGGTCTTAGAAGGCTGTATCTCCTCAGACTGCAACTTGCGTATATGGTGGACTAAATGAATGTGTACGTTATGGTCTCGTGCCAATGCACATAACTCGTCAACGAATGACTTTTGCTCGTTTAATGAGTCCTCTGCCACTACACACTTCATTAATGAGTCAATGAAGATATGCTTAATGCCTAGCTCAACAGCACAGTACCTTGCCATTGCTATAGTCTTTTGCGGAGTAGTGCTACCTTGCTGGTCGTAAAGATAGAGATTATCTTCCATGAAATTGGTAAACCTGCCAAGCAATTGACGTATGTATCCTTCCTTGTCATGCGTTAGCGGAACATTAATATTCTCACCAGCAAACTGCCTAAGCATCCTGACAATGGTAGTTATAGGTTTCATTTCGTAACTAGCAATACATACCTTTAGGTTCTGTTTTATTAAACCTAACGCTATCTGCCCTGTTACGAGAGACTTACCGCCTCCGTTAGAACCAGCATATACCGTAACTTCACCAAGCCTAAACTTAACGTCTGAGTGAGTCTTTGACCACGGCATAACAGCATCATCAGTTTTTTCAGGATCAACGTAATTCTGGTAAATGTCATCTAGCCAGCTTGTCGCTGATTTAACCTGTGCTGATAAATCATTATTCTTGAGATACTTCTCTACATCAATATCTTGAGACTTGATGATATGACGATCTTCGTAAAGTCGTTCCGCTATTGAAATAATATTATCCGACATACTTAACTGCCTCCATTATCCTAGAAGTTGCTACTTTCATTCTGTCTCTATCGGTATCAGATAATTTCTTACCTGTGCTCATAGTATGTGCTGCTACTGATATTACCCATGCCTCAAATTCAATAACGCGAAGCAAGTCTGAAGCATAATACTTTCTTTTGACTTGAGGCAAGTCTTTCTTTGTGTCTGGAAATAAATCGCCTATCTCCATTCCGATAGAACCAATGATGTCCTGAACGCTACAGTCTGCAAAGCATTTCAATAGGATACGACCATCCTCTAATTCTCTTATCGCTAAGGATGGACTCTTATCGCTATGAGCAGGACAGCAAGCCGTATAAGCTCCGTTACGACCTTTAACTTTCTCTAAACGGCTGAGTATGTTCTCTATCATTTCCACCCCATCAATGGTTTTTGAGTAGTTCCAGCTATTTCATCTTCCCATCGTTTAGCGTTAAGCCAAGTAGCCGCATGAGGAATAAACTGTTGTTCTCGTTCAGATAACTTTTGATCTTTAACAGCTTTTGTGATTTTTGCAATGAGATCATCGTTAGGATTAATCTTTATCCAAGCCTTTTTAGCATTTTCTTTAGCTGTCTTTTTTGGATAGACTTTCCAAAATGTCTCAAACTGATCGATAGATATATGGTTAATGGTTATTGGTTCTTGGTTACTGGTTGGTTGAACGTCCGTTGAACGTCCGTTAATCCTCCGTTCAGCAGATGCTCTACCAGCCCTAGATGCTTGCTCAACTTTGGCTTTGTAATGCTCAATTTCTTTATCTGCCCTACGATTAATGTATCCACCATCAATGTGGTCAAAGAACTCGGTTAGGACTAAATCTACTTCAGATTCATACTCACGCATGTTGATCTGTCGTGCAACGGTTGTTAAACAGTCGCTCAACGGACGTTCATGTAGATAATAAATATCAAGCAATCTGCGGTAAGCGATATCTTCTATGGGATTTAAATGGCGTGTATGTGTTGCGTAATCGCCAATATGGAATTGGTAGTAGTGCATATTTACCTCACGTTATCGGTAGTCGTTACAAAATAGGTGGTATGGCAGGACGGTAACGAATCGTCTTTTCGGGAGCTACCCTAGCCATTCCGGTGAATCCTCTAGGACTATATCGTAACTTTTCTTTTGCTGCAAGTCCTACAAATATCAGAGTTTCTAAATTGAATTGCTGAACGTGAATGTTTACAAATAGGACACTTTTGCATAGAGAAGTTATAAATCGTTTTCTCTTTTGTAACGGACGTTGGACTTACAGGTTTTAAAGGTGTGTCTTTCAATTACTTGTCCTCTTGGGCTTACTGTTCGTGGAAATGTTTGCAACGGCTTAAATGGCACAGGTTCTCTAGGCTGGACTAGATTAACTTCATCGTTAATAAGTGCTGGTCTATCCCTATAGGCAGGAAAGAATACATCACCTTCCATCTTAAAGCACTTTAACCTGACTAATTTCCTAAGCTCTACCGTTATATCCCAATCATTAGCAAACCCCATCATTCCGTACTTTTGTATTATCTCTTTGACAGTAATACCGCCGGAATTGTTAACAATATCAATAAATTCAGCCCTACGGCTACCTATTCTTGGTACGTACATAAAATATTTTCATAAAGTTGTTGACATCCAATATTGGACTAAGTTATAGTTTCTTTGCTGCAACACACTATTAACCACTAGGAGAATACTATGAAATACCAAATTAATTATATAAATGGTGAAACAAAAAAATTCCGCAAAAACAACTGGACATCTTTTGAATCAGAAGTTTGGTACATTTCATTATATGTAAATTCTGGTATGTCAGAATCTGATTTTGAAATTTTGGTAGATGGAAAAATTGTTGATTTACAAACTGCCATGCAAGCTGCAAGTTTTGCTAGAAAAGAATGGGAATTAAAACGAGCAGAAACAAAAAAACCAATTCGTGTCTTGCATGGAGTAGCAAATCTACCTAGCAACTGGCATACAGTTTGGGTAAATAAATAATTAACCAGCAACCTACTAGGAGAATACTATGAATACAAATAAATCAGCAACAGTTCGCACAGTTTCTAAAGGTAGCCCATTTACAGACGCATACGATCTTATCGTTGAAGTCTTAGTAAACGGTGAATGGACATACTATCAAGGCTTTAACACGCTCTCTAACGACTACGCATACTCAGAAGCTCGTTCAGCAGAAGCTCGTGCAAAGGCTGAATATGAAAACTAATATGCACAATTGGGAAGTAGCTGAGATTGTCTATGCTTTGCGATTGCTAACTGACAACTTATATGTAAAAGAACTAGAAAATAAACTTAGCGATAGAGAGAAAGAAATATTTAATATAGCTTGTGAAGCCTTGCTAGTAGCTCCTAGAGAAATCCACGAACTTGTTAATATTTTAGAATCGAATGATAACTATGAATAAATTGCTCAACACCAATGATTTCTTTGCTCGTCATCCAATACTTTGTGGTGTAATATTGCTTTTCCTCTACATTTTGGCTTGTTCACTATGACAGATGAAAAAAACATACTTTACAAGAAAGACTACGTTACGGCAGCTAAGACGGACATTCGTAAGACTTTCGCTAAACTTAGAAAGGAGCAAAAGGCGGCTACAAAAATATCTACTCTTGAGAAAACACAACCTACCAATATTGTTCAGTATAAAAAATTCAAATAAATAGGAATCTACTATGAATAACGACTATCAATTGCAAGAGCAGCACGAACAGCAACAATGGCTTGTATATAGCAAGCTACAGAAAGCCAGAGTTCTACTACAAGAACAGCCATTAAAAAAGTCAGGCTTTAACTCATTCGCCGGATTTAAATACTTTGAACTGGCAGACTTCCTTCCTAGCATTAACGTCATCTTTGATAATCTAGGTCTATGCTCAGTCTTTAGCATTAGCGAAGGTGAAGCTACCCTGCGTATTTACGACTCAGAGTTCGGTGGTGCTATTTATTTCAGTAGTCCTACCGCAGAGGCTGGAGCAGGCAAAGCACCTCCCATACAGGCTCTAGGATCGATGCACACCTACTTGCGTAGATACCTAATGCTGAATGCCCTAGAGATAACTGAGCATGACGCTGTAGACGCTACGATCAAGAAAGACGAGCCTAAGTCAGCCAAGCCTATTACCGTAGATGTATTCGACAAAATGGACGCAAAGACTCAGGAACTGCTTGAGGATATTGCTATGGATGTGCGTATGCTATTGCAAAAAAACGACATTCAAGGAGCCATTGATTACATCACGTTACAAGAGTTTGACGCAGACTCTAAGACAGCATTTTGGAGTAGGTTAGAGCCTAGTGAACGCAGCACAATTAAGAAATTTTCAACAGGGAAATAATATGACTGAATACGATAATACAGACCGTGGAGTGCTATACCGAAATGAGAATAAAACGAGTGAAAACCATCCAGACTATTCAGGTAGCATCAATGTATCTGGTACAGATTTCTGGCTTTCTGGTTGGCTTAAAGAATCCAAGAAGGACGGTAAAAAGTTCTTTAGCTTATCGGTACGCCCAAAGAATGATGCAGCGTCTAAGCCGGTAAATAAGCCTGTTAAAACGGCTGATCCTGACGATATTATTCCATTTTGATTTCGCTGCCCCAATCCTCCTTCTGGGGCTTTAACAGGGGCTTCGGCTCCTGTCTTTTTATTCTGAGGCAACTATGGAATTGTTAGACGCAATTAAAGAGCTATACAGCATTAAGAATGATGCAGAACTTAGCCGTACTTTAAATGTGCCACGTCCTACGATAAGTAAGATTCGCTCAGGCAAAGTAAACGTATCAGCAGACATAATTCTACGGATTCACGAATGCTTAGGTATGCCAGTAGCAGACATTAGGGCTTTGTTATGAAAATACTATTAGTGTTTGCGGCTGCATTAGCGGCTCTGTGGGCTTGTTCTCTTGTTCTGACTACCAGAGTACAGTCTGCCTATAACGCTGGCTTTAGAGACGGTAAAAACGCCTTTACAATCGATTCTCAATGCTCTGCTTGGCTAATGAACTCTAATCTTAAAGAAGCTAAAGAAAGAATATGCAAATGACTAACGAAGATAAGTTTTATGAATGGTGGAACGGAGACGAAATGGCTGACGATCTTGACGTTGTAAAACACACGCCTCTTTATTGGGCTATGCAAGGATGGGAAGCTGCATTGCGCGAAATAAATAAAGAAGCCGAGAAGAATGGTGAGCCATTATGATTGACTACGACATACACAGTTGCGGATACTACTGCGACAGACCTGCTTGCATTGAAGCGCAGCGCAATGAGTTGAGAGATAAGATGTTTGAAGGTCAAGCTGTAAAAACGTATTCTGGTGGCAAGCCGAACTACACGCAGCCGATAGAGAAAGAATGGGTAGGACTGACGGATGAGGAAATTGCAGAAATATATCGCGCAGGTTGGTCTAATGGTGCTGACTTTGCCAGAACACTTGAGGCTAGGTTAAAGGAGAAAAACAGCACGACCGAAAAGATTATACAAATATCGGACAAGAATGACTAAGAATCCTCGTAAGCGTAAGGATGATTATGACTGGCAAGCAGTAATAGACGCTAATCGTAAGGGTATCTCAGCAGTATTAAATAATATACGTAACGGAGAAGTAGACGAGCTAGAGTTAGAGAAGTTGCAGAACTTTGTGCAATTCTCATTAGCGTTAATGCAACTATCTGGCTCTACTAAGTGGGCACAAGCAAAGATGAATGCAGAGATGATGAATTACATGAAGTCAGCAGATTCGTAAAATCTTAGTTTTTGACGTAATTTTGCTATTTCAGCATCACGTTCGTTTAGTTTTTGCTGTAGATTTTCACTTAATATGTAAACTGCTGCAATTTTTTCAAACCGTTGCTTATGATCTTCTCGCATAATGTTATATAAACGCTCTGAAGCATCGATCTGTTTTTGAATAAAGTCGTACATATCGCTCTCCTACACTTCTATTATTTGTCCACGGAAATACACCAAGCCTTCGGAGATTACTTCAACAAGCTCCGGAGGCATCAACTTACCATTCCAGAACGTAAGCACAGCAAAACCAGAACGCCAGTTGCGAGGGTTATCTTCAGCATACTCAAATGTAGGATCATCTAGGTTAGCCATAGTGCCTGTATCTACACCGTAACGAGTTCCAGTATAGTCAGTCCACGGAGTAACTTTTAAACTATGAAGATGACCTGTAACAATAGACGCACCTGATTTTGTTACATTATTGTAAATAGCATGGATTCCGTTATGCCACCTGTGTTTAATCATCGTGTGATCGTTGACCATAATTGACGTTGAGAACTTCCAACGTGGGAAATGGTCAGTCAGATTCATCCCATGTACACCTTCAAATGCAGTACCAGCCTGAGCCGCTAAACGAGTGTTAAAGCGCATATCGTGGTTACCCCATGTCCAATGTAGGGCAGCACTCTTAGACGCGCTCTCAACCTCATTTAATCGGTCTATACAGGCATCTAGCTCCTGTTTAACGCTAGGTAGCTTTTGCCAGCCTATTGGGTCATGTCTTGATACTGATGCGCCATCAAAAACATCTCCGTTCATAATAATCATTCGCGGCTTTAATTCTGGTATTAACTTAACAAAAGCCTTATGAGCGGTTGATATAATTCCAGGGTAATAATGGCAGTCTGATGCCACCATAATTACTCCGTCATCTATTTCTACCTTAGTGCGGATACCGTTGCCTGGTATCGTTATATTGAAAGTAGGACTACGCTTATCACCTGAAACTAATTGAATGCTATGCTTTCTTTCAACTGATTTACGTCTTGCATGAACATTACGGACATCTAAATCTAGTGCTTCGGCTACCTTTGTGGCTGAATGATACTTATTCCATACTGCAATAAATTCATCATCAGTTGTTCTCATTAGTTCACCTTACGGATAAATTCACCACACCAATCGGTACGCTCAGTCACCGGATAGCAACTCTCAAAGTTACCTTCTATTTCAATTAGTGTGGGAGGATAACGATTGCAGTAACCTAGATCGTCTTTAGGCTCGCAACTATAGAAAGCGCAGCTAATACAAGCTGGCATACAATCTTCAGGTATTTTGATTTTAGGCATTTGATCTATATATCATATACTTATTGCAATTGCATTACAAATTACATTAGATACATAGCTCGTTCATCTTTTCTTCTATTTTCTAAACCTTTAAGAACCTTACCTGCTGCCTTACAATACTTTAAGAGTTCATCAGCAGCACCCTCGTAATCGCCTCTGTTATGCTTCTGACGCAAAGTTGATCTCTGAAGAGTACCTAAGCCTACATTGAAACTAAAAGAGACGAGAGCGTCCATCCAGCCTTGCCTAGAGCCAGCACTAGGACAGTATTTAAGAACTCCGAGCTCGAACCTCTCAAGGTCTTTAGCAAGTATTGCATTGACTTCTTCCATCGTAAATGTACGATTCCAACCATCTGGAATAGATAGATTATTACGCTCCTCAAACGGAACCTTAGCGTGATTAGGATCAATTACATGACCTACCCCAACCGTCCATAACCTAGCAGGACAGCGATAAGGCTTAGTCCTTATGCCCTCATGATGAGCAATCATCTCAAGTGCTTTTTTGCTAATCATTTGGGCAAATGCAGAATTAAATAAGAACTAGCTAACACGGTAACCAGCATCCTGAAATAAATAGCGTAGATCATTTGCCGAACGCACGACCGCCAAAGTGGAACGCTATGATTGAAGCGAATAGAGCCTGAGTCTCGTCATCCCATAGCTGATTAGCCAACTGGTTAAAATCAATCCCGCTAGTCAATCCTTTGTACGCTAAAACAGCATCAATACCTACCAATAGAAAGAAGAATCCGTAGGTAATAACAGGACGTACACTAGCGCGTAGGTTCTTCATCCATTGACTAGTGCCTTCATTGAGACTTGTGTCGTGCGCGTAGATAGCTTGCATCTCCGCAGATTGTGCGTCAATTAGCGATACTTTCTCCGCAGAAGCAGTTTGAGTCTTGATCTCGTCTAGCTTTATTTCTTCAATGTGTTGCTGTGCTATATATCCAGCAGCAGCCATTTGAAGCTCACGGTCTGTCTGCATTTGAGCCAGCTTTAATTCATGAGACTTGTCTGACTTGTCCTGAAAGAAGTCAAGAATCTTAGGTAAGCCACCCATTAAGAACGATACGAGTGTTGAAAAGATTGTTAGCATTATTGTCCTTGCATTTCAGTTAACAGTTTTAAGCGCAATTCCTTCATCTTGCGTATTTCTTCATTAGCTACAATAGTCGCATTATTCATGTCCATGTACATTACCCCCATGACAGGCAATGCAATTACGAGCACAAGACACAAGACCACCAATGAGATGAGTAAAGTCCACGGTATGTGTGGCTCGTTCTTATTAGTATCATCAACCATAGGAACCAGATCGTTACGAATAGAACTGCGAAAACTGAAGTCAGTTGACTGTGTATTTGTTTTTTTATCCTTGCTCTTCGCCATATTGATGCCTGTTGTTTCTGCAATTCTTGACGCTGAACCTCTGCTCTTTCTGCCTTAACCTTATCGCGCATAGCCTCAAAAGATGACCATATCGCACCAAGCTCTTTAGGAGCCGAATACACGAGAGTTTCGCGTAATTCGGTTTCTAGCCTTTGCATTTCCTTTTGAGCCATTACTCTATTAAACGCTTCTTGGTTTACCGATAGCTCAGGATCACGTACCTTATTGGTCTTTAGCTCTTCCTCGTAAACGTGTTTCTCAAGCTGCTCATGCGCTTTAAAGAAGTTTCCCAAATGACCACTAATGTCAGCAACCACATCCTTGGCTTTACCGTATGCGTCCACCAATTCCATACCATCAGCCTTAGCCGATTGGTACAGTTCACAACCTTGTTTAATTGCACTTGCAGCCAGCTTTGCAGCAGCAAGAATTGTAAGTGGATCCACATTACTTAGGTAGCTGACCGTTACCAGCTAACCAAATCATTATACCTAGAGCACCAGCCCCTACAATCCAGAATATTTTTTTAACAACCGACCGACCTACTTCTTCATAGATACGCTTAAATGCTACTTCAGCAGCACGTTCTGCTATAGCGTCAATTTGGTCATCGGTTAGCTGTATATTTTCCATAATTTACTCGTAGAGAATGTTGACTGTGCCAGCATCAAAAGTCTGAGTGCCATCGATATAGAATTGTAGTCTAGTTAACGCTGCTGAAAGCGATTTAGAGCCAGCACTTTCTCTAAGTGAAGCAGTATTAGATAGCCCTAATAAACCTGACTCCACCCATGTATTACTGTCTAGATTTACGAGAGTAACAATCCCATGATAAACGCTACCAGCAGTAGACGAATTTGCTATTGCAAATCCTGATGAAAAATTATCTGCTGTTCCTGCTGATGTACTAGCAGAACCAAGATAGCCGCTAGTTTCATACGAGCTAGACGTTCCTAGCTGGATCAATACGGAACCAGTTCCTGACGTAGATAAGCCAGAAATTGCTATAGTTATACGCTTTACCCACGATGGAATAGCAGTAAACTCAAATGACGTACCAGACGCAGTTACGACTGTCTTAGGTATTAAAGCCGATCCAAATGAAGGAGCAGCATCGCCATTCGATAGCAATACCTGACCTGCTGTACCGTAGTTAGTAGCACCTGAGCCAAACGAGAATCCGCCTTTAGGAGTTATCTTTAAACGCTGAGTTAGTGTGTTAGCTGTAGAGCCTGTAGAACCTACATCAGCCGTCTTAATAACAATGCTTCCAGAGCCACCAGTACCAGTACCGTTACCAGCATTAATCTCAAAGTCAGCACCAACTATATTAGTTCCTGCACCACTAGGAGCACGTAATATATTGCCTGTTACGGACGTAGTAGCCTCACCAGTACCGATGATTACAATACCAGCAGAGTTCATCCGTAGACGATCTACACCACCAGTAACTAAAGCTAACGTATCAGCAGCAGGACGATAGACACCTGTATTAGTGTCACCACTCCACGATAATGGAGGAGCCGAAGGTGTAGTAGCAGCAGCATCTAAAAACAGTACAGAGCCGCTAGTCTGAGTAACTGAGCCACTTAATATAGTCGCACTTGTAGTCGTGCCGATAGTATTAGCAGAACCTGTCATCGTTACATTGTTGCTCATGGCAACCGTACTGCTCATCACAACAGCAGCAGAGAATGTTGTGCCAGAGGAGAATACTGCACCACCAGACGAAGTAAACGCACCACTTACTACTAGACCGTCACTATCAGAACCAGCTTGCATATCCTTAATTTGAGCCATTAGCTCACGAATAGCATTATTGATACCCGATGGAGCACAACCTTCCGCGATATTAATACCACCAATATCCGTGTTATTTGCAGCCGTTGAACTGTACTCGCTAACTTTATTCTTTGCCATGATTTATTCCTCTATAGCTAATATTCCAGCACCAGACAATAACTGTGCTATTCCAGCCCATCGTTTAGCTGATGTGGGTGACATTTTCTTTAATTCTTTAAGTCGTGAAATACCGTCAGGACTTGTAATTATGTCTGCGATATTTGCTGCATTCGCTGAGGCATCCTTTTTAGTAGCCCAATCAGCAATCATCTTTCCATAGTTTTGAGGCTGAAGTGCAGCACCTACAGTCCTAGCAACACCAGTAGTAATGCTAGTAGCTGGCGGATTCTTCATCAATTCTTCAGTTATTAATTGATTAAATGCGGTATCAGAACCTAGCTTTTTAACCCGACCAGCAGCCTCTAATACCTCAGCTAAGTCACGCAAAGCCTGAAAAGACTCAGGAGACAATGCAGCTTGCATAGCTTTCATCTGCTTTGGATCACCCATTATTACATTCTGCCAAGTATTACCAGTATCAAGTTTAGTACCTTGTTGTGACTTAGATGGCTTCTTAGCTAACGTCCATTGTTCCTCTAGGAAAGCCTTAGTAACAGCGTTCCATGCTTCCTCACCACCACCAGCAATAATTTGCTTCTTAGCGTACTTAATTGTTTCTGGACTAGGATTCTGGAATATTCTATTAGCAAAGTTCTTAAGATTATCTGGTGACATCTGCATCAATGAGACACCAGTAATACGCTCATTAAACTCATTAATAGGAGCAGATAGTCTTTCAAATGCTCTATTAGCAGCAACATAGTCAGCGTTTTCAGCACCCATACGCTCTACTAGATTCTTTTGAATGCCTGTAATTTGACCTTGAATTGTTTTATCTAATGAGCCAAATGCCTCATCTTTAAGCATTGAGTCAATTTCAAACTTTGCATTTTGCAGGTTAGGCAATCGATCTTCTGGTTTGAATGTCTTTAATACATTACCTTCTTGGTCAATATCAGGACGCTGTATTAAGTCTTTAATCTTACGTAAATACCCAGCAGCCTTACCAGTAGGAGGCTGAGTTTTCAACATATTATCAATTTGATCTAATACTGGCTGAGTATTTACTGGTACAGATGAATCAAAAGCAGCTTGATAAATAGGCGCAACAGCATCGCTTCTAGCTCTAATTAAATTCTCTCTTTGAACCTCAAGAGCCTGTACTCCTCGATTACCTGCAACTGCTGGATCGTCTACTCTAGATAAGCTACTCAAGTAATCATCTACTGCATTCTGTACCTGACCTTCTCTTCTCTTATAGAAGTCCTGCATCTTCTTAGTAGACTCAGGAACATTACCTACAACTTTTTGCTGTGCAAACAATGAAGCCATGTCAGTAAGTTCAGCAGGAGTTAAATCAACACCTACCTTGCCAGCTTTAGACCTCAATGAAGCAACCGTATTAGGATTAACTTGCGCTATATCCTTAGCTAATCTACGCTCTACCATCGCTTGACGAGCGACAGGAGCCAACTCAGCACCACCAGACAATAGACCAGCTAAACCTACTTGATACGGATCAATTTCTTGCCCAGCTATTGCTTGCCCTATTTTTTGTCTTAAATAATTAGTTCCAGCAGCAACACCACCAACACCACCAGCAGCAACCAATGGATTAACTAAAGCAGTAGGAGCCAAAGCAATACCAGCAGCTATATCAGGAACCATCTCAGCTACGTCAGGAGCGTAGTAAGCAGCCTTAGCACCAGCACCTACTACCTCTTTATAAAACTTTCCATCGTCAGCCTGATACGCTATATCGCCATCAATAACTGTATATCGTCTAGGAGATATTCCACGCTGTTTAGCAAAGTAATTAATAGCCGCTTGCTTATCTGTAGGAATACCAGCCATAAACGCAGTACCAGCACCAGCAGCCATAGAAGGCTCAGAAATAGCTACAGGAGGCTTTTCCATAGGTGGATATACACCACTACCTACCATTGGTTTACCACCAACTAAGTTAGACGCGAAATCAAATTGTTGAGGCTCATTAACTGTCTGCTGTTTGCTAGACATTAATGCTTTAGCATAATCAAACTCAGCCATGATTACCCTTAAAAGTTAATGCCAAATTCAGCAGCTAATTGTCTGTTAATAGTTTTAAGATCAGCAGGTTTAGTAGGATCAAGTTTATATTGCTGTGCTATTGCTGCCCCACGTTGGTTAATAATATTAGGCATTTTAGATAATGGTAAATTTTCCCATTTTAAATTATTATTAAGAGAATAATTTTTACGAGCAATAGCATATTTTGTCTGCTCAATTGCATTATTAAGTTTTGACTCAAACTGAGTAGGGCTATCACCATCAAATAAACCAGTTCCAGCATTAGGCAATGTAGAAATAATACGATCAGCTTCTTGTACACCCATAGCAGAACCAGTCAAATCTTTAATAGTTTGATTTAAGTTCTGAGTAGCATTTTGTTTATAACTAGAAAAATTAGCTAGTTGTGTTTTTTCTTCTGGCTTTAAAGCACCAAATTTATCTTTTAATGTAGCCCATTCTTGAGCACCTCTGAACTTAATTCCTAAATATTCAGGTTTATAAGAAGCCTGAATAGTATTTAATCGAGTAAGAGCATCACCACTAGATAATATTGTTTCTTCTAGTTTACTCTTGGTTGTCTTGCTTAGATCACCAGTATTAACAGTTACATTAGTACCAGATTTTCCAACACCCAATCTATCTGCTTCTTTGCCAAGTTCTTTTCTTTGTGGTTCACTTAATTTACTTACATCAGCAGTTCCAAACATCCTCATTGATAAATTACCGTAATCACCTGTAAATGACTCTGGTTTTAATTCTTTAGTTGGAAGTGTTCCCTCAATTGGGCTAATCTTTCCAGTTGCATCTACTTGGTACTTTTGACCTGCACCTGTAGGTAATTGATATTGCATGACTTCATCAGGAGTCATTATTCTTGCTTGTGGCTTATTCTTAGTAGATGAATAAAGAACTTCACCTGTAGGTGATACCAATGTTCCACCTTCACTAACAACAGTAGGTTTACGAGTAGCAGCCTCACGCTCCGCAACGATACGGAACGCACCAGCAGGGTTAGTATCAAACTCATCAGCTAAGTCTGGATACTTCATCTTCATAGCCTGTACGCCAGCCTGTTGACGCTGTTGAATAGCTAACTGCTGTGTTTGTCCAAAGTTCTGTAATCCTTGCTGATATGCCTGACCAGCAGAACCATAACCAGCACCTAACGCACCAATAATATTTTGAGCCGCCGAACGTCTAGCACCTTGACCGCTAACACCTTGAGCCAACGCAGCAGCAGCACCTAGCAACCCTGCAATATTTGATGATCTTTTAAGACCTGCGGCTTGATCTCCTAGCAGTCCAGTATAGGCAGGATTCTCTACACCAAATACATTGTAGTTTGCTGGATTTAAGTAACTTAAATAATCGCCGATAGCCATAAATTACCCCAATAACGAAATGGGTTGAGGACGCATAACAGACTGACCTTGTGGATTCAATAGGCTCATGTAATCCATTGGCTGAATCTGTCCACGTTGAATCTGACCTTGTGGAGCGTATTGAAGCTGCTCTGGAGTTAACGCATCTTTAGCCAAACTAAATCCTATTTGTGAAGTGGTAGGATAAGCATTTATAAATTTATTAGCACTTCCTAAAGACTCCATTACCCCTTGACCAACTCCGCTAATAGAAGGATCAAACCCGAATAATGACTCACCACCAGCACCATATCCACTACCAGCATTAGGAACACCAACGCTACCATAATTGCCACCATTAAGCGGATTAAACCCGCCACCAGAGCCAGCAAGTGCAGCAGCATTCATAGCCAAGCCTTTAGCTGGATCACCACCAGCAGCAGCATTTGTGCCAAAACCATTAAGTATTGAACCTAAACTAAATGGGGCTGTTGAGCCACTCATGCCACCACTAGCACCGCCAAACCCACCAGCTAATCCACCACCAATACCACCAGTAGCGCCACCAATTAATGCAGCTTTTAGTGGGTCTTGACCTTTAATAGCAGCACTCCCGCCACCCATAGCAGCACCAACTAAAATTCCTGTAGTTACTGGATCACCCATTATTTGCCTCCTGTCGGCGTAGCAGTCTGCGTAGTCTTAGTTCCTTGAGGAGAATTAGAATACAAATTAGCAAACTGACTTAATTTCATTTGTGGCAAGTTCTGTTCATAGTTAAAACGATTAATGTCAGCCTGTAATCTAGCTTGATCGTAACCCTCACCAGCCTGACCAACTCTTAACAATTGATTAATATCAAAGTAATCAGCATTAGCCATCTGTGGAGCATACTGAGAAGCAGCAACCTGACGAGCACGTTCAGCCTCAGCAGAGTTATAAGCCATACGATTACCTGCTTCCGCTAAGTTCCTAGCAAATATGTCCTGAGCCTGACCTGCTTGTTGACCCATAGCACTAGAACCGTAACGACCAGCCGATGAAGCCTGAGACTGTAATGCCTGAATTGCTTTAGTGTAATCTTGTCCAGCCTGACGATTTACACCCTCTAAAGCACCCGCTAGGAATGGATTAACGCCTCGTCCTGCGATTGTATCGAGTGTCTCCTGTTGTGCAGCCTTAACAAGCGGAGAGCCTCCTAAAGCGCGTTCTTGTGCCATCTGAAGCGATTGCTGAGTAGCTTGAGAAGGAGAGATATACGTCTGCCCTTGATAATACTGTGGGCTACCACCCTCATATAGACGTTTAGCTTCCTCAAGTCCATACGTTACATACGGAGCTATACGAGGATCGATACTCGTAGTTGTCGTGCTACTTTGTTGTCCGCCGCCACCACCCATAATTACACCTCACAAATCCATTGTTTCGGACGGAATCCGTAACTAGCCGCCCTTTTAGCCCAACCGCGCCTATGGCTAGAAAATGTTATGTATTTGACGTTAGCTTCAGCAGCCATGCCCTTTATGTATTTTAAGGCATTTTCGACAACATCATAACTATTTTCTAACGAATAAGCAGCCCATAAGTGCATTGTTTCACCCTGTGGCTGTAATACAAAGAATCCAGCGTAGTGGTTGTTCTCTATCAGCACAAATAACAGACTCTTTTGATTGAAGCAGTCCGTATATACATCCTCAACTATCCAGTTTTCTGGACTCTTGGTTTTAATCTTCTCTAAGCCTAACTTAACGCTAGACCACCAGTTCCGTAGTTCTTGCGGAGCAATATATCTATACTCCATCAGCCCACCACAATGTAACCATACGTTTTATCAGCAATCACGTTAGCAGAATGAGTTATCGTAGCACTTCCTTGTGCTCTATTGCTAATATAGGACGTAGATAAGCTAGACGCTGCGTTAGCCGTTAATGGCATTAAAAGAATAATGCTTCCATAGCCTATTCGTTCATCATTGATAGTTGTAGTAGTTGCACCGCCTACTGCAAATGTAACCGTTCCAGTATTGTTCGTCTTACCGTCCATAATTCCACGGACAACCTCAGCCACAGCACGATTATCACCACCAAACGCAGGTAACGTACGAAACTGAGTCATCGAGTACCCTGTGGAGTAATAGTAATTTCAGTCGATACAGCAGTTTTCCATGACGCACTAGTAGGACTCATCTTAATCCTGTGATATCGACCACCAGAACGAAGCGGAACACGACCCTCACTATCAGCCGCTACTGCTGTGCTAAATGTAATATCGTCAGTTAATAATTCACGACTAGCAACAGCTACAGTTCCAGTACCATTCTCAATTATTGGTCTAGCCAATGTGATAACAGACCTTCCTACATCTATATCACCAGAGGATATAGAGGCTGACTTAGGCTGACCTGAGAAAGAGATAATCTTTTTGCCAGTAACACCCATCAATAGCAGTATTCCACCAGCCCAAACAGGAGAATCTAACGGAATATCTAGCGTATCTAAATTGTTATCGTAGTTATCAACCTGCTCAAGTGTGGCACTAGGTGTCAGTCCAAATGAAACAGATACAGCCGTAGTCTCAGCATAGCTCCAACGACCTAAATCGATGGAATACAGCAGCAAATAACGACTACCAAACGTATTTTTAAAATCCCATACAATTAATTTACGCACCGGATCAACCGTAGCACTCATCGAAGTACGTATTTCGTTAGGAATAGCGTTATCAAAGAACCATCTGTTTATCTTTTCAGCACCGATACTCTTAGTTGTCTGCCCATCACAAGCATAGAAGCCATCATCAGATAGAAAGTAAGTAATACCGCCAAACTGAGCTATAGAGCCGTTCGTAGAGCATCCTAAAGTACGAGAAATAGCATCAAACTGAAAGAAAAACGGAGAGCCTACGTAGCTCATCCGATAAATAGCTCGCTCCATAAAGATCAAGCCGTACTCACCACCGACTAAGCCTGTAATGTCTCCACCGTCAGGAAGAATCTGGTTATCTGACTGACTAGATGAGGCTGGAGTCCAATCAGTCTCATCGTTAATATCAGACCAGTAAATCTTATTACTATCACTTCCATCATCAGCAGCTACAACAAAGTCTCTCACTACTGTTACGTACTTAGCAACAGGAGCAGCAGCAGCCAAATCAGCAAACGATGATCCACCAGATAAATTATAGGCTTGCAACTTATTTATACCATTGGCAATAATAACTTTAGAGCCAAACTGAGTCACATCCCATGAATCGGTAGACGTATATGTAGTGCTTACAGAGTCTAATGTAGTATCGTTAGAGTCAAACTTATAAACTTGAGTAGCACCAGCCGCAAATAGAGTCGTAGCACCGTCATACTTGCCAGCAAAGGTAACTAACAAGTCCTGAGCAGCTTCAGCAGAATAATCAGCTTCCTGCCTAAATGGAGCATAGCCATTGGTTACAGGATAGCAATTAATAGCATCCGTAACTGCACCAGTAACACTAGGCTGGTCTGGCAACCATTCACCAAAGATAATCTTTTGCATTATTGTATAAACCAAGTAGTTGAAACTGGCTGGCTAGTTATCCATTCTTCACCAACTTTTTTAAGATTAGCATTAAGCGATGCAGAGTTATTTATTAAAGCATTTATGCTAGTTGCTATTGAAATATTAGAAACAACATCAGCATTGCAAAGAATTATTCCATTTATAGAAGCTATCCCAATAGCATTACCACTTACAGTAGCAGCAGAGTTTATTAGTCCATTAATAAACCCAAGTCCATAAGCATTACCAGAAACAGTAGCAGCAGCATTCATTAATCCATTTGCTGGAAGCAGACGATAATTATTACCTACTACAGTAGCTGATGCACTTATATCACCATTTAAAGGTACTATAAAACTCCAACCAGTATTATTCCCACTATTTGTAGAATCGTTAGCTATCCAAGTAGCACCACCTGTAGCAGCACTATCCTGAATATCTAAATAAGATACAGATACCGTTCCTGATGGATCAGATAATGTAAATCTAGTTCCTGACGATGAACTACGTAATGTAATTAAATTGCCAACAGTTCCAGACAATGAAAAGCTAGTAAATGTATTAGTTGTGCTTGCAGGGAAAGTAATCTGTGCAGGTTGTACTGTGTTAGTAATATTGCTAAACGTATTTGCACCAGTAATTGTCAACGTACCAGCACCACCTTGATTTAATGTGCAGTTGTATGTTGACCCACCACCAACAAAAGTTTTTGCAGTAGCAGCAGTCATTGAGATAGTGCCAGTACCTGTACCTGCTGTAGTCGAAAAATTAGTAGGAGCAGCATTATTGAAGGCTGTTGCACTAGCAGTAGGACAAATTAATGTACCGCCATTAAATGTCAGATTCTTTGTTCCTGTTGCTGTTACAAAGCTAGTTCCTACAGTACAAGTCTTTCCAGATAAATCTAGCGTTCCATTAGTCAACGTCATGGTTCTTGTAGAACCCATTGTAAAAGCATCTTGTAACTGCCATGCTCCACCAATACCATCAAACGTAATTGGGAAATCAATTGTTTGAGCATTAGTAGTAATAGTTTTAGTACCACTAGTAGCAAGAAATGACATAGCACTAGCTGAAGCAGTTAATGCCATTCCTGAAGAAAGTTTTAAATTTCCAAAAATACGTCCTGTGCTAGTAGCTTGCAAAACACCGGCAAATCCTGTGAAGTCTACATTTCTAGCAGAATTACTAAGAGAAGCCAAAAATGTTAAAGCATATGTTCCAGAAATAAAGTTATAACTAATTGAATTTGCTTCTGATAAAGAACCACCCAATACAGAAGTTGTTGATGTAGTATTATTATTTATTTCAACAAGCTGAGTTCCAGTAGTAGTTAAATTTGTTGAAGTTGATGTAGTCCAAACAGTACCAGTACCATTACAAGAAATTTTACCTGTGCCAAATGCAATAGTTCGTGTATTGCTATTAGCAGAATCAAACTTACCTACTGTTAATGTTAGATTATTTAAGTCAAGCGTTCCCTGATTTAACGTGAATATTTCCGTTACAGTAGAAAGCGTCATGTTGTTAGTGACAAGCTGAATGCCACCACTAGGAGCATCAATTGTTATTGACTGTGTAAAAGATATACCAGCAGAATTAAGTGTTTTAGTTGATCTGTTTGTAAATGTAAGTTCACCAGTTCCAGTAGTAGTTACACCAGAACCAAAATTAAAATTTCCATAAAAATAAGGAATTGTTGAACCAGTTGCAAATGTCATCGCATTAGTGCGAGTTGACATATCTACACCTGATATATTTATATATCCAGATATAGTAATAGTTGCACTTGTATTTAAACCTGTATTTTCAACAATTGCAGTATCTTGTGGTAATGGGTAGTTAGTTGTAGCTATAGCACCACCAGAGCTAGTAGCCCATGCGTTAGCGTTCCAGTTTCCACCAGCAGCTAAGTTCCAATAAACAGTTTTACCAGCAACAAAAGTGATATTGCTATTTCCGCCACAATTACCAAGACGAGTACCAGATAATGTACCTGCCGCACCAGCAATAGTAATATCACTAAAGTCTACATCGCTCATAGCAGCAATAGCAGCGCAAGTAATTGTTACTGAAGTTCCAAATGATGCAGCAGCAGTAGTTTGAGAACGAAGCCATAATCTCTGATTACCATTAGCACCAGTAGCTGTTAATGTGCCGTTAATAGTTTGATTATTGACAAAACCAAACGCATTGCAAGCAGCAGCAGCAGGAGTAGAAATAGTTAGATTATTAAACGTATTTGTTCCGCTTATATATCTATCAGAATTTGTCGTTCCTGTTCCTGTAAAAGAAACATTGTAGTAAGTTCTGTTTCCTCCAGCAAAACCACCTGCTAAAGAATTAGAAGAAAATACTATGGTTGATGTTCCTGTATTGAGAGTTAAACTAGCACTTATATCCCATGTTGCTGATGCACTGCTACTCATAGTAAATGTTGATCCGTTAAGCGTTAATGTCCTAGTATTAGCGTTATTAGAACCAAATGTGCCAGTAGTAATAGCGTAATTACTTCCTGACGTATTAAGTGTTCCGTTAGTTAAAGTTATTCCATTAGAGCCAACACTTAGAGCAGAACCTAACGTCCATCCACCACCAACACCATTGAAAACAATATCCTGACCAAATGCAACACCATTGGTAGTAATAGTTTTACCAGTAGTTGTAGCGTCAAATGTTGTCGTACCTGTGTAAGTACGAGTAAAGTTAGTTGCTTGGAAAGTTAAACTACCACTAACAGTCAAGCCAATAGCTGATCCCGCTAGAGTCATCGTTCCATCTAGACCAGACGCAGTAAAGTCGTTACAGAGACGAGGCGTATTTGCCATCGTAACGGTAAAGTTGGTTGTGCCGCTATTTGAGTTTGCATCAAAAAATACGCTATCAGCAGCAGTAGGAACAGATGCACCAGCAGTAGCAGCACTCATAGCTTGGGAAGCAAAAGTACCCCCAACAGAAACCGTCCATAAACCACCACCAAGATTAGCGGTAATATTTCCTAAACTTGTGTGATTGTTTGACCAAACGGTATCACCAATAACTACCGTTCCAGCAGTTACAGTTAGTGTCGTGCTCGCGCAACTTGCTGTAATTGACTTGCCAGTAGCAGTAGACCAGTTAGTTGTGCTTGTTGAGTTCCACGCACCTGTTCCACCTACCCAATAGCGATCTGCCATTTTATTCCTCTACGCTTGGCGCACTAACGATAGCAATCCAATTGTCTAGCCTTTGCTGCTTCATCGTTTCAATCTCAGCATCAGTTAACGTATGATCATCTGGCAAATGAATTGCATCACAAAAGTTACCGTACTGAGTTTCAAATGAAAAATCGATCTTCATAATTAAGCCAAAGTTACCGATATGCCAGCAACAGCAAACTTCAACGTATCACCTGACACAACAGATTTAGACGTAGTTAGTGGTGTATGGTAAAGAAGATTACCGCTAGTCAGAGCATCAAGGATACCCATGTGAGTAACAGTTCCCCAGCTACCTGTGGCTACTGGAAACTCAACAGAAGCACTATTCGTAGATACACCATCGCTAGGAGCACCAAAGGTAGCAGCTACTCGCGCATAAGAGCCACCAGTAACCTCAGTTCCTGTATTAGCGTCAGTTGGATCAGTTGTGTAAAGACCAATGTAAACTGTAGCTGGACTTGAATAGCTCGTATTACGCAACGTAGCGTTAATCAAAGCATTTTCTAAATAATTCGACATTTCAGACATAATTACCTCACGGACATAGACATAGGCTGACCACCGTACTCACTACTTTGGTCAGATACATTGATTGTGGAAATAGCTCGGTCATATAAAGCACCCCAAACCTGAAGCCTTGCATCGTTCATCAAATATGGTTCAGCCTCACCCAATGCTCCATAAAGCAAAGCATCAGGATAATTAACCAAAAATATATTCGATGGATTGGTACTGCTTAAAACATCCGGTTTAACGTAATACAACATCTGTACGCTATACTCAGAATCAGGTATCGGAGCAAACTGAATCTCTGACGAAAGTATCGTGTAATTTAAAGGATTACCCGAATCAGTTGTCCTAGCTGTTGCAAAAAATGTATTAGGAGAAAGGTACGTTAACGACCGCACAGGATTAGTACGGATATGTACGTCACGCATCTCTAGGAAGCTCGCAGGAAGCGATAACGTCTCTATACCTGCTACGGTATCAGCTCGAGCCACAACGAGCATCTTGCGTGTTCTAAGCTCTCTAGATAGCCTTGCCTCAGCCAGAGCAATGAAGTCTGGTATCTGGTCTGTTAGGTCACTACGAGCTAGATAGTTTGCTATCGTAGTCTTTAAATCCGTATAGCTCGTAAATGCCATCGCTATTTCCCTGAGTTGTGTCTCTCCACAGCACCGTCCTCAACATCATCCCATCGGTATTCATACGTACCAATGTGACCAATATGCTTAGATAGACTGTGATCTACATACGTCTGGAATCCATTATCCAGAGCCTTAACGCAAAAATGTACATCTTCGCCAATGATTCCCTTACTACCCCAACCTACGTCATACCACGGCTTTGGTATGGCTTTAAATACATCTTTGTGGATCATTACTACGCCACCACCAACTGCTGTACAAGGCTCAATACCCTCTTTATCTCTAGAGTCTATTTTATGCCAAGCATGGTTAATAATCTTGCCTTCTTCATCTTTTTCTATCTGAAGATTTAAGGCTGTTGGTAACGTAGGCTTGCGTCTAGTAACCGCATTAACACCGACAATAGGTACATTCCTGCTCAACAATATCTCTATCGTATCGCTAGGAAACCTCATATCTGAGTCAATAAACAGAATGTAGTCACAACCTTCGCTTAACGCAGCATCAACCAGCTTTTCTCTCTGGTCAAATATCAACGTACCAGCCATTGTGTATAACTTCAGACCATTATCACCAGAACCACACCGAAACTTAGAATCTCGTCCTACCATCTTCGCAAAGTCAAACGCAAAGCCAGTATGAACCTCGTCTCTAGCTGGAACACATACGCCAACTGTTATACCCATTAGATATTACCCCTATAGACTTTCCATTGTGCATTATCGGAATCATTGAGCCACTTAGCAAATGCTACATCGTCAAGAATAGTGAACCCTCTCATAACTCCTTTTTTATTCAAGTCATCAATGACCGTAAAAGGTATTCGAGCTACGTGGTGCAATTCTTTAAGATTTCCTAGCCTTGCCTTGTCTGCCTCTCTGATATGGTTGTTACTCTCTAGTATCTCAGTAACATCCTGTTTAGTCTCGATGATAATGCCGCCATCACCGTCCGCGTGTACAACCTGTTTTCTAAAGTCCATAAGTCCTCGTAAATGCCCCCAGAGACGAATCCCTGAGGGCTATTCAATTACAGAGCCATATTCAAGTCAGCAACGATACCGTGCGCGGCTTCGTTTTTAACTTCCAATGTGCACTCAACCAAAATCTGAGTCTTGTCAGCATCACCAGCTTTTGCAAGCTCGTTAGTCTGGAAAGGACGCAGATAAGCGATTGCAGCGTACTCAGGATCAAGTACCAGAGCATCGCGTGTACGCATGAAACGGTTAGGAACAACAGCCATTGAGCCGAAGTCTGACAAGTAAACGTCAGCAGCACCAACGATAGTAGCTTGCGAACCGCCTGTACCACCATTGACGTTATAACGATAAGCCGACAGACCTGTGAAGCTAGATACTTTCTGCTTGCCCAATGCACCAACCATCAGAATCTTAGGTGAACCACCCGATACAAATACCTCAGAAACGACTGTTTTCAGCAGAGCTTCAGTAAATGTACGTGTGTTACCGTCTGTACGAGTTGATACACCGATAGTAGTTGGATCACCACCGTTAGTCTGAGCATCAGAGTTAGTCTTGATCCATGACAGCAATGAACCCATCTTACGAGCAGTAGAGTTAGTTGTACCAGCAGAACGACCTTGATTAGCCAACAGAATAGTCTCTAGATCACGCTTGATTTCATTTGATGCCTTAGCCAATTGGTAAGCCTTCTCAGACTTACGACCAGCTTTGTTAACTGTATCCAAAGTGCCAGAGACCTTGATAGTCTTTTGCAGAATCTGAGTATAGTTACCCAAGCGAGTTGTTGGAGACAATGTAGCGTCAGAAGCATCAGCACCTTCAACAGCAGCATTGTTAGTAGTTGCAGCAGCCAACGAGTCAGTCTGCCACTCGTGGTAAACAGCAGTTGCCTTAGTCTTGCCAATAGAACTCATGAATGGAGTTTCAGTAGGCGTAATATCATAAATTACATCGGTCAAATCTTCACGCTGACCAATTGCGTCATAAGCATTATAAATAGCCATGATTTAATTCCTTATAAAAATCGTTCAAATACACTAGCTGCATCGCGGATACTTCCGCTAGACTTAGCTCGTGCCTTTAGTTTCCGCATTTCTTCAGCATTACTATCTCTAGGCTTGCTTACTCCAGCTTTAATCGCTTTAGGAGCCTCGTTCACCTTCTTAGTGATAGCTGGTTTACTTGCGACTAACTTATCGTACTGCATAGCCTTATACAGAGTTAGTACCGCACGACTATCATAGACAGCCGCTAATTCGTTATCAGAAAACCCTAACTGCTTACCAAAAGCTCGAATATCATTTCTGATAGCCTCACCCTTAGCAGGATCAGTAAATTCAGGGATAGCAGTAGTCAGTTTTTGCATTTCCTCAGCCACTAAGTGCTGCATCTGCATCTGTCTTTCTTGCTCCTGTTGCTGATTAATCCTATTTCTATCAGCCTGTACAGCAGCTAGCTGCTTATCTCTCTGAATCATATCTGCAACCTTTACAGAGTATCCAATAGGATCAGTCTCTTTTAGGTATTCCAGATTTTCTTCTTGTTGCGGCTGTAGCCATTGCTCAATCATCTCAAGTCTCTGCGCGTACGTATCACGCATCTGCTTGGCTTCCTGAACTGCTTGACGCTCGGCTTCGACTACCTTGCGCTCTTCTGCGACAGCTTGCGATTTCTTGGTGTAATCCGTGCCAAGTTGATAGGACTTGATAAGCTCATCAAGCGTTACCTCACGTTCTTCTCCGGCTGCTTTAACCAGATACGTGGGCTGCTCTTGCTCCTCACCGTCATCTTCCTGTTCTACCTCAGATTCCTCTGATTCGGCATCGCTTTCGTTAGCTTCTGAATCCGGTTCTGGTTGTCCTTGTTGGGAGCCATCTTCACGTTCCATCATGCTCAAGAAAGCGTTAGCTGCACCTTCTACCGTTAACTCTGCATTTCCCTGTTCGGGAGTCGTGCTTTGAGTATCGCTCATTTATGTTTCCTTAATTATATCGCCAACCGGACGATTCGGACTACAAAATCTTAAACTTTTTTGCATCAATCTGCTTTTGATCCGCTAACCCTTGAATGTGATTATCAATGGACTCTAAGACTCTTAAACGCATATACGCTTGCTCACGTATCTCTACATCGTTATAGTCGCTATTTAAGAACTTAGTCATCTCTACACCTCTGAGTTCTTCCATCATCTCTATGAAGAAGTCATCTCTCAGCAGGTTTAATGCCCAATCTGATTTTTTCATTTTTCAAATATAGATTTAATTTTTGCATTAGTCAAAGCAATAGCTATATCACCCTCATCAGCAGTATTTTTTATCAAAATTGCATCATACTTACCAGATTTTACAGCATTTCTAAATTTTGTAGATTTATCGCCAAATTGTAATTCTCCTGCTTTTTTACCTTTAGCATTAATGGTAAATACTTTCTCAGCATTAATATTTACAGGATAAACAGCACCACTTTCAGCAGGAGCAAACTCACTTGCTACTTTTGGAGACTTAGCAAAAAATCCCCTAATTCCTTCTAAATCAGGCAATGAAGAAAATGATGGGAATGGAGTAGTTCTTGCAATATCTTTTGGATCAATTAATGGACCAGTATCAATTACTTCTTGTTTCCATTGTGGAACATTAGGAACTGTTGCCCTAACTTCTTTAGTGTAATCAAAAGGATACATTCCTTTATACCAAGTTCCCTTAATTGGATTTACTGAACCAACAAATCCCATTGCTAAGTTTCGAGTGTAGTCATCCACCATTTGCTTTGCTGCTAACTGCTCCGGCGTAGATGGTCTGCCATTCATAGCATTACGCTCTGCCTGAACCGCCAATAAAGAAGCCTGATTAAACGCTCCAGCCTGTTGATTCATCTGACCAATAGCTGCTCTAGGATCGTTCGCCAATAGCCCTAAACGAGTTCCTAGCAGGTTATCAATGCTATCTAGCAATCCCATTACATTCCTCTAGTCAGAGAGCCTAGTTCACGTAGAGCCTTCAATGTCAGCTCAGTCTGCTTGTTCTTCGTAGCCTCGTCAGCCAAGTCCATAGCCAGTACGGCTTGCAATTGCTTAACTGCTAACTCAGCTTCCTTAATACGCAACTCAGCAGAGTCCTTCTGGTTCTTCATATTGATTTCTATGCCCTTTCGGGTAAATTCGGCTTCAAGTGTCTGCCTCTCAAGATCAAGTTTCGCCGCATCAATCTGAGCCTTAGCTTGTGTCTTTTCTCTTTCGACCTGAGCCAGCATCTCAGCAACCTGAGCCTGTGCGTCTGGGGATGGAGGCTGTGGCTGAGAAAGCGCAGCATTTTGCTCTGGCGTAATTTCATTCATGAACTCGTTAGCATCTTTGAAACCTGCCGACTCAATAAACTTCGCAAGCGTGTTGCGATACTGACCGATAGATACCAAAGGATTAGAAGCACCATACTGCTGAATGATCTGCTCTTGCTTCGCTAGAACCATTTGCAACATGGCTAACTTCTGATCTCTATCTCCTGAGCCTAGACCAACATTAACGCTGACATCGTACTGATTAGCCCACGTTCTAGGATCAAACTGAACGTACTTACCACGCATACGAACGACTCTAGGCTTGTCCTGATACTTGCCCAATAGATGCAAGATGCCCTTAAACAGACTCTTTACACCTGTCTCAGCAAAGATACGAGCGATTAACTCTAGCTTGCCTGAGTTGGACTTCATCATCGCAGCCACAGCAGTAGCCGTTACATTGCTCAATACGTCTGGATCAAGTCCTGCCTGAGAGTCACTAACACCTGTACGTTTAGCCTGTACCGCATCCAAGTATTCCAGCATAGGCATTGCCTGACCGAATGTACTTGCAACCGTTAGTGGAACCAGAGCGTTCGGGTTCTTCATGCGAATTACGCCACCAGCCGTACTGTTAAGCAAGTCATCCACATTAACCTGACCATCAACATAACCAACCCTAGCATTATTAGTCAGGTACAGATTGTCTAAACTTTGTCGTGTAATCGTGGACTTTTGGAGCTGGATATCCATCGTCCTGTCAGCCAGAGATTGACCGAAGAACTTGTGCGGAATAGGAATAGGACAGATAGAATGAAATGGAACATAGTCTGTTTCCTCATCTTCCAATATCTCAGAACCGCAATAGACAATACGCCTTAACTCAGCAATACCGTCATCATCCTCATCGATACGTATATAGCACTCGTATACCTCAACAGTCTCCATCGAGAAGTCTAGGCTGTTGTTCTGGTCTGGCTGTTCACCGTTAGGGAATCGTGCAATACGCTCAGAGCTAAACTCTAAATCATTGTAACTAGCCAAGTCATCGACTACCTTCTGATCGTAGCCAATAGCCACCAACTCAGAACGAGTCATGAGCCTACGATGAGCTACAAAGTTAGCCTCCTCGATATTACGAGCAGACTTAGCAATCAAGAACTCCTCTGGAGGTACATTCTCAATCTTTACCTGACCTGATTCTTCAGTACGCTGTACATACACTTCATAGCTAGGAATCTGTATGACATTGCCCATCATGTCCGACATTTCCGTATATTCTATTTCCTGCTTGACAACTTTAAGCGACTGATCCGATAGCAACAGAGCCAGTTCATCCTCAGTAAGATTCTTATACTCTTCCTTCGTTACGTCTGTTTTCTGATCCCAATACGATTTAACTACGCCTACCTTCTGTAGCAGAGCGTCCTTGAACCAGTTATGTAGGATGATTAGACCGTCATTGTCACGATAGAAAGCCCAGTTACAGTAGTCCGTAGCCTGTTTAGCTGACTCTTCGTCCTGCTGACCTCTAGGCTCAAAGTAGACAATATCCTCAGTCGTGGTAAATACACGCATTAACTGTGGCAATGCACCATCGATAGCCTCAGCTACCTCACCTGTAACTATCGAGCTACGACCTTCACGCTCGTTACCGTAAGGCTGACGTAAGTAATACTCTAGTGCCCTCGTTCTATCTTCGGTAGTCTCTGAGTCAAGATAACCGATTGCATTATCAATCTCATTCTCGACAATGCTTTTTACTTTGCCTTCGTCCATCATAATGCGTTCCTCTTAGGATTTTCGCAATTATACAATCCATTTTGTATTATTGGGCAATTCTGACTGCCATGAAGTTTCATTATCGTCAAGACTTATCGCTAGATACCTAAATGCGTCTGCTGCATGGCTAGACCAATCATGTAACGGCTTATCGTAGAACACCTGCTGTCTCTCGTTATACTCCCTCCGGTAGTTCCTGAGAGCATCCAGACCTGCTTTAGTCTTATGATCGAACCAGCATTGCGGTAATAGCCTTCTGGTGGCTTGTATACCGTCTGCAATCGATAAACGAGGAGCTACAGTTATATCGAGTCCAGCTTCACTTAAAACCTCTCTACGGCTCTTCCCTGTGCCTAGCTCTCTGACTTCAACGTCATGAGGCAAGAACTGCGTGTAGCCTTCGTAGTCGTTATCTTTGAGCCATGATACATACCAGTCCAAACCGACTCCGTGGTTTTCCGTGAAGTCAATAAGTCGTACCTCTTTTCCCACCACCTGAGCAACCCACAGACTAGTAGAATCAGACATCCCCAAATCCCAAGCAACATAAGAGCGACACAAGTCATCACGTTCAATAGTGGTGATTCGGTTCTTAGCCTCAAGATTGTTGATAATCTGCCCATAATAGCTACCCTCTACGGCTGCATCAAAGCTGCACTCGAACTCTTGGTTATACTTGTCATCGCCCATTTCCTTACGAGCACCCCAAAGTTCCTTCTCCGCTAGTATCCCTGTATCACTAGCCTTGAACTCTAGTAGCTTCCAGCCTTCAGCAGTCTTAGCCCTGTCTCTGAACTCTGCGAAATGGTTTCTGCCTTTAGGCGTACCAATGAATAAGCACCACGTAGGAGCCTCGTCTGTGTTCCTATCCGCTAGTGCTGGACGTATAACCTCGTTCCATATCTTAGGGTTCTGATCGCCTATTTCATCAAGAATAACGCCATCGAAATACTGCCCCCTAAGGCTATCAGCATTATCGCTACCGTACAGGCTAATCCTACGACCCCAAAAGTCAACTCTAAGCTCTGAGATATTAGCAACAGCCCCAAGAGGACGA
>Ga0114970_10000537_pt1 | contig 28644 bp, 25 predicted proteins | sample M_140205_XF_Meta_FD_87030 | JGI IMG/M metagenome (GOLD analysis project Ga0114970, IMG submission 87030) | Freshwater microbial communities from Lake Montjoie, Canada to study carbon cycling - M_140205_XF_MetaG | ecosystem: Environmental > Aquatic > Freshwater > Lake | place: Lake Montjoie...
GAAAGGGCGCAATCAGGTTGGCCTGCAGCGCCTGCTCGAAGAGGGCGGGATCGGTACGTTCGAGGGCGCCGATCGGAAAAACGCCGGCGTTATTCACGAGGATCATCGGTCCGTCCGCCTCGTACCCGCCGATGACACCAACCGCACGGGTCACCGCGTCGGCGTTCGTCACATCACACGGCACGGCGACCGCATCGCGCCCGAGGACAGTGGCGACCTGTTCAAGATCACCAGCGGAACGGGAAATCAAAAAAACGCGCACACCAGCCGCGGCGAGCACACTGGCCACCGCACGACCGATGCCACGTGATGCGCCCGTGACCACGGCCGATGCCCCGTGGAGCATCAGAACGGCGCCGACGGACCGTGGGCCAAGCGCAGGAATTCGCTGCGCGTCTTGGAGTCGTCGCGGAACTGCCCCCGCAGCGACGAGGTGATGGTGCGCGAACTCTGCTTCTCGACGCCGCGCATCATCATGCACAAGTGTACGGCTTCGATCACGACGCCGACCCCCTTGGGCTGCAGCACGTCGTCGATCGCGTTGGCGATCTGCTCGCCGAGGCGCTCCTGCACCTGCAGGCGACGCGCGAAGACCTCGACCACGCGCGGCAGCTTGGACAATCCCACGATCTTTCCGTTAGGGATGTACGCCACGTGCACCTTGCCGAAGAACGGGAGCATATGATGCTCGCACATCGAGTACATCTCGATGTCACGCACCATCACCATGTTCTCGTGATTCTCCTCGAACAACGCGTCACCGATCACCTGACGGGCATCGAGGTCATAGCCACGGGTCAGCCACGCCATCGACTTCGCGACGCGACTGGGTGTCTTGAGCAAGCCATCACGATTGGGGTCTTCGCCAAGCATCTCGAGCTGACGCCGGATGAGCCCTTCGAATTCCACCTGCGTGGCGCCGTCCGTTTCCATGTCGTCGGGGTCGACCGCCGCCATGCCCACGCGCGCCGTCAAATTCGGTCGGATCATGTGCTTACTCCCCCTCGTAGTCGACATAATTATTGTCCGTCTCCCAGAGACGCAGCCGCACCAGTTTTCCGGGCGCTACGACCGGCTCCAGCACGCGCCACATGCCCACGACGACATTCTCCGTCGTCGGATTGATACCCTGCATGTACGGCACGTCGATATTGAAATTGCGATGGTCAGTCACGTTCACCACGTGGCGCTCCACCGTGTCGCGCAACTGCCCGAGGTCGATCACATAGCCAGTCCGCTCGTCGATCGGTCCTTTGACCGAGACCTCGAGCTTGTAGTTGTGACCGTGCCAGTTCGGATTGTTGCACTTGCCGAACAGCCGGGTGTTCTCCTCGTCGGAGAGCGCAGGATTGTGAACGCGGTGGGCCGCATTGAAACGCAGCAGTCGCGTCGCGGTAACGATTGGCATAACGGACAAACAACCCGAATGGGGGAGAGGTTCCATCCCCAAACTCGTTCCCCCCGGGCGCGCCGGCAAGGCAGCGCACAACGGCGGCGCGGTCAGGGACCAGCACACGAAAGCCCCGCCAATTGGCGGGGCTTTCGCACAAGTTGCGGAACGAAGAGGAGGTCTTGAAGCCCAAAGAATACTGATAAGGTCCTCACCACGCGGTCGCCTTCCCCGCACTGGGGCATGACGTGAACGCAGTCTGTCGGACCTTTTCTTAGGACTTATCGGCTCAAGAGGTAATTCTCTCCGCCCCGCACATGGATTGAGTATCGGCACCAGAGGGGCCGTACCACATGTCGATATTGTACATGGTGCGCCACGGCGCGCGCAATGCGAGATTAAGACATGGACTTCTCTCTACTTGCCGGAATCGTGCTGCTCATCGCGTGGGGCGGTATCACCTATACCACCGACGCGCCGGGCTGGGTTCACCTGATGCTCACCGGCGGCGTCTTCCTAGTGATCTGGCGTATCGTCGTGCGCGACACCCCCTCAGGTCCGAACCAGAAGCGCTAACCCTGCGGTCTCATATCTCCCAGTTCGAGAGCACCATGCCCTCGGTGGGAGGGACTTCGTTCCAACCGTAGGCGCTCATCCGCAGATCCGTCCAGCGCACCCGCGCGCCCAGCGCGACCAGGGTACGATACGCATCCGGGTACGCGCCCTGCAGCCGAATCGCCACACGTCGTGTTCCGCTTCGGCGCGCCAGATCCGCGAGATTGCCCACCAGCGACGGCAGGCCGCTGCGCCTGGCCAGCACGAGCTTCAGTACGCGCAGCTCGTCCCGCGTCCGACCCTCGACCAACGGCACGGTGTGGCAGACCGCAAATCCCGTCGGTGCCTCGAGCGGCCCCACCAGAATGGTGTCGCCCAGCGCGAGACGATCGGTGAGTTCGAGCTCGCGCGTGAAGTCGTACCCGGGCATGACCCGCCTCGTGAGATCGCGACACGCGGTGATCGCGGCCTCCTTCTCGAGCGACGACAGCTGCGACAGCAAGGCCGGACCGCGCTCACCCAAGGCCGCATCGAGCGTCAGCGTGACCGTGAGATGACCGGGGACGAATCCGAGATTCGAGTAGAAACCGATGTTCTCCATCGTCCGGGGCATCGTCTCGAGTCCGATCACCGTCACCGCCTGCCTGCGTAGCCAGCCCATGCCGCTTTGAACGATGATCTTGCCCAGTCCGGCGCCTTGGCAGTCGGGGCGGACGCACAGCGGCCCCATCCAGCCTTCGGTGCCGGAGTGATGCGCGATGTTGAATGCGGCAATGCGCCCGCGCTCGTCGCGCCAGCACAGCGCACCGTCACCGGCCCCCTCGATGGCATAGCGCCAGATCGCCGGATTGAGCGGCGGCACGCGGACGCCGGTCATGCCATCCTTCCGATAGCGCTCCGTGAACGCGTCCGCGAAGACCTCGTTGAGCTGCGGAATGTCGTCGACCGTGGCGACGATCGGCCCCTCGAGCGGACGGGCGGTGCGCCAGGGACGCGGCGGCGCCGTCATCCCTCCGCCAGCGTCAGCGGGCCACGGCGGTTCGCCTCACGCTGCTCGGCATCGAGCGGCTCATCGAGCGGCTCGTCGGGCAGCACCGGCGCGCTGGTGTGCACGACACTGCACCCACGCGTCTCGTCGAAGCGTACCAGCAGCACGCGATCGAGCCCTTCCCGGACCTGCTCGATGTGCGTGATCACGATGACTTGCTCGAATCGATCATGCAGATGACGCAGGAGTTCGACCACATTCGCCCGACGTGTTTCGTCGAGTGACCCGAAGACTTCGTCGAGAATCAACAACGAAAATGCCTGACCGGCCCGCTCGGCGATCATCTGCGAAATCGCCAGTCGCAGCACGAGATTGCACAGGTCCTCCTCACCGCCGGAGATGACGGGCTTGGGCAGCCCCTCCTCCATCACGAGCACCTTGTAGTCCTCGTCGAACTCCAGCGCGCTATACCGCCCGTCGGTCAGCCCATCGAGAAATCCGCTGGCGATCTCGGCCAGCTCCGGGCGCAACTGGAAGTTGAGATCGGTACGCAGGTCCGTCAGCGCGCGATCGAGCTCATCGTGCAGCTGCTTATCCTTCTCGAGGGCGTCGAGTGTTTCCTGCAGCCGTGCGAGATCGCGCCGGCCCTGCTCGGCGCTGTCGAGCGCGGCCCGCGCCCGCTCCGCTTCGCCCGCGGCGCTGACCGCATCGAGCTCGGCCCGACGGGCGTCGGCCGCAGCGCGCTCATGGGCGTCACGGACACGCTGATACGACGTGTCATCCATTCCGAGCGCTGTGCGTAGCCGCTCGAGCTCGACGACCTTGGTACGCGCCGCATCACGCACGGCCGTGACGCGCAACATCTCGGTGCGCGTCACGTCCTCGCGCTCCACCAGACCGCCCACCCGCGCGGCCTTCGTTTCGAGCTCCTGCAATCGCACGACCTCGTCGCGCAACGCACGATGCCGCTGCGCGTCGTAGCCCAGCGGCAGCGCCGCCAGTTGCTCCGTCGCCTGCGCGAGTCGTGCGGCGAGCTCGGTCCGCGAGTCCGCCACCTGCGTGGCCTCGATCAGCGCGTTCTGAATGCGCAGCAGCCTTCGCTCGGAAGCCGACAGCTCCGTCTGCATGGTGCGACGCTGCTCGTCCAGCAATTCGAGGGCCGCCGGCATAGCGGCCAGCTGTTCGACGCGCTGCCGGTAGTAGTTGCCATCAATGCGCACGGTCTCGATCTGCTCGTTCAGCAAGTCGAGCACGCCACGATATGACGCGCCGAGCGGCCGACCACACGTCGGGCAGGGGGATTCCTCCCCGAGTCCCTCGAGCGTGTCACGCTGCTCGGTGAGCTCGGCGTATTGACGTCGGAGGGCCTCGAGACGCGTCTCCGCCTCCTGTCCATCCCTCGTCCAGGCTTTACTCTCCGCGTCGAACGTCCGCTCCACCTCGGTGAGCGTGCCGCGGAGCGTCGTGATTTGCTGTTGCGTATCGCGTTCCAGCGTCGGCGCCGATTCCAGTCGCGCGGCGCGCTCGGCGAGCTTGGCGTCGTCCTCCGCCACCGTACGCACCCGCTCCATCAACGCCTGCCGTCGCGCGTCGGCCGCGGCGAGCTGCTCCAACGATTCCAGTTCCGCGCGCAACGACAGCAGCGGCAGAATCGCTTCACGCAACGGCGCGAGCTCGCGGTGCGCCACGGCCACCGCGTCCAGTTCGCGATCAAGCCGCTCCACTTCGCGGGCGAATCCCATCGCCTCGCTCTCGGCCACGCGCAGCTCGGCCAGCAGTTGCTGCATCTGGTCCCGCTGCGTCTGGGCATCGAGCCACTGCGGTGCCACCGCGCTCAAGCGTTCGGCTGTGCTGACGCGAGCCACCTCGGCTTCGGCGGCACGCGTTCGCGCCACGGCCAGTCGGGCTTCGGCATCAGCCACGCCGCGCCAGATGGCATCGGCGTCGGGCATGCCCTGTTTCAGTCCGTTGATCTCCGCCATGAGCGCGCGACGGCGCTCGCGCGCAATCTCCTGCGCGCCGCTGATCCGATCATAGCCCAGCACGCGCGAAAGGAAGCGGGCCCGCTCCGCCGGTCCGAGCGAGGCCATGACATCGAGTTCTTTCTGGCCCGTGAAGTAGGTGTGAAAGAACTCGGAGCGCGTCATGCCGAGTCGTCGCTGCAGCAACTCCGTGGCACCGGTGATCGTGTTGGCGATCGGCACATCGCCGCCGTCGAGGAAGACCTCGGCGTTGGTGAGGCCGCGCATCACGCGGTAGCGGTGGCCGGCCAGCTCGAACTCCAGCTCCACCTTCACGGAGGCGCGTGGCGCCGCGCGCGAGAACCGAATAGAATCGCGCGTGCCGCGGGCGGCGGGCGTGCCATACAACGACCAGGCAATCGCTTCCAGCAGCGTGGACTTGCCCGACCCGTTGGGCCCAATAATGCCCGTGAGGCCGCGCTCGAACTCGATGCGCGTGTCGGCGTGCTGACGGAAGTTCTGGAGCCGGAGGGAGATCAGTCGCATCCGTCAGCCCTCCAGCACAGGAAGGGCGGCCATTGCCGCGTCCTCGGCCTGCTGCAGATAGCGCAGACCGAGCGAGACGAGCTGTTCGCGATCCACCCCGGGCGGCAATGGCCGCTCGTGGAGGCGCTCCGCCACCAACTCCGGCAAGGTCGCCCGACGGCCCGGCGCGCCCTCGCCCTTGCCGCGACGGGCCAATACTTCCGGCCGACGCGCGTCGAGATGGAAGTGCATGGCGCGCTTCCGATACTCGCGCAGCGCGTCGTGATTGAGTTCGCGCACGATGTGTCGCGCGATGTTGCGCACCGTCACGCGCACAACGCGATCGTCGATGCCGCCGATCGCGCTGTCCACCCGGGCACGCAAGGCGCTGTCGACGTCGGTCGCGCCCATTCCACTGGCATCGATCGGTTCGAGATCCAGCAACGGGCGCGATGGCGCGACCGGATGAAATCGATGAGCACCCGACACGAGATCGTGTTCGATGAAGCCCTTGCCGGGGATGCGCTGCTCGCGCTCCTCGCGCAATTCGCCCCACGGATTCGAACTCGTGTAGTCGAGCGATCCGCTGTAGTACGCCCGCGTGGCCACTTCGCGGTAGACGTGGTAGTGGCCGAGCGCCACGTAGCTCCACTGCTCGGCATGCAGTTCCGCCGGGTCGATTTCAATGGCCGCGCGATCGGCGGGTGCCGCGTGCGCGGGCAGCATGCCGGCGATCTCCCCATGCAGCAGCAGCACCGTGTGTTCGAAGCCTTCGGGTGGCACGAACGGCGGACGATCGATCCCGGGCACATCGGGCACGGCCAACACCGCCAGCGACCGCCCCGCAAAAGTGAACAGCTCGGCCTTCGCATCGGCGACGTGCACGCCGATCTCACGAAAGAGCCGCAGGATGCACCCCGTTTCCGACGTGCGCGGCGCATCGTGATTGCCAGCCACCATCACGATCGGCGTATCGGGGAGCCGATCGCGCAGCGCCGAGAATGTGCGAAAGGCGTGCAAAATCGCCGGGTTGGACGGGCGCACGGTGTGAAACACGTCACCGGCCACCACGATCAGATCGGGGGCACAGGCAATGATCTGAGCGATCGCCCGCGACACCGTCGCCGCGACATCAGCTTCGCGCTGGTTGATTCCGGTCGGCGTGAGCCGCTGATACTGGCGAAATCCGAGATGGAGATCGCTGAGATGGACCAGGCGCATGCTGCAAGCTACAGAACGACCACGCCCGCTCAAAGCGCGCGGCCGCGCGCCTACCGCTCAGCGGACGCGAATGCGCTGCACAATACGCAGATCGAGGAGCATGGGTCGGGCCGCGTCGGCTGGACCGGGCGTGACCTCGGACTGCACGTCGATCACGGTGCGGGCATCGACGATCCAGGCACGAAGCCGATCGAGGAGCATGGTGCCGCGCACGGTACCGGCCGTGACCAGCCGCGTGCCAGCGGGCAACTCGCGCGCGGCGCCGTCGCGGCGGAGTTCGCCATCCATGGAGATCCAGGCGTTCCGTCCACCCTGCGTGAGGGAATCGAGGCGAAATCGCGTGCGCACCACGCCATCGGCACGATAGCCGCTGAGCGGCAGCGACGGGAGCACGATGTCACGCACCCAGCGCTCACCCACGCGGATGGCATGGTCGGGGAACAGCGACGGCATTGAGGCCAGCGTCGCCCCGAGTGCGATCGCCCCTGCAGGTGGATCGCTCACGCGCATGGCACCATCGGGCGTCACGCGGACCCGCACGTGGCGACCATCGGCGGGCAGCGGGAGCATTTCGGGGCGGCCCTGGTCAGCGGCGGTACCGGCCCACAGGGCCATCGAATCGGTCGTCGCCAGCAGCGTGGTGGTCGACAGATCGCTCGCCTCGACCAGCGAGTGCGCGTACATCACCAGCTTCGTGACGCGCAGCGAGGCGCGAGTCCGACGCGGCCCGTAGTCCGGCGACTTGGAGGCCGGCGGCGTCGAACCGCCGGCGCGGCGCCCGTCGATGCCAGCGCCCGAGCCGACCGGCGGCACCGACGATTCCGTGCGGCGTCCACTCATTGCGATGGTCTGCTCCATCTGCAGACGCAGGGTGTCACCGACGCGCGGTCGCACGATGAGCGACACGCCATCGGGGCCGGCCCGCGTGGACTGCGCGGACAGCGCCGGCGCGACCGCGCCGGTGAGCGTACACGAGCCAGTGAGCGCACCGCAGACCCGGGCGATCAACCAACTGCGGACGCCCCAGACGGACGTCATCCGCCGTATTCGTCAGGGGAGAAGGAACGCAGGGAGCGCGGACGTGGGGTCACCGCCTCGACTTCGCTCGCGCTCGGACGCGACCGACGCGCCAGTTCACGTGCGAAGGCGCGCTTCACGTCGTCGGGGCGCGTGCGCACGACCGCATTGCGCGCGGCCAGCACGACATGCTCGTCGTACAGCAGGATGGTCTGCTGTACGAAGCCCAGTTCGATGGTCTCGTCGAGGCGACGCAGTTCACGCGTAACAGCCTGCGCGAGCGTCGGCTCCGGCGCCTGCGGGAAGCGTTCGACGCCCTCGCGTCCGGACATCACCGACGGACGCGGAAAGCGCACGAAGACCGGTTGCGTGAAATGCGGATGGCGCACCATGAGCTGTCCCTTGTCGAGGGTGGCCATGCGCGCCTTGATCGCCGGGCTCAGCACCTGATACCCGGGCGATGCCAACTCATCGCCATCCATGCGCCCGTACAGCGCCGTGCCGGCGTTACCGGTCACGCGACGATGCACCTGCGAACGGAACTGCTGGGCGCCGAAGAGCACGAGCCCGAGGTATCGCCCACGTTCAGCGATGTCGAGCAGCATTTTGCGGACATAGGTATCGGGACCATCGTGCGGCGCATACTTGTTCAACTCATCGACGAAGACGATGACGTGATCGACGCCGAGTTCCCGCCGCTCGAGTTGTTCACGCAGACGGGACACCACCCGGGCGAAGACGAGATCCTGCGCGTCTTCCTCCACATTGGCGACATCGACTACGTACACGGCGCGATCCACAAAGCTCCCGAAGGGCAGATCGGACACCGCGCCATCGTCGGTCACCAAGCCCGCGCAGCGCGTCGACAGATTGGAGAGCCGGTTTCGGACTTTGCGTACGGTGGCCGCGTGGTGGGTGCGCCAGGTATCGCCGTTGGAATCCTCGAGCTTGCGGAGCACATCGCGGAACCAGGCGTCGAGATCGGCGAACGACTGTACGCGGTGCGTGCGCGAGAAGCCGGGCTCCTCGAAATCCTTGCCGACGACGCGCTCCCGGATGAAATCGATGAGCGCGTCCGCTTTCGCATCGATGTCATCCTTGTTCAGCAACACCTCGGCGAACTGCAGCACTTCCCCGAGCCCCCACGTGAGCGGCGACACACTGTCGGCGAGCGCCGGATGCGAGCGCAACGTGTTCAGCGCGAAGCCACGGGCCGTGAACGGCGCGAAGTAGCGCACGTCCTGAAACGGCGTCGGTGGCACGCCGAGCATCTCGTACATCTCGAGATCGGCGGGCTCGAGCTTTCCCGGCTGATCGAGAAAGCACAGGTCGGGCCCCTTCACGTTGAAACAGACCGCCGCCACCGTCCCGCGATGGGCGGGGAAATGCGCGAAGATCGACTGCAGCAGCCACTCGATCGCGCTGGTCTTGGTGGCGAGTCCCGATACCCCGGAGATATTCAGGTGTGCGGCCTCCGGTCCCACGAGAAAATCGGCGTCGAGAAAGATCGGCGACCGCATGCCACCGGCCCGGTAGACGCCCACCGGAATGCCGGTGGACGATTCACCCGTGATGTAGCCATCCATGCGCAGCGCGACGGCCACATCGGCATCGTCCGCGAGATACACGGCCCCGAGCGGCACCGGTTGCAACGGTTCTTCGGGGATGTGCCGCAACACCGACGCCGTGTACAGCCGGATTTCGGTGCGATCGGTGTGCGACAGCGGCCCCGCGTGCGGACGGCCATCATGTCCGAGCACATCGTGCAGCGGTGACTGGAGATCGCTGTAGCTGAAGCCTTCCACCACCACGCCGTAGACGCGCGGGATCACGTTTTCTACCGGCGTGTTGCCCTCCACGCGCACGATGGTGCCGATGCCGATGGGCGCATCGATCGCGGTCCAGAAATGAAACTCGTGGGGGGTATTGGGCTTTTTCTCGGTCGCGACGACACGACCGAGCGGCAGCGACAGAGCATCGGGAACAGCGGAAGGCGAGGTCACAGCGTCACGACGAAGAAGGTCAGATACCGACGAGCGCATCGAGATACATCTCACAGGCATGAATGCCGTAGGTGAGGGTATCCCATCGCGGATCGGGAAGCGAGAGCGGGGCCCGCTCGGCGAGAATGCCGGCGGAGAGACGGTCACAGTGCGCGGTCAACCGGGCGCGCGCGTCGTCGGTGATCTGATCGGGATCGAGCATGTCCATCGGCGGCGAGATCTCCACGCGCACCAATCCATGCAGCGGATCGCCGCCCGCCGTGGTGCGCAGGCGCAGATACCAACTCGCCACGGCGCGACGTGGACGATGGCCGACGAGAAACGCCGGCGAGCGTTCCGCCTCCCTGAGGGTGAGCACGGACTCCACCTGCTCAACGCTCCCGTACAGCGTGGTGTGCGATTTCACCACACCGAAGGCGGTGGCCCGTTCGTCCACCGCCAGATTACCGGAAATGCCGCCATCGATCCAGAGCCATCGCGATTCACGGCGACACCACTCCGCCGCGAGACGGCGTTCGAGCCCTTCCCGGTCCAGCGCGACCAGATCGAGCGCCCGCGCGCGGAGCGCGAACGGGTGGACCGGGATCGCCTCGTCCGAGGCGTCGGCGGTGATGTCCACCACGGCGACCCCGCTGTCCACCAGTTGGTGCCATGCCGTCTCCCCGAGCTTGCCGCGCGAGGCGAAGAGCGCGCGGCGCAGACTCGGCTCGCGCCAGGTCTCGAGGCGCCGCGCCACGCGCTCGCGGACCGCCGCCGCGACCGACGCGTAGATGAGCGGTGAGCCGGCGAGGTAGCCCACCACGCGACTCCGCTGCACGCCATCGAGGAAGGCCGCGACCAGCGGTTCGGTCGGCACCGCGATTGGGCGCGCACCGGACGCCTCCAGCGGCACGCAGGACGCCACAGAGGGCGGATCGCTGCGGATGGCGATGCGCTCAAGCGGCGAACCACTGCCTGCCGCCACCAGCGCCCCGTCACCGAATAGTGTTCGGAGCGCGCGCAGCGTACCACGCAGCGAGGCATCGGTTGCCGGAGCGGCAGCGGAAGGGCGTTCATCGGTCACGAGGGGCACGCTAGCGGGACGGGCGCCCGCAGACAACGCAGGCCATCGGTGCCGCGCGGGGATCCCGTGGCCTCGGGTGGTGGACTTTGGCACTCCGGTCCACGAAACTCACTGCGTGAGACTCTTCCGACCTTTTACGATCGCTGTCCCGCGACTCCGCGGCGCGGCCCTCCGTGTCCTGCCCTTGGGGCTCGCGCTCCTTGCTGCGGGGTGCGGCGCCACAGACCGCATCAAGAACGCGCTCAGGGCCGATCAGGCGGATCCCGTTTGGCAAGGCGACAGCACGTTGCTCGCCACCCATCCTGACGTGTTGTTCCGCGTTACGCGCGACAGCGGCGGCGCCCGTGTCGTGCCCTTGGCCACGATGGGGCCGCGGGGATTCCGTCTGCTTTCCCTGAGCGATCGCGGGTGGCGCTCGTTTGATCTCGACTACCTGTTCGGCGGGAAATTGTTGACGCCGTATCGCGGTGGGCGGGCGCTGGCGCCCGTCACGTCAACGCGCGGCATGTGGGAGGGCGCGCCGCTCGATTCGATCCCCGGCTGTGCGATCGTGCTGCCCGCCGCGGTGGCCTCGATCCCCGAGGGCGTGGAGTTTGTCACCAGCGGCACGCGGCCGCCGCTCCAGCCGGTGAGCCCGCTGTCGGCAGGGGAGCTACGGACCGCGCTCAACGCGATTCCGACCTTGATCGCACCGGCGGCCGGCATCGCGATGTCGATGCTGCCGCGCTACAAGCGGGCGGTCTACATCGCCGAGACCGGCAAGGGACCGCGGCCCACGATCGTCGTGGTGTACGATGACCCCGAAGTGGTCGCCGACAGCGTTTCCCCGATGGGCGTGCGGCCTCGCCATCTGGTGGTCGTGCTGGAACAGGGCTTGTACGGCTACAAGCCAACGTTCACGTACACGACACTGGGCAACAAGCGCTCACCGCCGCGCTATCGCTATCTCGACCACATCGATGTGGACGGCGACGGCAAATCGGAGCTGTTCTTCGGCCTCACGCTCAAGGGCGCATCCCTCTACACGATCGTGCTGCGCTATGAAGTGGACGCCTGGCGCGAACTGCTACGCAACGAGCGGCAACGCTGCCACGCCTAGCGCGTGACGCATATTCAGGGTCGCCTACTCGACCCCGATGTCCCACGCCTGCTCAAGATCATTGCGGCTATACGCACGAAATGCGGTGAGCGTTTGCGTGCGGACGATGCCGGGCACTTTGGCGAACTCCTCGGTGACGACCGTCGCGATACGCTCAAGATCGGGCACGCGCACGATGGCCACGAGATCCCACGCTCCCGACACGGAGTAGACCTCGCTGACACCTTCAATCCCCGCCAGCGCGGTCGCGCAGACGGGAATGGTTTTCGGATCAGCCTGCACCAGTACGATGGTCGTGATCATGATTGCCTCAAAAACGTGAATGAGTCGCGGGTGCCCGATCAGGCGCCAGTGAGACAACGAGCGATGCGCGTCACGCCCTCGACCGCCACCGACTCCGTCGTGGCGTAACTCGCGCGAATCCAGTCGGGCGTCAGGAAGGCACTGCCCGGCACGACCGCCACCTGGTGTTCCTCGAGTACGGCGGCGGCGAACGCCGCGCCGGCATCAGCAGCACCACGGAAACCGGCCACGTTGATGTACACGTAGAACGCGCCGGCCGGATGTACGTAGCGGATCGTCGGGAAGGCGGCGAGCGCCGCCACCACCGCATCTCGGCGCTGCCGGAATTCCTTGACCATGTAGTTCACCGCAGCATTCGCCTCCGACTGCCGCTCGAGGGCGGCGAGCGCGGCATGTTGCGACACGGCCGACGCATTCGACGTCGTGTGCGACTGGAACGCCGTCATCGCTCGGGACACGGCCACCGGCGCGATCGTCCAGCCGATACGCCATCCCGTCATCGCATACGCCTTGGCGACGCCGTTGATCACGATCAGATTCTCGCGCGTCTTCGCCACCGCGAGCGCCGACTGCGCACCGCCTTCGTAGGCGATGCGCAGATAGATCTCGTCGGCGAGCACCCACCATCCCTTGTCGGCCGCAAGGTCGAGAATCGCCGTGAGTTCGTCGCGCGTGTACACGGCGCCGGTGGGATTGCTCGGCGAATTGAGCATGAGCCCCTTCGTACGCGGCGTCGCGGCGGCGGCCAGCTGGGCCGCCGTCACCTTGAGATCGTTCGCCTCGTCACCAAACACCGGCACCGACACCGCCCGCGCCAGTTCGACCATCTCGAAATAGCTCGTCCACGCCGGCGTCGGAATCAGCACCTCGTCACCGGGGCCGAAGCAGCAGACGCACGCGTTGTAGAGCGACTGCTTGGACCCGCTGGACACGACGATTTCCGCCGCCGTGATCTGCGCGCCATGAGCGAGCAGCCGGTTGGCGTCGGCAGCGATGGCTTCACGCAGCGGCAGAATGCCCTCGGTCGCCGTGTAGCGGGTCGCCCCCGCTTCGAGGGCCGCCTCGGCCGCCTCACGGATGAAGGCCGGCGTATCGAAATCGGGCTCACCGGCCCCAAGATCGATGATGGGCTGGCCGGCCGCCTTGAGCGCCCTCGCCTTCGCGGCCACGGCCAGCGTCGCGGATTCCTTGAGTCGGGCGATATTGGCGGACGGCTGGAAGACCAGAGACATGATCGAGACGCGGACCGAAGGTGAATGGCAAGGGAAACGCGCGGCCCCCTGCAGTTCGGGGCCGGACCGAGATACCTTTACCGGCTGGGCAAGACGCAATTAAGCGCGCCTGACAGAGGTGCGCTACACAGTTGTGCGACACAGGTAGGCGATGCGCCATAGGGGCGCGACAATCACTGGCCGTTGGGCGGCCAGGCTGACCGACAATCGATGGGGTGGGGCGTGGGCGAGCAAGAACGGGAAGAGACGTCGCCAGGGGCGACGCGGAGCCAGCACGTGGTGCTGCAGGGACCCGCCGATCTGCGGATGATGACCGCCGCCATGCGGCCGGGGATCGAACGCAGCCGTCGAATGCAGGGCGTGGCCGCGCCGGCCTGCCTGGTGATCACCCCCACCGTCGAACAAGCGCTCAGCGCCGCCGAACAGGCGCGCCTCCTGCTCGCCGACGACAGCCTGCGGGTTGTACCCGTCACCTCCGCCACGCGCGCCCGTCGTGTGTTGGCCGCTGGCCCGGTGGCCATCGTGACCGGCACCGCCGCCGACCTGCTCGCGCTCCGCAAGGAAGCCGCCATCGACCTGCAGCAGCTGCAAGTCCTCGTGGTCTTCAGCCTCGACGAGATTCTCGCCGACAAGATGGGCGACACACTGCAAGCGCTGCTCGGCGATTCGCCCGACGACATGATGCGCGTCGGCACGATCGACAGCGAGTCGGACGAGATCGACGCTTTTCTCGAAGCGCAGATGCGCCGCGCGCGTCGCCTCACGCCGATGCTCGCCGGAGACGCCCCGCTCGCCATGACGCCGAGCTTCGTGATCACGTCGGCCGCTGGACGTGCCGACGCCCTCCGGTCGATCCTCGATGAAGTCGATCCGCCGTCGGTCGTCGTCGTGACGACCACCGATGCCGGGCAGCGCGACGCGCAGGCCGCCATCACCCGGATGGGGATGACCATCGATGGGCTGAACGTGCAGGTCGTCCGTCAGGCCACGTCGCAGCATGTCGCGCTCGTCGTGTTGTGGGAGTCGCCCGCGACCTATGACGCACTGCTGGACGCGCTCGCCGCGCGCCCGGTCGACGCGGTCGCCCTGTTGATGCCGGACGAACTCGCCGCCTTCCGTCGCATGACGAGCGGGCTGGCCGAGGCGTGGACGCCGGCGGCCCGCAAGGCGAACGCCGAGAGCCGAGTGCAGGCCCTGCGCGCCGCCCTGCGCACCACCCTCGCGAATTCCGGCGGCACGTCGGCCAGCGAGATGGCACTGCTCGCGCCGCTCCTCGAAACGCATGATTCGCTCGAGATTGCCGCGGCGGCCCTGCGGTTGTACGAAGGTGCGCGGCGCGATCTCGTCACCGCACGCACCAAGGCCACGATCGCCGGTCCCGTGCGCACGCCGCTCGCCGCCGGTCATAAGCCGGATGCGCCCGTGGCGGGTGGCAAGCAGCGCGTATTCCTGGCGGCCGGCAAGCGTGATGGCGTGCGCGTCGGCGACATCGTCGGTGCGGTCGCCAACGAAGCGGGCGTCCCGGGTGACCGGATCGGACAGGTGGAGTTGTTCGAGTCGCATGCGATCGTCGAACTCAACGCCGACGACGCCGCCAAGGTCGTGCAGGCGCTGGGCGCCGTCTCGCTCCGTGGCCGGCGTCTCAGCGCGCGGATCGACGAACGCGGCGGGGACGCGCCGCGTGGCGGTGATCGTGGTGGGGATCGTGGTGGGGATCGTGGCGCACGAGGCCCTCGCAGCGAACGCACGTTTGGTCCGCCGCGTCGCGACACGGGCGACCGTCCGCCCCGCGGCGGCGATCGTCCGTCCCGCCCGTCGTTTGGGGGTGACCGTAGCCCGAGCTCGGACGGCCGTGGTGCTCCGCCGCGCGGGGGCAACGATCGTCCGCCCCGGGCCGACGACGAACGCCGTGCCTTCGGCGACCGTCCGGTGCGTGAGCGCGCGGAAGGTCGGGAAGAGTGGTCCGAGCGCGGAGCCCGCATGCAGAATGCCAGCCGGAAGCCGCGTCCGAATTCTGAAGGGAATTCTGAAGGGCAGCCCGAAGGGAGCAGCGAGAGCTGACCATGAGTGACAGCTTCCAGGTCTCCGGCGGGTGGATGGAGGTCGTCGCTGGATCGATGTTCAGCGGCAAGACCGAAGAGCTGTTGCGGCGCGTGCGGCGGGCGACCATCGCCCGCAAGCGCGTGCAGCTGTTCAAGTCGCATCTCGACGACCGGTACGCCGGGCTATGGAATATCTCCAGCCACGACCGGCGAACCCTCGAGGCGATTCCGGTCGACTCGTCGGCCCAGATTCTCCTGCGTCTCGATCCGATGGCGCAGGTCATTGCCATCGACGAGGCGCAGTTTCTCGACGCCGGCATCGTGCAGATGGCATCGAGTTTGGCCGACCGCGGCCGACGGGTCATTCTCGCCGGTATCGACAGTGATTTCCGCGGCGAACCGTTCGGTCCGATGCCGCAGCTGATGGCCGTCGCCGAAATGGTCGACAAATTGCATGCCATCTGCGTGTTGTGCGGATCGCCGGCGAGTCGCAATCAGCGACTGATCGGCGGGAAACCTGCTCCGTACGACTCGCCCACGATCATGGTCGGGGCGGCCGATTCGTACGAAGCGCGCTGCCGCGCCTGCCACATCGTGCCGCGGCCCACCGAAGGGCAGCAGCAGCTGCTGTAGGCATTCGCGGCGAACCGTCAGCTCGTCGCGCCCGCCAGCGCCAGCGCATCGGCGAGCTGGCCACGAGTGAACGGTTTACTCACGAAGGGTATGCGCCGCGCCTCGATCGCGGCGCGCGCCTCCGCATGCACGCTATAGCCGCTGACCGCGACCATCGGCAGCGATGGATAGCGGGTGGCCACGATCTCCAACAGCTCGAGGCCGCTCATGCCCGGCATGGTCAGGTCGGTGATCATGAGGGCGACGTTGGCGGCGTGCGATTCCAGCACGGGCGGCGTCGCCGATGCCTGTCGAGGGAAATGTGTCAGGAAATGGGGCTTTCGTTAGTGGCCACCCGGGCAATCCGGTGACGGATAGTGACCATTCCCCTGCCAGCCGCGTCTTGTAGCTGATGTCATTTTCACGCCTCCTTTCCCCTGAACGGATCGTCGCATGGGTGTAATCGCGACGCTCCTCGCACACGAGCCCCGGCTCGCACGGCTGCGTACCGCCGCGCGCGATCGGTACCGCTTCGTGCCTTGCGAGGACTGGACGTCTCTGACCCGCGCTTGCGAGCGTGGGCCCGTCAACGTGGTGGTCTTCGATTTATACGTCGACGGCCGCGCGGATTTCGAGCGGGTGCGCCAGCTGCGCATTCGTGTACCACGAGCGGCCCTGGTGGCCTACGTGGACATGACACGTGAGCGGGCCAAGGACATGTTCGACGCCGGTCGTTGCGGCATCGATGTGCTCGTGGTCGCCGAGGAAACGGATACGCCGCAGATGCTCGTGACGCTTCTGGATCAGGCCGAAGCGCGGAGTGTCTCGAGCCTGCTCAAGCCACATCTCGCCGGATTGCGCAGCGTCGTGCGTGACGCCGTGATGCTGTCGGTGACCCGGGCGCACGAGCGCCTGACGCCGGACAGTCTTGCGCGCCTCATCGCCGTGTCGCGCCGCCTGCTCTCGAAGCGGCTGGAGGGGGCGGAGTTGCCGCCGCCGCATCAGCTGCTGACGTGGGGTCGCTTGATCGTGGCCGCGAGCATGCTGGAGGACGGCTCCCGCAGCGCCGACGGCGTCGCAGGTGCGCTCGACTTCCCGTCGGGCAGCGCCTTCCGGAACACCTGTCAGCGCTATCTCGGCTGCACGCCACATCAGATTCGTCTGCGCGGCGGGGCCAGCTGGGTGATTCAGGAGCTTCTCGTGAACCGCGAAAAGCGGCGAGAGATCACTGAATCGGAAGACGACATGCACGAGAGCGCCGCCGCGTAACGTGGCGCCGTGATCACCGTCGCACCAAAGGGCTCCGGACTCTCCGGAGCCCTTTGGCGTTCGTGGTAAGTTTCCGCATGCTCCACCTCGCACTCACCGGAAACATCGCCAGCGGCAAGAGTAGCGTGGCCTCGCTGCTGGAGGCCCACGGGGCGACGATCATCGATGCAGACCTGCTGGCGCGTGAAGCGGTGCGTCCGGGCTCCCCAGCCCTCGAGGCCATCGTGGATCGATTCGGCCCATCGGTGATACAGGCGGACGGCGCGCTCGACCGGCCGGCCCTGCGCCGCCACGTCTTCCGGGACCCGGTGGCGCGCGACGCGCTCAACGCCATCGTACACCCGGCCGTCGGCCGGCTGCGCGACGAGCAGCTGAGCACGGCGAAGCGCCGCGGCGACGCGGTGGTCATTTCCGACATCCCCCTGCTCTTCGAAGTCGGACTCGAGCATGCATTCGATGGGGTGATCCTGGTTGACGCGCCCGAGCCGGAGCGGCTCGAGCGCCTCCAGCGCGACCGCGGGCTGTCCCGCGACGAGGCCCGCGCGATGATCGATGCGCAGTGGCCCTCCGCACGGAAACGAGCGGGAGCGACCTGGATCATCGACAACGACGGCTCACGCGAGCAGCTTCCACTACGCGTCGCCGCACTCTGGCAGACGATTCAGGCGCTTCCCCTCCGTGGCTCCGCTACGGATACTTCATTGTGATCGTTCCTTTTCCCCATCTGGAGTCCTCGTGTCGAACATCCCCGCCGATCTGCGCTACACCAAGGAACACGAATACATCCGCGCTACCGACACCGCCGCGATCGTCGCGATCGGGATCACGGATTTCGCGCAGGGTGAGTTGGGCGATATCGTGTACGTCGAACTGCCCAAGGTCGGCGCAACCTACGGATCGCATGACGTGTTCGGCACCGTCGAAGCGGTGAAGGCCGTGTCAGAGCTGTACATGCCGGTGGCCGGGGAAGTCGTCGAGATCAACGGCCGCCTCGACGGCGAGCCGGCTCTGATCAACACGGACCCGTACGGCGACGGCTGGATGATCAAGGTGCGCGTCGCGGCCGGCGGTGACGCGGGACTGCTCTCGGCAGACGAGTACAAGGTCGTCGTGGGCGAGTAGTTCTGTTGGTCGGCTGGATCGTGGTACGCGGGGCCCTGGGCTGTGTGCTCGGGGCCTTCGTGCTTTCCGCGGGGAGGGTGTGGGCGACCGCCCCGGTCGGAGCATGGGATCCCCTTCGCGGCCTTTCTGTGGCGGCGAACGTGGGAGCGCCGCGTGCGGTCGGCGCGCCCGCCACAGCGGGCCGCTCAGCGGACCCACGCCCCTCGCGGGGCTTGGGGGAAGCACACCGCCCCGCGCCGCGGGCCCCGATCGAGCCATGCGGGCCTCGTGGTCCCACACCCCAGCCCGCGATGAGCCCCCACTCGCCCGTGATGCGCGCGTGCCACTCCCCATCCGCCACGCGACAACGTCACACCGGAGGATGGAATCCCGTCGCGAGCTTTTCGTCGATCACACCGTTCGGTGCGAGGCGCACGGAACTCCGCCCCGGCTCGCCACGCCGACGCGAGCGGCTGCCGGGCCGGGCGTCCCCTGAGCGGCCCTCTGTGGCGGGCGCGCTGACGCCGCGTGGCGCTCCCGAGTTCGCCGCCACAGCAAGGCCGCGAAGGGGATGACCCGCGCCCGGAGCCGCGGGCCATCGCACCCCAGCGCCGGTCCCAGAGCCCAGAGCCCGTAGCAGAACGGCGTGACCACCGAAGCAGTCACGCCGTTCTCACTACTCACGACTCAATACTCAGAACTCAAGAAGTCGCGTACGACTCGATCGGCGGACACGAGCACACCAGGTTGCGATCCCCGAACGCGCTTTCGACGCGGCCCACGTACGGCCAGAACTTGCGTTCGCGCGTGAACTGCGTCGGATACGCCGCCTGCTGACGCGTGTAGGGGCGATCCCAGTCGTCGCTCGTGACATGCGCGGCCGTGTGCGGCGCGCGCTTGAGCACGTTGTTCTCGCGGTCCACCTCGCCGCGCTCCACCGCCGCGATCTCTTCGCGAATGCCGATCATCGCCTCGATGAACCGGTCGAGCTCCACCTTGGACTCGCTCTCCGTGGGCTCCACCATCAGCGTGCCGGCCACCGGGAACGACAGCGTCGGCGCATGGAATCCGTAGTCCATCAACCGCTTCGCGATGTCTTCCGCTTCCACCCCAGAGGCACTCTTTACGCCGCGCGTATCGAGAATGCACTCATGCGCCACCAGGCCATTCTGGCCACGATAGAGCACCGGGTAGTGCGCCTCGAGCTGCTTGGCCACGTAGTTCGCACTCAGAATGGCGACCTTCGTGGCCGTCGCGAGGCCTTCGCCGCCCATCATCTTGATGTACGCATACGAGATCGGGAGGATGCTCGCGCTGCCCCACGGGGCGGCGGAGATCGGACCGATCGCCTGCGTGCCACCGGTGGCAATCACCGGATGCGTGGGCAGGAACGGCACGAGTTGGGGTGCCACGCCGATCGGGCCCATACCCGGCCCGCCACCCCCATGCGGAATGCAGAACGTCTTGTGCAGGTTCAGGTGGCACACGTCGGCGCCGAGGTCGCCCGGACGCGACACACCCACCATCGCGTTCATGTTGGCGCCGTCCATGTACACCTGCCCGCCGTGCGCATGGATGATCGCCGTGATCTCCTTGATACGCGCTTCGAACACGCCGTGCGTGCTCGGATACGTTACCATCAGCGCGCCGAGGTTGGCGGCGTGCTGCTCCGCCTTCTCACGAAGATCGTCCACGTCGATGTTGCCGTCGGTGTCCGTCTTCACGACGATCACCGAGAAACCCGCCATCACGGCACTCGCCGGATTCGTGCCGTGCGCCGACTGCGGGATGAGACACACCGTGCGATGCGCGTCACCACGCGAGAGGTGGTAGGCGCGGATCACCAGCAGACCGGCGTACTCGCCCTGCGAGCCGGCGTTCGGCTGCAAGGACACCCCGGCGAAACCGGTCACCTCGGCCAGATCGCGCTCGAGCTCGTTGAACATCTGCGCGTAGCCTTGCGCCTGCGCCGTCGGCGCGAACGGATGGAGCTGACCGAACTCGGCCCACGTGACCGGAATCATCTCGGCCGTCGCGTTGAGTTTCATCGTGCAGGAGCCCAGCGGAATCATGCCATGCACCAGCGAGAAATCGCGCGCCTGCAACGCGAACATGTAGCGCAGCATCTCCGTCTCGCTGCGATAGCGATGGAACGTGGGATGGGTGAGAAACGGCGTCACGCGGCGGAAGCGCTCGTCGTAGCGCGTATCCACGCCGGCGGTGACATCGGCGTACGAAAAGTCGACGGCGACGTTGTTGTTGAACACCGTCCACAAATCGGCAACATCCTGTTCCGTCGTCGTTTCATCCAGCGCCACCGTGATCGTGCCCGGCTCGAGCACGCGGAGATTCATGCGGTGCGCCGCGGCAGCCGTCAGAATGTCCTCCTGCCCGTGCGCGCCGACTTCCACGCGGATCGTGTCGAAAAACTGCTCGTGCGTGATCGCAAAGCCGAGCCGCTCGAAACCGGCTGCCAACGTCGCAGCGTTCCGGTGCACGCGCTCGGCAATCTGCACGAGGCCATCCGGCCCGTGGTACACGGCGTACATGCCCGCCATCACCGACAACAACACCTGCGCCGTGCACACGTTGCTGGTGGCCTTCTCGCGGCGGATGTGCTGTTCGCGCGTCTGCAGCGCCATGCGCAACGCCGGCTTGCCCTCGGTGTCGCGCGACAGTCCGATGATGCGACCGGGCAGCAGACGCTTGAACTCATCGCGCGTCGCGAAGAACGCCGCATGCGGTCCGCCGTAGCCCATCGGCACGCCGAAACGCTGCGTGTTGCCGACGACGATATCGGCGCCCCACTCTCCCGGCGGGGCCAACAGGCACAGCGCGAGCAGATCGCTCGCCACCGTGACCAATGCGCCAGCGGTGTGCGCCGCCTCGCACACTCCGCGATAGTCGACCACCGCGCCGTCGGTGCCCGGGTACTGCAGCAGCGCGCCGAAGATCGTGTCATTGAACGCGAACGCGCGCGGATCGCCCACCTGCACGACGATACCGCGCGCCGAGGCACGCGCTTCGACCACCGCGATCGTCTGCGGATGACAGTCACTGCCGATCAGGAACACGTTGCGCGTCGCGCTGCCGCGCGAACCGAAGCACAGCGCCATCGCTTCCGCCGCCGCCGTGCCTTCATCGAGCAGCGACGCATTGGCGATCTCCAGTCCGGTGAGATCGATCACCATCGTCTGGTAGTTCAGCAACGCTTCGAGTCGCCCCTGCGCGATCTCCGCCTGATACGGCGTGTACGCCGTATACCATGCCGGGTTCTCCATGATGTTGCGCAGGATCACGTTCGGCGTATGCGTCCCGTAGTAGCCCATGCCGATGAACGACCGGTACACGGCGTTGCGCGACGCAATCACCTTCAGCGAGGCGAGCACTTCGGCTTCGCTGCGCTCCGGGCCCGTGTCGAGCGTCCCGCGAAAGCGAATGCTTTCCGGCACGACCGCATCAATGAACGCCTCAAGGGAGTCATAGCCGAGGGCGGCGAGCATCGCCTGCTGTTCGGCGGCACTCGGACCGATATGGCGCGGAATAAACGAATCGACCGCGACTGGCGCGGACGAGATGGTGCGCGTACCCATGACCATCCTCAAACGGGCCAAGCCCGTGCAAGCGTCGTAAAAACGTTGGGGCCACAAAAGCGCGTTTCGCCCGTGACTCCATAAATTTAACCAACGTGAGCCCTTCCCGAGTTTCCGCCCCGATTGCCGCCGCCACCTCACAGTCCAGACCGACCGCGGTCGGCGCGCCGGCGGACGCGCCGGCAGACGAGGTAGCGGACGTCATGCCACGACGCTGGACGTTCCTGCGTTCGCCGGCGGCGGACGGGGTCACGAACATGGCCATCGACGCCGCATTGCTCGAGCTGGCCGGCGAGACGGCATGCGCAGTGTGGCGGTGCTACGGGTGGACCATGCCCACCGTTTCATTTGGCCGGAACGAACGCACGCACGGACGATTCTCGCCGGAGCGCCTTCGGGACGCGGGGCTGCGCGCGGTGCGTCGTCCCACCGGCGGCCGCGCGCTGCTCCATGCCCGCGAAGTGACGTATAGCGTCGCCATGCCCCTCGACGAACGGCGGTCATGGCGGGTGGCCTACGCCGCCGTGAATGAGGTGCTGCTGCGCGCGCTGCAGTCGCTTGGCGTGCCGGCCCGGCTGGTCGCCGCGCATGAGGCCGCACCCGTGGCGCCGAACGGGCCGGTCTGCTTCGACCGACCGGCGGCCGGGGAAATCACCGTGCACGGCCGGAAGCTCGTCGGCAGCGCCGTCTGGCGGCAGGGCGGCGCCTACCTGCAGCACGGCAGCATTTTGCTGGCCGACGATCAGGGCCTGCTGGCCGACGCCGCCGACGTGCCGTTGCCGCCGGCCCCGCCGGCGGCGTCTCTGGAAGCCTGCGCGCCCTCACAGGCGCACTGGACCGTCGTGGTGAACGCCCTTGAGGCCGCGCTGGCGACTGCGGTACCGCCGAACCCGACAGGGACGATCGAACCGTTCGTACCGCCTCAGGACTTTCCGGGGCGGGTGGCGTCGCATCACGCCGTCCTCGGGAATGACGACTGGCTCTGGCGCCGATAGGGAGCGTCGGGCATCGTACCCACGTATGGTCGCCTCGATGATCGGCCGACCCGACTTTCCCGTCTCATTGCCTCACATGCGCCTCCCCCATCTTCGTCGGCTGGCTGCTTTCCTCTCGTTCACGTGCGCGGCCTGCTCCGGCGGCGAACGGCCGGCCGCTCGCGGTGAGACCGGCGGCACGATGATCGTGACCGTACCCGCCGAACCGTCGACGCTCTTTCCGCCGCTGATGTCCGGCACGCAGGGAGCGGCGATCGTTGGCGTGCTCTTCGATCGACTGGCGGAGATCGGCGACGGTCTCGAGACGTACGGGGACCGCGGCTTTCAGCCGCGATTGGCCACGTCGTGGAGCTGGTCGACGGATTCGCTCTCCATCGCGTTTGCGCTTGATTCGTTGGCGCGCTGGCACGACGGGCAGCCGGTCACGGCCGACGACGTGCGCTACACGTTTCGCGTGTACACCAGCGACTCGCTGGTGGTGGAACTGAAGTCGCTGCTCGGCAACATCGATTCGGTGTCGGTGCGCGATCCGCGGACGGCGGTCTTCTGGTTCAAGCGACGCATGCCGAGGCAGTTCTACGACGCCACGTACCACATGTACCTGTTGCCGTCCCATCTGCTCGACACCATCCCGATGGCGAAGCTCGAGAGTGCGGCCTTCGGCCGTAGTCCGGTTGGCACGGGACGTTTTCGGTTTGCGCGTTGGGAGTCGGGGCAGCGCATCGAGATCATCGCCGACAGCGCGAACGCACGCGGTCGGGCCAAACTGGATCGCGTGATCTGGAGCATTGCGCCCGACTTCGGCGCGTCGACGGTCAAACTCTTCGCCGGTGAGGCCGACTTCCTCGAGCAGCTTCGCCCCGAAAACCTGGCGCAGGTCGCGCGCACTCCGTCGCTGCGCCTGATCGACAACCGGGCGCTGAGCTACGGTTTCCTGGGCTTCAATCTCCGTGACCGGGTGGAGCCGTCGCGCCCCAATGCCATGTTCGGCGACGTGCGCGTCCGGCGCGCGCTGCACATGGCCGTTGACCGCGAACGACTCGTCCGCAACGTGTTCGACTCGCTGGGCATGGTCGCCCTCGCGCCGGCGCCACGTGCGCTGATCCCCGATACGGCCGCCTTCACGCAGCTGCCACACGACGTCGCGAGAGCGAAGGCCCTGCTCGATTCCGCCGGCTGGCGCGATAGCAACGGCGACGGCGTGCGCGACCGCGACGGGGTGCCGCTCGCCTTCAGTATTCTGATCCCCAGCAGCAGCACCTCCCGGCAGCGCTACGCGGTGCTGTTGCAGGAGCAGTACCGGGCCATCGGCGTACAGGCGACACCGCAAGTGCTCGAGAACAATGCGTGGAGCGACGCGGTCGATCGCCATGCCTTTGATGCCTATCTCGGTGCCTGGCAGCCAAGCCCTGGCCTGGTTGGATTGACGCAAACGTGGGCGTCGCGCGGCAGCTCCAACGCCGGCCGCTACGACAGTCCCGCGTTCGACGCCCTCCTTGATAGCGCGCTCACGACGTTCGATCCGACCGCGAGCCGGCGGTACTGGGCACGGGCGTTTCAGCAAATTGACGATGACGTGCCGGCCGTGTGGTTGTACGAACAGCGCTCGCCCGTGGCGATCAACCGCCGGTTCATCACGACCCCACTGCGGGCCGACGGATGGTTCGTCGGACTGTCCGACTGGCGCGTCGATCCGGCGCAACGCATCGATCGCGATCGCATCGGGTTGGGGACCCCTCCCTGACCACGATCGCCCGTCGCGTCCTCGTGCGCGTGCTGCAGAGCGTCGCCGTCGTCTTCTCTGCGGCCTCGCTCGCGTTCGTGCTGCTCCAACTCGCGCCGGGCGATCCGGCCACGGCCCTCGGCGAAGGCATTTCGCCGGAACTGCGGGCCACGATTCGCGCCCAGTACGGGCTCGATGACTCGTTGGCCACGCAGTACGGCCGTTGGCTGTGGTCGCTGCTACGCGGTGAGTTGGGTTGGTCGCGCGACCAACATCGGCCCGTGGCCGCCGTGCTGGCCGACGCGCTACCACGATCGCTCTTCCTCATGGGCTGCGCCCTGAGCGTGAGCTTGGCGGGCGGCATGCTGATCGGGGCCTGGCAGGGCGCTCGGGCCGGGTCGCGCCGTGACCGCACCACATCGACCGCGCTGCTCGTACTCTATTCACTGCCGGAGTTCTGGCTGGCGCTCGTCCTCCTCGTCGTCTTCGCGCACCACCTCGGCTGGCTCCCCGCCACCGGCATCACCGACGAGACCTACCGCTACATGTCGACGCGCCAACAATTCGTGGACCGCGTGCGTCATCTCGTCTTGCCACTGACCTCGCTCTCGCTCGTGGGCGTCGCGGTCTTCGCGCGCTACCAGCGCCATGCGATGCAGGAGAGCATGACGCAGGCCTTCGTACGCACCGCACGCGCGAAGGGACTCACCGAATCAGCGGTGCGCCGTCAGGCGTGGCGCAGCGCGTTGCTGCCGGTGATCACCGTGACCGGTCTGATGCTCCCGGCCCTGATCACCGGTGCCGTGTTCGTGGAACGTGTGTTCGCATGGCCCGGGATGGGCTTCGCCATGATCCGCGCGATTGAGGCCCGTGACTATCCGGTGGTTTCCGCCGGCGTGATTCTCGGCAGCGCCGTCACGGCGCTTGGCGCAGCCCTCGCCGATATCGCACGCGAGATCGCCGACCCGCGGTTGCGCACCCCGTGAGTCGCCGCCTCTCGCCGGCCTTCGTGCTGATGGCGCTGCTGGTGGCCGTCGTGGTCGCCGGCCCGCTGCTCACGCCGTACGCACCGAACGCGCAGCTCGACATTATCGCGCTGCGCAGCCAGGCCCCGTCGCTGGCGCATCCCTTTGGTACCGATGCGGTAAGCCGCGATGTGCTCAGTCGCGTGCTCGATGGCGGACGCGTCTCACTGGCGCTGGCGATCCTCTCCGTCTCGCTGTCGCTGGTGGTCGGTACGTTGTACGGCGCCATGTCCACGCTGGCGGGCGGCGTGGTCGACAGCACCATGCGACGCCTGCTGGATGTAGCCCTGTCGATTCCGCGCCTACTCGTGTTGCTGGCGGTCGGCGCGCTGTGGGGTGCGCTGTCGTTTCCGGCCCTCGTGCTGCTCATTGGCTTCACCGGCTGGTTCGACACGGCACGACTCGTGACCGATGAACTGCGCGCCCTGCGCGCGCAGGAGTTCAGCCTGGCCGCCCGAGCGATGGGCGTTCGAGGGCCTCGCCTCCTCTGGCGTCATCTCCTGCCCCACCTGCTGCCCACGCTGGTGATCACCGCCAGTTTCGGTGTCGCCGGAACGATCGCGTTGGAAGCAGGGCTCAGCTATCTCGGCCTCGGCATCCAAGCGCCGCAAGCCAGCTGGGGGACCATTCTGCGCGACGGCGCGGGGGTCGTACAGAGCGAGTGGTGGCTGTCCCTGTTCCCCGGACTGGCCACCGTCTTCGCGGTTCTCGCGTGTAATGCCCTCGGCGACGCCTTGCGCGAGCGGTTCGCACCGAATCACGTTCCCCGTCGCGCGACGAGTCGTGACACCGCGCCCATCCCGATGACCGGCACCACGTCGCCGTCCGCCTTCTCTCCCTCCCGCACCGTGCGCCCGTGACGATTTCTGCCACACGTGACTCCACGACCGCGCCCGATCGTCCGCTGCTCGATGTGCACGCACTGAAGATCGCCTTTCCGTCAGAGCACGGCGTGGCGCGTGCCGTGGACGGTGTCTCGTTTACCGTATCCCGCGGCGAGTCGGTCTGCGTCGTAGGCGAATCCGGATGCGGAAAGTCGCTCACGGCGCTCTCGCTGCTCCGTTTGGTGCCGCCACCGGGCCGCATCGAGTCGGGGAGCCGCATCACGTTCGATGGCGCGGACATCCTGACACTCGATGACGAGCGGCTGCGCGATATTCGCGGTCAGCACATGGCCATGATCTTCCAGGAGCCGATGACGGCGCTCAATCCCGTCCTCACGGTGGGCGACCAGATCGCCGAAGTGCTGCGCGTCCACACCACGCTCTCGCGGCAGGAGACGTGGGCCCGCACGGTTGACATGCTCGCGCAGGTCGGTATCGCCGATGCGGGGGCGCGCGCCAAGCAATACCCGCATGAGCTTTCCGGCGGCATGCGCCAACGCGTGATGATCGCGATGGCGCTCATTATGTCGCCCAAGCTCGTGATCGCCGACGAACCCACCACCGCCCTCGACGTCACGATTCAGGCGCAGATTCTCGAACTCTTGCGCGATCTGCGCGCGCGCACGGGCATGGCACTCCTGCTGATCACGCACGACCTCGGCGTCGTGGCCGAGATGGCCTCGCGTGTGATCGTGATGTATGCCGGCCGCGTGGTCGAGGAAGCGGATGTGGAGGACCTCTTCGCGGCGCCGAGTCATCCGTACACCGAGGGGTTGTTGGCGGCGATCCCCAAGCTGGGGCAAGAGGAAGAGCGATTGCAGACGATCTCTGGCTCGGTGCCGCCGCCCACGGCACTGCCAAGCGGCTGCACGTTCCGCGATCGCTGCCCGTACGCCTTCGCGCGCTGCGCGACGGAAGAACCGGCGCTGTTGCAGGTGGGATCGGCGCATCGGGCGCGCTGTCATCTCGTCGAAGAGCCGGCCCGACGCGCCGTGCGTCACGACGTGGTGCGCACATGAGTGCCACGCCGCTGCTCGAGGTGCGCAACCTCACCAAGCATTTCCCCATTCGCACCGGTCTGCTGCAACGCGTCACCGGCGCCGTGAAAGCGGTAGACGGTGTCTCGTTCGACGTGCACGCCGGCGAAACCCTCGCGCTCGTGGGCGAATCAGGGTGCGGCAAGACGACCACCGGTCGCTCGATTCTGCGGCTCATCGAACCGACGTCTGGTACCGTGCGCTTTGACGGCACCGATGTGCTGGCGCTGCGTGGCGAAACACTGCGACGCATGCGGCGACGCATGCAGATCATCTTCCAGGATCCGTACGGCTCGCTCAATCCGCGCATGACGGTGGGCGCCGCGATCAGGGAAGGGTTGATCGTGCACGGACTCGCCGAGGGCAGCGCAGCCGACCGTCGCGTGGCCACGCTGCTGGACGAAGTCGGACTGCGTCCGGAGTATGCGGCGCGGTATCCGCACGAATTTTCCGGCGGCCAGCGTCAGCGCATCGGCATCGCGCGCGCGCTAGCGGTCGAGCCGTCGTTCATCGTGTGTGATGAACCCGTCTCCGCACTCGACGTGAGCGTGCAGGCCCAGGTGGTGAACCTGCTGCGCGATCTGCAGCGCGAGCGCGGCCTGTCGTACCTGTTCATCGCCCACGACCTCGCGGTCGTCGCCCACATGGCCGACCGCGTGGCCGTGATGTACCTCGGCCGCATCGTCGAACTCGCCCCGCGCCGCACGATCTTCAGCACACCGCTGATGCCGTACACCCAAGCGCTGCTGTCGGCGGTGCCAGTGCCCGACCCCACGGCCAAGCGGCAACGCATTCTCCTGCCGGGTGATCCGCCGTCGCCGGCGAATCCGCCCAGCGGCTGCGTATTTCATCCGCGGTGTCCCAATCCGCTCAAGGATGCGGAGTGCACCCGCGTGGTCCCGCCGCTCGAAGAGAAGTCTCGCGGACACTTCGTGGCCTGCATCAAACAACCACTTCTCCACCCTTCATCCCACGCGTCGTGACCCCTCCCCCTCTCCGTACGGAC
>Ga0114970_10000538_pt1 | contig 28629 bp, 23 predicted proteins | sample M_140205_XF_Meta_FD_87030 | JGI IMG/M metagenome (GOLD analysis project Ga0114970, IMG submission 87030) | Freshwater microbial communities from Lake Montjoie, Canada to study carbon cycling - M_140205_XF_MetaG | ecosystem: Environmental > Aquatic > Freshwater > Lake | place: Lake Montjoie...
AAATTTGTTTGATGACCGCCGTGAACCGCGCGCTACTCGCCACCCGATGGATTTCGCCGCCGAACTCAAACGCCACGTCGCCCGCGTCGAACAGGGTCTCGACCTCCACCTCCCGGCCGCGACGACCCGTCCCGCCCGCCTCCACACCGCGATGCGCTACACGCTCGCGGCCGGAGGAAAACGCCTCCGTCCCGTGCTCGTGCTCGCGACCAACGAGCTCTTTCAATCGGTAACGGCGAGCACCCGGGAGCCGACGGATCCGCTCCCCGCAGCCGTCGCAATTGAGTGCCTCCACACCTACTCACTCATCCACGACGACCTGCCGTGCATGGACAACGATGACCTCCGCCGCGGCCGCCCCACCGCGCACAAACAATTCGACGAACCGACCGCGCTCCTCGCGGGCGATGCGCTGCTCACGCACGCCTTCGCCTTGCTCGCCGAGGGCTACGCCGCGCAAGCCACTCTGGCCCACGCCTTGATCCGCGAACTCGCCGACGCCGCCGGCAGCCGCCGCCTCATCGGCGGCCAGATGGAAGACGTGCTCGCCGAAAAAAAATCCGACGCCACTCCGGAAGAGCTCGAGTTTATCCATCTCAACAAAACGGCCGCGATGATCGAGGCCGCGCTCGTGATGGGCGGCCTTTTGGGCGGCGAGCGGCCCGGCCCCACCCTCACCCAACTCCGTCGCGCGGGCCGCCACCTCGGTTTGGCGTTTCAAATCATCGACGACATCCTCGACGCGACCGCCGATACCGCGACGCTCGGGAAAACTGCGGGCAAGGACGCGAAGGCCGACAAGACGACATTCGTGAAACTCCACGGCCTCGAAGCCTCGCGGCGTTTCGCGGCGGAGTTATCGACGGCGGCGCGCGCCGCGCTCGATAAGTTACCAGGCGACAAATCGTTTCTCTTCGCGCTCATCACGGCTATGGCCGCGAGATCTAATTAACGTGGGAGAGCGACCGCCCCCGGTCGCAACTCCGAACATATCCCAACTCCGAAACGATCCCTGAAAGCAATGCGACCGGGGGCGATCGCACGCCGACCGAGCCTACTGCGCCGCCGCCGCTGCGGTGACGAGTTCCACGAAGCTCCGCGCCTCGAGCGCCGCGCCGCCGATGAGGCCGCCGTCGATGTCTTTTTGGGCGAGTAACTCAGGCGCATTCGCCGGCTTCATTGAGCCGCCATAGAGGATGCGCACCTTTTGCGCCACGGGCTCGGTGAAGAGCTTCGTGAGCAGGCTGCGGATGAACGCATGCACCTCTTGCGCCTGCTCGGTCGTGGCCACCTTGCCAGTGCCGATCGCCCAGACGGGCTCGTAGGCGATCACGACGCTCGACGCCAAGTCCTTGCTCACGCCGTCGAGCCCCGCTTCGAGCTGCGTTTGGACGATCTTGAGCGTTAAACCGGCCTCGCGCTCACCGAGCGATTCACCGACGCACAGAATGGGCTTCAGTTGGTTCTTCAGCGCCGTGAGCACCTTCTTGTTAACGAAGGCGTCCGTCTCGCCGAAAAGCGCCCGGCGCTCGCTGTGGCCCAAAATGACATGCGTCGTAAAGAGCGCGCGTAACATCGGCGCGGATACTTCACCGGTGTAGGCACCGCTCGCCTCGGGGTGCATATTTTGCGCGCCGAGTTTCAAGGTGGAGCCTTCGATGGCTTTGCCGACCGTCTCGATTGACGTGAACGGCGGGCACACGACGACGTCCACGTCGGTCTGGCGGCCGACGGAGGCCACGAGGTCGGCCACGAGCGTGAGCGCGTCAGCCGAGGTCTTGTTCATCTTCCAATTGCCAGCGATGAGTTTCTTGCGGGAGATCATGTTAGTTGGATTTTAGTTTTCGAGGAACGCCACACCGGGAAGCACTTTGCCCTCGAGGAACTCGAGGCTGGCACCGCCGCCGGTTGAGCAGTGGGTGACTTTTTTCGCGACCCCAAACTTCTTCGCCGCCGTCGCGGTGTCACCGCCACCGACGATCGTCGTGGCACCCGCTACCGTCGCTTCGGCGATCGCCTCAGCCATGGCCTTGGTCGCAGTCGCAAACCTTTCAAATTCGAAGACCCCAGCCGGACCGTTCCAGATGATCGTCTTGGAGGAGAGAATTGCCGCGCGGTAAAGAGCGATGGACTTGGGCCCCGCGTCGAGGCCGCCCCAACCGTCAGGAATACCCGTCGCGATTTCCGCGGTCTGCGTGTTCGCATCCGGCGCGAATCGATCAGCACAGAGGAAGTCGACCGGGAAGATCAGTTCGACACCACGGGCCTTGGCCTTCGCCGTGAGCTCGCCCACGATCTTGGCGCCCTCCGCATCGAAGAGGCTCGTGCCAATCGGCATCCCGTGCAGCTGCTTGTAGAACGTGTAAGCCATGCCGCCGCCGATGATGATCTTGTCGGCCTTCTCGATCAGATTGTGGATGAGCGGAATCTTGTCCGCGATCTTCGCCCCGCCGAGAATAGCCAGCAGCGGCCGGTCGGGCGTTTCGAGTACCTTGGCGAACGCCTTGAGTTCAGCCTCCATCAGAAAGCCCGCCGCCTTCACCGGCAGCGCCACGCCGACCATCGACGAGTGCGCGCGGTGCGCGGTGCCGAAGGCATCGTTCACAAAGACGTCGCCGAGCTTCGTCAACGAAGCGCGGAAAGCCGCGACCGCCGCCGGATCGGCCTTCTTGGACGTGCCGTCCTCGAGCTTCACCTTACCCTCTTCCTCGATGTGGAAGCGGAGATTCTCCAACAAGACGACACTCCCGGGCGCGATCTTCGCGCAGGCCGCTTCGACTGCTGGACCGACGCAGTCATCGAGAAACGTCACGGTTTTGCCGAGCAGTTTCTCGAGTTCCACCGCCACGGGCTGGAGGGAAAATTTCGCGATCTTCTGACCGTCGGGACGGCCGAGGTGCGACATGAGGACGACGGACGCGCCGCGCTCGAGCGCAAATATGATCGAGGGCAACGCGGCCGCGATGCGCGCCGTGTTCGTGATCGCTCCTGTCTGTTTGTCCTGTGGGACGTTGAAATCGACGCGCATGAGCACGCGTTTGCCGGCGAGGTCGAGGTCGCGGATGGATTGGAATTTAGGCATGACGGATGAGTGGCGAAGAATGATGTGCGGGTAGAAAAAAAGAAGCGAGTAGCGGTGGCGGATTCGCGGCGTGGCTGCCCGCTACTCGCTACTCACTACTCGCTACGTTTCAGCGCCCAGGGCGCTTAGATCCCGGCGGCGATCTTCTTGGTGAGATCGACGACGCGATTGGAATAGCCCCACTCGTTGTCATACCACGAGATGAGCTTGAAGAACTTGCTGTTCAGCTCGACACCCGAACCCGCATCAAAGATCGACGAGTGTTTGTCGTGGATGAAGTCACTCGAGACGACTTCGTCGCTGGTGTAGGCGAGGATGCCCTTCAAGTAAGTCTCGCTGGCGTTTTTCATCGCAGCGCAGATTTCCTTGTAGGAGGTCTCCTTGGTGGTGCGCACGGTGAGATCGACGACCGAGACGGTCGGGGTCGGCACGCGGAAGGCCATGCCAGTGAGCTTGCCCTTCACCTCGGGGCACACGAGCGCAGTGGCCTTGGCGGCACCGGTCGTGGACGGGATGATGTTCTGCGCCGCGGTACGGCCGCCCTTCCAATCCTTCTTCGACGGACCATCGACGGTCTTCTGCGTCGCGGTGTACGAGTGAACGGTGGTCATGAGACCTTCGTCGATGCCGAAGCCTTCCTTGAGGAGCACGTGCACGATCGGCGCGAGGCAGTTCGTGGTGCAGGACGCATTGGAAATGATGTGATGCACCGCCAAATCGAGCTTCTGATCGTTCACGCCCATCACGACGGTGATATCTTCACCCTTCGCCGGAGCGGAGATGATGACCTTCTTGGCCCCAGCGGTGATGTGGCCCTTGGCCTTGTCGGCTTCGGTGAAGAGACCGGTCGACTCGATCACGAGCTGGACGCCCAGTTTGGCCCAAGGGAGCTCGGCGGGAGACCGAGCGGAAACCACGAGGATTTCCCGGCCGTTGACGATGAGGACGTCGTCCTCGATCTTATCGGGCGAAGACTTCTTGGAGCTGACGGTACCGGCGAACTTGCCCTGCGTAGAGTCATACTTGAGCAGGTAGGCAAGATTGTCGGCGGGGACGATGTCTCCGACGGCGACGACGTCGAGCGTCGTTCCGAGCAGGCCCTGTTCCACGAGTGCGCGGAAAACCAGGCGACCGATGCGACCGAAACCGTTGATTGCGACTTTTACTGCCATGTTAGAGCTCTCCGATTGTTACTAGCGTTGTTGACGATGTTGGTTGATCCGCGCGAACGCGGAGAAAAGAGAGAAGACACGCCGCTCGGACCGAAGCAAGGGTTTTGGCGTCGGATTTAGCGCAACGATTCGGTGACGCCCGAAGTGCCGAGCGGTGCCGGTGGCAACAAACGATGACTACGCCCGCGCCACCGCAAAATCCGCTTTGCCCTCCGAGGGTCGGGCTCTGAACACCGTGCTCTCAACTCGCCCGTGAATTATCACGACTGAGGGCGCGGATACATCATCCGGAGGCTGATCGTCATAGAGCGCGAAAGCCATCACCTCTGGGGAAGGCGGCAACTGCTCACCGTCAGCCACGAGAACAGGAAGCCCAGTGTCACGCTCGACCACAAACGCATCACCCTCACGGTGCGGCCGGGCACGAGTGCGGTCAAACGTGCCGAGGTCGTCCACGAGTGGCACAAATCGCTCCTGCACCAAGTTGTGCCGGGGCTGATCGAAAAGTGGGAGCCAAAGCTGAACGTGAAGGTGGCCGGCTACTTCCTGCAACGGATGAAAACCAAGTGGGGAAGCTGCAACCACCGTGACGGCCATATCCGGCTCAACACGGAACTCGTGAAAAAACCGAAGGACCTGCTCGAATACGTCGTCGTCCACGAAATGGTGCATCTGCTGGAGCCGACCCACAGCGAGCGATTCGTAGCCATCCTGCAGCGGCATTATCCGACGTGGCGTGAAGCCCGCGCTGAACTCAACGAACTGCCACTGGCGTCGGAAATATGGAAGGAGTGATGGGTTCCCGAACGACCAGCGTGTAGCATCGGCAAGCATGCGTGAGTCCAAAATGACTGCGGCCACGCACCCAAAAATCAGGGCCGAAAATTCACCAAGGGCCTCTCTCGCTGGAGATCCCGTCAACGTGAGCGGCCAGTGCGCGCGCTGGCCATCCGAGCTCTGCCACCGCCGCTGTCTTGCTCGGTGCCCTCTGTGGTTGCGCTCCGCGTGCTCTGTGACTCCTGCCTCGGCTATATTCAGGTTGTATTCAGGTGAGCATTTTACGGGCTAGCGTTTGAGCCTCGGCTGAGCCTCGTTCCATGACGCGAATCGCCCACCACGCCCCACGCCCTCGCTCACTCGTTGCTCAACCACAGCGCACAGCCGAGCGCTGGCACGAATAATTCGGGTTCGACCGGCTGCTTCGCCCCATGTCCTTCGGAGGCGAAAAACCGTTCGTGGTCGGCCAACTGCTCCCACGCACCGGCCACCGCGCCGGCGACTCCTGCGCCCACGGGAATCGTCACGTCACCCAGCGTGGGGTTGACTGCAAACAACAGACGCTCCGCGCCCTGCGAGCCGTCCGCGTTGTAGATCACCGCGAACGCGAGCGAACCGGACGCTCGGAAAAACCGGAAGAAGCCCTCGCTCGGCATCGCGCCTTGTCGCAGCAACCGCCCCGTCCCACTCCGGCGAAACGCGATCCAGTCGGCGAAATACGCGTGCGTGCCGAGATGCCGATAGAGCCGCCGGTAATCGAGCGCGTTCAAATCACCGCGTAGATAGGTGTTATTCACGCCGTGCTTGGAGCGGAGAAAATCTTGCCCTGCCGCGAGCATCGGGATGCCGAGCGACATGAACAACAGCGCGGCCATCAGGTGCGTCCGGCGGCGGTCGTTGGCCGTCGGCATGAAGCCGTTGGCGTTTTCGTTTTCGGTGATCATGTCGATCCACGCGCGGTCGTCGTGCGACTCCGTGTAATTCACCGTCTGCGCCGGCCACTTGGCAAAATACCACGGCGAGCCACGCAAAAAATACTCCATGCGTTCCGCCGTTCCGCCACCCCGCACGTAGTCGCGCACGAAATCGCGGTAACCATCGTTCCACGACGCCCAACCGGTGTCACGCAACGCCCCCGCGATGTGCCCGCGAAAACTCCACGGCTCCGCAATCAGGATCACGTCGGACTTCACGCGCTTCAGCGCCACCTCGATATCCCGCAAGACATCCGCGCCGATGAGCTCCGCGAGGTCGAAGCGAAATCCGTCCACCCCAAACGCCTCGATCAGGTAAACGCAGCTGTCGATGATCAGGCGTTTCGACATCGCGGAACGCGCCCGCAGATCGTTCCCGCACCCGCTGAAATTGGCGAGGTTGCCCGCGGCGTCTTGTTCAAAATAATAAAGCCGGTCGATGAACATCAGATGCGCCGGCACGCCGACGTGATTATAGACGACATCGAGCAGCACCGCCATGCCGCGCCGATGAAACGCCGCAATCAATTCCTGCAACTCGCGCACACCCGACGCGGCTTCCGGCGCGAGCGCGTAGCCGCTCTCCGGCGCGAAATAATTATTCGTCATGTACCCCCAGTGGTAGTCTTCCACAACCACGTTGTCGCATGCCTGCACCGGCTGCAGTTCCACACAGTTCACCCCGAGATGATGCAGATAAAAATCCGGACTCTCGACCCACTTGCGCAGACCCGTAAAGCCGCGGCGTTCCCCGGGCAGCGCCTTCACCGGGGCATTGGCCGCGAGGTCCCGCACGTGCGCCTCGGCAATGATTAGGTCATGCCACGCTGGTGTTTTGAAGGACCGGTCGCCCTGCCCCACCCACGCGCGATCGAGCACCACGCCCGGTCCATCGTGATGGACCGTCGCGAGCGCATAGGGATCGAGCACCCGCATCTTCGGCTCAAATTTCCCCGGCCCGGTGAGCACGCCATCCACGGCATACCAGTAAAACCAGCCGTGCAGATTGCGCCCGAGCGCGACTTCCCACACACCCGCCGCACCGTCCGCATCGGGCCGCCGCACCAAGGGAAATTCTTGGATCTCACTCTGCTCGCCCAGTGCGTCGCGCAAAGAAAGAGTGACCCCCCGCGCCCTCGGCGCAAACAACCGGAACACCGTCTCATCCTCCCGCACCAACGCCCCGAGCGGCAGGTCGGTTTTCAATTCATGAAAGAAAACTCCCGGCACCAGCGGCACTCCGACCTCAGCCGTCGCCTCACTCGTCCCCGCCCACGCCACCGTCAGCGCCTCAGCGAGATCGAGCGGCTGCGCCAACGAAAAACGCCACAGATGTCGACCAGTCCGCGCCGGGTCGATCACGCGGTTCATATTACCGTCTCGGTCGCGCACTCCGTTGGGTACGTTATCCGGGAGACTCAACCAGTGATATTCACCGGTCACGAACTTGAAGCGCTGTCCCGCCGGTTCCAGAAAACGCGCCGCGGCGCCCCGCCACATCAACACGTGCTCGCCATCCAGTTCCTCCGGCCGCAACCGCCACGACTCATTGCCGACCGCCTCCTGCCAGCCATTAAAATCTCCCGCTACATAGAGCGTGTCGCGCGTCAGATCGATTGCGGAGCCACGCTCCGGCGTGAGCGCAAACACCATCTCCCCCACCCCATTTACAAAGTAACGGTAGCTGCAGGCGGCCATCAGGCCGGTATCCGCCGAAAGTCCCGCCGGGGAGGGACACTGCGCCCCGAGCGTAAAACGCGGAGGCACCTTCGCATTCCAGTCGCGGTCGAGCTCAACCACGCCCGTGGTGAGGGATTCGAGCCACGCCCGGACGATACGATGCGGAGATTCTGCCATGTGAAGCGCAAAGCTTTCGCCGCACCCTGCGTGCGACAAGCGGGAAAGCGTCGAGCGATAACGATCGCGACAATTCCTCCGCGCCTGCGCCCGACGCCCGTCGCCGCGAGCGCGAGCGATTGGAGGTTCGTCCCCCGTGGGGCAGGCTTTACGCCTGCCACCGCACGCGCTTTCCTCCGTCCACTTGATCCAACGATCCGCGATGAAAAAACTCCTCCACGCCCTTTGGCCGTTCCTGGCCCTCATCGCTTTCGCCGCCGCTCTCTACGTTTACTGGCAGCGCCCCGCTGCAACGACGACCACCAGTCCCGCAGCGACGCCCGCCTCCGCATCTTCAAAAACCGAAAGTCCCCCAGCGGACCTCCCTCGTGCTCTTGGCACCCCCGATCCGCGCACCCGCGCCCAAGAATTCGGCACCACCTTTCTGGCGCTCCTCGCCCGCGAACCCGAACTCGCCCTCGCCCACGTCCGTACTTTGCCACTCGGCCCCGAACGCACCCCGGCCCTCATCGCCACGCTCGACGCGCTCGCCCGCTCCGCGCCCGAACGCGCCCTCGCGCTCGCCCGCGAACTCGTCCGCACCCACGACGAAGCCAATCTCTACAGCCTGCTCTTCGACCGCTTCGCCCGCGAGGAGCTCACCTCGGCGGTGCAGCGTCTCGCCGCCGTGCCCCCCGGTCTGCCGCGCGAAAATGCCCTCCGCGCGCTCGCCGATATTTGGGCCACCCGCGACACACCCGCCGCCGTGGCCTGGGCCCAGACCCTGCCTGACCTCGCCGACCGCACTCCCGCTCTGGAAACCACGCTGCACAATGTGCTCGCCCGCGATCCACTCCAGGCCATCGAACTCGCGCAGAAAATCCTCACCGGTCCGGCGCTTGATCGCATCGTGCTCGCCTCGCTCCAAACCCTCACCGCCACCGATCCTCAAGGTGCCTCCACGCTGGTCCCACTCCTGCCTCCCGGCGAGACCCAGACCTTCGCGGCCGTCGCCGTCGCTCGTGCCCTCGGAGCCAAGGACCCCGACGCCGCGCTTACGTGGCTCGCGAGCTTGCCCCCCGGCCAAGTCCAGCGTCTCGCATTAAACAATATCCTGACGGAGTGGGTCCGCCGCGACGACACCGCACCCGCGCCCTACCTCGAAAAACTCCCGCCAGGTCCCGGCCTCGATTCCGCCGCCACCCACTACGCCGGACTGCTGGCCGCACGCGCCCCCGCGCGTGCCGTCGCGTGGGCCCAAAATCTCGCCCACCAATCCGCCCGCCAAGCCGCGCTCGTCTCCGCCGCTTCAGCGTGGGCCCAAAGCGAACCTGCCGCCGCCACGCTCTGGGCCGCCACTCAAAAACCAGCCGCACTCCCACTCGCCGGCCTCACCGGGCCCTTCTCCTATTGGCTCCTCCACGACGCCCCCGCCGCCGTAGCGTGGCTCGCCACCGCCCCGCTCCCAACCGAGACCAAAGCCAAACTCCAACCCAAATGACGCCCTCGCCGTCCCCGTGGCCCTGCTCGTGAGAGCAGGGATCCTCGTCCTCGTCGCCTCGTCCCCTCGTCCTCACTCCACCTGTGTCCGCCCCCGAAAAAATTCTCGTCGCCATGTCCGGCGGCGTCGACAGCTCCGTCGCCGCCCTCGTCCTCCAACGCCAGGGCGTGCCCATCGTCGGAGCCTACATGAAAAACTGGATCAACGAGGACGAAATCATCGGCCACTGTCCGTGGCAGCAGGACATCGACGATGCCCGCGCCGTTTGCGACCGCCTCGGCATCGAGTTCCGCGTCGTGAATCTCATGCAGGAGTATCGCGAGCGCGTGGTCGCGTATCTCCTCGGCGGTTACGCGCAGGGCCTCACACCGAACCCCGACATCATGTGCAACCGCGAAATTAAGTTCGGCGTGTTCCGCTCCTATGCGCGCGATCACGGCTTCGCCGCCGTCGCCACCGGCCATTACGCGCAGCGCATCTCCATCAAAAATCAAAAATGGGGAATCGAAAATCCCTGCTACGCCCTCCACGAAGGGGCCGACAAAAACAAAGACCAATCCTACTTTCTCGCTCTGCTCTCACAGGCTCAGCTCGCCGACGCCCGCTTCCCGATCGGCCACCTCCCAAAAGCCGAGCTCCGCGCTTTGGCCCGCGACGCCGGCCTCAGCACCGCCGATAAAAAAGACAGCCAAGGCATCTGCTTCATCGGCGAGGTCAAGATGTCCGACTTCCTCCGCGCCTACGTCCCCGACGCCCCCGGCCCGATCATCCGCGCTCACGACGGACGCGCGCTCGGCCACCACCGTGGCCTGCATTTCTACACGCTCGGCCAACGCAAAGGCATCGGTGTTCCCTCGAATGCCGACCATCAAGCCTACGTCGTCGTCGGCAAACGTGCCACTGACCGCGCCCTCCTCGTGGCCTTCGATCACCCCGATGCCCCCGGCCTCTTCCAACGCGAAGCCCGCGTGCACTCCCTGCAGTGGAACACGCCGCCGATCCTCACCCCGCGCCCGCTCGAAGCCCGCGTCCGCTACCGCGACCCCCGCGTCCCGATTGAATTTATTCCCACAGGCGGTGACACCGCGCTCATCACATTTCAGTCCCCGCAACGCGGACTCGCCAGCGGCCAGATCGTCGCGCTCCACGACGGCGAACGCCTGCTGGGTGGCGGAGTCTACGTGTAGGGACTTTTCGAGCACCGTCGTGGGAGCGGGCCCAACGACCGATCTATCCGCCGCCCTCCGTCGGCAGATAGATTTCGACAACCCACACCTGCGCGTCACGAAAAAACGGGTACCCACGGTTCTCTCAATTTACCTGAACCCCCAACCGCACAAACCTCCTCGCAGCCGAGTAAAAAGGGCCGTGGGATTACGGCGCACCGGAAGACCGGGATGGATTCAGCGGCATCACCAACAAATCATACCCATCGCCCAAAAGATATACGCCCAAAAGATTCAGACTTTGCTTTACCGGGTAGCCGCGAGCGCCAGCGAGTGGACGGATCACCACTCGCTGGCGCTCGTGGCTACCGGAAAGCCCAGAGTTAAAAAGACCTTGGTAGCAGCGCCACCAGCGCCTCACGGTTCACTGCACCACAGCGAACGCCAGACTCCCCGCCAAGGCGAGAAACACCACACCCAGCACGCGATCAATCCAGTGGCCCAACCGCAAAAATACCCGCCGCACGTCCTCGCGGGTGAAGAAAACCGCGACCAACGAAAACCACGCCATCGTCCCCAGCCCCATCCACACACCATAGCCCACCTGCACGAGTTTCGGCGTCTGCGGACTCACGACCATCACGAACAGCGAAACGAAAAATAGTGTCGCCTTCGGATTAAGCGCATTCGTCACGAAGCCTGTCACAAACGCGGCGCGTGACGTCGGCAGACCCGCCCCACCCGCTTCGCCTCGCCCGGCGAAAATCTCCGCCTCCGTCCGGGCCTTCACGCGCAACGACTGCAATCCCAGCCAAGCGATATAGCCTGCCCCCGCATATTTCACCACAGCGAACCACACCTCCGAGCTCTGGATCAGCAGACCCAGCCCCAATAACGAATACCCGACATGGAGCAGAATCGCTGTCCCGACACCCACACTCGTCCAGATCGCCGTGCGTCGCCCGTGCGTGAGGCTTTGCCGTAGCACCACCGCAAAATCCGGTCCCGGACTCACCACCGCGAGCAGGTGAGCGAGTGCCACCTTAAAAAACTCGACCTTGTACTCGTCCATCGCGCCACGCCTCAGAGCGCGATTCCCTTTGAGCGGGAGTCCGTCGTCATGTCCGTCGTCATTGTGTCGATCTGTGTACCCTCCGCAAAAACCCGCACGGCCCGGTCGGCCAAAACAATCATTGCGCGCGCCTTCATGAAGAGGGCCCCATAGCGCTACGTTGCCCGCCAGCCGTCAATCCCAGTGACGGATCCAACGGTGGTCGGTCCGCCGCCATCACTCATTCTGCAGCGCCCGCGTCCTCGGTGCAGCCCTACCTGTGTCGCGGTGCGCATTCGATAAACACATGAGGCGCGCACTTAACCCGCGGCGGCCGCGGCCACTTTTTCACCCGCCCGGAACTTGGCCACCCGCTTGAGCAATTCTTTCTTCAGTTTTTCAAGTCCATCGCCGGTCAGACACGAAATTTCGATCGTCTCAGCTGTCTTGTAACGGGTTTTGAACTTCTTGAGCTCCGCCGCCGCCGCCGGCACATCCATCTTATTGGCCACGACCAGGCGCGGTTTCTTGAGCAGCTTGGGATCGTAAAGCTTCAGTTCGTTGAGGAGGTGCTTGTAATCATTGCGCGGGTCGCGCGCATCCGTGCCAGCCATGTCGATGAGGAAAATCAGGAGCGCACACCGCTCAATATGCCGCAGGAACCGGTGGCCAAGACCGCGGTTTTCGTGGGCACCTTCGATGAGACCCGGCACGTCGGCGAGCAAGAGGCGTTTCGTGCCCTTCACTTCGTCGGAATAGTCGATCACCCCAATCTGCGGATGCAGCGTGGTAAACGGATACGCCGCCGTCTTTGGCCGCGCCTTGGTGATGCGCGTGGTCAACGACGATTTACCCGCATTGGGGAAACCCACGAGCCCCACATCGGCGATGCTCTTCAGGATCAGCCGATACTCACCGCGCTGACCGTCGAGGCCAGGATTCGCCCGCTTCGGCGCACGATGCGTTGAGGTTTTGAAATGAGTATTGCCCCAACCGCCGTTGCCGCCGTGGCAAATGACCACCCGCTGGCCGTCTTCCACGATCTCGGCCACCGGTTTTCCGGTCGCAAGGTCGATGACCACGGTGCCGAGCGGCATGCGCATAATACACGGTTTCCCATCTTTACCGTGACAATCAGCTCCCTGCCCGTGCTCGCCGCGCTCACCCCGCCAGTGCGGCTGGAATTTGTAGTCGACGAGATTGTTCGTGTTCACGTCACCGAGCAGCACGACATCACCTCCGCCACCACCATCGCCACCGTTGGGCCCGCCCCACGGCTCATATTTTTCGCGGCGGAAGCTGATGCAGCCCCGCCCACCGTCACCAGCCGCTAATTTCACTGAGCATTCGTCGACAAACATAACACGACCATGCAGATGGCCGCCCGTTTGCCAAGGTGTGTTCCTTCACCAGCAGGTAAAAACTACCCAGCCCGCTTCAAATCGAAATCTTGATCCCTTTGCGCAGGTAGGTCGGCACGTCGAGATCGTGGCCGTCGAACAGGTTGCGGTCCGTCTTCTCAAAGTGCCCGCGACGCTCGACTTCCCCAAAACCAAACTCCTCTTGGGCCACCTTCGCCGCGTGGAGATTCCGCGCCTCGGCGCTGTCCGCAGCACTCCCTCCGCTCGTCACCGGCAACGCTTCCTGCTCCACGACTGGCGGCTGATTCGCGGGCGTGTGCGCGGTCGGCCCCACCGAGCGGGGCGGCAACAGAGACGGCGTTTTCCCGCGCGCCGGCAGCACCGAACGCCGCGAGGCCACTCCCCGACCACCCATGTCGCTCGTACCCAACACGCACACTTCGACGCGACCCGCCATCGTTTCGTCAATCACCGCCCCCATAATAATATGGGAGTCGCTACCAAACTGCTCGGTGATCGCACTCATCAGCTCGTTCACTTTCGGGAGCGTGAGATCGGCCCCGCCGAGGATATTCACGAGCAGCCGGTCGGCCTTGCGGGAAAACTCCGGTGTGTGCAGGAGCGGACAGAGCTTGAGGCTCGAAATCGTGTCGACCACGGCGTTTTCGCCGGTGCCCTCGCCGAGGCTAAAGAGCGTCTTGCCCCCGCGTTGGTTGAAGGCCTGCCGGAGCGTCGAGAAATCGAGATTGATCAGCCCCGTCTTAAAGAGCATCGCCCAAATCGATTTCACCCCGCGGCCGATCCACTCGTCCGCCCGCGCAAACGAGTCGAGCACCGTCTCGTTGTCCGCCCCTTCCTGTAACAGCACGTCATTGGGAAGCGGGATCACCGCATCGCACACCTTGCGCAGCGCCGCGAGCCCCTCTTCGGCCTGCTTGAGACGGCGACCGCCCTCAAACGAAAACGGCATGGTGACAAATGCGATGACGAGTGCGCCCGTCTCCGCCGCGATCTCCGCCACCACCGGTGACGCGCCGCTGCCCGTGCCACCGCCCATCCCAGTCACGATAAAAACGAGATCACAATTCTTCACAACCGTCGCAATTTTCTCGCGGTCGGCCTCGGCGGCGACGCGGCCCAACTCAGGATCACCACCGGCCCCAAGGCCGCGCGTGACCCCCATGCCGATGAGCACTTTGTCCTGCACCGGCGAGCTGGCGAGCGCCTGATAGTCGGTGTTGATCACCGCCATTTGCAGGCGCTCCAGATTCTCCATTTTCAGACGGTCCACGGCATTGGAGCCCGCGCCGCCCACGCCGACGAGTTTGATCGCGATATTGCGATCCGTAAGGAGCCCGTGCTCGAGGGGAAGTTCGTTGAGGTTCATGGCGAGCGGCTCAGGAATTGGCGAAAAGGCGTTTCACGCCGTCGATGAATCCGCCTGCGCGGCGGATCGGCGGGGACTTGTCCGCCTGCGAGCTGACTCCGTAGTAGAGGAGACCAAGACTCGTATGGTAAGCCGGATCGCGGAGATTTTCGCTCACCCAAGTGGGCGCTTCGCCCAGATGCGCCGAGACGCCGAATACTTTCGCGGCCACGTCAGCGATGCCGGCGAGTTTCGCCGTGCCACCGGTCAACACTACACCGGCGGCACAGGTCTCGGGACTGAACGCGTTGCCCAGTTTTTTCTTCACCACCTCGAGGAGTTCCCACGTGCGCGCCGCCGTGATCTGCTCGATGGCCTGCTGCGGAAACTGGCGGTCGCCGATCGCAAAATTACCGTCGAGCATGACCTTCGTCGCTTTGTCTTTCGTCGTCACGCTCGCGCGGCCGAAGCGGAGCTTCAGCTTCTCCGCCTGGCCGTCCGTCAGGCGCAAGCCGATGCTGAGATCGTTCGTGAGGTGCGTCCCCCCGACGGGCACGACTCCGGTCGTGTGCGGCGCCCCATCGCGGTAGAGCACGTAGTCGGTCGTACCGGCACCGATGTCCAGCACGAGCACCCCGTGCCGCCGCTCCTCGGGCGTCGTGACCATGTGGCCCGCGGCGAGACTCGAAAGGACGAGCTCGCGGACCCCCAAATTGAATCCACGGATGACGTGAATGTTATCCGCGAGCCGCTGCTCCTGCCCGTGGACGGTCCAGTAGCCGACCTCAAGCCGCTGGCCGCCGATATTTTCCGGCATCGAGGAAACCAAGCTACCATCGACGCGAAACGGCCGGCGGATGTGATGCACGACGGCGCGGCCCGTCGGGAGCTCCTTCGACTTCGCGAGGTCGCACACAGTGCGGATGTCGCCCGCATCGATCATATTATCCAGCGCCTTCACGGTCACCGTCGCCTCGTTGTAGAACCCCTCCAGATGCCCACCGGTCTGGGCGAGAAACACGTGGTCGATGCGCTCGCCGGCGTCCCGCTCCGCCTGTTCGAGGGCGCTGTGAGTGCATTCGCTGGCCGCCTTGTAATCGACGACGCCGCCCTTGATGACCCCGCGCGAGGAACACTCGCCGCAGCCGATGATCGCGAGCTCGCGCCCGGTGTATTCGCCAACCAAGACACTGATTTTGGAGGTACCGATTTCAACGGCACCGAGGAAGGTGGGTCGTGAGCTCACAGTTTCGTTTTAGGCTGGGAATGCGGGACAAGATTGAAGTTGGGCAAGGGCTGGAAAGAGACGGAGACTTCGCGACCCAGTGAAAGATCGATTTTTCGCGGAGGGTTGGGCGACGTCGCCAATGTCTCCCACTGGTAGTCAAGTTTGGCTAGCTGCTGAAAAAAATCTCCGTTCACCCCAAACACCACCGTTGTGCCAGGCTTGGTGCGGATCTCAATCGCGCCGTCGGACTCTAACCGTGCCAAGGAAACGACCTGCCACGTCTGGTAAAGGTGCTCCGCATCCAGCCGTGCGCGGGCCAACAGTTCGGCCACGATCCCCATGTTTTCAACCGGCTGGTAGTGGTCCGCCGTGCGCGTAAGCTTAACGCCGTCGAGCCACGGCAGCGTCGCGAGCATCGCGGCCCCATACCCGACGCCCTCGAACACCACGCCATCTCGCGCGACGACGAGCGCCCGCGATTCGCCCCGCCAGTTGGCCATCACGCGTGCCACGGGCGAACGTTCCCCTACCTGTACCTTGAGCGTGTCCGGGAAATTTTTTGTCAGAGTCGCCGCATTGACCTGCCCGCTGGCCATGAGCCTCAGGCGCAGCGATTGCAAATCGAGCTCCATCAGAGAGACCGCCTTCGGCAACGCCAGCGTGCGGGCGAGCCACGCATTGTCCAAGACCCCGTCGGTGCGAAGCTCGAGCTGCTTGATCGCCACCGCGCGCGCGGCCTCAGGCATTTTCCGCGGAGTGTCCTGCAAGGCACGCGTGACTTCCCACAGGCCCCACGCGACCCCGCCCACCACCAGGGTCGCACCCATGGCGCGCAAGACCGAGGTCATCCGCCGCCACTTGCCCTCGCGCGACATCGCGCGCGGTTTCACCGGCTGGGGAATTTCTCTCCAGCTGCGGGCCGTGGGGGCGATATGTAGATCTTTACTCACGATTTTTGAGCAGACACCGCCGATTGAAAACGCAGCAGCGCGGGTCGCACCAGCTCCCGAACCAATCCCGTAAAATCCATCCCCACGCACCGCGCACTCATCGGCAACAAGCTCGTCTCTTTCATGCCGGGCAGTGTATTGATTTCCAGTAAAAACGCGTCGCCTTGCTCAGGTAGAATAAAATCAACCCGCGCATAATCGCGACAACCACACGCCGCGAAGGCGGCCTCCGCTGCCGTCTGCACCCGCGCGGTGGTCGCCGCGTCGAGTGGCGCCGGCGCAAAATACTCCGTGAGGCCCTTCGTGTATTTGCTCGTGTAATCGTAGACGCCAGACTTGGGCCGAATTTCCACGATCCCCATCGCCTTGCCCCCGAGGACCCCCACCGACAGTTCGCGACCGACGATCCGGCGCTCAATGAGCCACGAACCGCGCGTGATGGCGGCGAGCTTCTCAGCCAGCGCCGCCCGTCCGGCGATGACACTCAACCCGACACTGCTGCCTTCATTATTCGGTTTTACGACGACGTTCTCGCCAAGTTTCGCCACCACCGTTTCTGCGGTCGGTTTTTCCGTCGCCATGAAGCAACAAGCGTCCGCCACGCGCACGCCCCGCCCGGCGGCTGCTGCCTTCGTGCGCGTCTTGTCCATGGTCAACGCACTGCTCGCGGCGTCACACCCAGCGTAGGTCACACCCGCCGCATCGAGCAGCTGTTGCATCCCGCCATCCTCACCAAAGGTTCCGTGTAGCGTTGAAAACACTACATGCCGTTGCGGGTCGAGCCCCGCAGGCAGCGCGTCGGCATTCAGCTCGAATAAGCGTGTCGGAAACGAGCGCGCCAACGCGAGGGCGGAGGCTTTCCCCGAACCCAGTGAAACGTCTCGTTCAGCGGAACTGCCTCCGGCAAACACAGCGATGATCGGTAACGGTAGGCTCATAAAAAGTCTTTCCATTCTTTCCCGTACAGCAACACCTCGGGTTCAAGGTCCACGCCCTTGACCTCCTGCACCTGGGCGCGCACTCGACGCACCAGCGCAATCACCTCGGCGGCGGTCGCGCTCCCCCGGTTCACGATGAAATTCGCGTGCGTCGATGAGACCTCGGCGTCGCCCACGCGCGCGCCCTTCAAGCCGCTCTCATCGATGAGTCGACCAGCAGAATTTCCCGGTGGATTCTTAAAAATGCAGCCCGCGCTCGGCTCGCGCGGTTGCGACTCATGCCGCTTGCGGGAGTAAGCATCCATCTGACGTTTTACGGTCTCCGCGTCCGACCGCGTCGCCGGTCGCAGCAGGGCCCCCAACGCGATCCCTTGATGCAACTCCGCGCAATGGCGATAGCCGACGTGCATCGCCGCCTTCGTGAGCGTCTGGACCTCGCCCGCGTTCGTCATGAGCTGCAATTCCTCCACGACATCGAAGATCCACGCTCCCATCGCCCCGGCGTTCATGCGGAGCGCGCCCCCAACATTGCCAGGAATACCCTCGAGAAACTCAAAGCCCACCAGCCCGGCTTTGGCCGCGAGCCCACATAAATTTTTCAACCGCAACCCGGCCCCGACGGCCACCCGTCCGTCCTCGCGCGGTTCAAAACTCGCCCACGCCTGATGAGCGAGCGACACCACCAATCCGTCCACACCCTCATCCGGCACGATGACGTTCGAACCACGCCCGAGCATGAGCACTGTGCCCCCCCAGGCCCGGGCTTCGCGCAAGAGCACCTGAAGATCGGCGAGCGACGCCGGCTCGGCAAAAATCCGCGCGGCACCGCCCACGCGCATCGTCGTCTTCGTCGCGAGCCGTTCATCGCGGGTAATCTTCGTCGCCGCCGAGACCAAGGGCTTCACGGCCTCGAAAAACTCCGACCATACCACGGCCGGCTTCCCTTCGTCGACGCTCGGGACTCGTTGCTCAGTTGTCATGCGGAGGCGTGCCGGGAGTTGCGCGCGGCAGTGCCGGCAGCAGCGGTCAGCTGTTCGAGATCAGTCAACATCAATTCGAGCGCATCCGTGCGACCCATACGCTGGAGGTTGCTCCGAAACTCCCGCATCCGTCCTTCGTTGAAAATAATCGCGAGCACTTCGGCGGTCAGGCTCTCGCGGCGCGTTTGCTCGACGACAATGCCCCCGCCCTGAGAGGCGAAGTAGGCCGCGTTGGCACGTTGGTGATCGTCGGCCGCCTCCGGAAACGGCACCAGAATGGCCGGGGTTTCACAGCGAATCAACTCGGCGAGCGTCCCCGCTCCCGCCCGGGAAACGACGAGATCAGCGGCGGAAAGGAGTTGGGCGACACGATCGCTGAACACCACCGATTCCGTCCGCACGGGCACGCCAAGCTTCGACGGCAACATCGTCACGCCCTCCGACCCTTTACCCAATCCGGTGACTCCGTAAACTTGTACGCCTGCGCTCGCCAGGGAGGCGAGTTCGGTGCGCATCCAGTCATTGAGCACACCGGAGCCCTGACTGCCGCCGAGGACGACGAGGACCTTCTGCTGGGGATCCAAACCCAGCTCGACGCGCGCCTCCCCGGGTGACTGGCGGACAAATTCTCGACGCACCGGCAAGCCGACGTGACGCGTAGCGACCTCACGGATACTCGAGAGATTAATGCCCGGCGGAAGATAGACGCGCCGCGCAAAACGCCCGAGCGCGCGAATCGCCAGACCCGGCACCCGGTTGGATTCGTGCAGGGCCACGGGTACGCCGAGCAACCGGCCGGCCAAGACGAGCGGGGTCGAGGTGAACCCACCGAAGCCGACCAAGCCCACGGGACCGCACGCCCGCACGAGCCGCACGCACTGCAGGAACGCCCGCGCTTGCGACCAGATACACTTCAAGAGCTGCAGCGGCCGGAGCGAGAAACCCGTGCCGGCCAAGCGCTCGAAGCGCAGGTGCGGATATTTTTCCAGCAATCGTGAATCCACTTTCTTCTGACTGACGAGCAGCACGGCTTCGTGCCCACGCGCCGCCAAGCCTTCGGCGAGCGCAATGCCCGGCGAGAGATGGCCGCCCGTCCCACCGCAAGAGATCAGGTATTTGCTCATGCCATGACCTCCCTCATCGCGCGTGCATCACCGGTCAAAGCCACACGCCCCCACGTGCGTTGCGTGTTCAACAGAATCCCCAGGAGCAACCCCATGAGCAGGAGATTGGATAATCCGGCACTGATAAACGGTAGCGAGATGCCCTTGGTCGGAAATATCCCGGTGACCACGCCGAGATTGATGATCGCCTGGAGGCAGATCATCAACAGACAGCCCGTCACGAGCAGAAAATGGAATAGATTCGGCGCCCGCCGCAAGTGAACAATCCCCGCGATGAACATCACGGTGAACACCACCACCACTCCCAGTGTGAACCAAAGCCCAAGCTCTTCGCCGACAATCGAGAAAATAAAATCCGTGTGCGCCTCCGGGAGGTAACTGAGTTGCTGGCGGCCCTGGCCGAGTCCCGTGCCCTCCATGCCACCCGCCGCAAAGGCGGCGAGCGCCTGCCGCAGTTGGTAGGATTTTTCCTCGCTCAGAAACTCCGTCAGGCGGCGCAGCCGATTCGGATTGTTCACCACGAGGGCGGCAAATGCACCCATGACCAACGCAATCGTCGGCGCCGTGTAACGCCATTTCGCCCCGGCAAGGAAGAGAAGGAGCAGGCCCACCGCGACCATGAGAGCAGCTGTGCCAAAATCCGGCTCCAACACGACCAGCCCCGCGAAGCTACCAATGATCGCCAAGGGCAGAACGAAGCCCCGTTTGAATTCACCGATGCGCGTTTGGTTCAGCGCAAGGTAGTGCGCGAGGCAGAAAATCAGGCCAAACTTGGCGAACTCGGAGACCTGCAGACGCACCGCTCCAAAGCCGAGCCATCGCCGACTGCCTTTCACGGCGAGGCCGATATGCGGAATGAGCACCAAGACCAACAGCACGAGCAGCACCCCGCCGATCCAGCCAGCGTAGCGCCGCAAATAGTCGAGGTTGATCCGGCTCGCGATGAAACAGATCACTGCCGCGGCGGCGACACCCACCAGCTGTTTTTGAAGGTACTGATACGGCACCTCCACGCCCTGCTTCGTCTTAAACGACGCGCTCGCGCTAAACAAAATAGACAGTCCCAGACTCGTCAGGCCGATGGCGCACACGACGACGATCGTCGCAGGGTTCATGAGGAACCACGCACGGGGCCTGTCAGCGAGCCGCTCTTGAGCCATAGCGTTTCCGACGGACGCAGCGGTTACGATTTCTTGGGCGCGGGCGTCTCATCCACCCGGATCACCGGCACCTCGCCTGAAGAGGGAGTCGGTGGCTGGGCGCTGATCACCGGAGCCGGCTGATCCAGCTGCGGGGTTGCGAAGAGCGGCTTGCTCTCGACGGGGGCCTTCGTCGCGGGCGCAGAGCCCGACGATTTGGCCGCACCTTTGCCCGTCGCACCATCCCAACCGGGGATAATAATCTCTTTTCCAGCCGCGAGTTTGAGCGGATCGGTAATGTTATTCGCGATGGCGATATCGCGCTGCCGAACACCATATTTTTGGGCAATCATGCTGAGCGACTCTCCGGACTTCACCGTATGCTTCATGCCACTACCTGAGGACTTCGGTGCCGCCGCAGCGGCGGGTTTTACATTGGCCGATTCCGCTGCGGTCACCGGCGCGGACGAGCGCCCGATCGACATACCTGGAATAATCAACTTCTGCCCGGGCTGCAGCGCCGCGGTGCTCTTCAAGTTGTTGGCCGCGGCGAGTTCTTGATGGCTGAGTTTATTCTTGTTCGCGATACTCCAAAGACTGTCGCCGGATTTGACGGTGTAGGTCGTCATCGGCGTCACATCCTTGACGGGCTCGGCCAGCAACGTCGACGCGGCCGGCGTATTGGGCCGGGTCGGCGTGAAACGGACTCCACCGCTCGCAGCCGGCGTCGCCGCGGCGTCAGCGTTGAAGGCGATTGGCGGCGGCGCGTCCACCGTTAGGCTCGGTGGCGTAGTGGGCACCGTGATGAGCGGTGCGGGCTCGGCCTTCGCCACGGTATCGGCCGGAGCCGGCACCGGCTTGGATGATGAGCTGCAGCCGGGGTTGGCAAAAATCAGGACGAGGGCAAACACGTGGATGCCCACAACGATACCGAAAATTTTCAGGATTTTCATAGGAGGATTATTGAGTGATTTCTAAAGCTGGGAAAAGGCGAAAGCTACTTCAATCTGGGTACCCGGACGACGGATGGACGAGCCGTCCTTCTGATCGGTAAAACGGGCCCCGTCCGGCCGCACGCGGTTTACCCGCGCTGCGCCCGCAGGGTGAAGACGAAAAGGTTTTGCGGGATCGTTCATGCTTAACGGAGTTTCAGCGTGCCGAGGCCGGCGAGCGCGCAAATTAGCGACAGTATCCAAAAACGCATGACAACCTTCGTCTCAGGCCAGCCTTGCTTTTGATAATGGTGATGGATCGGCGCCATCAGGAAAAACCGCCGTCCCTCCCCGGTCGGACTGCGCCGCTTGGTGTATTTGAAAACCGTCACCTGAATGATAACCGAAACCGCTTCCCAAACGAACACCCCTCCGACAATGACCAGCGTCAGCGGCTGCTGCACCATAAAAGCCATGATGCCAATCAGTCCGCCCAGGGCGAGCGAGCCCGTGTCCCCCATGAACAGTTCGGCGGGATAACAGTTGTACCACAGGAACGCCAAACCCGCCCCGACGATCGCTCCGCAGACGACGGTGAGCTCACCGGCCCCGGACACGTAGGGGACCAAGAGGTACTCCGACAGAATGACGTTGCCGGCGATGTAGGCGAGAATCCCATAGACTAGGGTGACCGAAATCGTGCAGCCGATCGCCAGGCCGTCGAGACCGTCGGTGAGGTTGATCGCGTTGCTGAAGCCCACGAGCCAGAGGTAAATGAACACAAACAACGCGGGCAGGCCCAGCAGCCCCGAGAACGTGAGCACCGGATATTTCACGAACGGCACCCATAGCTCGCGAATCTTATCCGTGCTCGCCGGATGCCACAGGAGCGCCGCGAGCGCGAGAACCGTGACCAGCGTCTGCCAGAAAATTTTCTCCCGCGAGGAAATGCCGTGGCGATTCTTGCGGACAACCTTGAGCCAATCGTCACGGAAACCCACGGCGGTCAGAGCCGTGTAAACAAAGAGCGCGATGACGACCCAGATATTCGGAGCGGCCCACAGAAACGAACTGAAAAATACCGCGGCAAATATAAGCAGACCACCCATTGTGGGCGTGTTCTTTTTGTCGAAACGCGCGGCGAGGTCCCCCGTCCGATCATCATCATAATGCTGTCCAAATTTCAGTTTCCGCAGTTTCGCGATCAACCACGGCCCGATGAGAAAGCCGATCATTGCTGCCGTCACGGCCCCGCCCACCGTGCGAAAGGTCTGCGAACGAAACACGCGCAATGGGCCGAAAAAATTCTCGTAGTCTGCGAGATAGCTTAGCATGGCGGGGCGAAGACAGCTGGGGGTACGAGGACTTGCTCGAGCTCATAACGACGACTGCCCTTGATGAAGACCGCACCCCGCCACTCGGCGAGACACGCGGCGACCGGCTGCAACGACGAAACGATGCGGATTTGGCGCTTGAAATCGTCCTGATCCAGCACACCCGCACAGACCTCGTGGGCTTGGGCCCCCATGACGAACAGCCGGTCACATTCGCGCAGCGGCAGCGAACGGCCGAGGTGGCGGTGGTGGGCGGGCGCTTCCGCCCCCAGTTCTTCCATACACCCAATCACGTAGAGACGCGGTTCCTCGGCCGGAGCGATCGCCGTGAACGTCGCGAGCGCGTCGGCCATCGAGGCCGGATTGGCGTTGTAACAATCGAGGTAGAGGAGGCGGCCGTCTTCGCGCCGGATTTCGCCGCGGAGTTTCGCGGGCAACCAGCCGGCCAATCGGGCTTGGATCGCTTCCCGCGGGACGCCGAGCCACCACGCGGCGCCTATCGCGAGCGCAGCATTTTGTGCCATGCCTTCGGTGACGCGCCGAAACGTAAAGACGCACGGCGGCAGTGGGCCGAGAGCGAGCGTGATCGCGGTCGAGTCCCCGGCCTGCGTCACGACAAAGCACATCTGGTCCTTCGGCGGCTCAACGGGCCCGATGACATCGGCCGGCGCGACCACCATCGTGCGCACGCCCAATGCTCGAAACGCCGCAAACTGCGCCACCTGCTCCGGGAAAATCGCGACGCCCGCGGGCCGTATCGCTCCGGGCAGCACGGCTTTCTCCTGCGCTACGCCCTCGATGCCACCGAGCTGCTGCGTGTGCGCGGAAGCGACGAGCGTGATGAGCGCGACGTCAGGCTCGATCATATCGGCGAGCACGCGCATCTCCCCAGGCCCGCTAATGCCGGCCTCGATCACGGCAAAGCGGTGCTCGGCCGGATTGAGCCGCGTGAGCGTCAGCGGCACGCCCAAGTGATTGTTCAAATTCCCCTCGGTTGCGAGCACCCCGCCAGCTTCGCCACCGAGCAGGAGCGCGAGGAGATTTTTCGTGGACGTTTTCCCCGCGCTGCCGGAAATACCGACGACGGGGCCACGAAAATCGCGCCGATGTGCTCGGGCGATCGTCTGAAACGCGCCCAACGGGTCCGCGACCACGAGCTGGGGCAGCGCGACGGCCGGGTTAGGTCGCGCCACGAGCGCCGCACTCGCACCGGCAGCTTCCGCCGAGGCCACAAATTCGTGGCCATCACGCTGGTCCGTCTTGAGGGCGACGAAAATCTGGCCGGGGCGCACTTCCCTCGTGTCGATAGCAAAGCCCGTGAGCGGGCTCAGCGGTGGGACCGTCCAGCGGCCACCGGTCCATTGCGCAAGGGTGTCTGGTGAGAACACGGCCATTTACGTCGTCGTCAGCTTGCTGCGGAGGAGTTCACGCGCGACCTGCCGGTCGTCGAAGGGAAACACCGTGTCGGCGTATTCTTGGACAATCTCATGACCCTTGCCGGCGATGAGCAGGGAATCCCCGGGCTGGCACGCCTCAATGGCGTCGCTGATCGCGTGGCGACGATCAGCGATCCAGGAAATGTGGTCCGGGGCGGTGACCCCGGTTTTCATGTCATCGAAAATTTGCGCGATCGCTTCGGTGCGAGGATTGTCGGCCGTCGCGTAAGCGTAATCGGCCGAGGCTTGCACCGCGCGGACCATGAGCGGTCGCTTGGTCCGGTCGCGGTTGCCGCCACACCCAAACACGACGTGCACCTTACCCGGTGTAATGGCGCGCAGCATACCAAGGGCATTCCGCAACGCATCCTCGGTGTGCGCGTAATCGACGAGCACGTTGAAACGTTGGCCTTCGTCGATTCGCTCCAGGCGGCCCGGCACATCCTTCAGCGCACGAAGTTTGGCGAGAAACACGACCGGATCGCGTCCCAGGCCCCACGCGGTGGCGATGGCGGCGAGCAGATTGCTCACGTGGTAACGACCGACCAGCGGCGAATCGATCAGCATCTCCCCTTGCGGCCAGATGAGCTTGAACGTGGCGCGGGCAGCCGTGAGCTGCACGTTCTCGGCGCGGACGAGGGCGTGGGCATCTTCACCAAACGTCACGACGCGGGCACCGGGGACTTCGCTGGAGATCTTCGCCACGAGTTTGGCGCCATGCGGATCGTCGAGATTGACGACCGCGACCTTGGGCGGCGCCCCCGTGCTTCCATTGAATAGCCGTGATTTCACCTCGAAATAAGCGGCCAGCGTCTGGTGGTAATCGAGATGGTCGCTCGACAGATTCGTAAAGACGGCGGCCCCAAAATGAACGCCCCGCACCCGCTGTTGATCAATCCCGTGCGAGCTCACCTCCATCACCGCGTGTTTGCACCCAGCGTCGCGCATCTGCGCCATCAAACCGTAAACGTCGAGTGCCCCGGGCGTCGTCTGATACGAGGGCACGGTCCGGTTACCCAGTTCGTAGCTGATCGTGCCGAGCAGCCCGACCCGCTGATCTCCGTTCAGAAAATGTTTCAGGATGTGCGCGACCGTCGTCTTGCCGCTGGTGCCGGTCACGCCGATCACCGTCATATCCCGATCAGGAAATTTATAGTAACGCTGGGCGACCAGCGCGAGAGCTTGGCGCGCATCACCGACGCGGATGAACGTGACTTTCGCCGGCGGAAACGGGGGCATTTTTTGCGCGACAATCGCCACGGCGCCGCGACTGATGGCTTCATCAACGTAGGAAATGCCATCGGCCCGACGGCCGGGGAGCGCGAAGAACACGTTGCCCGGCACCACCCGACGGCTGTCGGTGGCGAGACCCGAGATCGGACGCTCCAGCTCACCTTTGACGGCGACGATTTCATCTTCGCGAAAGTAGTCCGAGAGTTTCGGCGCCGTCTTGAAGACGCGGTTGATGGCGAGCGTTTCACCCCGGGTCCGGCGCACCGGGCTGGGCTGGAACGCGTGAATGAGCGAATAATTATGATTGAGATAGCCGATCACGGGCGGACTCCTTGGAGGGCGACGCGGTTGACCGTCTGAGCTGGCAGCGTGCGGCTGCCAGCACTACGGTCGAGCAGTGGAATGAGTTGTTCACCGATGCGGCGAAAGGAAGGCGCGGCGACCTTGCCGCCATAGGCGATCCCGCCGGGGCACGCGGCGTCCGCATCGTCCACAATGACGGAGATCACGATCTGGGGCCGGCTCGCCGGAAAGAATCCGACGAAGGACGCGACGTGGTGTTTGCGCGAGGGCATGAGCTTGGTTTTTCCACTGGGCATCAGCTCGGGCAGATATTTCTGGGTCGTGCCGGTCTTGCCCGCGACTTCATAGCCGGGGATCGCCGCTTCGGGCGCGGTCCCGCCCACCATCGCACAATGCGTGAGCAACTCTGCCATCGTGCGCGCGGTACGCTCAGAAATGACGCGGCGGATTTCCTTTCGCTCGAATCCGTAGAGCGGCACTCCCGCCGAATCGCGGACATCACGAAGGATCTGGGGCTCGAGCAGAACACCGCCACTCGCGATCACCGCCATCGCTTGGTGCATTTGCAACACCGTCACGGCGATGCTTTGACCCATTGGCATGCGCGTGATGGTCAGATCATCCCAGCGTTTCGGCGGGCTCAGAATACCAGGCGCCTCGTGGCCTCCGGGAAATCCGGTCTTTTGGCCAAAGCCGAACGCGCGCACGTAGTCGTAAAAGCGTTGTTCACCGAGCTTCATCCCGAGTTGAGCGGCGCCGCGATTGCTGGAACGTGAAACAATTTCAGCGACCGATAACGGGTGGTCGAAGGTGTGGTCCTCGCGGGGCAGACCCCGCAGCTTGTTCCGATATTCGATCTTCGTCATCGAGCAGTCGAAGAGGCTGTCTGGCGTCACGAGCCCCTGATCGAGCGCCGCCGCCGCTGCGACAATTTTAAACACGGAACCCGGTTCATAGACGTCAGACACGGCGATGTTCTTCAAGCGCGCTAGCTGGTCGGGCGGAACCTTGTTGTATTCGTTGGGATTGAACGTCGGGTAATTGCCGAGGCCCAAAATGAAACCGTCGTCCGCGCGACTCACGACAATGGTCGCCTTCACCGGACGGAATTTGTCGGCAATGTAGGCGAGTTCGCGCTCGACGATGTTTTGGACGTTGGTGTCAAGGGAGAGCCTGACCCCGTAACCATCGACGCGCTCAACGGCGCGGCTGCTGAATTGCGGAAGTTCTTTCGCGCGTCCATCACGCTCGCCTTCGCGCCAGCCATCTTGGCCGCGCAGATAGAAATCGGCGAAACGCTCCACCCCAGCTATCGGCCGCTGCGCCTGATCGACAAAACCCACCAAATGGGAGCCGAGTTGGTTGTGTGGGTAGGCACGGCGGAAACTGCCAGTGGCGTAAACGCCCTTGATCCCCAGTTTCTTCACCTCGTCATAAGTGGACTCAGAAATTTCATCCGCAATTTTCGCCCATTGAATCTTCCGGCGGCCATCCGCGTCCTCGTCCCCGGCATACTCCGTGTCGTCGGCGGCGCCGGCGGACGCAGCAAGAGCAACCGCCGGGCCGGTAACCGCATCAGCGGGATCAGCAGCGAGGTCAGTAGCCAGCGCCGAGGACTCAGCGGCGGCCGGCAAAGCCGGTCCGGAGGCGCCGGCGGTTGCCCCTTTGAGATTAAACACCAAGCCCGTCACGGCTGCAGTCGGCGCGGTGCCGTGCGAAGTCGCAGCGCCCAGCATCGCGGACGATGCCGTCCGGAACTTGGTGGTAAAGATGAGGCGCAACTCGGTTTCGGATTTCCCGATCAACGCGGCGAGTTGCGGCCATTTTTTCTCGTCTTCCTTGCGCAGCGAGTGCGGGTCGACGCCGAGCTGAAGTACCGAACGGCTGGTCGCGAGCCGCGCCCCACGCGCGTCAAAGATGTCACCGCGACGCGAGGGGTCGACGATCAGCTGCTGACGCGTTTTGACGATGCTGCCGAGGAGTTCCTCGCGATGGATGACGTGCAGCCACACCAGGCGCGCGCCGACGACTCCAAAGCACAGCAGGAGCGAGCCCGCGAGTAGGACAATCCGGTAGTTGGAAGCGAAGCCCTTCGACATCGTCTAGTTGCCCCGCGCGACTCGAAATGTGACGGGCATAAACCCGTCGTTGAAAAGGTTGCGGTCACGGCGACGCGCGAGGCGCATCACCGGATCTTCGGTTACCCGCACGACTTGCGTGTCCGTTGCCGGCGCGAGCCCCAGGTGCCATGCGGCGTTGCGGCGCGTCAACGCGTCGTAGCTTTGTTCGGACTCGACGATCGCCGCGGTGGCATCCAAACGGCGCTTCACTTCGGCGATACTGGTCTGGAGCGCGCGATTGGATTTTGCGGTAACGGAAATCTGGTGACGCACCCACACGGCGCCGAGGCCGAGGGCGCCTCCGCAGCCAAAGGTGAGGAGGAGGCAAACGAGCACTTGATTAACAAATGCATGGTTATCGTTTTTGCGCATGGGGTGGAGCGGGCTGAACGGTGGGAGCGGAGGAAAGGTTAAGGCGGCTCAAAGCTTGCGGAGAGCGCGAAGCTTGGCCGAACGGCTGCGGGGATTGTGGGCGATCTCTGCCTCACTCGGCGTCGTGGGCTTGCGGGTGAGCGGCTCAGCCAGCTTGACGCGCAGATCCTGCGGGAGGCTGTCGGTGGCGGTTTCCGGCTGACCGCACATGCGACGGAAAAATTGCTTCACCGGCCGGTCTTCCAGCGAGTGGA
>Ga0114970_10000539_pt1 | contig 28622 bp, 23 predicted proteins | sample M_140205_XF_Meta_FD_87030 | JGI IMG/M metagenome (GOLD analysis project Ga0114970, IMG submission 87030) | Freshwater microbial communities from Lake Montjoie, Canada to study carbon cycling - M_140205_XF_MetaG | ecosystem: Environmental > Aquatic > Freshwater > Lake | place: Lake Montjoie...
AACTCGCCAACAGTGAGGTTGCCACGCTCGGGATCGACGATGTTGCGCAAGTGGTAAATCCTGACTCCTTTAACCCTGGACTCGGTGATGGCGATGTCTGTCTGGCACTGATTCACTGGACCGGGGGAATGTGAGTAGTGATGGAGAGTAGGTGCGACTGAGGCTTGCCAGACACCGTCATGTAGGTGCGACCGACGTATTCTCCAATGAGTCCTAGCATAAGCAACTGTGCGCCAGAAAAAAGTGCAATGGCGGCCATCAGCGATGCCCAGCCCGATGTGACGGGAGTGTCGTACAAATGCTCTCCTATGGCAATGATCAGGAGGACGAGTCCGAGAAGACAAAGCAAAAAGCCAATGATACTGGCGAACCGAAGTGGAATAATGCTAAAATTGAAAAACATGTTCATCCACAGGCGGAGGAGCTTGCGCAGCGTGTAGCCGCTCTTTCCTTCCTCACGCTCAACATGGTCCACCTCCACGCTGCCGATGCGATTTGTCGCTTCGAGAATTAGGCCGTCAATGTAAGGGTAGGGGCCGTTGTAGGAGGTAATGCGCGCGACGAGTTCACGCCTAAGCCCACGGAAGGAGGAAAGATAAAGACCACGGGGCTTTCCCAGCAGAAGTGTGGCGCAAAGATTGGTTAACCAACTGCCAGCGTTTCGAAGCAAGGAGTGTCGTTTATCCTTAAACCACGTGTAAACGACATCGCAGTCATGGCTTCTCAAGAAGTCGAGCACCTTCAGTGCCTCCGACACTGGATTTTGCAAATCATCATCCAGATTGATGACAAATTGACCGTTCGCATGCCGGTAGCCCTCTAGCACCGCGGCATGCTCACCAAAGTTCCTAGCCAGATCGACGAAGATCACAGGGATTGGCATGGAAGCCAGATGCGTCCTAACCCGGCTTCCCGTGCCGTCCGAACTGCCGTCGTTGACGAGCACCAGATTCCACCCGCCATCGATGGGGAGGAGCCGAAAGGCATCAAGCAGCTTCGTGAGCGAGGCTCCGGTGTTATGTAAAGGTACAACGAAGGTGACCAAGGGTTTGCTTGAAACTGGTGGCATTGTTTTGGTTTAGAGTGGTATCGGCTTTCTTGCCACGGAAAAAACTGAGGTGCCAAAGGGAGGGGGAAACCGTCTGCAAACTGCTGCTTCAACCATGCCAATGTGCAGCAAGAGGCTGTTCAACGGCACAGGCAGCGGCGCGAGATCGGAATTGGTCTTCTCCGCGTCCTCACTCTTTGTGATCAAACGGGTAAAAAAACGCCAGATCAGGATTGGCAGAAACAACCATGCGTTCCAGTGGTAAACGGCAAGCAGTTCGAACCCCTGCGCCTTGTGCAGGTGACGTATTTCTGAAGCAGTGAACCGGTGCCCTGTGCAAACGGCCTGGTCGTGTCTTCCTTTGAGCACTCTGAATGCAGGCAAATTAAGAATGAGGTGGCCGCCTGGTTTCAAAACCCGGTAAAACTCGCGCAATGACTGGGCCACGTCCACCCCGGCGTGAGAGAGCACGTCGAGGCTCGTCACAACATCAAAGCTGGCGCTGCGCTCAGGAATTTCGCTTGCGCTGCCAAGCCGAGCTTGCGAAAACCCGCGTCTTTGAGAGTGCTCGACTGCGAGTTGCGAGCTATCAATGCCATGGAGCTGCCAGTTGCTGCTCATGTGGCGAAGGGTGTCCAAAGTCCCCCCAGTGCCGCAACCGGCATCAAGCACGGCGGCGTTAGCGAACGGTGAAACATGCCGGGACACCGTGGTGGCGGTCATGTGGCGCAACACGCCATACCACCAGTAGCGGTCCTCCAATTGCCGCATCACCTCGTATTCGTGTCGGAGCATGGCCTGGTCAGATCAAGGGTTAAAGCTCATGATTCCGTCACAAACAGCCTCTATCGCAGTCGAAGTCAGGTAAGGATGCATGGGTAATGACATGATCTGGGGCACTGCGGAATTGGTTTGCGGCAAACCTGAAGAAGACGAGGCATGGCGGGCATATCCCGGCTGCTGGTGGATCGCTGCCGGGTAGTGCAGCGCCACTGGAATTTTCAGCGCGGTCAGTTTTGTCATGAGCGCATCACGTGCCGAACTACGAATAACATAAAGATGGTAGGAGTGTTCACATCCGTCGCGCACAACCGGCGTAGTCACATGCGGGCAGCCGTCCAGCCGTTTGTGGTAATGCGCGGCCAGTTCCCTGCGCGTGGCCACACGCGCCGCCAAAGTCTTCAATTTCACGCGCAGCACAGCGGCCTGCAATTCGTCCAATCGGCTGTTCACGCCTTCGCACTCACTGATGTGCCGCTGGTTCCATCCGTATTGCCGGATCATGCGTATGCGCTCCGCAAGAACAGCATCATCGGTGGTCACCGCGCCAGCGTCGCCCATTGCGCCCAGGTTCTTGGTCGGATAAAAGCTGAATGCCGCCGCCCGACCAAGCGAGCCAGTCTTTCTTCCACGATAGGTCGCTCCATGTGCCTGGGCGCAGTCTTCAAGCAGCACGACGTCATGTTCACTCGCGACCTGTTGCAATTCCTCCGAAGCCACTGGGTGTCCATAGAGATGCACGGCAAGCACGGCGCGAACTCCTTTGCCTTCGGCTGATCTTAGCAATTTATCCAGTGATGACGGGCACATGGTAAATGTTTGCGGATCTATGTCCACGAACACGGGCATGGCTCCGGCACGTATAATTCCCGAGGCGCTCGCTGCGGCTGTGTGGGACGGGAGAGCTACCTTCTTGCCTGCTCCAATGCCGAGCGCGCGCAGCATAACCTCGATAGCATCGGTCCCGTTCGCGACTCCGATGGCGTGACGCGTTCCTGTGAAAAAGGCAAACTCTTGTTCGAAGGCGGCTACTTCTTCACCAAGAATTAATTGGCCACGAAGTAAAACCCTTTGGATTGCCGCGTCGATCTCCTGTCGGTGGGCAAGATAATCTTCATGGGGAAACGCAGTGAACCGGTCGCTCCACAATGTTTGATGGCATGTTCTGCTCAATGGCTCGGGAATTTACGGTTGGTCATGGCTTCTCCGGGGCTGCGTAAACATCGAAGGGACCGTCTGTGCGAATAATCGAGAATCCCAATTCTTTCGGAATAGAGTCGAGAAGAGAAGGGTTGGTTCGATCTATTAGGAAGGCGCGGAAAGTTCTAGCTTTCAACCAAGCACGGATTTCAGTCACGTTCTTGAGGAAAACGTCTGCTTGGTCTGATTCTGGCGGAGTCGAGAGATTAATCACAGCGTGTGGACTGCTGGGATTGACCCAAGGGAGGTTGAGAGTGCCACAGGTGGCGAATACTGGCTTTGGGGCGGACTCGATCAAACGAGCGCCCCGCTGAGCTAACTGATGCGATGCAAACACATTGGTGGTACCTCTGATGCCCAGCAGTGGCACCAAGGCAGATATCGTCTGAAAGAACAAAATGGCAGGCAAAAGTATGGCGGAACATCGAGGTGGACTCACCGGCATGCCGTCTCTAAACAGTTTCAGGGTGATGACCGTGGCTACTATCGTACTAAAGAAGCAATAATTGGATGACGAGCCAAAATGGAGGAAGCAGTAAAAATCCCAGGCAATACCGAAGACCAGCGTCAGTGGGAAAAGCAACTGGTCGGCCGACTTTTGAAGCCATGTGGATTGGCTGTACCTAAAGAGTTGGTGCACCCCAATCAAAAAACCTGAAATAAGAAAAGGCGACTTGATCGCTGCGGTTCCAACGTTGGTCAAAGCCCGTGCAAAAGACATTGTGGACGCGCTGTTTGCCTCAATGATATTGACATAGTATTCTGGATTCAAACACCAGAACGTGAGCGCATAAAGCGTGAATGTCGTGATGACACAAGCGGCAAGAGCCCGATAGTTTTTCACCGCCATCAGCCAGAGGCAAAAACCGGAAATGAGGTGAACACATATGGGTTTGAGGCTCCATGCGAAGTAGGCCAGCACGATCACAGAAAACAACATGATTCGAGTGGGTGTGCGACGGTATTGAATGGCGGCAAGTAGGGCGACTAGCTGGACCAGAGCTGCTGCTATATCCACTCGGCCTGACAGCAGCCACCAACCATGAATGGGACTCGCCGCAAGAGCGATGGATAGAGCGCCATCCTGCCATGCGGAGGACGCCTGCGCACCCCGGGCACCGGTCCTGAGGATGCGGTAGATGCAGGCCATCAAAAAAGGCAGCATGCAGAGCGTAATCCCACGAATCACTGTTGGAATCCAGTTTTCGGACAGAGACAAGATCGCACAGCACCAGCGCGTCAAACAGCCGTAGGCCGAATAAAACAGCCAGCCGTAGTAGCTGACCGTGAACGGGGGCTTGTGCCAGTCAGTATAAATTTTCTGGCCCTTCATGGCTTTCCAGATGCCATAGACCGGCTCATCCTCACCACCAGAAGTGAACAACAGAAGTGGCTCGTTAAACGAAAAGCTGTTCCACACGCGAACTGCGAGGAGACTCATGCCAGCGATGGCGGCGGCCCATGCGGCGATATACAAAATTGACCAATGTGTGAAAAATCGAAAACATCTCTGACGCATGAATGTATTTTTAGATGGGATAATTGATGAATCATAGCGGCGGCGGGCTTGCAAAGTAAATGAGCAAACACGTTCCAATCATGGGTCAACCCATGAAGGAGCATGAGTATGCGCCCGGCGAGATGGGAGATGTTTGAACGACTGCTAATGCGAGAGCGTGCGTTTCGCCGGTTTGCGGGCTTCGAGAGTCTTCTTTTTCATGCGGCTCGCATCGGGTAGCTAGTTTTAGGCCAAAGATCAAGCCTCAGACGATGAACTCGGTGTGAACTTCGATTTCACCTTGGGGCGAAACAGCAGTCGTGATGCGAATGCGCTTTTACCTCTATCGGTGGCCAACCTTACAGATGTTGGGTCAATGACCTTCCTGCTTGAGGCCTGCAGTGCGTCGTTCCCAGGCTGCGGAGAGCTTGTGGATGAGTGTCTCCATTTGTGCGAGTTCTCTGGCATGGATCCGCAAGAGGGGCACGCCAGTAGCGAGAAGGACGTCATTCACTAACAGCCGATCGCGCATTTTGCGCTGGAGCCTGTCAGCACTGCCGTCGTCCTCATCGAACTCGATGGCCAGCATGGGTAGCCAGTCCTCCTTGCGGCAGATGAGAAAATCGATGTGGCGCTGGCAGAGTTTGAGGAAACCGGCGATGGATTCGTGCTGGAGGACATTCGCAAGGCGCGGCTTGCATTGAATATGGCAGCGGTGGCAGGAAAGGCTTTCGAGGCAGGCGTGAAACAGAGATTCGGCGGGGGTTAGCAGCGGAAGGGTGGAAGGTTTTAGGTCGGGAGCGGCGTCAGGAGCAAGCGCAAGGGACTGCATGAGCCCTTTGTTATGGAAATTATATTAAACTGCAACTGTTGATTCACTCAATGGTGTTGAGGTCAATAAATGATCTCTTTTGGCCAATTAAGAATGTTCTATTGAACAGTCATTCTTGTTGGGGCATGATTCGGCCGACCTCATGCCTGCCACTATTTCCAATACTCCCGCTGCGCTCGTGGATTGGCTATTTCTCGACCTGAACAGCTACTTCGCCAGCGTGGAGCAGCAGTTGCGGCCAGAACTGCGGGGCAAACCCGTCGCAGTGGTGCCGGTGGATACGGATGCGACTTGTGCGATCGCGGCGAGTCAGGAGGCGAAGAAGTTTGGCATCAAGACTGGCACGAACATCGGTGATGCACGCCGTGCCTGCCCAGAACTGATCACCGTTCTGGCGAGTCACGATGTGTACGTCGAGTTTCATCACCGGATTATCACGGAGGTGGAGCGGCATTTCCCCGTGCATATGATCTGCTCCATAGACGAGATGGCCTGCAAGCTGGATGCGCCACGCCGCCGCCTCAATGTGGCGGTGGATTTGGCGCACCGCATCAAATGCGGATTGCGAGAACGAGTGGGCGAATGCATCACCTGTTCCGTGGGTCTGGCACCGAATCGCTTTCTAGCCAAGGTCGCTTCAGACATGCAGAAACCGGATGGGTTGGTCACTTTGCTCGCGGAGGAATTGCCAGGAAGACTGCTCGAACTGAAATTGCGTGATCTGTGTGGCATCGGCCGCCGCATGGAGCCGCGTCTGCATGCCTGCGGTATCCGTACGCTGGCGGAACTATGGGCGGCGGAGCGCGAGACACTGCATCGGGCCTGGGGCGGCGTGTGTGGGGATCGCTTCTGGCATGCGCTGCATGGCGGAGCCTCCGAGGATGATCTACCAGCGCAGCATCGCACCTTGGGGCACAGTTATGTGCTGGCACCGGAACTGCGCACGCCGCCACAGGCGGGCATCGTGGCTCGGCGTCTGCTGTTGAAGGCGGCCAGTCGGCTACGCCGCATGGAATACCGCGCCACGCATCTGCACTTGAGCGTGCGGACTGAAGACGGTCCGCGCTGTGAGGCACAGGCAAAGTTTGAGCCAGTGTGCGACAGCATCGTGCTGGCACGCTGTTTGGCGGAACTCTGGCAGCGCGTGATGCAACAGGCCCGCTGGCAGCGCGTGAAGAAAGTTTCCGTGACGCTGATGGGCCTGGAGGCGGAAGCCCGGCCACAGCAGCTCGAACTTTTCCCCGCTTCGGGTGAAACCGCGCCACGTGAGCAACGCGAGCACCTCAGCCGAGTGCTCGACAAGATCAATCAAAAGCATGGCCGCGATTCGGTGGTGATTGGCTTCACACCCGACACGGTGCGCACGTTTTCGGGCACGAAAATCGCCTTCACGCGGATTCCCGACCGCGAGGAGTTCCAGGAATAGGCGCTTTGAATAGCTGACCTCGATATGCTTAAGCCGGACGATCTGAACTACAGACGGCGGCGCCTGATGATGATAGCTCCCAGAGCAAAAGTCAGAATGAGGAACCCGGATCCCGGTTCCGGAACTGGCGCACAGCTGTTCACGGAGATGAGGTAGTAGGGGTTGCTACTGGTCGTCGTGTTTAAGCCCAGGCCATTGCGGGTGTCTGCGGCAAGAGCAAACGATTTGATTTGTGCTGTAGGACCCACCAAGGCATCGAGATTCAACTTCCAAGTATCGACCTTGAAAATGGAATCGTAGCTCGGATCGAGCGGATTGCCTGAGGTGAGGAGCGACATGGCATTGCCAGCCACAATGGCACGGGCGTCAAAGTTACCAAGCAGTGAGCCCGTGACACCATAGATGGAGATCATCGGAGCCACTCGACCTGGATCGAAACCGCCACTGAGCGAATTCAGGCCGAAGCCTCCCAAGGTCACGCCCAGTCCGCTACTCAAAACGGGCTTATCAAATTGGATGAACAGCCCGGTGGACTGGGTGGTGTTGCCCGAGCTGTAAAGGCCGATCCCGAAATCACGCGTGTCAGGAGAATAAACGCCGATTCCGCCTGGGAACGCGTTGTTTAAGTTGGGATTGGCACCCAAGAGCGTGGCTCCTTGGAAAGGATCCGGAGTCTTGGTGGGATCGATGCGATACATGCCCGCGATGCCATACGTCTGACCGGGTGGCTGGCCCAGCGGTCGGTAATAAGGATAAGGATCGAGCGGCAGCGCCGTCACAGCAAGACTGTGTGTTGTGCATGCCAGCATCAAGAGGACCGCGAAGCCATGGACCGAGGCGATTGTTGTTTTCACAACTCAACAATGCGACCTTTCTTAAACATGAGCAAAATCAAGTGTGTCATTTGTTTGTATGGAGCATGTGTTGAGATTGAAATGCTAAAGGGATGACGAACCAGCCTCAGTTCACGGCAATGATCTCCAGCGGTTATCCACGCCGCGAAAACAGCTGCGCTTGGAGCACGAGCGGTTTGGGTTGATCCCATGAAATGATGGCAGATTTTGCTCTTTGCCGGGCCCGCGCCTATTCTTGCGTTCCAATGGCAACCAAACAGACCCGCATACTCCTCGCTGATGACCACGCTGTCGTGCGCAACGGCTTCCGCATGATTTTGGCAGCTGAATGGGACATGGAAGTCGTCGGTGAGGCCTCGAATGGTCGTGAGGCAGTGGAAATGGCTGCGAAACTCGAACCGGATGTCGTAGTGATGGATGTGACGATGCCGGAACTCAATGGTATCGAAGCGGCAAGACAAATCACCAAGGCACAGCCGAAAACACGCATCTTAGCGCTGTCGATGCAGAAGGATGGCGTCTATGTGCGCGAGATGCTGCGTGCTGGGGCCAAGGGTTATTTGCTCAAGGATTGCAACGAAGCCGACTTTCTCGCTGCCGTGCGTGCTGTGGCGGTTGGGAAAGGTTGGTTGAGTCCTGAGGTCAGTGATGCAGTCCTCGACGATTACCGCAAGCACGTTACCAATCCGATTGATCTGCTCTCGCCACGCGAGCGAGAAGTGCTTCAGATGATCGCAGAGAGCAAGACGAACAAGGAAATAGCCACTGCGCTTAGTTTGAGTGTGTACACCATTGAGGCGCATCGTGGTCGCATCATGGAAAAGCTCAATCTGCATTCCATTGGCGAGTTGGTGCGCTTTTCCATCCGCAACGGTCTCATTGACTAATGTTCACTTTCTTCCGCATCACCGAGAGCAATGTGCTGCGCGTGCTGGCGCTGGGATTCCTGCTGGTGATGACGTTACTCGGCGCAGCGGGTCTCATTGCAGTGCGGCAGAGCCAGCGCATCCGGCAGAGCGTGGCACAGCTCGCGCGTGATCAGCTGCTCATTGCCCGACTCGTGCATGATGTGCAGATGGAGGAGAATGCGATGACGGAGGTCCTGCACCAGCTCGCCCAGTTTCAGCCGCAGCAGCCGGACCACGCCTTGCTGCTACGGGATCTAGACAAGAGTGACAAGCAGCTCGCACGTCTATCCAGCGAGGCGCAGGAAGCCGCGGGTCAGGAGCTTTGGCTCGATTTAGAAGCCAGCGTGAAGGCTTTCACACGCGAAGCGCATCGCGTACTGGAAACGAACGCGGTCGTGCCTCAAGAGAATTTGGAATCGTTGTTCAAGCACCATGATCATGTCGTCGATCTGGTGAATAAGCTCATCCAGGCCAGTTCGGACCGCCTGGCTGCAGCGGAGCGGCAGATCGAGCAGCAATCTCAGGATCTCGGCGACGATGCAGCGCTGCTGTTGGGCTCTAGCTTCATCCTGGCGGCGATTTGTGCGTTTCTGACCGTCGGATTCGCGCGCAAGAGTATCCATCGCATCCAATGGCAGTCGGAGGAGCTTAGCCGTGTGTCCTGGCACATGCTGCAAACACAGGAGGAGACGGCGCGGCGTTTCTCGCATGAATTGCATGATGAACTGGGTCAGTCGTTGGCGGCTGTGCGTTCCAATTTAACCAAAGGTGCTACGCGTGACTTTGAATCGCTGCGTGCAGACTGCCTGCACCTCGTGGATGAATCCATCACCAATGTGCGCGAACTCTCGCAACTGCTGCGGCCCGTGATTCTTGATGACTTTGGTCTCGATGCTGGTCTGCGTTGGCTAACTGAGAAATTTGGTCAACGGGCTAGGCTTGAGGTGAGCTATGACTCGGATTGTGCCGGCCGTTTTGCCGATGAAACGGAGACGCATCTGTTCCGAATTGCCCAAGAGGCGCTCACCAATGTCGCCCGTCATTCCGAGGCCACGCAGGTGAGAGTCATGCTCTCATGCAGTGGTCAAGAAATTCATTTGAGCATCGAGGACAACGGCAAAGGTATTCCGCCCGTCATTGAAAGCGGCCTGCCGAACTCTAGTCTCGGCATGGTCGGCATGCGCGCGCGTGCACGGCAGTCCGGCGGTGAACTCAGTGTTAGCAATGTGGTGCCTCATGGCCTGCTCATCGAGGCCGTCGTGCCGGTGAAGTTGCAGCCGCACCGGCCGGAGGTGTGAGCCGGTGAGGGCTGGCTCTTAAAACTTGATGGCCCACTTCGATTTCAACCAGACGCTGAGCGTGTGGTTGGCCTCATAGACGGCACCGTCGCGGTGCCGCACGGATTGCTCCATGTAGCCGATCTCTAGGTTGGTGGTGTCACTCAGTTTACGCCCTATGCCAATGAAGGCGCGATTCTGGTCAAACCAACTGGCGTTGTGTTGTGCCGTCGCGACATTGGTGGTGCGGTGCGGGCCAAAATTGACAAAGATTTCATCCCACACAGCCAGATACCACTTTTTGTCCGCCGAGATCGGAATCGTGGTGCCCAGCATGTAACGGGCTCGATTTTGGTAGCGCCAGTTGTTCACGGAAAAGCCCCCATCTGGCTGCTGTTTTTCCTCGCCAATGAAGCGCTGCTCCAGACGGAAGCGGTGCGTCCAAGTAAGACCCAAAGCCTTCTGGGTGATCTGCGCCTGCTCCCAGATTCGGTGTTCGGGGAATTCGTGAGCGACAGGATAATCGCCGTACGGATAGGTCTGCACCCAGGCGTAGCCGGCGGTGAGCATCAGTGAAGGATTGACGGTGTAGTTGATGCCAGTGCGCAGCAGGAGTTGTTGCCATTTGTCACCTTCCTCTGCTCGCCGGTTTTGTGCTTCCAAGTGAATACCCCAAGGGCCGTTTCCGAACGGATGATCGCCGACATAGTTGAACCAGGCATTGCCGTTGGAGTCAATGATGTGCGCAGCCGAGGCTGCCGAGGCGCCGAGGGTGAACACGGCAAGCAAGGAGAGGATGGAGCGGTGTGTGAACATGAGTGTTGTAGGTGAGTAAGGTTTGCGGCGGCGATTCCCGGTTCGCCGCCGCAAGATTTAGCATGACAAAAACTGTATTAAGCGCGGAGAATACGTGCAGCCTCAGGATGGCTGGAGACGGGCTTGTGGTCATCTAGGCCAGTGACGAGTAGCTCACGGTTTTCGAGCTTCCAGTCCTGCGCCATTTCTTCGAGCTTCTTGATGACGCTGTGATCGACAAAATGCGTGCCGGAGAGGTCGATGGTGACTTTCTTGTGCTCGCTCAGGCTCAAGAGGCGTCCGCGGAGGCCGAGCCAATTGCTGAAGATGGCGGCTTGCTCGACTTTGACGACGGGATGGTCGCCATCGGTGTGGACCTGAGCTTTGTGGCTGAAGAGATTGGTGATACCGACCTTCGCAGCGACGATGTGAAGGATGATTTTCATCACGATGCCAGCGGCGACGCCGATGAGCAGGTCCGTGGCGAGTGTCGCGGCCAGTGTCGTTAGGAAGACGATGAGTTGGCCTTTGCCGATGTCCCACATGTGCTTGATGTCCTGCGTGGCGAGGTTCCAGCCAGTGTAAACGAGTAGGCCGGCGAGTGCGGGCAGCGGGATCTTATTCAGATACAGCGGGATGCTGGCGACCATGACGAGGAGGAAGGTTCCGTGCCAGAAGTTCGACCAGCGGGTGTGGCCGCCGTTCTGGATGTTGGCCTTGGAGCGGACGATTTCGGAGATCATTGGGAGGCCACCGATGAAGGCGACAAGCGTATTTGCGCCACCGACGGCGAGCAGGTCACGGCTCAGATTGGCACGGCGTTGCCAAGGATCGAGCAGATCGACGGCCTTAGCGCTGAGCAGAGATTCAAGGCTGCCGATGAGAGCAAACATGACGATCCAGCCAATGCCAGTGCTGGTAAAGACACGCGAGAAATCCGGACCGTGGATGCCCTTGGTCATGTCGGCGTCCAGATTCAGCAGGTACGCGGCGTCGAGCTTGAGGTAGAAGCTCATCGGAATGGCATAGAGCAGTGCCCACACTGGACCGGGCACGACTTGCACAAGCTTCACTTTGATGAAGGGGCGGATGAATAGAATGGCCAAGCAACCAAGGCCGATAATGGCGGCGCTTTGATTGACGGTGCCAATGCTTTCTGGGATGCGGCCGAGCAACTCGAATGCCTCGCCATGTGGATGGTGGGCTTTGATCGAATGACCCAGCAGCATGACGTGCACCTGCTTTGAAATGATGATGACGCCAATGGCAGCGAGCATGCCATGCACAGCCGCGACAGGGAAGAACTCAGCAAATTTACCCATCTTCAGCAATCCAAAGATCATTTGGATGACACCAGCAACGACGCCAACGGCTAGCATGCACTGGTAACCGATCATCGCTGCCTGAGGCTCCGTCATGCCGCCGGTGAGAGCGGGAGTGAAGGCTGCCACGGTGCCAGCGACGATGGGGATCATCCCCGCAGCAGGGCCTTTGATGGTGAGTTCAGAATTGCTGAAAAAGGGAACCAAGATACCGCCAATGATCGCCGTGAAGATACCGGCGATCGGAGGACAGCCGCTCGCCTTCGAAATGGCGAGGCAAAGGGGCAAAGCGATTAGGAAGACCAGGAAGCCGGAGAGGATGTCCTTGTTGAGGTAGGCTTTGAATCCGGCGAGGTTGCCGACTGGTGTTGGGCCGACGGCTTTTTGAGTGGGAGCGTGTGCTGACATAGTAACCAATAGTCTCATTTGAAGGTTCCGTTGTGTATCGCCTTGAGAGGGTATTCTGCCTCCCGTTGGCAGGGGGATGCAGGTTTTGGGAAGAATATTGCAGGATTTGTGAATTGGTGCGCTGCGTTCAGTTCTGCATAGATAAAATCAGCGGGACGTGAAATGATTGAAATAAATCAGGGTAATTCAGTCGTTGATCAAACCAAACCCATGAACACAAGCCTCGCGCTCGTTGTTGCCGCCGCTGGAATGCTGCTGGGAATCATGGCTGGCAGAACAGCGGTGCGGATTTGGTTGATAACGACGCTGGTTGGTGTGATCGCCGCCGCAGCAGCTGCGTTGTCGGTGCTAAACGGCGCTGATTGGGAATGGCGCAGTGGCTTCAAAGTGGGCGGTGAACTGCTGCATCTGCGGCTGGATGGGATCAGCGCCCTGTTCATGATGTTGCTGTGCGTGGTCGGCGGCGCAGGCTCTGTTTATGGCAGTGAATATTGGTCGGAGAAAACACATCCGCATTCGGCGCGATCAGGCCGCTTGTGGTGGAGCATGTTGGTGCTGAGCATGGGCTTGGTGCTGGTGATGTCTAATGGGCTGCATTTCCTCATCGCATGGGAGTTGTTCGCGTTGAGTGCCTATTTTTTAATCACCCTGGATCGGCAGCGGAGTGAGGTGCGTGCGGCTGGTTGGCTTTATCTCGCGGCATCTCATACTGGCACGCTGTGTTTGTTTGCGTTCTTCACATCGCTCGCGGCACGCACGGGAAGCTGGGAACTCGGGCCGATGCGTGACCAAGCGGCGCTGTCGCCTTTGTTTTGGCTGGCGCTGGTCGGATTTGGTCTCAAGGCCGGATTATTTCCGCTGCACATCTGGCTACCATCCGCGCATGCCAATGCCCCGAGCCATGTTTCTGCGATTCTTTCGGGCGTGGCCATCAAACTGGGCATTTACGGTCTCGTGCGCTTCAGCGGATGGCTGCCGATGCCTGGAGGAGCGGGCACCGTGGTTGCAATTCTCGGCGTTATCAGCGCAGTGCTCGGTGTGGCCTTTGCGCTGGGCCAGCATGACATGAAACGGCTGCTCGCCTATCACAGCGTCGAAAACATTGGCATCATTCTCATCGGCCTCGGCTTTGCCATGATCTCGGTGGAGCATGGGAACGCCGCTTGGGGTAGTCTCGCTCTCGCGGGCGGACTGCTGCATGTGTGGAATCACGGTTTGTTCAAAGCGCTGCTGTTCTTCGGTGCTGGTTCTGTGCTACATGCGACGGGCACTCGTGAAATGAGCCGACTAGGCGGTTTGTGGCGCAGGATGCCGTGGACGGCGGGCTTGTTTGGCCTCGGTGCATTGGCGATCTGCGGTCTCCCGCCGCTGAACGGCTTTGTCAGTGAGTGGTTGGTGTATCTCGGGCTGTTTGATGCCACGATTTTGCATGAATCCTCAGCCTGGGAGGCGATTCCAGCCGCCATTGCACTCGGTGTGACCGGCGCACTGGCGCTGGCGTGTTTCATCAAAGTCTGTGGCATCGTGTTTCTCGGCGCACCGCGTTCTGAGGCCGCAGCTCATGCGCATGAGTGTGGCAAATCGATGCGCAGCGCGATGTGCGTGCTGGCCGGTTGCTGTGTGGCAATCGGAATCGCGCCCGTGGTGTTTTGGCCTGCCATTTCGCGTGCAGCCAGCACTTGGCATCCGGCGTGGAAGCTGGTTCAAGCACCTGAATCACTGTCTTCGCTCGGTCGCGTGCATGTGGCGCTCGCCGTGCTCGCGATTACCGCCGCTGCGCTGCTGTGGCGGCGGGTGAAACGGCAAGGCTTGAAACGTGAACTGACCTGGGACTGCGGCTATGCGAAACCATCCGCACGCATGCAGTACACCGTCGGTTCCTTTGCCGGCATGATCACCGAATGGTTCGCTTTCATCCTACGGCCCGTGAAGCACATGCATCGTCCCAAGGGCCCGCTTCCGCCTGAGGCCAGCTTTGAGGAGCACACGCCTGAAACAGTGCTGGAGCGTGTGGTGGCACCGTTTGCTCATTTGATCATGCGTGTGTCACTTTTGGCGCGTCGATTGCAGCATGGGCATACGCAGTCTTATGTGTTCTACATTCTCATCGGCCTCGCAGCGCTTGCGGCCATCGTCATCGCGGGAGGTGGTCAATGAATACGGTCGTGGACATCGTGCTCCGTCTGGCTTGCTGGCTACTGCTGGCACCGTTGCTGCCGGGCATCATCAATCGCGTCAAATCCTGGGTGGCCGGCCGACGTGGTCCACCGGTGTTGCAGCTCTATTACGATCTCGCACGTTTGTGGAAAAAGAGCGTCGTCATGAGCACGCTCGCCTCGCCAGCATTTGTCGTGCTGCCAGCTGTTGCGTGGGCCGCATTGCTCGCGGCGGCCATGTTGATGCCACTAGGGCCTGCGGGTGCGGGGCTGAGCTTTCGTGGTGATGTCGTGCTCATGCTTTACCTGCTGGGTCTTGGACGTTTCTGCACGGCTTGGGCCGCGATGGAAACCGGCTCAGCTTTTGAAGGCATGGGGGCCGTGCGTGAGGTCAGTTATGCGGTGCTGGCGGAGGCCGCGATGGTGGCGGCCATGCTTTCACTTAGCGTGCAAACTCACAGCCTTACCCTCACGACGATGCTCTCTCCCACCGCTGGAGCCGGTGCGGTGCTGCTGGCGGCGGGTTTGTTCATCGTGCTGCTCGCGGAGAACTGCCGTGTGCCGTTTGATGATCCCAACACGCATCTAGAGCTCACCATGATCCACGAAGTCATGGTGCTTGACCACAGCGGTCCGCCCTTTGCCGTGATCCTTCATGGTGCTTCGATGAAGCTACTGTTTTTCGCCGTCTTGCTCACTCAAGCCGTCTTGCCGATGGGCAAACTCGGCGTTGTCAGCTCTGCCTGCGTGCTGGTGGCCGGTGTTTTTGTCGTAACGGTCAGTGTAGGCTTTGTGGAGTCCTTGATGGCCCGTCTGGCCTTTCGCCGCGTGCCATTGCAGTTAGCGACCGCGTTCCTGCTCTGTGTGTTTGCCCTGCTGGTAGCTTGGAAAGGTGGTGTCGCATGAATCACAATCTCAATCTCCTGCTCGATGTGGCGATGGGTCTCAATCTTGTCTCTTTGGCCTGTAGCCGCCTGCAAACCCTCATTCGTGTGATGGCGCTGCAAGGTGTCATCCTAGGCCTCATGCCACTGGTCATGGAGCATGATCTCGACTGGCGTGTCGCGCTCATCGCGCTGGCCACTGTCTTCGGCAAAGGCATGGTGATTCCGTTGCTGCTGCGGCGTGCGATGCGTAAAGCACACACAGACCGCGAACTCGAGCCCTTCATTGGTTTTGTGCCATCGCTCCTGCTTGGTGCAGGCGGCACGATCGCTGCATTGGCCGTGGTGAATCTGTTGCCGTTGTTGCCTGAGCATACGGGTTCGGTGCTGGTGCCTGCTGCGCTGGCGACGATTCTCACCGGCTTTATTCTGCTCATCGGCCGTGCCAAGGCGATCTCGCAGGCCTGCGGCTATTTGATTTTGGAAAATGGCATTTACGTCTTCGGTTTGTTGCTGCTCAAGGCGATGCCCTTTCTCGTCGAAGCGGGTGTGCTACTCGACATCACGGTCAGTGTTTTCATCATCAGCATCGTTGTGGACCGCATCCAGACCGTCTTCGATTCGCTGGACACCCGCCATCTCACCACACTCCGAGAATGAGATCTCTACTGCTCATTTTGATGCCGATTGTGGGTTCCGTGGTTGCGGCCCTTTGGCCGAGCAATCGCACACGTCCGGCTTTGCTGCCGATCATTGGCATTATTCACAGTCTGCTGACTCTCTCGCTCTTTTTCGATCCGCCTAGCTTGGTGCTGGAAGATTGGCTTGGCTTTGATGCTCTGGCGCGTGCGGTGTTGCCGGTGGTTTCAGTGTTGTATCTGATCTGCTCCTTCTATGGGTTCACGTATTTGCGAGTTCGTGATGAGCGGCCCAACCGTGTCTTCGTCACCTCCATGCTGGCCGTTATCGGCATGATGAGTGCTGGGCTTCAAGCGCGGCATTTGGGCATCCTATGGATCGCTACCGAGGCGGTCACGCTCGCCGCTGGCCCGATGATTCACTTCAACGGCAACGCACGCTCGATTGAAGCGACATGGAAATATCTCGTCGTCGGTGGCACCGGCATCGCTTTGTCGCTGCTAGGCACATTTTGCCTCGGTTACGCCTCCTTGCATGGCGGTGGCGACGGCAATCTTACCTTCGTTGCTTTGATGCAGCAGGCTGCAGGTTTGTCACACTCGTGGGTCTTGATCGCGTGGGTGCTCTTGCTCGTTGGCTATGGCACCAAGCTCGGTCTAGCACCCATGCACACCTGGAAGCCAGACGCGTATGGCGAAGCGCCCGCCATCGTCGGTGCGCTGCTCGCTGGCGGCGTCACGACGGTGGCCTTCACCGCAATTCTTTGTGTGCGTGCTGTCGTCGGTGCGGCGGGAGCGGGTGGCATTGCGGATCAATGTTTGCTCGCCATCGGCCTGTTTTCGATGCTGGTGGCGGCTTTGTTCCTGCTGGCGACGCGTGACTACAAGCGCGTCCTCGCTTATTCAAGCATTGAGCACATGGGCATCCTCACAGTCGGTGCGGCATTGGGGCCGGCAGGCGTGGCGGCGGCGTTGTTTCATGTTTGGAGCAACAGCCTGACCAAAGGCGCGATGTTTATGAGCGCAGGCAATATCCGGCGTGCTGCGGGCTCGGCTTCCATGGATGAAGTGCGCGGCATGGTCGTTCGTGCGCCGTATTCGGTCGGGATTTTTGTCGCTGGCATGTTCGCTGTCACGGCGTCACCACCTTTTGGACCGTTCTTTAGCGAGTTGCGCATTGTGCGCGCTGGCCTCACCGAAGGTCACGTTACTGCTGTCGCGGTGTTTCTTGGCTGCCTGTTGCTGGCCTTCCTCGGCTTCACACGAGTCGTTTTTCCCATCGTTGATGGTCGTCCGAGCAAGATCGTCAAAGAGAGCGGCAAACGCTTCGTCGAGACCGCTGGCATCATCATCCCACCGCTGCTCTTGCTCGGTCTATCGTTGTGGCTCGGCCTGTTCACCCCGACGGTGTTGCAGGACGCATGGTCTGCGGCCGTCGCTCAGCTTTTCCCCAAATCATGAGCCTTACCACTCCATTCAAACGGATTGCCAATGCAGCCACGCTGCCATGGGCGGACGTGCCTGCATGGCCTGCAGAGGAGTTGGTTCGAGCAACCGCAGCCGAATTGAGTCGCGGTGCGCGTTTATCGTCTTGGTTCGGTGTGCCTGAAGGAGATGCCGTGTGTTTGGTGGCCGTGCTGGCTTTTGATTCGGACAAAACACTCGCCGTCGCACGCAGCACGGCATTCACCGGTTCCTATCCATCACTCACGCCGAAGCATCCGCAGGCACACATGTTTGAACGTGAAGTTTGGGAGCAGCACGGGCTCGTTCCTGATGGTCATCCTTGGCTAAAGCCTGTGCGCCGCACGAATGGTGACGCTCCTGCCAACGGCACCTTCTTCCGCGTGGAAGGCCCCGAAGTGCATGAAGTGGCGGTGGGTCCGGTTCATGCAGGTGTGATCGAACCTGGACACTTCCGCTTTCAATGTGTGGGCGAAGAAGTGATGCATCTGGAGATCGCCCTCGGCTATCAGCATCGTGGCATTGAGGAGGCGCTCACTGGCGGTCCTCACCGTGCGACGCTCATTCAGATGGAAACCATTGCTGGTGATACCACCATCGCGCACGCCACGGCTCATGCGACGATTCTCGAATCTCTCGCCGGAACCGAGGCTCCGCCGCGTGCGCAATGGCTGCGTGCCATCGCGCTCGAACTCGAACGCCTCGCCAATCACACCGGCGACCTCGGCGCACTTGCCAATGATGTCGCTTTTATTCCGACTTCGGCTGCTTGTGGCAAAATCCGTGGTGATTTCCTCAATCTCACCGCCTTGCTTTGCGGTAATCGCTTCGGCCGCGGCTTTGTGCGGCCCGGTGGTTGCCGTTTCGACCTCGAACCTGAGCGTGCCCAGCGTTTTCTGGATCGTCTCAAGACAGCGCTCGTCGATGTGGCTCAAGCCGCCAACTGGCTGTGGGACTCCGCCTCGGTTTGCGCGCGATTTGAAAATCTCGGTGTCGTTTCCATGGCTCAGGCCGATGAAGTTGGCCTCGTGGGCCCATGTGCACGCGCCAGTGGGCTCACACGGGATGTGCGTGCTGATCACCCCGCCGGATGGCACCGCCAAGCACCCACAACGGCCGCCATTTGGCCTGGTGGCGATGTGTTTGCACGAGGCCATGTGCGAGCACTCGAAATCGAGCGCTCGGGTGAATTTCTCTGCCAGCAAATCTTTGCCAAAACCGAGAGTGAACTGCGAGTGGACATCGCAGCGCCTGCGCCAGACACACTTGCCGTCGCTATGGTGGAAGGTTGGCGCGGAGAGGTCTGCCATGTGGCCATCACAGATGCCGCAGGTCGTTTCCGCCGCTACAAGATCACCGACCCGTCCTTTCACAATTGGACCGGCCTCGCCCTCTCACTGCGCGGCACCGCCATTTCCGATTTCCCCATCTGCAACAAGAGCTTCAACCTCTCTTACTGCGGATTTGACCTCTAAATCGATTCACCGCCATGTTCGTCCACAACACCCTGATTCACCGCCTCAAACGCGGCTGCGAGACGATGGCCTACCCCAACGGTCCGCCACCGCCGCTGCCAGATCGTCACGGCGGCTCACTCAAAGTCGATGCGGCCAAATGTGCTGACGGTTGCACCGCCTGCGTGCCGGTTTGCCCGACGCAAGCCATCACGCGTGAACCTGGCAAGGCCATGGCGCTCGATCTCGGCCGTTGTGTGTTTTGCGCCGCCTGCGTCGAAGTTTGTCCACAGGATGCCATCATACAAACCGGTGACCACCGCATGGCCGTGCGCCACCGCGCAAACCTTGTGCTCGGTGATCCCGGCAAAGAAGAGCTTCGTCTCGCAAAAGCGCTCGATGAAAAATTGCGCAAACTCTTTGGCCGCTCGCTGCGTCTGCGGCAAGTCAGCGCCGGCGGCTGCAACGCCTGCGAGGCCGACACCAACGTACTCGGCACCATCGGCTGGGATCTCGGCCGCTTCGGCATTCAGTTCGTGGCCTCGCCACGTCATGCCGATGGTTTGTTTATCACCGGACCGGTTTCGAAGGGCATGGAACTGGCTTTGAAGAAAACCTACGATGCGGTGCCAGATCCGAAGATCGTCATCGCCACCGGAGCCTGCGCGATCGCAGGCGGTCCATTCGTCGGCCATCCGCAAATCAACAACGGCGCTGACTCAATCGTGCCCGTCGATCTCTACATTCCTGGTTGTCCGCCGCATCCGCTGACGATTCTCGATGGATTACTGCGTTTGCTGGACCGTTTGGAGGAGAAAAATAGCTCGCAAGCCGCCTGAACGGGCACAACCCCCGTCATCCGTAACGGAATACCCCCTTTCAAAGGGATGGTGGCGTTGTTGCGGCTGGCGTTTATTGAGCACAAATCCTCGATGAGCACGCATACCCATTCCCCCTCCTGTGGCCACGATCACTCGCATGAAAACACCCACGCGCCCGGAGAGCAGTTGGAGCATCTCCGTCATGTGGTGGATCACGTAGCGCACTTTCTGCCTACGCAGGGACCTATCGGGGTCTTCGTGCATCACAACACGCTGCACTCTCTGCAGAGCAAAGTTTTTGAACAGGCCGTCGTGGAAGGTGCCGACCTCTTCGGTGCTGAGCCATTCTTGTCCGAAGAGACCTACCAGGCCGAGCGTGGCCGCCAGCGCATCCACGATGAGGACATTGATGACACCATCAATCGCGAGCCGGATGCCGACATCCTTCCTGGCAGGCTCACACGACGCCAGCTTCGACATGTGATGCTTATTCCAGGCGTGCGCCGTGTGAATGGCATCAATATTTCCTGGCAGATGGAGGAAGGCGACTGGCTGGAGTCTTTCCGCCGCGATTTGCCAATCAATGCCGCCAATATGCTGGGTGCGGATACACCCAAGGCGCTGTGGCAGGCCTGTCTCGCCCGGGTCAAGCCACAGCCAGCTCCTGATCCAGGCAAACCGAAACGTCCGCGTGATGCCGTCCTCGCCAAGTTCGGCATCGACATGGATCTGCTCATTCATCCACCGCTCATTCGCCTCACGGGTGCCTATCTGGATCAAGGTATTGCCTATTGGCCGATGCCGCTGCGTGAAGAAGGTCTGCTCAAGGCTGCGCGCAAGATCATGCCCCAGCCGTTGGCAATTTTCCCGGCTCGGCTCGGAGGTGCGCATGATGCCTTCCTGCGGCAGGAGGCCAAAAACATGGACGCCGAGGCCGTGGTGCTGGAAGCATTGGAACAACTCGCATTGGCTCCTGATCAATGGGAGGCATACATCACGGAAGAGTTGTTACCTCTGCGTGGCTGGGGCGGCATGATCCGCATGTTGGAAAATGATGTTACCCTGGCCCCGCATGACCGCATTCGTTGCTCGATCATGGAATTCTTGGCGCTACGTCTCACCTATACCGTGGTTGCGTTGAAGGACATCGCAGGTAACACCACTTCGTGGCATTCCTTCCAGCCTCCAGCGCCACGATTTGATCCTCTGACGCATATCGCACGCGTGTTTGATATCGCGCAACTTCTGGGCATCACCAGTGACATGATTAGATCATTTTCAGAAAATGAGCTTGATCGCCTGGATCACGAAATTCTCGCCTGCAATGAAACGGAGCGCCGCCGCCTGCTTCACATCGCTTACGAGCGTCGTCATGAGCGCCGCATTCTCATTCCGCTCGCCAAACATCGCGCTCTGCCGCGCATCGAGTCGGACAGCGACCGTCTTGTGGCCCAAGTCGTCTTTTGCATTGATGAACGCGAAGAATCCATTCGCCGAGCTCTCGAAGAAGTGGATCCCAGCATCGAAACCGTTGGTGCCGCCGGCTTTTTCGGTGTGGCCATTAACTACGCCGGTATTGATGATGCCGATGGTGTTTCGCTTTGTCCGGTCGTCGTGAAGCCCGCGCACTCGGTGCGGGAAGTCGCTGTCGATGAGCATTCGCACATGCATGAAAAACGTCAGGGCTTGCGCCGTGCTTGGGCCAAGGTGGTACGCAACGGTTTCATTTCTTCCCGCACACTGGTGCGCGGCTGGTTCAGCACCGCCTGCCTCGGTTTCCTTAGCCTGTTCCCGCTCGTGCTTCGCGTGCTTACGCCGCTGAGTTACGGCCGTTTCATCAAGCGTCTCAACCGCGCCTTCCTGCCGGAGCCGAAGACCGAATTCACCTATATGCGGGATGATGAGGCCTCACGCGATGCCACCACGGGCCTAATGCGCGGTTTCACCACGCAGGAGCAGGCGGATCGTGTTTATGCTGTGCTCGGACCTGCCGGCCTGCATAAAGCCCATGCGCGTCTTGTCGTCATTCTCGGTCATGGTTCCACGAGTTTAAACAATCCGTATGAGTCCGCGTATTGCTGCGGTGCTTGCGGTGGCCGCACCGGTGCTCCAAACGCGCGTCTGTTCGCCATCATTGCCAATCGTCCTGCTGTGCGTGAGGCCTTGCGGGCCAAAGGAGTCATCATTCCCGAAGACACTTGGTTCCTCGGTGGTTATCACGACACCTGCAGCGATGACATCGACTTCTTCGATGTCGAACTCATGCCCGAATCTCATCGCAGTGATCTCGTGCGCGTGCGGCAGTCACTCGATAAAGCCCGTACCCTGAGTGCCCACGAACGCACACGTCGCTTCGAGGCTGCAAGCTTCGATTTCACGCCTGAACTTGGCTTGCGCCATGTTCAGGAACGTGCGGAGCACATTGGCGAGCCGCGGCCCGAGTATGGGCACTGCACGAACGCCGTTGCTTATGTCGGGCGTCGTGAATTTACGCGGGGTCTGTTCATGGATCGTCGTGCGTTTCTCATTTCCTATGATGCGACCAAAGACCCTGACAATGGTGCCCTCGGACGTGTGCTGGGCGCTGTGATTCCCGTCTGTGGGGGTATCAGCCTTGAATACTACTTCTCCACCGTCGATAACGAAACCTACGGCAGTGGCACCAAGCTTCCGCACAACATTTCCGGACTCGTTGGTGTCATGAACGGCTACCAAGGCGATCTGCGCACCGGACTGCCAGTGCAAACGGTCGAGATTCACGAACCGGTGCGCATCCTCTTCATCGTTGAGTCCACACCTGAACGTCTGATGAGTGTCATCAAGGCTAATCCCGAACTCACTGAGTTCGTCTGCAACAAGTGGATTCGCCTTGCCACCATGGATCCGGATGATGGCCATATGGAAGTCTATCATGACGGGGTCTTCGAGAAACTCACCGGCAGCGAGGAACCGCTCCCTGTCGCACACAACTCTATGGCGTGGTATCGCGGCAAAATGGAACACCTCGCACTCGCCCGTATTGATCCCAAGGCTGGCAAAGCTGCCTGATCCTCTCGACACCAGTCATTTCTGCATTCGTCATTTCCAATGTCCCTCCAAACACTTCTTCCACTCCTCATTGCCGTCCCAGGCTTGCTCTTTTTAGCGTTGAGCATCGTCTGGCTGCTTGGCGGCCACATTTCAGAGCGTGTCATGTCACGCACCACCAAACTGGCCTACACGCTTCTCACTATCATGACCGCCATGATCGGTTGGAAGATGTGGTCAGGGGAGGTGGCCACCGTGCGCGTTTCACTTGGCAATTGGTTCACCGTCGCGCACTACGGTTTTCCACTTTCACTGCTCATCGACAAGCTCTCACTACCGCTCGTCGGCATCACCGTCGTGCTCGCTGGTATCGTTGGATCATTCTCAGTGCGCTACCTGCATCGTGATCCTGGCTTCTTCCGTTTCTTTCTGCTGCTGCATCTTTTCACCTTTGGTGCCCTGCTAGTCTTCACGGCGGATTCGCTCGACTTGCTCATCGGTGGCTGGGAACTCGTTGGTATCACCTCGGTACTGCTCATTGGTTTCTTCCAATACCGTCCCGACCCTGTGCGTAATGCGCTACGAGTGTTCGGTACTTATCGAATTGCCGATTTGTTCATGCTGCTCGCGGTCTTCCTTGCGCACCATTGGTTTGGCACTGCCTCTTGGGAGGGTATGTTCAACGGTGACTGGCCCGGTCATGTGAACAAACTTGATGGTTCGGCCGCGACCGTCATCGCCGTGCTGCTCGTTTTTGCTGCCAGTGGTAAATCCTCGCAGGGTCCGTTCTGCGGCTGGCTGCCACGCGCCATGGAAGGCCCAACACCCTCCAGTGCCGTGTTTTACGGTGCTATTTCAGTTCACGCTGGCGCTTACCTATTGCTGCGAGTTCAGCCATTGATCCATTCTTCGGTCATCGCTACCAGTCTCGTTGTCTTCATCGGCCTTACGACCGCCTTCCTCGGCACGCTCGTTCACCGTACCTGTGCCGACGCCAAAACATCGCTCGCTTACGCCTCACAAACTCAGCTTGGTCTGATCTTTGCCGAAATCGGCCTTGGCTGGACCACCTTTGCCATCATTCACATGGTCAGCCACGCGATGCTGCGAACGCTTCAGTTTCTTCGTACACCTTCCATGCTGCGCGACTACCACCGCGTGCATTCTGCGGCGGGTGGGCAGATCAATCCCACCGGAGAGCATTACGAATCCCTACTACCCCAGTCGGTGCAAATCTGGCTTTATCGTGTCGCCATTGGTCGCGGCTTTTACGATGCCATTGTCGATCGCTTCATCATTGCCCCCGTGAAGGGAATCGCCCGTTTTCTATCCATCTTTGAACCCAATTTCACTGCCACGAAGCCTGCTGCTGAAACGGTGAAAACCCCAGCCTCCTGAGCCGTCCCATGCACTACCTTTCGTTTCCCTTTCTTTCTATTGGCATCGCCTCGCTTGTCGTTGGCGCTTTCATCTCGCTGCGTGTTAATAACCCGCGCCAGACAGCCATTCTCAGCACGGTCATCTCACTCCTGTGCTTTCTGCTGGCCACACGTGAGGTTGGCGCTGTAGGGCATGGCCGTTTGTTTGACCCATTGCTTTCTTGGTTCGATGCCGACGGCCTTGATGCGGTGCCGATGGCATTCTTTGCCGCGTTGACTGCCATCTTCGTCACCCTTGCACCGAAGCGCGATGCTGATGGTAGCGCCCTTGCAGGCATGCTCATCATTTCCGCCGCCACTCAGATCGCCTATGCAGGCTCCAATCTGGCGGTGCTCGCCACCGGTTGGTGGCTTACCAGTTTGCCCTTCATGCTCGGCATGTTTGGTAAGTATCCCGGTCAAAAATATGCCAACGGCTTCCTTATCGGCAGTTGTGTTGCTTTAACTGCCGCTATCACAGTACTGCACACCACGCAGATCGACGATCTCTCCCACACCTCGATGCTTGCGTTTGGTCTGATCATCCTCGCGGTCATCATGCGCAAAGGCGTGTTCCCATTGCATGGTTGGATGGTTAGTGCTTTTGAAAATGGCCCGTTGCTGCCCACTGCCCTACTCTTCAACGGTCATCTCGGCGCTCTTCTCATCGCTCGCTCTGAAACCACCGCTTTGCCGCAGACCGCGAAGCATGCGCTCGATATCCTTGGCCTCGTAGCCCTCGCCACCACGCTCATCACCAGCGTGCGTGCTTTGGTTGAAAAGAAACCACGCCGTTTGCTCGCCTATCTGTGCCTCAGCCAAGCCAGTTTCATCCTCGTTGGGCTTGCCACCGCGAATGCGGAGGGCATCACCGGTGCGCTCGTTCACTGGCTCGTCGTTTCTACCGCCTCAGCAGGTCTGATCTGCATCGTCCGCGTGCTCGAAGTGCGCCTCAGCGTCATCGATGATCCCTCTGGCCACCTCGGCCTCGCCACCAAAGCACCGCGCCTCGCCACCTTCTTCCTCGTCTGCGGTCTCGCGCTCATCGGCCTGCCCGGCACTCTCGGCTATTGCGCCGAAGACCTGCTCTTCCATGGGGCTCTTGAAAATCATCCATGGGTCGGTCTCTGTCTCCCCGTCGCCACCGCCTTCAATGCCATCAACCTCATGCGCCTCTTCAGCATCCTCTTCCTCGGAGTGCTACCAAAACACGTCATCGATATCCCCGACGCTCTTCCCCGGGAACGCTGGCCGTTAGCCGCATGCGTCGTCTTCCTCATCTTCGGCGGCCTCATGCCCAGCAAGATCATCCACTGGCGTGAAGACGCCTCCCATGAGCTTGAAGCTGGGCTCGGTTTGGGCGAAAAAGGGCACAGCAAGCACTAAGGCTGCCGACTTCGGGCGCTGCGCATCACATCCTTCGACTCTGCTGCGATCACCGCCACTGCCGGATGCCGCATCGCGCGTTCAAGGGTGATGAGATAACATGAAAAACCGCAATGCACGGGTCTGCCGATGGCTTTTAGGCCATAGCGGTCCACCGCCTCGGTGAGCACGGCGGAGGCAATGGGCACGATGCCGAGACCATCAGCCGCCGCTGTTTTCATCAGCGCCGCATCGTCAAACTCCGCCACGATGCGAGGGCGGATGCTATGTGCGTCGAACCAGCGCTCAAGCTCTCGCCGCCAAGCTGTGCGGCTGGCTGGCAGCAGTGTCGGCGCATCCTTCAAGGAAGCGGGGAAGTTCTTACTCAGCCTCTTGGCCAGCGCAGGCACCGCGCAGAAGACAACAGGCGATTCACCGAGCAGATGACTGAACGCCTTCACCGGCAGCGGTGACGGAGCTGCTTCATCTGACAATACGACATCGAGTCTCCCCGATGCGAGCTGGCCCAATAGTTCCTGCGCATTGCCCTCCGCACAAGATAGCTGCAAATTCGGAAACGCTTTCATCGCAGGCCGAATCAACCGCCACGCGACCAATTTCGGCAGCGAATCGGTGATGCCAATGTTCAGCCGCAGGCTGCGTGCTCCGCCTTGTCCATGCAGCGAGCGCATCATCTCCGTGCCCAAGGAGAAAATCTGTCCCGCGCATTCCATCACTAGTTGTCCAGAGGTCGTCAGTTTCATCCTGCGGCCCGAGCGCTCGAACAATGGCTCCTCCAGCGACCTCTCCAACGATTTGATCTGCGCACTGATTGTCGGTTGAGAAAGGTGCAGCCGCGCCGCTGCGCTACGCAGACTGCCACTGCGTGCCACCTCCCAAAAGAGGCGAAGATGGTGATAGTTGAGGTGTGCAAGTGTCATGGCCCATAGTTAGAGTATCACGAACTATAGGCTTCGAAACATTGAAATAGTCAAACAGAAGACAAGAAAGACAATGTTGGACTTTAATTCTGAACTTGTGCCTATTTTACCACCATGAAACCCAGCTCTGAATTTGTTGCTCTGAACCGCGCCACTTTTGGCGCGACTGTCGAAGAACTCGCCCGCGTCGAAAAGATCGGCTGGAGCGCGTGGGTGGAGGAACAACTCAAACCGGACGCTGCGGCCAAAGATGAGGCCACTAAGCGCATATCGGCACACAAGCTCGAAATTGAATACGAGCACGAAGGCATGATGGCCCCTGCCATGATGATAGCGGGCAAAAAGCCTGAGATGATGGCCGCAGAGGGCAAGGACGGCAAAAAGGCAGAGAAGCAGAAGTTCAAGGTGAAGGAGGAGCGTGGGCTTAGCTCTCTTGAGAAGCCTCTTGATCAGCTTTTTCGCATCCAGAATCAGGAGGACTATCCTTATGAAGAAATCCAGCGCTGCTCGTATGAGGTCGAGGTGGCCACGATCATCCGCGCATGCTACTCGAAGTGGCAGGTGCGCGAGTTGCTCGTCGATTTCTGGCACAACCATTTCAACGTCAATATCGACGCCGACAACACCATCCGCGCTGTCTGGCCAGCCTATGATCGCGATGTGATTCGCAAGCATGCCTTCGGTAATTTCCGTGAGCTGCTGCAAGCCGTCGCGCAGAGCCTGCCGATGCTTTATTACCTCAACAACCGCAGCAGCAAGGCCAGCCAGGCCAATGAAAACTATGCTCGTGAACTTTTTGAGCTGCACACGCTTGGTGCGGAGCATTATCTGAATCATCTCCACAAAAAATGGCGCGATGTGCCCGGTGCGCTCGAAGGCAAAGCGGAAGGCTTCATTGATCAGGACGTGTACGAATCCGCGCGTGCCTTCACGGGTTGGACAGCGGCCAATGGTGAAGACTACGACGACAATAAACACTTCCCCGATGACGGCGGCTTCCACTACCATGCGCAGTGGCATGATCCGTATCAGAAGCGCGTGTTAGGCGTCGAGTTGGAGGCTAATCAACCACCGTTGGCCGATGGCATGGCTGTTCTCGACCTCGCCGCGTTCCATCCTGGCACGGCGATTTATTTGAGCCGTAAACTCTGCCGTCGCTTCATCGCGGATGAGCCGAACGAAGACCTCGTGAAGCGAGTCGCGAAGGTTTGGACCGAACACGCGAAGTCGCCGGATCAGATCGTTCACGTCATGCGCGAGATTTTGCTCGCGCCGGAGATGAGCGGTGGCTTTGGGCAAAAGACAAAACGTCCGCTGGAGTTCATCTGCAGTTTCATCCGTGCGACGGGCGCTGATCTGCGGCCCGAGGAAGATATCATCTGGCGTCTCGCCGAGTGTGGACAGCATCTCTTCCAGTGGGGTCCGCCCACCGGTCATCCCGACACCGCCGATTATTGGCAAAGTCCAAACAGCCTGCTCAAGCGCTGGAAATTTGCCCGTGATCTCGCCACCGACGGCTTCGATGGCGAAGTGGTGCGCATGAACCTGCTGCGCAACACGCCTACCCATAAAAAAACCTGTCAGGAAGTCGCCGATCACTGGCTCGACCGCCTTGCCCCTGGACTGCTTGAGCCTCACACCCGTGAAGAACTCACCAAGTGGTTCCGCGAATACGAAGACGACGGCAAAGCACGCCATCACGAGCCCGACGCCGAGATCAGCCTCAACGAATCCGACCTCGCCGAGCACCTCGGCGAATTCGTCGCCCTACTAGCCGCCACACCTGAGTTTCAACTCCGCTAGTTCAACCCAAACAGGAATCACCATGAATCGCCGTCACTTCCTCTGCTCTTCTCTTGCTGCACTCACCGGCAGTCGCATCACCAGCCTCACCTATGCTGCAGATGCGCCGCAAAGCCGTGATCATCTGCTCGTCGTGCTCTTCCTGCGTGGTGGATGCGATGGCCTGAACCTCCTCGGCCCCGCGAATGACAAGGACTACATCGCCGCGCGGCCTGAATGGCTGCGTGTTACGGATTCGGGCAAGTTTGAGGGCATCACTCTCAAGAACGGCTACAACGGCATCGACATGCGCCTGCACAAAGA